>BNJS01000508.1_pt1 | contig 78189 bp, 110 predicted proteins | sample 8540461 | NCBI WGS metagenome assembly BNJS01 (sample SAMD00202454, study PRJDB9452) | human saliva metagenome | isolation source: human saliva | place: Japan
AGTATTTGAAGGAAAAATTTAATGGTGAAGGAATAAAAATTGCGATAGTTGCAGCTAGATTTAATGAATTCATAACATCAAAATTAATAGGTGGAGCTGAGATATCTTAAGAAGACACAATGTAGAAGATGATAATATAAATCTATTTTTGGGTACCAGGAGCATTTGAAATCGCTTTAATAGCACAAAAATTAGCTAAATCTAAAAATATGATGCAGTAATAACTTTAGGGAGCTGTTATAAAAGGATCTACACCACACTTTGATTATGTGTGTGCAGAAGTATCAAAAGGAGTTGCTCATGTAAGTTTAGAAAGTGAAATTCCTGTAATATTTGGAGTTTTAACAACTAACTCAATAGAAGAAGCTATTGAAAGAGCAGGAACAAAAGCAGGAAACAAAGGGCAGATGCTGCCATGACTGCTATTGAAATGATTAATTTAATAAAAAGGAATCTAATTATGAGCAAAACTGTAGATGAAAAAGTTTATGGCGAAAGCTATAGAACTTGCTTTTTAAAGGAATAGGAGGTGAATCCTAATCCACTTGTTGGTGCAGTTGTAGTAAAAGATGGAAAGATAATTGGTGAAGGTTGGCATAAAAATATGGTGGAGTCCTCATGCTGAAGTTTGGGCTTTAAATGAAGCAGGAGAAGAAGCAAAAGGAGCTACTATATATGTTACTTTAGAGCCTTGCTCTCACCAAGGAAAAACTCCGCCTTGTGCAAAAAGAATTGTAGAAGCTGGAATAAAAAGATGTGTAATTGCCTGTATTGATCCTAATCCTTTAGTTGCAGGTAAGGGTATAAAAATAATAGAAGATGCGGGAATTAAAGTTGATTTAGGAATTTTTAGAAAAAGAAGCAAAAGAAGTAAATAAAGTATTTTTAAAATACATAGAAAATAAAATTCCTTATTTATTCTTAAAATGTGGAATAACTCTTGATGGAAAAATAGCAACAAGAAGTGGAAAATCTAAATGGATAACTAATGAGCTAGCTAGAGAAAAAGTTCAATTTTTAAGAACAAAATTTTCAGCTATTATGGTTGGAATAAATACTGTTTTAAAAGACAATCCTAGTTTAGACTCAAGACTTGATGAGGAAAAAGTTTGGAATAGAAAAAGAAATCCTTTTAGAGTAGTAGTAGATCCAAATTTAGAAAGTCCAATAGACTCTAAGTTCTTGCATTTTAACGATAATAAAGCAATAATAGTTACATCAAATGATAATAGAAATCTTGAAAAAGTTAAAGAATATGAAAATCTAGGAACAAGATTAATCTATCTTGAAGGAAAAATATTTAAGATAGAAGATATTTTTAAAAGAATTAGGAAAATTAAATATAGACTCTGTTCTTTTTAGAAGGTGGAAGTGGACTTATTTCTACTGCTTTCAAAGAAAATGTAATAGATGCTGGAGAAATATTTATAGCTCCTAAAATTATTGGAGATAATTCATCTATTCCCTTCTATAAATGGATTTAATTTTGATAGTATGGAGGAAGTATTTAAACTTTCTAATCCTAAATTTAATATTTATGGAGATAATATCTCTATAGAATTCGAAAAGTTGTAGATATTATTTAAAAATACTAAAAATAGTTCGTTACTGAGTAAATTTCTTAACGATAAAAATCAAGAATTCGCTGTAATTTCGGAAACTTGCCAACAAGTTGGCTTCAGACACTCCGACAATTACTCGGCTCATTCTATTTGATTTTTTTATCTAAAAATTTCATTCGTAACTCACTTATTTTTTTAAGTACTAATTTGTTCAACAAATAAGGTAAGGTGGTATATGTTTACAGGTTTAGTTGAAGAGAAAGGTAGTGTTATTTCTTTTAAATAGTGGAGATAAATCTATCAAATTAAAAAAATAAAAGCAAATAAAGTTCTAGAAAAATGTTAAACTTGGAGATAGTATTGCAAACCAATGGTGTATGCCTAACAGTTACTGAATTTTCAAAAAGATTATTTTGTTGCAGATTGCATGTTTGAAACTATTTCTAGATCTAATTTAAAAAGATTAAAAAGCAGGAGATGAGGTGAATTTAGAAAAATCTATTACTTTATCAACACCACTTGGAGGACATTTAGTTACAGGTGATGTGGATTGTGAAGGTGAGATTGTTTCTATCACTCAAGAAGGAATTGCTAAAAATTTATGAGATAAAAATTAGCAGAAAATATATGAGATACATTGTTGAAAAAGGAGAGCTACTATTGATGGAGCTAGTCTTACAGTTATTTCTTTAACAGATGATACTTTCTCTGTTTCATTGATACCTCATACACAAGAAAAATAATATTAGGAAGTAAAAAGTTGGGGACATTGTAAATATTGAAACTGACTTAGTTGAAAAATATATAGAAAGATTTGTCCATTTTGACAAACTTGAAGAAAAAAAGAAAATAAAAAAAGTAAAATTTCAAGAGACTTTTTTGCTTGAAAATGGTTTTTAGGAGGATAAAATGATTTACAAAATTGAGGATGTATTAGAAGATATTAAGAATGGTATTCCTCTAATAATAGTAGACGATGAAAATAGAGAAAATGAAGGAGACCTTTTTGTTGCAGCTGAAAAAGCAACTTACGAAAGTATTAATCTTATGGCAACATATGCAAGAGGTTTAACTTGTACACCAATGTCAAGTGAATATGCAGTTAGACTAAACTTAGATCCTATGACTGCAAGAAATACTGATGCTAAATGTACAGCTTTTACAGTATCAGTTGATGCAAAAGAAGGAACTACAACAGGAATTTCAATAGCTGATAGACTTACAACAATTAAAAAAATTAGCTGATATAAATTCTGTAGCTAGTGATTTTACAAGACCTGGACATATATTTCCATTAATTGCAAAAGATAATGGAGTTCTTGAAAGAGAAGGACATACTGAAGCAACAGTTGATTTATGTAAAATATGTGGACTTGCACCTGTATCTGTAATCTGTGAAATTTTAAAAAGATGATGGTACTATGGCAAGAATGGATGATTTAGAAGTTTTTGCTAAGAAACATAATTTAAAAAAATTATTACTATAGCAGATTTAATAAAATATAGAAAAGAAAAACTCAAGAATTAATGAAAAGTTGAAGTTGTAGCTAATATGCCAACTGACAATGGAACTTTTCAAAATAGTTGGTTTTGAAAATCATATTGATGGTAAAGAACATATAGCACTTGTTAAAGGTGATGTTGCTGGAAAAGAAGGAGTTACTGTTAGAATACACTCTGAATGTTTCACAGGAGATATCCTAGGTTCTTTAAGATGTGATTGTGGTTCTCAGCTTAAAACTGCAATGAGAAGAATTGACAGACTTGGAGAAGGAGTTATCCTTTATCTAAGACAAGAAGGTAGAGGAATAGGACTTTTTAAATAAATTAAGAGCTTATAATCTTACAAGAAGAAGGAATGGATACACTAGATGCAAACTTACATCTTGGATTTTGGTGCGAGATATGAGAGACTATGCTGTTGCTGCACAAATGTTAAAAGCACTAGGAGTTAAATCTATAAAACTTTTAACAAACAATCCACTAAAAATTAATGGAATTGAAGAATATGGAATGCCTGTTGTTGAAAGAGAAGAAATCGAGATAGAACATAATAAAGTTAATAAAAGTGTACCTAAAAAACTAAGAAAAGAAAGAATGGGACATCTTTTAAAAAAATTAAATAAAATATACTAAAATTACCTCAAAATACTAGAAAAGGAGAAGCTAAATGACTTCTCCTTTTGCTTCTTATTCTTCTTTAAATACACCTGCTATAAAAGCTACACTCTATTCTATTTTTAAGTTATTACCCATTCTAACTGAAAATAATATATCTTCTATTGTTTTTCCACTCTCATTTCTTAATGTATTTATAATTAACTCTCCTTCTGTTAGAACAAAGCCTTCTAAAGTATCCAAAAATACAAAGGAGCTTTTTAGAATCTTTCAAAAGTTTTACTATAGAAAAGGATAATTTATATTTTTTTAATAATATTTTCTTTTTGAAATAGTTTTTATTTATATTTAATCTTCCAAAATACACTTATTCCAGAATCTTTTTAGTATATATTTAACATCTTCAATATCAAGATTTATATAGCATCTTTCAAAATTATATTGTAAATCATCTTTATAAGTTCTAAAAATAAATTTTTCTATATCAACTTTTTTTATTTACTGGAAAAATAGTATTAATAGCTTCTTCTAAAACTTCCTATTTTTCCATAACAATTTTTCTTCTAAAAATAGTTAGAGTGATAATTTCTTTTTCTTTTTAAAAGCTTTTTCCTAGCTTCTAATAATTCTTCTAAATTTTCTTCATTTGCTCTCAAAAATATAATATCTTTCTTAGAAAAAATTAGTATTTAAATTATCTATACTTTCATCTAAGGCTAATTTTAGAAATTCAATATTTTCATTATCTTTAAAATAATTTTTAAGTATAGAGATGCTATAATCACCAATAGTTATAACTTTTTAATTTTTTTCTTGCATATACGACCTCTCTAAAAATCTTTTTATTATATTCCAAATATCTTTGGTTATTTCCTAATTTCATTTTTCATTATATCTTTTTCTACTAATTCTAAGGCTGAATCAGAAAAAAATTTTTAAAATTAATTTCTTGACTACGACTATTTTTATATGAAACCATACTCCATATTGGTTGTTATTCAATCCTTTTCAAAAGTTTTTAAATTATTGAATTTTTCACTATATTTATTAAAAATTTGAATCAATCTTTTTCCATATCCTCAAGTTTAATTGGGGTATATCCTTTATCATCAGTATATTGAGAAATTTGAAAAACTTCCTCTTATATCATTTGTAACTTCAATTGAAAAAAACTAAATAATAATCTAAATTATTATCTTTATTTTTATTTTATCTAATCTATAACAAGAACCTGCTACTCCCTGTTCCATTAAAAAGTCGTATGTTCTACTATAACAAAAAGAATCTTCTTTCAATATTTCTTTATCTTTTAACTTCTTTTCTATATTTTTATCTATTCCTTCTATAAAATCAACTATTATACTTTTGAATTTTTCCTTAAATCTATCATTTAAAAATTTTGTTGTTTTCATTTTCTTCGAATGTATTTAATATTTCCATATTTGCCTCCTCAATTTCTATTAAATTTTTAATTGCTCCTATATACTGTAAAATAAATGAATATTTATATTTTTTCCTTTTTTTAGATAATTTAAACTTTCTTCTAGCCAAGGTAATATATTATCTTCAAAACTAATACATTTTACTTCTGAATTTATACTTACTTCACTAGGTTCATGTCCATCAAGTGTTAAATAAAATATCTTATAATCTTTTTCCCCTACTTTTTACAATAATTTTCATATCTTTCTATTTGTCTATCTCCATCACTAGCATAAATTTTTCATTTCGATTGCTATACATAAACTTTTTACTTTCGATAACAAAGTCAATTCTTCCATTTTTATCACATGCTCTCTAGATATAGAAATTTTTTTCTTTTAAAAAATTCTTTTTATTTTAGTTTTAGAAAATCCTAAAACTTTTTTTCTAAAAATGAAGAAAAAGGTTTCTTTTTCATTTGTTTTCCCATTTACAATCCAGTAGAAATTCTAAAATTTTTTTGCATGAGCTGAAGCTTCTTTTGTGTCCATTTCTATTATGTTTAATATATTTAATCTTGGACTGTCTTTTAATAAATATTCTTTTTCAAATGGTTTAGCAATCTTTAATAATTTTTGAGCCCTTTTTTTATATCTTTTTCATCAAACTCTTTATTTTTCTTCCATATACTTCCTCCCTAAATTTTTATTTTTATTTAAAAATTAATAATATTTCAAAAATATAAACCCTCAATTTTATCAACCCTCTATATCTTATTATGTATATTATATTAAATTATAGCGACATATAATGTCATATTTTAAAAAATTTTTTAAATTTTAGTTTACGTTAATATATTATACTATATTATTATTTTTTGTTAAATATTTTTCACATGAATTTTTTTAACTAAATAATAGTATGAACTATTTCAATTTTAAGTATTTTTAGGAAGAAATCTTTTTACTTTGATACATTTATTTCTTAAAAAAATAGGAAAAGTAGAGTCTTTTTATTTGATTTTTATTCAAGAAAAATAGCTATAATATTATAAGGAGAATTTTTAGTTTCTAATTTTTAGATATTTACATTGAACAACAAATTCAATATATAAGGGAGATAAGATGGTAAGAAAATTAAAACTTGAAAATTATTTAAACACAGAAAAAAATCTAATGATTTTTTTAGAAATGGCATATAATGCTGAAACGCAAACTAAGGCAAAAAGTTATTTAAAAAAAGGCTTTAGAACTTGATCCAGATAATTTAGATGCTGAATTAGCTCTAGCAGATATTAGTTCAAAAATCACAATTAGACTTTCTTAAAAACAGAAGATATTATTGCTCATGGTAACAAATTAATGGAAGAACAAGGGTATTTTTGAAAAGGACTGTATAGGGATTTTTGGTTAATTTTTGAAACTCGTCCTTATATGAGAGTGAGATATCGTTATTTAATGTTACTTTTTAGAATGTAAAATGTTAAAAAAAGCTATACATGAATGTGAGGAAATGCTTAAATTATGTGAAAATGATAACTTAGGTGTAAGATATATTTTAATACATCTTTATACTTTTTGGGAAGACGAAAAAGTCCGTTTTTAAAATTTATGTAAAAAAACTTAAAAATGTTAAAGACTACTCAATTGTTATTTCCTCTTTCTGTTCTTTATTATAAATTATTAGATTTTAAAAAGGCTGAAAAAAATATTTGTTAGAATTAGCTGAAACTAATAGATATACTAAAGAATTTTTTTAAAAGCATTTCTTGAAGAAAGAATAGATGAATTTGAATTAGAAGATTATGGTTATAGACCTTTTTACAATAGATGAATTAATCGTAACCTTTATGGAAAAATTTATATTTGTATTGCAATCTTATAGAATATTTCTCATGGGGATATGATATTTTTAAAGAAAAAGATAAAATAATAAAAAAATAAGAAGCTGTTGCAAATTAATAAGGTTTTTGCTTGTTAAATTGTAATAGCTTTTTTTCTAGGAACTATATTTCTATACTAAAATTTTTAAAATTTAAGTTCAATATATTTTTGTTAAAAATTATTGAAAAAAATATAAATAAAAAAATTATTTTTTTAGGTTCGTATATATCAACTCCAATATTTGTTAAATTGCTTTTTATTTTTTTGTAAATTGATAGAATAAGTCAAGAAAAGAAATAAAGTCAATTTTTTAAAAAGAAAGTGGAGGAGAAACAAATGATATATAATAACTTACTAGATTTAATTGGGAATACACCTGTTGTAAAAGGTTGATTTTAAAGATGAAAAATATTGCAGATGTATATGTAAAAACTTGAAAAAAATTCAATTTAAGTGGAAGTGTTAAAAAGATAGAGCAGCTTTTAGGAATGATAGAAGCTGCAGAAAGAGATGGTTTATTAAAAAGAAGGTAGTGTTATAATAGAACCTACATCAGGAAATACAGGAATAGCACTTTCATTAATCGGAAGATTAAAAAGGATATAAAGTTGTAATCGTTATGCCAGATACTATGAGTATAGAAAGAAGATCAACTTTAAAAAGCATATGGAGCAGAACTTATCTTAACAGATGGAAGTAAAGGAATAGGAGAAGCAATTGCGGTTGCAGAAAAAAATTAGTTGCAGAAAAATCCAAATTACTTTATGCCACAACAATTTAATAATAAAAGCTAATCCAGAAAAACACTATGAAACAACAGGAAAAGGAAATATTAGATGACTTTAAAGTTGTAGATGCTTTTTGTTGCAGGTGTTGGAACAGGAGGAACTTTAGTAGGAATAGGAAAAGAGACTAAAAGAAAGATCAAAAAGATACAAAAAGTAATTGGAGTTGAACCTAGTACATCAGCTGTTCTTTCAGGAGAAGCACCTGGAAAACACTCTATACAAGGTATAGGAACAGGATTTGTTCCAGAAAACTATGATGCTACTGTTGTAGATGAAGTTATAAAAATATCTTCAGAAGAAGCGTTAGAATATGCTAAAAAAAGCTTCTCATGATTTTTGGATTATTTGTAGGAATTTCATCAGGAGCAAAACATTGCTGCAGCTTATCAAGTTGCAAAAAGACTAGGAAAAAGGTAAAACAGTTGTTACAATAGCTCCAGATGGTGGAGAAAAATATCTATCTATTGAAGCATTTTTTTAACAAAAATAAAAGATAAAACTATAGTTAAGAGGAGTAAAGAAAAGTGAATATTTTTTTAAATGGTTAAAAGATGAATTTTTAAATATACAACAAAAGGATCCAGCAGTAAAAAAAGCAAATTAGAAATAATATTATATGCTTCTTTTTCATGCTGTGTTATACCATAAATTAGCTCACTTTCTTTATAAATGTAAAGTTATACTTTTTTTAGCTAGACTTATATCACAGATAGCAAGATTTTTAACAGGAATTGAAATACATCCAGGAGCAACATTAGGAAGAAGAGTGTTCTTTGATCATGGAATGGGAATAGTGATAGGTGAAACAGCTATCGTAGGAGATGACTGTGTAATATTTCATGGAGTGACTTTAGGTGGGCTTAGTTCAAAAAAACCTAATCAAACAAATAGTAGCAAGAGACATCCTACTATAAAGAATAATGTTATGCTTGGAGCAGGAGCAAAACTTTTAGGAGATATAACTATAGGTGAAAATGTAAAAGTTGGAGCCAATGCAGTTGTTTTAACAGATGTGCCTGATAATGCTGTAGCAGTAGGAATTCCTGCTAGAATTATTGTCAAAGAGTAGTTCCTTAATCATAATAATTATATAGAAAAAGCTGTTATTTTATTAACAGCTTTTTTTACATAGAATTTAGATTTTTTTATATCATCATAATTTCCACTTTCAAATTTTTTTACTACATAAGAGCAAACAGGATGAACTTTAAAATTATTTTTTTCTAGCATAGTCTACAGCAACATCTAAAAAGCTTTCCAGCTATACCTTGACCTTTTAATTTATCTGAAACAACTGTATGATCAAAAATTAAAAGTATTTCCATTTCTTTTTATATTCAAGTCTTGCTAAGATTTCTTTATTATCATCATATATATAGAAACCATTTCCTTCATAGTGAACGATATCATTCATTTTTATACCTCCTAAAAAAATATTTTTGTTAAGATAATTATAACAGAAAAAGCAAAAATTGAGAAATATTTTATAATTTTTAAATTAAATTTTTTTATTGAAAAGTAAAAGAAAAAAATATAAAAATAGAAAAAATAAAAAAAATTTTAAAAATTTTTTTGTTGACAAAGTTTATTTTTAAATGTTATTATAACTGATGTCAATGAGACAAGGACATTAGCAACAGAATAGAGAAAAAGACAAAAAAAGCAACCATAAATTTGGTGTTAAATTAAAATAGCAAAAATGAGCTATTAAAAAGATTGAACGAAGAGTTTGATCCTGGCTCAGGATGAACGCTGACAGAATGCTTAACACATGCAAGTCTACTTGAACTTCGGTTTGGGTGGCGGACGGGTGAGTAACGCGTAAAGAACTTGCCTCACAGTTAGGGACAACATTTGGAAACGAATGCTAATACCTGATATTATGATTTTTAGGGCATCCCTAAGATTATGAAAGCTATATGCGCTGTGAGAGAGCTTTGCGTCCCATTAGCTAGTTGGAGAGGTAACGGCTCACCAAGGCGATGATGGGTAGCCAGCCTGAGAGGGTGAACGGCCACAGGGGACTGAGACACGGCCCTTACTCCTACGGGAGGCAGCAGTGGGGAATATTGGACAATGGACCAAAAGTCTGATCCAGCAATTCTGTGTGCACGATGACGTTTTTCGGAATGTAAAGTGCTTTCAGTTGGGAAGAAAAAAATGACGGTACCAACAGAAGAAGTGACGGCTAAATACGTGCCAGCAGCCGCGGTAATACGTATGTCACAAGCGTTATCCGGATTTATTGGGCGTAAAGCGCGTCTAGGTGGTTATGTAAGTCTGATGTGAAAATGCAGGGCTCAACTCTGTATTGCGTTGGAAACTGCATGACTAGAGTACTGGAGAGGTAAGCGGAACTACAAGTGTAGAGGTGAAATTCGTAGATATTTGTAGGAATGCCGATGGGGAAGCCAGCTTACTGGACAGATACTGACGCTAAAGCGCGAAAGCGTGGGTAGCAAACAGGATTAGATACCCTGGTAGTCCACGCCGTAAACGATGATTACTAGGTGTTGGGGGTCGAACCTCAGCGCCCAAGCTAACGCGATAAGTAATCCGCCTGGGGAGTACGTACGCAAGTATGAAACTCAAAGGAATTGACGGGGACCCGCACAAGCGGTGGAGCATGTGGTTTAATTCGACGCAACGCGAGGAACCTTACCAGCGTTTGACATCTTAGGAATGAGACAGAGATGTTTCAGTGTCACTTCGGTGAAACCTAAAGACAGGTGGTGCATGGCTGTCGTCAGCTCGTGTCGTGAGATGTTGGGTTAAGTCCCGCAACGAGCGCAACCCCTTTCGTATGTTACCATCATTAAGTTGGGGACTCATGCGATACTGCCTGCGATGAGCAGGAGGAAGGTGGGGATGACGTCAAGTCATCATGCCCTTATACGCTGGGCTACACGTGCTACAATGGGTAGTACAGAGAGTCGCAAAAGCCGCGAGGTGGAGCTAATCTCAGAAAAACTATTCTTAGTTCGGATTGTACTCTGCAACTCGAGTACATGAAGTTGGAATCGCTAGTAATCGCGAATCAGCAATGTCGCGGTGAATACGTTCTCGGGTCTTGTACACACCGCCCGTCACACCACGAGAGTTGGTTGCACCTGAAGTAGCAGGCCTAACCGTAAGGAGGGATGCTCCGAGGGTGTGATTAGCGATTGGGGTGAAGTCGTAACAAGGTATCCGTACGGGAACGTGCGGATGGATCACCTCCTTTCTAAGGAGTATATGTCTTTCTCTATTCTATTGGTAATGTTCTTAGAACATTGCATTCTGAACATTGGAAACTATATAGTAGAACAAACAAGAAAACAAAAATTAACTCTAACAATTTCTTAGAGTTAGCTGTCAAAAAAAAATAGGTTAAAATAATTAAGGGCACACAAAGGATGCCTAGGTAGTAAGAGCCGATGAAGGACGTGGTAAGCTGCGATAAGCCTAGATAAGTTGCAATCGAACGTAAGAGTCTAGGATTTCCGAATGGAGCAATCTATTAAGATGGAGTCTTAATACGAAAGAGGGAACCGCGTGAACTGAAACATCTAAGTAACGCGAGGAAAAGAAAGTAAAAACGATACCCAAAGTAGCGGCGAGCGAAATGGGTCAAGCCTAAACCTTAAATATGTCAAGGATACAGCCGTTGTATTTAGGGGGTTGAGGGACAGAGTAGTGAAGAACTGTAAGATATTCAATATAGTGTATTGATGAATTGGAATTGTCTGGAAAGGCGAACCGTAGAAGGTGAAAGTCCTGTACAAGTAAATCCTTACACATATAACTCTGCTCCCAAGTAACATGGAACACGAGGAATTCTGTGTGAATCTGTGAGGACCATATCTCATAAGGCTAAATACTCTTACTAACCGATAGCGCATAGTACCGTGAGGGAAAGGTGAAAAAGAACCCCTGGAGGGAGTGAAATAGAACCTGAAATTGTGTGCTTACAAGCGGTCAGAGCCAGTAATGGTGATGGCGTGCCTTTTGGAGAATGATCCTGCGAGTTACGTTAAACGGCGAGGTTAAGTATAACGGAGCCGAAGGGAAACCAAGTCTTAATAGGGCGATTTAGTCGTTTGGCGTAGACGCGAAACCTGGTGATCTAAAACCTGTCCAGGATGAAGCTGTGGTAAGACACAGTGGAGGTCCCTAACCCACCGCCGTTGAAAAGTTGGGGGATGAGGTAGGTTTAGGGTGAAAAAGCCAATCGAACCAGGAGATAGCTCGTTCTCTCCGAAATGCATCTAGGTGCAGCCTTGAGTGTTCAATTATGGGGGTAGAGCACTGAATGATCTAGGGGGCGTATTGCTTACTGAAATCAATCAAACTCCGAATACCATAATTTAGAGCTCAGGAGTGAGACTATGGGAGTTAACTTCCATTGTCGAAAAGGGAAACAACCCAGACCACCAGCTAAAGGTCCCTAATTATAACTAAGTGGGAAAGGAGGTGGAGATTCACAAACAACTAGGGAGGTTGGCTTAGAAGCAGCCATACCTTTAAAGAGTGCGTAATAGCTCACTAGTCGAGAGTCTCTGCGCCGACAATGTAACGGGGCTAAGTTATAAACCGAAGCTGTGGAATCCGTAAGGATTGGTAGGAGAGCGTTCTGTAGGCCGTTGAAGGAGAAGGGTAACCGACTCTGGAGGTATCGAAGTGAGAATGCAGGAATAAGTAGCGAGAAAGGGGCGAGAATCCCCCTCGCCGGAAGACCAAGGTTTTCAGGGTAAAAGCTTGTCTTCCCTGAGTAAGCCGGGACCTAAGCCCAGGCTATAATGCGTAGGCGAATGGAAAACAGATTAATATTTCTGTGCCAGTCATATATTGTGATGGAGGGACGCAGAAGGGTATGCGCGCGGACGAACGGAAGTGTCCGTAGAAGTATGTAGGGATGACTTGATAGGAAAATCCATTGAGTTATATCTGAGGTATGATATACAGTCGTAAGATGAATGCGCAAATCCACGCTGCCAAGAAAAAGCTTCTAACGTTAATATTTGACTGCCCGTACTGCAAACCGACACAGGTGGTCAGGATGAGAAATCTAAGGCGGACAGGCTAACTCTCGTTAAGGAACTCTGCAAAAATAACCTCGTAACTTCGGGAGAAGAGGGCCCTTGAGGGTCAGTATCCACGCGATACAAAGCGCTCGAGGGTCGCAGTGAAGAGGCTCAAGCAACTGTTTAACAAAAACACAGGTCTATGCTAAGCTGGAAGGCGATGTATATGGGCTGACACCTGCCCAGTGCTGGAAGGTTAAGAGGAGGAGTGAGAGCTCCGAATTGAAGCCCCAGTGAACGGCGGCCGTAACTATAACAGTCCTAAGGTAGCAGAAATTCCTTGTCGGGTAAGTTCCGACCCTGCACGAATGGTGTAATGATTTGAGCGCTGTCTTGACGGGAGGCCTGGTGAAATTGTATTACCGGTGAAGATACCGGTTACCTACAGTAGGGACGGAAAGACCCCATGGAGCTTTACTGTAGCTTGGTATTGGGTTTTGGCATTGCATGTATAGGATAGTTGGGAGACTGAGATGATATGGCGCTAGCTGTATCGGAGTCATCGGTGGAATACCAACCATTCAATGCTGAAATTCTAATCTGTGGTTTGTAGCCACGGAGACAGTGCTAGGTGGGCAGTTTGACTGGGGCGGTCGCCTCCGAAAAGAGTAACGGAGGCGTTCAAAGGTTCTCTCAGGTTGGATGGAAATCAACCATAGAGTGCAATGGCATAAGAGAGCTTGACTGCAAGACTGACGGGTCGAGCAGATGCGAAAGCAGGACATAGTGATCCGGCGATTCCGAATGGAAGGGTCGTCGCTCAACGGATAAAAGCTACCCTGGGGATAACAGGCTGATCCTACCCGAGAGTCCATATCGACGGTAGGGTTTGGCACCTCGATGTCGGCTCATCGCATCCTGGGGCTGGAGAAGGTCCCCAAGGGTTGGGCTGTTCGCCCATTAAAGCGGTACGTGAGCTGGGTTCAGAACGTCGTGAGACAGTTCGGTCCCTATCCACTGTAGGCGTTAGAATATTGAGAAGACCTGTCCTTAGTACGAGAGGACCGGGATGGACAAACCTCTGATGTACCAGTTGTCACGCCAGTGGCATGGCTGGGTAGTCACGTTTGGAATAGATAACCGCTGAAAGCATCTAAGCGGGAAACTAACTTCAAGATAAGTATTCTTTAAGATACCTTCGAGCCTAGGAGGTTGATAGGTTGGGGGTGTAAGTGCAGCAATGCATTTAGCTGACCAATACTAATTATCGAAGTTTTAATCTAAGTTTGTTTTTTTACTATATAGTTTCAAGTGTTCAGACTTGCACATAATAAATTTATGTGATACAATATATATGCTTGGTGAGTATAGCTATGGGGTACACCTAGTTACATTCCGAACCTAGAAGTTAAGCCCATATACGCTGATGGTACTTGGCTGGAAGCGGCCTGGGAGAGTATGGATTTGCCAAGCTAAACATTAAGAGAGAAGCTAATGTTTCTCTTTTTTTATTTTTTTGAAAATTTGTTTTGAATTTTCTGTAAAAAAATGGTAAAATAAACTATTAATTAAAAAAATAAATAAGAGGTGCTATATGATTTATTATATTTATCATAGTGGATTTGTGCTGGAGTTAGAAAAAAAGTATTTTTAATATTTGATTTTTTATAGAATTCCAACTGACAAGAAAAAAATGAGGAAGAAAAGTTTTATAAGTAAATTTATAAAAAGAACTGATAAAAAAAGTTTATGTATTTTTCTTCACATAGTCATAGTGATCATTTTAATAAAGAAATATTAAAATGGTTAAATTTAAATGAGAATATTAAATATATTTTAAGTGATGATATAAAAGATACATAAACATAAAAAAACTTTTTACTTTACGAAGGAGGGAGATAGCTTTTGAACTAGATAATTTAAAGATAAGTACTTTTTGGTTCAACAGATTTAGGTTCTTCTTTTTATGTTAATGTTGAAGATAAAAAAATATTTTTCCACTCTGGAGACTTGCATCTATGGCATTGGGAAGATGACACTCCTGAAGAAGAAAAAAACAATGTATGATGCCTATATGTCAGAGTTGGAGAAAAATAAAAAAATTAGCTAGAATAGATATAGCCTTTGTGCCTGTAGACCCAAGATTAGGAGTTAATACACTAGAAGGGGTAGAATTATTCTATAAAGTTTTTAAAGCCGAAAATTAATAGTTCCTATGCATTTTTTTCTGATGACTATAGTCAAATGAAAAAACTTTTATAGATAATTTTAAAAATATTAAAGATGTCGAAGTTATAGAAATAGATGAGAGTATGGAAAAAATATTGGAGTGATTATGGTAGATGTTAGTTTTTATATGCTAGTTGAAGAAGAGGGAAGTTTCTCACTAGCCCTGTATGATTCTGAAAAGAATGTGATTAGTAATTACTCTAATTTAAGACAGAATGTAGTAAACGATTATATAGAAAATTTAGAGAATGAAAGAGAATTTTTCATCAGTTGGGATGAAAAGAAAAGTGAATATTTAAGTATAGATAGTACTTTATTAAAAATATCTTTTTAGAACATGGAAAATTTTGTAAATAGTGATTTTGAAAAAAATAGAAAAAAAGTGAATTAACGAATATATCTCTTTTAATAAGAGAAAATCGTGAAATAGAGGATAAAGCTAGATATTTTTATTGAAATAAATGATAATCTTTTAGATAAAGAAAAATATTATAGATAACTATATTTATTCACAAGGAGTATTTTTATGAGGTCAAAGGCTTTAGGTGAATTTACTCTTGATGAACTATTCCAAAAAAATAGATAAATATGAGCTTGAAACTTACTGTTCTTTAATCTTAAAAAAATTATAACAATGTAGAATTAAAAATATGAAGATTACGAAACTATAAATGCTGAGGAGAAACTTGCTATTCCACAGATAATAATAGAAAAAGATTTCTTTTGATAACAGTCTTTATTTAAAGATTAATTCTATTATTTCTACAATGGACTATGATTTTTTTAAGAAAAAAATAATTTAGAAAATATTGTTACTGTAAATGAAGTTGAGAAAGAAGCTAGAAATATCTAAGATTAAACTTAGAAAAATTTAAGTTCTGATATGTTGGAGATAGTGAAAAGTTTTAGTTAAGCTTCAAAAAGAATACAGGTTTAAAATCTTCATACTATATAGATAATGAAAACTTTATTATCTTAAATGAAGAAATAGCGAAAGGAGTTTGTAAAAGAAAGAGTTACTTCAACTAGCTAATAAATATAGTATCATAGGTACTGATAAGTTAAGAAAATATAATATAAAAGGCTGTTAAACCTAGATTAAGTGGAAAATTTAGTTATCATCTTAACTATCTTGAAGGAGAAGTTGACATTGAAATTGAAGGCGAAAAATTCTCTATACAAGAGCTTTTAAATAAGTATAGAAAAGATGAATATATAGTTTTTAAGTGATGGAACAAATGCTTTTGATAAACAGAGAGTATATAGAGAAGTTGCAAAAGAATATTCAAAAGATGAGGATGAAAAATAAGGTAAAAATTTCCTTTCTTTGATATGCCTATAGTTCAAGATATACTTGATGAGAAAACTTTTGATAATGAATTTGCAGGAAATAAAAGATTTCTTTGAGGGAATAAATAAAATCAATGAAAAATGACATAGTTTTCCCTAAATTAAATGCAACTCTTAGAGATTATCAAAAATATGGGATACAAATGGCTAAAGTATCTAACAGATAATAGATTAGGAGCTTGTTTAGCTGATGATATGGGGCTAGGGAAAGACTTTACAAGCCATAGCTTTAATTTCTAAAAACTCATGAAGAGAAGAAGAAAAAGATCTATGGTTATAATGCCCTAAGAGCTTAATATTTAACTGGGAAAAGTGAAATTAAAAAGTTTGCACCAAACTTAAAAAAATAGCTGTGTATTATGGTATAAATAGAGAACTTTTCTATATTGAAGAAAGCAGATGTTGTATTGACAACCTATGGGACTATAAGGAATGATATTGAAAATCTTTTAAAAAGAAAAATTTGATTTACTTGTATTAGATGAATCTCAAAAATATAAAGAATATCAATTCACAAACTACAAAGGCAGTATTACTTTTAAATGCTGAAAAAAAGAGTAGCTTTAAGTGGACACCTGTTGAAAAATAATTTATTGGAGCTATATTCTCTATTTAGATTTTTTTAAATCCTGAGATGTTTGGAACAGTACAAAAGTTTTACTAATAACTATATAATACCTATACAAAAATACTCAGATACTTCTACTATAGAAGAATTGAGAAAGAAGATTTATCCTTTTTACTGAGAAGAGTAAAAAAAGAAGTTTTAGCAGATTTACCAGATAAAATAGAAAAACTAGTATATGTTGATATGAATGATGAACATAGAAAATACTATGAAGAAAAAAAGAAAATATTATTATTCCTTTTAGAAAACAACACTTCAAGTCAAGGGACTTTCGATAAGTTTTTGTACTTCAGGCAATAAAATGAACTAAGACATATAGTGAGTTCACCTGAATTAGATAATAACAAAAATAATTTCAAGTAAGAAGGAAGTTTCTGATAGAGAATGTTATTGAAGCTATTGAGAAATGATCATAAAGTATTAATTTTTCGTAAACTATTTATCTTCAATAGAAAGTATATGTAATTCATTAAAAGAAAATAAGATTAAATTTTTTAAAAATGACTGGACAAACTAAAAGATAGACAAAGTCTAGTTGATAAGTTTCAAAGTGATAATAGATATAAAGTTTTTGTTATGACCCTAAAAAAACAGGGGAGTAGGGTTTAAATTTAGTATCAGCTGATACAATCTTCATCTATGACCCTTGGTGGAATAAAACAGTTGAAAAATCAAGCTATAGACAGAGCATATAGATTAGGGACAGGATAAAAACTGTATTTTGCCTATAAAATGATTATGAGAAACACAATAGAAGAAAAAAATACTAAAAATTACAAGAAATCAAAAGATAAACTATTGGACGATTTAATCTCTGAAGATAATTTATCAACAAAAAAACCTTTCTAAAAATGATATAGAATTCATTTTAGGAAATTAGGAGAGCATAAAAATGATGAATGAACTTGAACATATATTGAGCAAGAGATATAAGCAAGAAGCATTATTTGGACTTTTTCAAAAATATTTTGTGGATTGGATAGCAGATGCTTATATAGCTAAAGATATGAATATATTTGAGATTTCAGCAATCAATGAAAAGACAGATAAAGAAGTATTAGTTAAAATTTTTAGCTGAATTTTTATGGGAACGAAGAAATTTTTAAGAAGATTTTTTTGAAACTTTACCAGAAGAAGTAAAAGAAAATTTTTTTAAAGTAGTTGTTTGGGAAGAAAAAAATTTTCTATAAAAAGAAGACTTAAAAAAAGTATCTTGAAAGCTATGTAGATAAATTTTGAGAAAGAAGCCTATGCACCAAAAAGAAGAATATCTATTTTTTTGACTTAGATGAGTTTGATAAAGATATGAATACCTCTTTTTCTATGAAAGATGATATAGCTAGATTTATCAGAAACTATATAGACACTAAACCAAAAGATTATTACTTACATAAAGCAGAAGAAGAAAATATAGTTTTTTAAATTATATAAAGATAACAATGAAAATGAATTTATTAATAATATGAACTTTTATTTAGATTTTTTTATAATTCAGGAGAAAACCCTATTTCAAGCAGTGGAAAAAAATTTTTAAAAGATTTTTAAAAAGAACATGCAAAAAAACACTGTGGTATAACTGAATATTACAATGATGTAAAAGGGACTTGAATTTTTTTAAAAAAACAGAAACTTTATGCTTAATATTGACCTTATTAGAGAAAAAAATATAGAGTAAATACTTACTTTTAATAATAAAAATATAAAAAAATATTTTTAAATGACTTTATGACAGCTGAAACTTTTTGAGAAGAGTGATAACTATATTTACACTAATCTATTTTTAAATTTCTTAAAAAGGAACTAGAAATATTTGGGAACATCCTGAAAAATATAAAGGAAGTTTTAAAAATCTTTAGTGGAACTTTTTAAAAGAAATGCCAGAAAATGAAGTTGTTAGTATAGAAAATATATTAAAAGGCTTTTTTGTATATAGAGGAAAAAAATATAGAGCTTATAACATTTAAGGATGTAAAAAGACTATATCTATATAAATGAAGCTAATGGAGAAAGAGCTAAAATTACAGACTACAGTCAATATAAAGACTATATAATAGAACCTTTTATTAAAAGTTATATATTCCTATTAGGAATATTTGGAGTTTTTGAAATTTTTCTATGAAAAGCCATTTTTCAAAAAGGGACTTTACCTAAAAGAATAACTATCTATCTAAATATGATGGTTTAAAAATATGTGAGATTAACAAATTTAGGTAGATTTATCTTTGGACATACAGAAAGATATGAATTACCTAAAATCAATGAAAAAGCTGAAATAGAGCTTGATGATAAAAAGACAATTTGTCACAATTGTAGGAGAAGCACCTGCAAAGATGATGTTCTTTGAAAAAAATAGGAACCAAAGGTAAAAAGACAATATGTTTAAATTGACTTATGATAGCTTTTATTAAAGGGTATAAAGACCTATGATGAGTTAATGGAAAGAATAGAAAAATTTAAAGAAAAATATAGACAATAAAAAAGCTTTACATCGAATTGGGAAGATTTCTTTGAAAATTTAGAAAAGAAATTTAATTCTGTAAAAATTGAAGATGACTATATAGTCTTAAAATTAAAAAAATAATAAGGAATTAATTCAAACTGTTATTAGAGATAAAAAGATTTAAAAACCTTGGCTTTAAAAAGGAGAAGAATATCATTTACTTGTAAAAAGAGAAAATTTAAAAGAGCTTATAAAGATTTTTTTCTGAATATGGATATTATATAGTTGAATAGGGGGAGCCTATGGAGAATAATTTTGTTCATTTGAATTTACATACTGAATATAGCCTTTTAGAAGGTGTAAATAGCATAGATAATTTTTAACAAGAGCAAAAGAATTAGGTATGAACTCTTTGGCTGTGACAGACTATGCCAATATGTTTTGTGCTATTGAATTCTATGAAAAGGCTAAGAAGATGGGAATCAAGCCAATTATTGGTTTAGAACTTCCACTTTACGAAAAAGAAGAGCAAAATATTTTTACCTTGACTTTGCTTGCTAAAGATTATGAAGGCTATAAAAATTTAGTAAAATTAGCCTCTGAACTATATAAGAAAAAAGATAATAGAGAATTAAGAATAAGTAAAGAGATATTAAAAAGAACATAGCAAGGGCTTGATAGCACTTTCTTCTTCTATGAAAGGGAGAAATAGGGAAGGCTATTTTAATGAATTTCCCTAGTGAGAAACTTGATAAAATAGTTGATGAATATATAGAAATATTTTCAAAAGAGAATTTCTATTTAGAGATACAGGCTAATGAACTTCTTGAAACTAAAAGTAATCAATGATAAATTCTATGAGATAGCAAAAAGTTAAAAAAATATAGAATTAGTGGCAACCAATAATGTTCACTATGTTGATAGAGATGGCTATGAATTACAAGACATAGTAATTTGTATACAGTCAGGTTGGAAGCTTAAAAGATAAAAAAATAGAAAAAGAGCTGTCTCAAAAAGAATTGTATTTAAAAATCAAAAGAAGAAATGCAAAGAAGCTTTAGATGAAAGATTTCATAAAAGCTATAGAAAACACAAACTATATAGCAAGTTTATGTAATTTAGAAATAGAAATTTGGAAATTTACAATTCCCATATTATGAAGTTCCTAATCAATATTCAGGAATGGATGAATATTTAAAAATCTATATGTTATGAAAATATTAAAAAAATATATAAAGAAAATCTGACTAAAAGATATCTTAGAAAGACTTGAATATGAACTCTCAGTTATTATAAAAATGGGATATTCAGGATACTTTTATAGTAGTTTGGGACTTTTATAGCTTATGCTAAGAGAAATGGTATACCTAGTTGGGATCGGGAAGAGGTTCAGCAGCAGGAAGTTTAGTTGCCTACTGTCTAGGAATAACTATGATAGATCCTATAAGGTATAACTTTACTTTTTGAAAGATTTTTTTAAATCCTGAAAGAATATCTATGCCCGATATTGATATAGATATCTGTCGTGAAAGACGTGATGAGCTTATAGACTATGTTGTGCATAAATATGGAAGGGAAAGAGTTGCCCATATTATAACCTTTTGGTAGAATGAAAGCAAAGGGCAGCAATAAGAGATATAGGTAGAGTTTTTAGATATTGATTTGAAAAAAATAGATAGGTTGAGTAAATTAGTTTCTTCTTTTCAAACTTTAGAAAAAAACTTTAAAAAGAAAATGTGAAGTTGCAAAACTATATACAACAGATATTGAATTACAAAAGGTAATAGATCTATCAATAAGAATTGAAAAATAAGATAAGACATGTATCTACCCATGCAGCTAGGTATTCTTATAACTAAAGAAGACTTAGATAGAACAGTTCCTATTTACTTTAGATGAAAAAGAAGGAGTTATAGCAACTCAATATCAAAATGAAAGAGCTTGAAGATCTAGGGGCTTTTTAAAAATAGATTTCCTAGGTTTTAAAAATCTTTCAAATATACAAAGAACAATAGACTATATTAAAAAAATATAAAAATATAGATATAGAACTATATAAAATTCCACTTGATGATAAAAAGGTTTTTTGAAATGCTATCACAAGGAGATTCAACAGGAGTTTTTCAGTTAGAGTCAACAGGAATTAGAAAAATAATGAAGAGATTAAAACCAAATAAACTAGAGGATATAGTGGCACTATTGGCTCTATATAGACCAGGGACCTTTCTACAGTCAGGAATGGTTGATGACTTTTATCAATAGAAAAATGGTAAAGAGAAAAATAGAATATCCACATGAGAATTTGGAAATAATCTTTAAAAAGAAACTTATGGAGTAATTCTCTATCAAGAACAGGTTATGAAAAATAGCAAGTTATATGGCAAATTACAGTCTTGGTGAAGCAGATTTATTAAGACGGGCTATGGGGAAAAAGAACTTTGCCATAATGAGAGAAAATAGAGAAAAGTTCATACAAAGAGCTGTTGAGAATAATTATACTGAAGAGAAAGCTGACGAAATATTTGAATTAATAGATAAGTTTGCAGGTTATGGTTTCAATAAATCTCACTCTGTAGCCTATGCTATGATTTCATATTGGACAGCTTACTTAAAGGCACATTATCCTGCTTTCTATTTTGCTGCTATTATGACTTCAGAAATATCTGAAACAGGTGATGTTGCATATTACTTTAATGATGCAAAAGAGCATAGAATAAGTATATATCCGCCTAATGTAAATACTCCAAGTGCATATTTTGAAATAAAAAATGATGGAATAAGCTATTCTTTAGCTGCAATTAAAAATCTTGGCTTAAATCTAGCAAAGAAAATTGTGGAAGATTATGAAAAACATGGTGCTTATACAAAATTAGATGAATTTGTACTTAGAAACAAAAAAAATGGAATGAATAAAAGAGCTCTAGAAGCTTTAATTTTATCAGGTGCTTTAGATGAGCTTAGAAGGTAATAGAAAGGAAAAATTCTTATCAATAGATAAGGTACTTGACTTTGTTTCAAAAGCTCCAAAAACAGATGAAATTCAACAGATGAATCTCTTTTGGAGCAGCAAGTAAAGACTATAGATAAATTTGCTTTTAACTAATAGTGAAGACTTTAGTCTAGATGAAAAAGTTGACTAAGGAAAAAAGAGTTTTTAGGTTTTCTACTTTAAGTTCACATCCTTTTAGATAAATACAAGGGATATAGTTACAACTTTTTCTATAAATAAAGCTTTCAGAAATAGATATGGAAGAAAACTAAAGTTTTAAAAACATTTTGGAACTATCATGGGTCTAAAAAAACTTTTAACTAAAAAAGATGAACAGATGGCTTTATTTTCTATACTTTGTTATGATAGAGTGATATCTTGTATAGCTTTTCCTAAGACTTATGATAAAGTTTTTAGAAGAAATTATAGAAAGAAAACAGTCTATATTGAAGGAAAAATACAGATAGATGAGTATAAGGGTGAAAAAAACTACTAAACTACTTGTAGAAAAAAATAATTTCTTTAGATAAGCTTATATGACTATCCCTGCTAAAAACTATTTGTTTTAATTGAAGAAGAGGATAGATATAAATATAGTAGACTTAGAGAATTAATTAATTCTAATAAAGGGAAATACAGACTTTCTATTTGCCATAAAAAAATAAGAATGAAAAAGAATTCAAAAATACAGGTATGAAAAGTAAAACTTAGTAGAGAATTCTCTAGAGCAATTAGTTGAACTTATGGGACTAGAAAAAGATAAAAATTCAAATGTAAATCATAATAAAAAAAGCCTTTTAATCCTAAGATTAAAAGGCTTTATATTTTAATTAATCAGTTTAAGAGATTAGTACCATCCTCTAATTTTCATAGCTTCAGCTATTCTCTTAATAGATTTCATGTAAGTAGCTTGTCTGAAAGAAATAGGTTGTCCTTTTTCATCAAATTCTTTCTTTAATGCCCATATAGGTTTGAAATGCATCAACCATTGCTCTTTTCTTCTTTTTCTTCAACTTCTTTTTCTGTCCAGTAGTATCCATAGATATTTTGAACCCATTCGAAAGTAAGATACTGTAACTCCTCCAGCATTTGTTAAAACGTCAGGAGTAACAACTATACCTTTTTATAAAGAACTTCATCAGCTTCTGGAGTTATTGGTCCGTTTGCTCCTTCACAGATGATTCCAGCTTTTTATTAATTCAGCTTCGTGGTTAGTGATAGCATTTTTCTAATGCACATGGAGCGATAGCTTCAACATCTAGAGCCCAGAATTCATCCATAGTTAATTCTTTTTGCTCCAGGAACTTTTAGTTAAGCTTCCAGCAGCTTTTAGCAGCTTCTAATTCTTCAAAATGTAAATCCTTCAGCTTTATAAACAGCGAAAGCTCCTTTTTCCCTTTTTCAAATTCAGCAACTGCTACAACTTTTTCCACCTAATTTCATAATATTTTTTTACAGAGTATTTTTCCAACGTTTCCAAATCCTTGAACTGCAACTGTTGCACCTTTAAGATCTTTTTCCTAATGCAGTGAAAGCTTCTCTCATAGTTACTGCAACACCGAATCCAGTTGCTTCGTTTCTTCCTTGAGATCCTCCATAAGATAATGGTTTACCTGTGAAAACTCCTATAGTTTGTTCACCAGTTAATTTATTATATTCGTCTTGCATCCAAGCCATGATTTGTCCATTTGTATTTACATCTGGAGCAGGAACGTCTACTTTTTTTCACCTAAGTATTTCCACATTCCTCTTACCCATCCTCTTGATAATTGTTCTAATTCTCTTTGAGATAATTCAGAAGGATCTACAGTAATTCCACCTTTTACCTCCTCCATAAGGGATTCCAGTTACTTGACATTTGATACTCATCCATAGAGAAAGAGCTTTTTACTTCATCAGAATTAACGTTTTGGTGGAATCTAATTCCTCCTTTTAAAAGGTCCTACAGCATCATTGTGAGCTGATCTATATCCTTTAAATGTTTTTTTATAGATCCATCATCCATTCTTACAGGGATAGTAATTTCTATTATTCTTTGAGGTTCCTTTAATAATTCATATACTGCTGGGATCCAATCCCTAAAAGCATCACATGCTTTTTTTAACTTGTTGTTGTCCGCTTGCTAGTGGGTTTAAAGTTTCTTTACTCATTCTAAATTCCTCCTTAAAATATTAAAAATTGATAAACAAAAACTGACAATTTTTTTGTTTCATTTATATTTTATATTGTATCATATTTTTTTATATGTCAATATAAAAATTTTTTCTTATTTTAATACAAATTGAATTATAATAGAGATTTAGAATATAAATTATTTTTTTATATGTTATTTTTTTATTCATTAATTATATATATTAAATATGATTTTTTTATTTATTTTTTTCAGATTAAATCTTTCATTTCTATATATGTAAATATAAATTTTCATAAATATTTACTCTTTTTCTTTTTATTTTTTTATGTTATAATTAATTTAAGTACAAAAACAATTATGATATATTAATTTTTTTAAGGAGGCTGTTTAATGAAAGTTTTATTTTATGGTGTAAGAGAAGTTGAAGTACCTTTATTTCATGAACAAAAATAAGAAATTTGGATTTGATTTAGAATTAATTCCTGATTATCTTAACAGTAAAGAAACTGCTGAAAAAAAGCAAAAAGGATTTGAATGTGTAGTTCTACGTGGAAACTGTTTTGCTACAAAAGAAGTATTAGATATGTATAAAGAATATGGAGTAAAATATTTATTTCACAAGAACAGTTGGAACTAACCATATTGATGTAAAAATATGCTAAAGAATTAGGATTTCAAATTAGCTTATGTTCCTTTCTATTCTCCAAATGCAATAGCTGAATTAGCTGTTTCATTAGCAATGTCTTTATTAAGACACTTACCTTATACTGCTGAAAAAAATTTAACAAAAAGATTTTCACAGTTGATGCTAAAATGTTCTCAAGAGAAATTAGAAACTGTACAGTAGGAGTAGTTGGATTAGGAAGAATTGGATTTCACTGCTGCAAAATTATTCAAAGGTTTAGGAGCAAATGTTATAGGATATGATATGTTCCCTAAAAACAGGTGTTGAAGATATAGTTACTCAAGTTTCTATGGAAGAATTAGTAGCTAAAAAGTGATATCATAACTTTACATGCTCCATTTCATAAAAGAAAATGGAAAAAAATTGTTACTAAAGAATTTCTTTAAGCAAAATGAAAGAAAATTCAATATTAATCAATACTGCAAGAGGAGAATTAATGGATTTAGAAGCTGTTGTTGCTGCTCTTGAAAGTGGACATCTAGCTGCTGCTGGTATAGATACTATTGAAGGAGAAGTTAACTACTTCTTTAAAAACTTCTCAAATGATGAAGCTAAATTTAAATTAGAATATCCTCTATTCAATAAATTAATCGAATTATATCCAAGAGTTTTTAGTAACTCCTCACGTTGGATCTTATACTGATGAAGCTGCATCAAATATGATAGAAACTTCATTAGAAAACTTAAAAGAATACTTAGATACTGGTGCTTGTAAAAAAACGATATAAAAGCATAGTAAAAAATTCATAAATAAAAAAATAAAGCTATTATATTTAGAAAACTCTATTTATAATAGCTTTTTATCTAGTCTTTAAAAAAATTGTAAAATTTCATCAACTGTTTCTTGTTTTTCTAAAAATACTTGTATGAGTAGTATTTTCTATAGTTTTTAAAGAAGCTCCTTCTAATCCTGCAGTTGCTAGAGGAACCATTCCATCATCTTTACCCTTTTTATAAATAAAGAGAAAAAGAAAAATTATTAGAACTATCTGCTATTAAAAATATAGCAAGGATAGTCAGGATTTCCTAATTGATTTAACAAAACTATCTTTATCAGTTTTCATATCTTTAACAGCAGGACCTATGAAAATAAGGGTATTAAATCAGCAATAGGATTGTCTGATAGCTGACTTCCATGTGAAGGTGGAGTAATCAGAACAACCTTTCCCTAAACTAGCTAATTTATTTTTCTTTCAAGTAATATCTAAGCAAGCAAGTTCCCATAGAATGAACAACAAAATTTATCTTTAATTCAGGTAAATTTTTAGCTTTTTCTTTCTAAATTAACTTGTTCTAATCTCTTTACTTGCTCTTCAATATTTGGAGCAATATATTTCTCAGTCATTTCTGCTATGTTTTCATTAACAGTAGGATATTGTATATTTACAACAGTATAACCATCTTCTGCTAATTTTTTTCATCTATGAATCTTAACTGTTTTTTTCATAACCATAGATACCATTGAAAGTTATAACTATATCTTTTTCTATTTTTATCTTCATTATAATTTTTTATTTGATATTTATGAGTTAATAGAAAAGATTTTTTTACAAGCCATAGTATCAGCAAATAGATAATAATATAATGAAAAAAATAAAAATTTTTAAAAAAATTTCTTCATATCCTTAATATCACCTTATACAAAAATAAAAAAAATATAGTGAATTAGCATTTGCAGATTTTTAGGATAAAAATTAAATAGAATGAGCCGAGTAATTGTCGGCATGTCTGAAGCCAACTTGTTGGCAGTTTGCTGAAATTACAGCGAATTCGTTAATTTTTCATCTGTTAAGAAATTGAGCAATGAACTAGTATTATGCTATCTATTATAATATTTATTATTTAGTTCCGAATATTCTATCTCCACAATCTCCTAGTCCAGGATAGATATATCCATCTTCATTTAGACCTTGATCTATTTTTTTGCTGTGTATATAGGAACATCTGGATGTTTATTTTAAAAGTTTAGCTATACCATCTGGGAGCAGCAACTAGACACATAAATATGATATCAGTTACTCCTTGTTCTTTTTAAAGTAATCTATAGCATAGACAGCAGAACCTCCTGTTGCAAGCATAGGATCTACAAGTATAACTTTTCTTGAAGCTATATCTGTAGGTAACTTTACAGTAGTAATATACAGGTTCTAAAAGTTTCTTCGTTTCTATAAACTCCAATATGACCCAACTTTAGCTGTTGGGAATTAAATCTAATATTCCATCTACCATTCCAAGTCCTGCTCTAAGAATAGGAACCAAGGCTACCTTATCCTGTAAAGTATAGGCTTGTGTTTTCATAAGAGGTGTTGTAACTTCAGTTGTTTCTAACTTTAAAGTTTTTAGTTGCCTCATAAGTCATAAGTTTTGCTATTTCATTTAAATTTTTCTCTAAATGATTTTGTATCTGTTTCAACACTTCTAAGAATAGTCATTTTGTGTTCTATCAATGGGTGATTAATTTCAATTACTGACATATATTTTTCCTCCTTTTTTATCATAAAAAAACAGGATAAAAAAATCCTGTCTTTTTATTTAATTATTTTTTTACCCAAGTTAAATTTCTTGTTAAATTTGTCAACTCTACCTGCAGTGTCAACAAATCTTTGTTCTCCAGTATAGAATGGGTGTGATTTTTGAGCTAACAGCTACTTTAATTACTGGATATTCTTTTCCTTCAAAAAGTTGTAGTTTCTTTAGGTACTTTTTGTAGATCTAGTTAAAAATTGGTTACCAGCCATATCTTCAAAAACAACAACGTTGAATTCAGGGTGTATTCCTTTTTCTCATTTTTCACCTTCCTAAAATTTTTCTGATATCAAGGATAATTTTAACATATTTTTATTAACAATGCAAGTTAAAATTAAATAAAAAGAGAAAAACTTCTCTCTTATTTTTGATAATCTTTTTAAAGCAATTTCTTTTGCTTTCATATATTGATCAGTAGTTATATATTTTTTTCATTTGAATTTGACTTCTTAATCTTTCTTTCATTATAGTAGCTTCTATAGCTCCTATTTCTATCAAATAGTTCATCTATTTTTTTAGGTACTTTTTCAGGGATATCTAAAAATATATTTATTGATTTGTAATTCTAGTTGTTTTCTTTCTAAAAGTCTTAATTCATAATTACTTGAAACTTGCTTCATAAGGTCTTTTAGCCTTTTTTTGATATTTTCAACTTTTTACTCCTGCTGCTCTTAAAGTCAGAATCTTCAACTATACCAAGTCCATTTTCATCTGAAGCAAATGTAAATATTGAAATTACAAAAAAATAAAAACATAAAAAAATTTCTTCATACATCTATCTCCTTGTTTTAAATTTGAGTATTGAAAATAAATAGTTCATCTGGATTTAATGTTGTAGTCTTCTTTTTCAATAACACTAGGATTGTCATAAATACTTGTTACTAATGCTTCACGGTCATCAGCAGTAATGACACTAGCAGTATTTATTTCAGGACTAGGTACTGTATTAACAAAAAGAATTATATGTTGACATAGTTACAACACCAACAAAAATAATCCAACAGAGAATATAGACATTCTCTTATTCTTTCTTTTTTCTTCTTCAATAAAAGCTTTGTATATGTTTGCTCTAACTTTTTTTCCTTAGGTGACATTTAATTTCCTCCCATATCTTTGAGTGCTTTTATAATACACAGATTTTTACAGTAGACAGATTCATATTTTTCATCTCTGCAATTTCTTTTTAATTTATATCCATAAATATCTTTTAAGAATAACAATTTCTCTTTCCTTTTCAGATATTAACTTTTAGTTTTTCCTGTAGAATTACTTTTTGTATCAAAAATTAACATCTTCTGGTAAAGATAAAACATCATCATTTATTTCAAATTCAACTTTTCTTTTTGAAAAAATCATATGTTTTATTTATTGCAATTCTATATATCCAGGTATATATGTTGCTCTCTTCTCTGAATTTACTCAAATTTTTATATACGCTTATAAAAGTCTCTTGGCAAATATCTTCAGCATCATCATCGTTTTTGACAACACTTAAAAACTTTGTAATAGACTCTATCAAAAATATTCTTCATAAATGTTATCAAAATCCATAGTTTCACTCCAACATTCAAACAAAATTTAACATATTAATATATACTTTAGACTTAGTATCAATAAAAAGTTTATTTTTCATTTTTTAAGTCTTCAGCTATTAATTTCTTTAGTTCTTCCAATAAATTTTCTTCAGATACTTTTTTACGACTTCACCTTTTTTTAAATAGTATTCCTATACCTCTACCCGCAGCTACTCCATAATCAGCCTCTCTAGCCTCACCCTAGGATCCATTTACAACACAACCCATAACAGCAACTTTAAATTTATTTTTCATTTTGAAATTCTTCTTCAACTTGTTTAGCTAGACCTATTAAATCAATTTCTGTTCTCCACAAGTTGGGACAAGAAATAATTTCAACACCTTCATCAGATAAATCTAAGACTTTTAATATCTCTTTAGCAACCTTTTATTTCTTCAACAGGATTTTTCTGTTAAAGAAACTCTTAAAGTAGCTCCAATTCCATCAACTAAAAGAAAGGCACCAATTCCTATTGCTGATTTTTACTGTTCCTTGAAATTTTGTTCCAGCCTCAGTAACTCCTAGATGAAGAGGATAGTCAACAAGAGAGCTTATCTTTTCTATATGCCTCTACCATCATTTTTAACATTACTTGATTTAAGTGAAATTACTATATCAAAAATTAAATTTTTTTCAAGTAGTCTAACATGATATAAAGCACTTTCTACTAGTGCTTCTCACAAGGTTTTCCATATTTTTCTAAAATTTCCTTTTCTATAGAACCTGAATTAACTCCTATTCTAATAGGAATATTTTTTTCTTTAGCAGCTTCAACTACTTTTTTTACATTCTCATCTGAACCAATATTTCCAGGATTAATTCTTAATTTATCTATTCCATTTTCTATTGCTAAAAGAGCTAATCTATAGTCAAAATGTATATCTGCAACCAATGGTAGATTATACTCTTTTTTATTTCTTTTAATTGCTTCAGCTGCTTTTGACATTGTTAATAGTCATTCTAACAAGTTGACAACCTGCTTTTTCTAATTCATTTATTTGTTTTACAGTTGCTTCTACATCAGCTGAATTTGTATTAGTCATAGATTGAATAATTATAGGATTATTTCCACCTATCTTAAATTTCCAACCTTTACAACTCTTGTCATAAAATCCTCCTAAAAAAATAAGGAGTCTAAAGAATAGACCCCTTTACTTCGTTACTAACGTAGATATTTCATAGGATTTTTAGGGTACTCCATTTTGTCTTATTTCAAAAATGTAAATGGGCACCTGTTGTACGTCCTGAGTTACCAGTCTTTTCCTATTAAATCTCCCTGATTTACATGTTCTCCAACATTAGTAGAAATGACACTTAAATGGGCGTATCTAGTTTCATATCCATTATCATGTCTAATAATAATAATCTTTCCATATCCACTCATATTACCAGCAAAAGTTACAACTCCAGCTTTAGCAGCTCTAAGTGGAACATATTTAGCTACTAAGTCAACACCCTGTATGTAAGATATATCTTTTTAAAACTGGGTGGAATCTATTTCCAAAAGGACTTGATACCCCTGCATATCTAACTGGATAAGCAAAGCCTGCCCCAGAATATGCAGCTGATCTTCCACCATCATCATCATCTTGAGGAGGTGGAGGTAGGTGGAGAACCTTTTAGCTCCCTTTTAGGTGGCTTTTTCTGGTTTTTTTCTTTATTCTTTATTTTTTTCTTTTTATCTTCTTTTAGCTTGTTGAGCAGCTATAAGTCTACCTTCAACATCTTTATATTTTTTTGAAGTGTTACTCCCTTTTAAGAAGATAGTTGATCCAGCTTTTAATTTTTTTAGGATTGATATTATTATAGTCAACAATATCAACGACACTTATTCCATACTTTTAGCTATCTTTAGCTAAAGTATCATTTTTCTCTAATTTATAGTAAAGACCATCTATAGAAGGGAAAAGTAATTGTATCTCCAACCTTCATTTTATTGTTTTAGAGCATCTTTTATTGTTCATTAAAAATCGTATCTTGTTTAACACCATACCTTTTTAGCGATAGCTGGTATTGTATCTTTCTTTTTAACTTTATATGTAATTTGCTCCGCTCTCTTTGGAGGTGGTGGAGGTGCAGGTTTTTCTTTTTCCTTCTCTTTTTCCCTCTTTTTATCTTCTTCTACTTTTTTCTTCCTTCACAAAAGTTATATTCTTTTTTTCAAAGGTAGTAAAGTTACTTGTTGTTAGCTCTAACCCTCCATTATCTGCTTCATCAAGTTGAAAATAATCTGTAAATTGAGTAGTATCAACTACTTCTTTACTTGAAATCATATATAATCTAAAAAGAAAATACAACAATAGCTAAAAATTAATAGATATGCCATTGTTTTCCTAACAATTCTTTTTCATAACTTACCTCATAGGACATAGATTATTTATACAGAACCTTAGGGTAACTGTCTCAATAATTCGTCATTATTTCTTTTGTTGTTTTTATAGCCTTAATTAAAGCTGCTGTTGAACTCACTTTATTGTCATAATCATTCAGTAATCTTCTTAAATTCCAAATTTCTTCAATTTGGTTCTTTTTTAGAAGTAGTTCTTCTTTTTCTTGTTCCAGATCTTGTGATATCTATAGCTGGGAAAACTCTAAATTCAGCTAATTGTCTATCTAAATAGATATCACAGTTTCCTGTTGATTTAAATTCTTCATAGATAACTTCATCCATCTTACTGCCAGTATCCACAAGTATAGTAGCTATAATAGTTAAGCTACCACCATTTTTAATATTTCTTGCAGCACCAAAAAAGTTCTTTGGATGATATAGAGCCATAGGATCTATACCTCCTGATAATAGTTTACCACTTGATGGAATCACTATATTATATGCTCTTGAAAGTCTCGTTAAAGAGTCAAGTAGGATAACTACATTTTCTCCATCTTCAACTTTCATCTTTGCTCTTTCAATTATTTCTTCTGTAACTTTTATATGATTCTTAGGATCATCATCAAATGTTGAAGCAAAAACAGTTGCTCCTTCTACATTTTCCTTTAATATCTGTAACTTCTTCAGGTCTTTCATCTATTAATAATATCCAGACATCAGTATCTTTTTCACCCTTTTATTATAGCATTAGCAATAGAACTTATAAAAGTTGTTTTACCTGCTTTTTGGAGGAGCTATTATTAAAGATCTTTGTCCCTTTTTCCAATTGGAGCTATTAAATCAAGAATTCTTCCTGAAATATTATCATGATCCAAACCCTAACTTGATTTGTTCTCTAGGATAAGTAGGAATTAAAGTCCTCAAAAAGGAACTCTATCAGCTATTTTATTTAAATCATCATCATTAACTCTTAAAAACTCTTCTTATAGCAAAGTTCTTTTTCCTCACCTATTGGATTTCTAACCTCACCTAGAATAAGATCTCCTCTTCTCAGTTTGAATTTTTTACTTGTGAAGCTGACATATAGATATTTTTACCTAATGTAGTTTCTTTTAAGAAACCAAAACCTTCAGGAGCAGTGTCTAGTACTCCATAAGCGAGAACAGTATTGTTCTCTTCTAGCGTCTCAATTATTAGTGCTTTTAACTCTTCTTTTTTGCCCAGAAACCTCTATATCCATAATTCTAGCAATCTCCTGCAAACTCTTTTAAAAAGAAATTTATTTAAAATATCCATATTGTCTCCTTTATCTTTTAATTTAGACTAGTTCTCCATATAGAGTCCAAGTCTTTACATTCATTTATCTTTACATTTACAAATTGCCCTTTTTAAAGTTCATATCTCCTTTTAAAAAGAACGATTTTTATTTGTTGAAGTTCTTCCTGATAAAACTTCTTTATTCTTCTTACTAGGATCCTTCTACTAAGACTCTTACTATTTTATCTTTGTATTTACTACTTTCATTGAAAGAACATTTGTTTTGTACTTCCATTAACCTTTGTAGCCTTTTCTTTTTTACATTTTCATCTATTTGATTATCCATAGTAGCAGCTTTTAGTACCTTTTCTTATTGAGTACATAAACATATATGAATTATCAAAAGCTAACTTTTTCAACAACGTCAACAGTATCTAAGAAATCTTCTTCTGTTTCTCCAGGAAAAGCCAACTATGATGTCTGCTGTTAAAGCTACATCAGGAATCTTTGATTTTTATTTTTATCAACTAGAGCTAAATATTTTTTTCTTTTGTATAACCTCTTCCCATTTTTCTTAAGACTTTGTGATGAGCCCAGATTGTAAAAGGTAAATGCAAACATTTTGATATTTTGTCGTAGCAATAACATCTATAACATCATCTGTAAAAATCTCTAGGATGTGGAGAAACAAATCTAACTATATAATCTCCCTTCAACTTTACAAATTTCTTCTAAAAGTTTAGCAAAATTATCTCCATTTTTAAAATCCTTTCCATATGAATTTACATTTTGACCTAATAGAACAATTTTTTGGTAACTTTTACTCACACATATTGTTCTACATCTTTTACTATTTCTTCTGAGAGGAACAGATCTTCTACCTCTAACATAAGTGAACTATACAGAAAGTACAGAAATTATTAAGAACCATAAGTTATAGAAATTGAAGTTGTTTGATCAGATGTCTCCATCTAGTCTTGGTGGTAATTCATCTCTATTATCTGTGTATACCTTATGAGAACTCTATTATTTTCAATTTTTTCTATTGCTTGAGGAATCTTCCATTTTGATTCCCCAGTTAACCATATCAATTATTGGAAACTTTTTTAACAAGTTCTTCACCTTGCTCTGAGCAAAATAAACTAGTAACCCAATTATATAGTGTACCTTTTTTCTTTAAGGACTTTAGTTCTCCTAATTCTTCGAAGATTTGAGTAGCGGCCCTTTTCCTCTTACGGTACAAGACATTTAAGAATACTGTATCCATCGTCAGTTTCTCTGTAACATCATAACTCAAATTTGAAAAATCTTTTTATTTTTGCACTTTCATTAACATTCATTTGACATCCATATGATGATTGATGCCTTTTCACATAATTTCCCTCCTAACTAAATTATATGACTATAATTTTAAAAATAAATAAATACATTTATATATTATAACATAATTATATTATAATTGAAAGCAAGAGGTTAGTTTAATTTTAATTACTCAATATAGTATATAGACTGCTATTTTTACTTTGCAAAGTTTAGATAATAGTCGTTTTTTATAAAAATATTTTTGTCAAAATTCTTTTGTTATTTTTCCGAAAATACTTGACAATAGTCGGGTAAAATTATAAAATTAAAGTTATATATTTTAAGGAGGTAATTTTAGATGAAAACAGTTGGTATATTTTTGAACTGTTGGGAAAACTCAAGAAGTTGTTGATATTTTAGCTGTTTCTCAATTAGAGATGCTCAAGTATTTGATGTTGCTACGGTGTAGTGATGAAATGGAAATGTTTGATAACATAATTCCAGTTTTCCAACTTATGGAATGAGAATTACGTATTTGTCATTTCTGTTGATGAAGTTGCAGATATGGATTTCTCTGGGAAAGTTGTTGCACGGTTGGTGTGGAGATGCGCGTATCTCGGTGGAACTATGTTGAATCAATGAAACACTTCTATGATGCAGTAGAACTAAAGGAGCCAAAATAGTTGACTTACTTCTACTGATGGATATGATTGAAGCTTCCAAGCAGTAATCGATGAGATAAATTTATGGACTCATAGATGCATCTTCGATACTGATGAAACCACTTTAAAGTTGAAGATTGGTTAGAAACAAAGTTAAAAGACGAATTACTATAATTCAAAATTAAATTGAAAATAAATCACTGACCCCAAAAAGTTGGACAAATTAATTTAACTTACTAAATAAGGATTGACTTCTGTAAGAAGCAGGAGTTAATCCTTTTTAATTTTTCCTTTATTCTTTTTGTTGTTGTAATAATATATATAATCTTCTAATTGCTTAATTTTATCTTCTCTTGTTAATTTACTCACAAAACTGCACCTCCAATCTTGTGTCCAAGATTTTGGGTGCAGTACAATTATTTAATTTGCAACAGCCCCTTTTTATTATATGTTAATTAAATACTATTAAAAAGAAGAAGCTTCTATGAAATATTCTTTTTCTTTTTATGTTTAACAAGTAGTTATATTTTTTTGTTTTTCATAAATGAAAGAGAAAGAAAAATCTCTTGACTATTTTCTTTAAGTGAAAAATTAGATAGTTCACTTTCTTTACAATGAAAAATATTCTGAAATTTCTTTCATAATTTTAGTATTTGATAAAAAAAGTTGGTTCAAATTTTCTCAGCTCTTCTAAAGAATCAAATTCAAAAATAACTTCATCAGGATATTTTTATTTTTCATTTTTAAACTAGAAATATATCTAATATAAACTTGTTCCCATAATGGTTTCTTCAGTTTTTATATTCATTTTTTAATATTTTTTTGAAAGAATCTGAAAAAGCTTTATCAAAATATACATGTCCTAACATAACATAGAATTTTCTCCACCAATTGTAACTTCTGTAATAAGATTTTCTTTGTCATATTGAATACAATATTCATCAGTTTTTCCATTTATATATATTGCTGAATAATATGCTTGTTCTTCATCTTCTAAAAATACATTTTTTTGTAAAATAATTATCTGAAGAACAGATGTAGGTATTTTCAAGTTTATCTAAAACTCTCATTAAAGAAGACGTATTATTATATATATGATAGTCTTCATTATTAACTATTGAAACATTGTATTTATCTTTTTAAATAGTAGAACAACTCTTTTTTTATAACCAACAACCACTGTTATATCATAAATACCAGCTTCTTGAAGTTGCTTGATTTGTCTTTTCAATTAAAACTTCTCCACGAACTTTTAATAAAAGATTTAGGAATTTCAAAAGAAATAGGTACAAATCTTGAAGAAGTCCCCGCTGCTAAAAATAATTGCATTTTTCATTTCTTACCTCTACTTTTCCTTTGTTAATATAATAATAGAACAAAACATCGCAATAAAAAGCAACTACAACTCTATTATTTAAAAGTTGTTCCTAAAATCAGAATATCTATTAAAACAATCCAAATTACATAAGTACTATTTAGAAGCATTCCAATTGCTCCACCTAAAAATATCAATTGCACCATACCAAAGTAAATATGAAATTGAACCTAAAAAGAAGCTAACAATAACAATAATATTGTATTTTTTTAGATAATGCCTCTTGAATTAAGTTCACTTTAAAAAAACCAAGGAATTACAAAAATAAATAAAAATTGAAGAACTTACTTGACGAATAAAAATCGCAACTTCAGAGGTATATTTTCTGATTTCATAAAAATAAGAAGCTATGTTTCCCTCTAAAAGCCCAGCCCTAAAATACAAGTTATAGAAAATATAAACCCTATTTTATAATTAGGATAAAGACTAATATTATCAAATGTTAAACATAATGTAAGTAGTCCAATCGTACTTAAACAAATTGAGAATATCCTGCATTTATTTAAATTTTCATGAAATAAAAACTTTGCTAGTAAAGCTCCCCAAAAACAGGATAAAGTATAGAAATTGAAGCTGAATAAGAAGGCTCAATATATTTTGTACTCATCAAATAACTAGCCATTCCTAGAAATTCACCAAAAACTGCAGCACCTATCATAACTAACAAGGCTTTTTATTAACGGTTTTTAGAAAAACCTTTTACTTTGTATTTTAATCTTTTTAAATTTATATATAAATAAATGGAAGAGAAAAATCATGTAAAAATGCAAAAATAATGGTAAAAATAGATATTTTTTTCCTTCAAGTAAAATAGAAAGAATAATAGTATTAAATGACCAAAAATAGCTGATGATAAGCCATAAATAATTCCTTTATTTTTGAATTTCATTTTCTAATTCCTCCAATAATTGTATTCCTCTATGATATCTATTTTTCCATAATCTCCAAAAATTTTCCCCATTTTCTTCTTTAATATTGTCCATAAACTCCATAAAAATCTTGACATATTTGATATATAAATACTTTTATTTTTATTTTTCTTTAGTTGCTTTTTCCTTCAAAGTACAAATCAATAAACTCTTTAGTTTCTTGTTTATTAAAAATTACATTCTAAAACAATGAGCTCCTATATCCCATTCTATTTCATTCATACCAGAATACTCCCAATCTATTAAATGTATTTGTCCTTCTGATATAATAAAAATTTTCAGGAACTGTATCATTATGACATGAAACTAAGTTAATTCCTATTTTTTTCTAAAATAGCTTTCAAATCAAAAACTTTTTTCTTACTATTTCGTAATTTGGATACTTTCTAGAAGTTAGTTTTTCAATTTCAGATTCGTATTTTTATAATTTCTTTAAAAACATCAAATTGATTTCTAAATACCAGATTGCTACTATGTAATTTTCTTAATACTGAGACTACTTTATCTTTATGTTTCAAGGCTGTTATAGGATTTAATGTTTCTGCTCTATCTATATACTTTGCAATTTTTTTATACCAGAAAATTCGTTAAAGTGCATAATTTCAGCATCTATTTTTAAGTCTTGAATAAGTTGAATATTATATTTTTCATTTTCTCTATTAACAAAGCAAGAACAACCTTCACCAGGAAGTCTAAATACATATTTTTTCTCCATTTAATTCTATCTTAAAATTATGATTTGTCATTCCACCTAGAGGCTCTATTTTATCTATATCTTCTTCTTTTATATTTAATTCTTTTTAAATAATTTTGAATAAAGTCTACTGTATTTACATTCTCAATCTTTTTAATAGCTGGATATAAATGATTCTTTACTTGTTCGTAATTTTCAGCATTTGAAATTTCTCCCCATAGTAAATAGTCAATATGAATAGTATAGATTTCATTTTTTTAATCCACATTCTTTTATTGCATACTCATAAGCAAACTTAGCATTTTTCTACTGTAAGATTAAAAATATCTTTAAGTAAAGTTTTTAGATAATTTTTGAAATTCCTAGCATTTCACCACTATAATTTGCCAATTCTCTAATATCTTTTGAAATATTCCAAAGTTTTTCCATCTTCTATAAAACTTTCATTCTTAAATCCTTTTTCAGCACTTACTAATATAGCATTCGCTCTATTAGATTCCAAAATATAGTTAAGTGCCTTTTTCTTCATATATAATATCACTATCTAAAAGAATAATATCTTCTTGACATATATCTTTTAAAGTTAATAGAGAGTAAAAACTTCCTTTCTCTTGATAATCATTATTATAAATTATTTGTACTTGGGAGTACTTTGTTTCTAAATATGAAAATAATTCTGCTTTTATATCCACAAACAATATAAATTTTTTATTTTTCTTTAATAATAAATTTATACTTCTTTCTATTATTTTTCTCATCATTAACTTCAACTAAGGCATTTGGAATTTCAAAAATTTGATTCTCCAGCTGCTAAGATTATTGCTTTTTCTGGATGTTTTTCTTTATAATAATTTTTCTAAAAAGCTAATTCCTTTAGTTGAAATCCTATATTCTCCATTTCTGCTTTCTTTTTGAAAAATATAAGCTTCTTTTTCTAAAAATTAACAATACTATTTACTTTTCCTAATGATATATTTAATTTTTAGAAATTTGTCTTTGAGTGATTTTTTGAAATTTATATAAAAGCTGTAAAATTTTTCGTTCATTATGATACTCCTATTATAATATTTTTTGAACATAGTGTAACTTACTTTCTACTTAAAGTCAATATAAAAAGGTGTCGAATTTCATCGACACCTTTTATTAATAAGAATTATTATACTAATTCAATTATAGCCATTTCAGCTGAGTCACCTTTTTCTAACAGAAGTTTTGATGATTCTAGTGTACCCACCATTTCTATCAGCATATTTAGGTGCTAATTCATTAAATATTTTAGCTACTGCTTCTTCATCTCTTAGGAATGCAAATGCATTTCTTCTAGATGCTAAAGTATTTTTTTCTTACCAAAAGTAATCATTCTTTTCAGCGAATTTTTCTTAATTCTTTAGCTCTTGTAACAGTTGTTTCTATTCTTTCAGCTTTTACAAGTGATATAGTCATATTTTTAAGCATAGCCTTTCTATGATCAGCTCTTCTTCCTAATTTTCTATATGATTTATTGTGATTCATTAGTAGAATTTCCTCCTCTTTTTAAAATTATTCAGGAGATCCATTTTTTTCAAGATCGTATCCTAAATCTTTCATCTTCTCTAAAAATCTCATCAAGAGATTTTTCCTAAATTTTCTAATTTTTTTAATAATTCATTTAAAGATAAGCTTGCTAATTGAGATACATCTTCTATCCCAGCTTTTTTTCAAGCAATTAAAAGATCTTACTGTTAAATCTAATTCCTCAATTTTTCATATCATGTGATTTATCATCAATAACTTGAATATCTATTGGTTCTTCAATAATTTCTTCAATTTCATCTCTTAGATTTTTCCATTTTATTTCCAATCTCTAAGAATGGATCTAAATGTAATTTTAAAAAGCTCAACAGCATATGATAAAGCATCTCTTATTTCTATACTTCCATCAGTCTCAACATTTAAAGTCAATTTATCAAAGTCAGTAATTCTACCAAACATTGTATCTTGAATTTCATAAGAAACCTTTCTAATTGGAGTATAGATTGCATCTACAGCTATGTAATCTACTGGCCAATCTTTTTTATCAATTTCTTCTGACACAACAAATCCTTCTCCTGTATCAACAAGAAATTCCATATCTAGAGTTCTATCAGTAGTCACAGTACATATAACTTGTTCAGGGTTAACTATTTCAAGCCCAATATCTGCAACAATATCAGCTGCTTTAACAACTTTAGGACCTTTTACAGAAAGTGTCATTCTTCTTTCTCCTGAGCTTTCTGCTTTAACAACTATTTCTTTAACATTTAGAATAATTTCAGTAACAGCTTCTTTAACACCGTCCATAACAGTGAATTCACTCATTACTCCTTCAATTCTCATACCTTTTATTGCTGCTCCAGGTATAGATGAAAGTAAAACTCTTCTAAGTGCATTTCCTAAAGTATTTCCATAACCTCTATATAGAGGTTCTACAACAAAATGTCCCTTATAATTGCTTTCTTTTTACTTCTGTTATATTTATTTGCTTAGCCTGCTTTTTCTATTTTTTAACATTATATCAACTCCTATCAAAAGGATTACATTATCTTGAATAAAATTCAACTATTAAAGATTCATTTAAATCAAAATCCAAATCATCTTTAGTTGGGTTTTGAAGAACCTTTCCTGAAAAATGCAGCTCTATCTAATTCTAACCAAGCTGGTGGAGTTGCATCTTCTACTGCTAATTTTATTAATTCTACATTTTTAGAGTTTTCTATTACAGAAACAACATCTCCTACTTTTAACTCTGAAAGATGCTATGTTAACTCTTCTTCCGTTTACTGCTATGTCCGTGAGAAACTATTTGTCTAGCTTGTCTTCTAGTTTTAGCGAACCCTAGTCTGTAAACAACATTTTTCTAGTCTCCTTTCTAAGTATTCTATTAAAAGTTAAACCTGTTACTCCAAGTTTTCTTGCTGCTTCTTCATATATCTTTCTGAATTGTTTTTCCATAACATTATATATAAATTTAGCTTTTTTTGTTTTTCTCTTAATTGAATTGCATATTCAGTTGGTTTTTTTATTTGCATTAGGTCTTATTTGTCTATTAGAAGATTTTTTTAACCCCTAGGATAACTGGATCGATTCCTAAAAGCTCTACACTTCTTCAAAACAGGCTGTCTATTTCTTGCCATTTGTTTAATATTCCTCCTTTATATTTTATCAAATATACGCGATTACACTCTTCTTCTTTTTTTGGTGGTCTGCATCCATTATGAGGTACAGGAGTTACGTCAGTTATTTTTAGTAACTTCTAATCCTGCAGCTGAAGTGATCTGATACAAGCTTCTCTTCCTGAACCAGGTCCTTTTACTTTAACTTCAATCTTTCTCATTCCGTTTTTCCATAGCGATTTGAGCTGCTTGTTCAGCTGCTATTTGAGCTGCGAATGGAGTTCCTTTCTTAGTTCCTTTGAAATTAGAAGTTCCTCCTGATTTCCAGCTTATAACCTTTTCCATCTACGTCAGTTATTGTAACTATTGTGTTATTAAAAAGTTGAATGTATATGAGCTACTCCGTTAGGAATATTTTTTTACTTTTCTTTTTTTATCTTAGCTACTGTCTTTTTAGCCAATTTAAGCTACCTCCCTTACTAAGTCTTTAAATATCTAAAATACGCTTACTTTCTTATAGGTTTTTTTAGGACCTTTTACTGTTCTTGCATTAGTCTTTGAACTTTGTCCTCTTACAGGAAGATTCATTTTATGTCTTAAACCTCTGTAACATTTGATATCCATAAGTCTTTTTATAGATAATCTTACTTCTTTTTCTAAGATCTCCTTCAACTTTGATATCTTTTTATGATTTCTCTGATTTTATTTACTTCTTCTTCTGTTAAATCTTTAACTCTAGTGTCAAAATTTATCCCAGCTTCTTTTTAATATTTTTGAGAAGTTGGTCTTCCAATTCCATAAATATATGTTAGAGCTATTTCAACTCTTTTTGTTTCTTGGGATATCTACTCCTGCTATTCTAGCCAAAATTTTTTTCCTCCTCTTTTAAAATAAAAATTTTTAAAGGTTACAATTATATATTACACCACATTTTAGTGGCTAATACTTTCATCGACATGTCCCATTCTGCAATTATGGAGATGGTCCTACGACTCACCATGTCTTTACAGTACTTCATTATCTTAATTAAATTATTAAAATTATGCTGTACTTTTGATCTTACACATTATCCTTGAACTTGTTTATGTTTAGGATTTTCACAGATTACTCTTATTTTTCCATGTCTTTTAATAATCTTACACTTGTCACAAATAGGTTTTATTGATACTCTAACTTTCATTTTTAACCTCCTTTCAATACTAGTTTTTTTCTTTCTGTATACTATTCTACCCCTCGACAAGTCATAAGGAGAGATCTGTACAGTTACTCCATCGCCTGGTAAAATTTTAATGTAATTCATTCTCATTTTTTTCCAGAGATGTAGCTAAAGTATAGTATGTCCATTTTCTAATTCTACTTTAAACATAGCATTAGGTAAGGCCTCTACTATAGTACCTTCCAATTCGATAACATCTTTCTTTGACATTTTTCCTCCCATCGAATAGAAATTCATATTATTATAACATACCTAATAAAAAAATCTACTGTTTTTTTAAAAATATAAAAAATTTTACTTTATTTTTTTCTTCTTCATCAAGCTCATCAAAAATTAAAAATTTTTTTAATTATGGAATTTATTTTTTCTCTTTTTTTCAATCCTTCTATATCATCAGAATTTTTTTACTATTGGTTTTATTTTTATCTATTTCTTTTTTTATTTCTTCCTCATCATCATAACTTTTAGATGGAGTAGGAATTTTTTTCATCTTCTTTCTTTTTCTTCTTCATTATTATTGTAATAATTATCCCAAAATTCCATTTGTTTCTCTATCTTTTTTTCTTTCTTCTTCTAATTTTTTTCTCTATCTTTCTTCTGAGCTTTCCATTTTTAAAGATATCATAAGAATGGAAATTCCAAAAAAAGTTGTTAAGAAAACAGCCAAAAAGATTTCAGCTACATGGCTTTCTTTTATATTTTACACTAGCTGTTGTTACTTTCTTCTCCTTTGAAAACTATTAGCTTTTTTTATTGTTAATTAATTCTCTCATATTCATCTGTACTTTATATATTTTTGTATCTAATAATTTTTTTCAAGAGTTTTATCATCTTTTATTTCATAGATAACATCATCTATTGCTTGACTAACTCCTAAATCATCAAAAATAATAGTACTTATTTCCTTTTTTCCAAACTTGTCCTGTTGTTCCTGAATCAATATCTTTTTATCTTTTTCCCAATCTTTTTTCTCACCTAAAGAGAAAAATTCCTATATTTTTTTGAAACTAAAAATATGTGCATGATGAGAGCTAGGTCTTCTTTTTGCGTAATACATCATAAGAATGAAGATAATAAATATTTTTTTATCATCAGAAATTACACTAGATAAAAATATTTTCTACCTTTTCCTTTAAAAAAATATTATCTCCAGCTCTTTCTTGTTCTTTTGTTTCAGAATTATAAAAAAATATACCATCTTTACTTACAAATAGTAAGTCTTTAACATGAGCACTATCTATACCTAAAAACTTTGATAAGGAATGTATTTTTTTATCAAAAAAATATTCTTCTAGAGAAACATTTCCATTTAGTCCATCATAAAGATAAGTTCTTTCACCTTGTCGGACTAAACTTAAATTTTCATTACTAGAAAAATCCAAAGTTTTAGTCTTATAATAAATATTATTTTTTTATCATAAAAAAATAGTCATCATTATATTTACCAACTGCTTTTTAAGGTATATAAATCAGCATCTTTTTATAAGTTCTCCCTTTATAGTAAACTTTTTTTCTCCATCACTTGCTAAGTATCTAAAAATCCTCAATACCTTTTTAAGGCTTTAGTTGTTTCTATTTTTTTAAAAGGGATAAAAAGTATAGCTGCTTTTTTCTTAAAGTGAATAATAAATTCTTTAACTATAGACCATGTAGAGATATCCTCATTTCGTATATAGTTATCTGATAGGAAATAATAGTTCACTCCATCACTGTAATAATTACTACCTAGGCTTTTTAAGTCTATTTGGATTTAAGTCAGGAATAATATTATTTCCAAGATAAACATTATTCTTATCTGTTGCTATATAATTATCACGATAATCTCCTGTATCAAATGTTTTTAAAACTATCAATATCAACATCTTTTAATTGATATATATCACCAAATGAATTACAATAGATTTTTCCCTTCATATTTAATATAGATACTTTTTCTCATATTTTTTGACCATTATTTAAAATATTTTTGATTTAAATTATATTCTGACTTCATTTTATATAAGGAAATTGCTCCAAATAAATTAAATACCATAAGAATACTAATAATGATTATAAAAATTTTTTAAAAATCTTAGTAAAAGAGTTATAATATTCTATCTCGTTTGCATTTTTTTCAATGTTTGATAAATCTTCACCATTTACTTTTCATCTTTGACCTCTATTCTTTGTCATTATAATCTTTAGATAAGGGTTTTTATATTTCTATATTTTTTTCAAGTAGCATTTTATCTATATTTTTCTTATCTTTCTTATTGAGTATAGCTAAATATAAGAAAAAAATACTATAAAAAAATAAAGCCTAATACTAATAGAAAAGCTAAAAAAATATTTTAAGAACACTATGAAATTTTTATAGTAGCAATAAAAAGTTTCTCACCTTTAAACTCTTCAAAGTTTTTTTATTTAAAATAAACTCATCTATCTTCTCAGCATTTATATATTCTGGATAAGATAATAAGCTTTCAAGAGTACTTTTTATCTGTTATTTTTGAAAATAGTAGCTCTATAATCGTCTGTTTGAGAAGAATTTTTCTAAGTTATCAAAAATAGTAATATTCACTATCTTTTTGCCAAATAGAACCGATATTTTCATTACCGACATCAGTTAATTTTTTTCCAAGACTCTTTTTACCTAAAGAATAAACTCCTGTATTTCTTGAAGCTAAAAATACCATATTTTCTATATCTTTTCCATATTTCATAGTTTTGAAAATAATACATATTCTCATCATCTGTAAAGACATTAGGACTAATTTCTTCTATATTTCCAACAAAGATATTATCTTTTTAACTTTACTTGTTTTTTTATTTTTCACTATCATAAAAAAATATTCCATCATCACTAACAAATATTAAACTGTAAAGATGAGTTCCATTACTTCCAATTATTTTTATAAGGAGCTTTTTCTCTGTCAAAAGAATAATCTTCTATAAAGACATAGCCATTTACTTCATCATAAAGAAATTTATCATCTGGATTAAGTGAAACAGTTTTTTTAAATTACCATTATTTTTTTAATTGGTAGAAGTTTTTGATTTATAGTAAACATTCTCTTTGTCAGCAAAATATGTATACTGACCATCAACAGGCACTAGAGTATTCAAATCAGCATTCTCTAAAACTTCTCCTTTATAATAGACATTGTCTCCATCAGTTGCAAAAAAATAACAAATTATCAACTGCTTTTTAATCTTTTTATCTGTTTCTACCTTTTTATAAGGATAGATATAAGATTGAGGGTCTTTTAGTCTTTGAAAAAGCATATATCAAAGTCTGAAAGATTTCCATTGGAGAAGATAAGTTTTTATTTCTTTCAGACATATCAGAACAATAGTAAGTATTTATTCCATCAGTATAATAGCCATTTCCTATAACTTCAAGTTTATTTGGATCTAAAGTCAGGAATACGAAATATTTCCAAAATAGACAGAATTTTTTTATCCAAACCAACTATTAAAAGTACTTCTATCAGAATAATCTTGAGAATCTAACACTCTAAATGAATCAACATCAACCTTCTCTAAAAAAATATCTTCCTCCACTAGGAACAGGAATAGAAATTTTTTTCCTTGATATTTTTATAAATTGGGTATTTCCATATTTTTTTGTCCATAGTTCTCTATTTCATCAGAATTTGAGCCTGATTTTTTTCATTAAAAAGTAGAGTATAAGATAAAGAAAGAAAAAAATAAGAATTATTACATAAATAATGAAAATAAATTTTATAAATGAAATTCTAGAATTTTTTTGCATTTTTTTCTCCCTAAAATAATGTGAAACTTTAGCTATAACAATACCTAAAATAAAGGCTAGTAATCCTGAAATTTTTGAAAGGAAGAAAGAAAGTTGTATACTTTACTCTAATCTCTATTTTTTTCTCCTTCAATTTTTTTATTAGTTTTCTCATTTTCAATAAATTCTCTTATTTTACTACTTCCTTTCATTGTAATTTAATAAATATTCCAATGTTTCTTTATCTCTAATTTCATAAATCGCATTATCTATTAATTGGAAAAATTCCTAAATTATCGAAGTAATAATATTTATTTTCTTTTTTTCCATATACTTCCAACAGTCCCACTTTCAATATCATTTTACTTTTTTTCCCAAGCATCTTTTTTTACCTAGAGAGTAGATCACTGTATTTCTTGAAGCTAAAACGTATCCACTGCTATGTTTAAGTCTTTTTCTGTACTTCATAAGCATGAAAATAGTAAATATTCTCGTCATCAGTAAAAACATTAGGGACTTAATTCTTCTACATTTCCAACAAAAATATTATCTCCTGTTCTTAATTGTTTCTTTTTTTGGTTATCGTAATAATAGATACCTTCATTATTAATAAAGACCAAATTATATAGGTGGTTTCCTTCATTTCCAAGAACTTTATAAGGAGCTTTTTCTCTATCAAAAGAATAATTTTTCCATAAAGACATAGCCATTTGCTTCATCATAAAGAAATTCATCACCTTGTTCACTTGAAACAATCTTTAACTTTCCACTATTTTTTTAATAGGTAGAAGCTTTTGACTTTATAGTAAACATTCTCCTTTGTCAGCAAAATATTCATGATAAGGATCAACAGCTTTTAAAGTGTTTAAAATCTACATTTTCTAAAAATTTCTCCTTCATAATAGATATTATTTCCATCAGTTGCAAAAGATAAAAAGTCTGAAATAGGTTTTTAATCTTTTGTCAGTATCTATTTTTTTATAAGGATATATATAAGTTTGTGGCTTTTTTTAGTCTTTGAAAAAAAGCATATATAACAGATTGAAATACTTTCATTGGAAGAGATAAATTTTTTTATTTTCTTTTCAGATACTCCTGAAAAAAAGTAAGTATTTGTCCCATCAGTATAGTAGCCATTTCCTATAATTTCAAGTTTATTTGGATCTAAATCAGGAATAGGAATGTTTCCCAAAATAAACAGAATTTTTTTATCTAAACCAATAACTCTAGTATTTCTATCTCCTGAATTTAATACTCTAAATGAATTTATATCAACATTTTCTAAGATATATCTTCCTCCACTAGGAACTGAAACAGAAATTTTTTTCCTTGATATTGTATAAAAATCACTATTAGCATATTTTTTTGTCCCCTTTTCTTCTATTTCATAAGAATCTAAACTTGTTATTTTTTTGATGAAACTAGAAGAAAAAAATAAAAAAACAATTACTAAAAATTATGGCTGAAATAATTTTGAATGTAAATATAGTATCAGAACTTCTTTTTCTTTTTAAATTTTTAAAGTTTCATCAAAATTATTTTTTTCATTTTTTTCTCCTAAATTCTTTAAAAAAATAAAAAAAGATAAGATAAGCAACAAGAAAAAAATTCTTATGAAATATTTAAAAAAACTTTTATCAACTATATCAGTCTTATATTTCACAGTTATAGTCATCTTCTTTTCACCAGAAACAGCTATCAATTTTTTTCATTTTTTTATAAGTTCCTCAATATCATCTGTTTTGTCATCAGATTTTTGATAATAGATAATTAAGTGTTTCTTTATCAGAAATTTCATATATAGTATTATCCATAAAAGGAAAAATACCTAAGTTGTTGAAATAGTAGTATTTACTTTTCTTTTTTTCCAAATACTAGCGACACTAACCTTCTTTAATATCTGCTACTTTTTCCCAACCTTCTTTTTTTATCCAAATAACAGATATCTGTATTTTTTTGATATTAATTCTCCAATACTTTTTTTAGTAGCTGTACTTACATCATAAGCATGAAAAATAATAAATATTCTCATCATCAGTAAAAAAACATTAGGAGTAATTTCTTCTATATTACCAATAAAAATATTATCTCCAGCTTTTTAATTGTTGTTTCTTTTTGGTTGTCATAATAATATATTCCATCTTTAGCGATAAATATTAGATTATATAGAGTAGTCCCATTATTTCCAATAACTTTATAAGGAGCTTTTTTTCTCTATCAAAAGAATAATCTTCTATAAAGACATAGCCGTTTACTTCATCATAGAGAAATTTATCTCCATGTTCACTTGAAACAATCTTTAACTTTCCACTATTTTTTTAATGGGTAAAAGATTAGACTTATAATAAACATTTTTCCTTATCAGCAAAAATATTCAGTACTTTTTATCTATAATTTCTAATGTATTTAAATCAGCATTGTTTAAAAATTTCTCCCTTGTAATAGACATTATCTCCATCAACTGCAAATAACCCAAAATTATCAAGTGCTTTTTAAATTTTTTTGCCCCCTTCTATTTTTCTTGTAAGGAAAGATATATTTTGAAGAATCTTTATCAAGTTCAGAAAAAGGAGAATAAAAAAATAAGTATTTGTACCATCAGTATAATAACCATTTCCTATAACTTTAAGTTTATTTGGATTTAAGTCAGGAATAATTACATTTTCCAAAATAAACAGAATTCTTATCTAAAGCGATATTTTGTGTAAAATAGTCTTCTGGTTCAAAAAGGTTTTAAATGTAGCTATATCAACATTTTTTTAAGTTCTTGCATTCCATCATTTAAGGTAAAAACATAAATTTTTACCTTGATATTTAAAAAAATTACCTTTTTTTCATATTGTTCCCCATTAGTCTTAATTTCATAAGTGTTATTATCAGCATTTATCCAATTGGAAATAAAGAAAGGTATAAAAAAACAATGGAAAAAAATTACAAACACAATTATAGCTATTTTTAAGATAAAATGATGTATTTGAAGTTTTTTTCTTTTTTTAAAAAGATCGTCTAAGTCATTTGTTTTCATAAATTGTTCTCCTAAAATTTTTTTATATTAATTTTTTTATTTCTTGGAAAAATTTAGATTTTTTTCGTTTTTTTAAAAAGTTTGCAATATCAAATCTATATCTTGCATATAATCCAATTAAAAAAAGCGATAGAAATAAAAAAATAATTTTTTTGGAATACTATAGGCATAAGGATCCTCATGGAAAATGGATAGTAGCTGTCATTTTAACTTCACCATTAAAGGCTATTAATTTTTTTCAGATATAAAATCTCTTATTTTATTTGTTAAGTTTCATATAATAGCTATCTTTTTAAGTTTGAAAAAAATTCAATAAATAGTCTAAGAACTTCTTTATCAACAATTTCATAAATTGTTCTATTTATATTTTGATTAAAAACCATAAATATCAAAATAGTAGTATTTATTTCCTTTTTTTCCATATACTTCCATCTCTACCAAAATTGATATCAGCTACTTTTTTTCCCAATCATTTTTCCCAAGCAGTTTTTTTATCAAGATAACGTATTCTAGTATTTCTTGATATAAGTTGACCATTAAAAGGACCTTTTAATAATGAAAAAGGATTATTACCTGACCTTTTTGCCCAGTCTTCATAGACATCTAAATAGTAAACATTTTCATCATCAGAAAATATATCTGGATAAATTTCTTTAATTTCACCTTTTAAAAAAATATTATCCCCTATTCTTTCTTGTTTTCTCTTAAGTGGGTCATAAAAATAAACTCCATCCTTACTTATAAAAAAAGTAAACTAAAGTGATGTGTTCCATCAACTCCAACAACTTTATAAGGAGCATTTACTGTTTCAAAAAGATAGTCATTTGCATAAACATTCTTACTTTCCTCATCATAAAGATAGTAGACGTTGTAATCATTCTCGTGAAATACTTTTAATTTTCCGTTATTTTTTTAAATGATAAAAGTTTAGATTTATAATAAACATTTTTCTTTATCAGCAAAATAAAAATAATGCATCTTCAATTGTTTTTTTATTGTATAGATATCTGCATTAACTAGCTTTTTCACCAGCATAATATACTTCTTCACCATCAGTTGCAGAATTTTTTTAATTCTTCCACTTTTTTTCTAATCTTTTATTAGTCTCTAATTTTTTTATATGGATAAAAAAATAGTATTGAGGTCTTTTTTTGTTTTTAAAACAAGAAGTGAGATATATTTTTTATATTTATACTTAGTGCTGACAATTCTTCATATGTTTCAACAGATGTTGAGCAAAAAAATAACTATTAGTACCATCACTATAATAATTATTCCCTACATAATACAATTTATTTGTGTCTAAATCTGAAACTGCAATATTTCCAAAATAAACTCTATTTTTTTATCATAAGCTACATTTCCATTATTAGCTTCTGTATCGAAGACTTTGAAAGTAGGAATATCTACTCCTTCAACTTCTAACAATCCATTCCCATAAACTAAAAGCATAGATTTTTATCTTTATTCTTGTAGAATATACTGTTTTCATATTCTTCACTATTATATTGAAGGTCAGTAGTATCACTCTTGAACATAGCAACATAAAATTATAAGTAATAAAACACAAGAAAATAAGTATTATTGCTGAAAAGTACAGTGGCTTTTATCATTATATTAGCATTTTTTGATTATCCATTTTCATTTTAAACTCCTATTAATTAAAAAGCATTAAAGTTGATTCTTCTTTAGTGTTATATCTTGTTTCTATAATAATATCTTTATAGAATTTAAAATTTAATTTTTTTCTAAAACTTTTTTGAATCAATATTATAATTAAAATATATTGCTACTAAGTAATTTAATTTTAATGTTTTTAAAACAATATTCAATAACTTTTTGAAACAGCTTCTGTCATTATCCCCTTGTTCCAATAATCTTTACTTAATACATAACCTAATTCTCTCCCAAGTAAATTTTTCTAAATTCTTATCCAAATCTTGTCTACATTCTTCTACACCAATAGAACCAATAACTTTTTTTGATTTTCTTTTTAGAACAATAGCAAAAACTTTTTTTCATTTATAAACATTTTAAGTATTTCTAAACTTTCATTTTTACTTTTTGTGATGTTCCCAACCTGCTTTTTTTCACCTACACCATTTATAGAAGCATATTCAAAAAAATCATCTAAATCTCTAATTTCCCAAGCACGAAGGATTAATCTATCTGTTTCCAATATTACATTACTTATATTAATTTCTGTATTCATAGTTTCCTCCAAGTTAAATTCTATTTGAATTATAACACAAGTTTATATTTTTTTAACAATATCTAGCAAGAAGTCCCCTACTTCTATAAGTGGGAGTAGTTCGTTGATTTTTTAAAACAAAAAAAGTCCTGATTAACTCAGAACTTTTTTTAATGTTATGAAGTTTTAATCATAGGTAATATAATAAGCTACAACGCCATTATCATAGGGAAGTTTTTTTAAAGAAATCTGTATTAAAACAAATTATTATAAACTGTTGAAATATCTAATTCTTTATCAAAAAGTATTTCTTCATCATTCTTAGCAACTGTAAGAGTATAAGAATTTTCTTTAACTCCATAGTTGTTGTAAAAAGAAATAAGGTAAGTATAATTTTTTTAACTTTAAAAAGAATAAAATTTTCAGTAAGTTTATTATTATTGTTTTCATTTAAAGGGAATTTCATTTTCATTTTTTTAAATAAGTTTTTTTATTTGCATTTCCCTACAATTATTTTTTTCAGCTTTTTTTCTCCTTCTAAGCCATATACATAGACAAGCTTTTTTTGTTTTCTTTATATATAGATATAACTTTTTTTACTATCTTTTTATTTGTGCAGAAAAAAACTAAATTTTTTTATTAGTTATATTTTTTTCTTTAAATATGGTTTATATTCTTCGCTAAAAATAGTTATTGATAAAATCATTAAAAAAAGAAAATAATAATTTTTTTCATAATGACTATTCCCCCTTTACTTCATCTTTTTAGTATTAATTTCATAGGAGTAAATTTAAGCCCATCTTGCTCTTTTTTTCTTCCTCAGTTTTTTTATAAAACCTATTTTTCTCATAAATAGGAACAGCATATCTGGAAGAATTTACAGTTATAAATGAATTTTCATTATCATCTATAACAATATTCATCAATTTCTTTTCCAATACCTTTAGCTTGTGAAGATTTATCTACAAAAAAATAAATTTATATGTCTTTTTTTCTTCTGTCAGTTGCTATAACACCTTTTAATACATTATCTTCAAAAAGCACCATATACCTTAAATGACTTTATTATTTCTTTGTTATCAACAAAAATTACAAAAAGTTTCTATACCCTTTTCTGAGTAACTTTCATCTTTACTTTCAATATAAACTTTCTTTACAAATAATAGTGCTTCATCTTTTTCTTTGTTAAGTAATTGGTTTATTTCTATCATAGGTTCTCCTAATATTAATAAAGGAGCTACTGTATATAATAGCCCCTTTGATTTTTAAGTTTAAATTAATAGTTTATGTAGAAACTTTCATCATCTAAGTAATTTTGATCATAGAATAATCCATTAAATCCTTCAGCATTATTTGGATCATTAAATACTTTATCATAGACAGTTTTTATTATTTAATTGTTTTTTTATAAAGAGGTCTAGGGTTTGTTCCTTTATATGCTTCAAGTAAATAACTTCTAGTTTTTTTCCATTAACATTATAAAAAAAGAAACTATGTATCTGTGCCCTTCATTTATGAAAAACTAAAAAAATTTTTCCAGAGTAACTTTCTGTATCATCTGCATTGAAGAATAAATTTTCACCAATAACTCCCTCTAATGTTATTTCTGGCTTTTTTTGCCTTCTAGTCCAAAAAAACGTAAACAACTTTTTTTCTCTATCCTTATATAGAGTAACAACTTTTTTTGTACTTTCCATTTGTGCAGAAAAAAAGAATCTTTTTGCATCTGGATTTGAAGTATTACCTTTTTAAATAAGGTTTGAAGTTCGCTCCAAAAAGAAAAATACAGACACGATAACTAACAGTAATAAAACAAGTTTTTTTCATACGTAATCCCTCCTAAAAAAATATTATACAAACATTATATAATATTTTTTTAGAAAATAAGAAATAGTTTTTTTATACTTTTCAAAAAGTCAATTATTCCTACTCTTATCGTTATTTTTTTAAATGAATTGTTTAAAATTTTAAAAATAAAAAAATAGTATACATTTAAAAAAATTTTTTTGTAGTATAATGTCTTTGAAAATGAGATGTAACTTTATTACTATGAATTATTTTTTTAGTATTGTGGTAAATGATTCTTTTTAAGTTCCATTTTTCTAATATTAAATTTCTATATGCTTTTATAGATATATTCATTTATGTTAGTAGTTACTTCATCATTCGACAAAATTATTTATGGAGGTATTAAAAGATGAAAAGGTACAGTAAAATGGTTTAACAAGGAAAAAAAGGATTTGGATTTATCACAGGTGAAGATGGAAAAGATGTATTCGCTCATTTTTTTCTCAAATTCAAAAAGAAGGATTCAAAGAATTATTTGAAGGACAAGAAGTAGAATTTGAAATTACTGAAGGACAAAAAAGGGCCTCAAGCTTCAAATATAGTTGTTATTAAATAATAATTACCTTAACTAAAAGAAAAGGATTGAAAAAAACTTTATGAACTAAAAGCTTTCAATCCTTTTTTTAATTTATTTTAAAAACTCTACTCAACATCTATTTTAAATTCATCTAAATCATAGTAAGAACAACTTCCATGATTAAACACTTCTATATTTATTTTTTTGCTTTATTAGGATAAAAACGACTTGTAAAAACTTCTTCACCATCATTGATAAAAAAATCTCAATAGAACTTGTATCTACAAATATACGTAATTTTTTTAAGTTCTTCAAGATAAACAGACCTTTTTATCTCTTCCTTCACCACTTTCTTGCATTTCTAATGAAAAGATATTATTGTCATAAGATAGTTTTTACATCTTCCATTTTTTTACTAGAAAAATTTTTTTAGAATTTTCTATATCTATTATCATTTCAAAAGTAGAAGCTAGAAAGTTAATATGATTATCTGTACTTGAAATTTTTATTCTTTCTTAAATTTTTCAAATTCTACTAAAAGGCTCTTGTAAAATTTTTATTTTCTTTTTCTCTTAAGTGTTCTAGGCATAGATAAAGCATGTTGCCAACCATTTTTTTATAGTTTTTATTATTTGTATAAGTTGCATCAGGAATTCCCATCCAAGCAATTAATATATTTCTACCTTTATTATCAACAAAAAGTTTGTGGGGCGTATATGTCAAAGCCCCTATCTAATTCCATAAATTCTCCCAAACTATATGTTTTTTTCTTTAAAATTAATATCTATAGGAAAAATATCCTATTTGATAGATATTTGCAAAATTGATTCCTTCTTGTTCTACTCCTTGAGGGCAACAGATTAAAAACCATTTATCTTCTATTTTTTTATTAAATCACAGCATTCCCACATATAGCCATATTTTTTTCAGAGTGTATCTCAAAAAAATATTCCCATTTTTTTAAATCTAAAGATTTGTATAAAAATAGCACAACCTATATCTTGTTTTTTTCTTGCACCAAGAATCATAAAGTATTCATCTTCAACTTTAAAAAAACTTTTTGGATCACGAACATGAGTTGACATATTTTTGAGGATAATCAGAATTTTTTTAGAAGAACATTTTTTTCTTTTTCATAATTGAAACCATCTTCTGAAATAACTTCAATGACATTCTGTTCTCTACCATTTAAAAATATAGTCATACTTTTTTTATCAGTATATTTTACATTTCCAGTGTAGTAGTAATGTATTTTATTATTTTCAACTAGAGCTGAACCACTATATACACCATCTATATCTTCAGCTATACTCGGTCTTAAAAAAATAGGGTGCTCTGTATAATCTATCCAATTTTCTGTAGTATAATGTCCCCCAAGATTTTAAACCCCAAGTTGCAGAAAAAGGAGTATATTGAAAATAGATATGATTTACTCCTTTTATCACACAAAGTCCATTGGGATCATTTAACCAACCTGTAGGAGCCATTAAATGAAAATGTAAACGATAAGGATCAGTATTTACTTTATTGATAAGTTCTATATATTTTTTTCTTAGCATAGTATCGCCTAAATCTTTTTTTATCATGATAGGAGTTTTACTATCAGGATTAACTTCAACTTTTCTACCATCAGGAAGTTCATTTACTATCATAAGAGTTTGAGTACTATGACCTGCTTGTTTAACTTTTTCTAAGTCCATTTTAATTAAATTATCACCTTGTTTAACTTCTTGTCCTTCTTCGACATAAACTTCAAAAACCTTCACCATTCATACTAACTGTATTTATTCCACAGTGCATAAGGATTTGACTTCCATCTTTTAAACTTAAACCTATAGCATGTTTTGTAGGAAAAACAAGTTCAACTTTTGCATCAGCTGGAGCAACAAAGATTTCTTCACTAGGATTTACTAAAATTCCATCTCCCATAACTTTTTGATGCAAATGTTTCATCACTTGATTCAGAGATATCTTTTACTTCTCCTTTTATTGGAGAAATTAAAGCTATTTCATCTAAATTAGTATCTGTTGTACTTTCTACTTTTATTTCAGAAGTATTTTTATTTACTTTCTCTTCATTTGCAATAACTTTCTTAGTTTTTTTGCTTTTCCAAATGTGTAACAGATAACTATTCCTAAGACAAGTCCTATTAAATGAACTATAATGTAGTTTATATAACCATTATTAGCGGGATCAATTATTGTTATACCTGGTATTGCAGTCGCTCCAAAACCTAAAGAGCTTAATTTAAATATATATACAAAGGCACCAGCAACTGCACCAGCAATACAACCTGCTATCAATGGAAATTTATATTTTAAGTTCACTCCAAAAAAATAGCTGGCTCACTTATACCAAATAGAATACTCACAAAAAGAAGGTAAAAGCAATTTCAGCAACTTTTTCTTTCTTTACGATGTAATAGATAATATCCTAAAACAGCTCCTCCTTGTGAAATTAAAGCAACTGACATTAAAGGATTTAAAAAATCTCTACCAGTTGTTGCTATTAATTGAGCTTCAGCAGCATTTAAGATATGATGTAATCCTGTGATAACGATTATTTGTTGTAAACCAGCAAATATCATATAACCTATTAAACCAAATTCTGTACTTACCCAAACTAATCCTCCAGTTATATAATTAGAAAGTTCACGCCCAATAGGGACCAACTATAGTAAATAATAAGAAAGTAGAGATAAAAACTGTCAACATTGGAGAAACTAAAAGTTTAATAACAGAAGGAATTTTTCTTTTCAAAAAAATTTATCCAATAGAGCAACTATATATCCCATCATAAGAGCAACTATAATACCACCTTGAAAACCTACCATTTGAATTTTTAGTCCAAATAAATCTAAAATTTCAGGGTTAAATCCAGGAGTACCTATTGAATAGGCATTTGCAAGACTACCATCAAGCATAATTGCTCCAACAACTATACCTAGAATTGCTCTCCCACCGAATCTTTTAGTTGCTGAATATACAACAACCATAGGTAAAACTGCAAAAAAATTCCAACAGAGGCTAGATTAGATAAACGATTGATAGCATATAAAGTTTGATTAGTTTTTAACAGCTTCAAAAGTTAGCTAAGAATCCAGTGACTCCTAGTAAAATAGCAGCAGCTAATATTGCAGGTATGATTTCAACAAATACATCTGAGAGAGCTTTGATAACTTTTTGTAGTGGATTTTCTTTGTTGTTTGCAATATCTTTTACATCAGATAAAGACATATTTTTCTAATTTTTGCTTCCTTTGCAAAAAAACTTTGTAAACTTCATTTACAGTTCCTGCTCCAAAAAAATAAGCTGTAATTGACTACCAGCAATAAAAACAGCCTTTGACTAAATCAATATTTTCTAATTTATCTGTTTTTTTGCTAAAGATAAATCTTTTAATACAATACGTAGACGTGTTGCACAATGAGCAGCACCTTGAATATTTTTCTGAGCCACCAATATTTTCCAACACTTCTTTAGAAATTTTTTTGATAAAGTTTTTTTCTTTTTCCATCTTCCACCTCTTTATATTTATATTACCTTAAGAATATATTGTATTAATTATATATGCTTTTTTTCAATTTGTTTCAATTATTTTCTTAAAAAAATTTTTAAATATTAAAAAGAAATTAAAAATCTAATTGACTAAATAAGGTAAAAAGGATATTATAAAATAACAGTTTAAATACTTAAGGAGGAGCTAAAAATGAGAAAAAAATTTTTATTTGCTATTCTTTGTCTTTTTATTTGTTTCTTGTAGTAATTTATACAAGGCGAATAAGGCTTATGAAAGAGGAGATTATGTTGAAAATGTAGTATTAACTTTTAAATATTTTGATGAAAAACCTGAAAAATTTTTAAAGAATTAAATGAAAAGAAAAAAATGAGATTAATAGTAAATTTTTCAAATATTTTTTTGAATATTACTCAAAAACAAAAAAATAGTGAGAAATTAGAAGATAGAAACAGGGCTAATATAGAACTTTTTTTACAATATATATTGTTTCAGATAATAGTGAATATGCTAAAGAATTTCAAGCTGAAAGAGAATTCTTAGCAAGTGACAATGCAAAAAAATCTTTTTAATCAAGCCTTAAAAACTAATAGAGAATTATTTTTCACAAAATATAGGTTTAAGAGATGACCATACCTATGCTTTTAAAAAGTAATAAACCACACAATAAATATGAATATTGCAATTAATGCTGTGATTGATAGTAATAAGTCTTTAGATAGAAATAAAGCTGAACTATATAACTATTTTTAAAAAGAGAAATAGCAAAACATAGAGCAGATGGCTATATATCACTTGCGGAAGTGGAAGAAAAAGAAGGAAGTAATGAATATTTAAGAAGTGCTCAAAATCTTTATTATAAGGCTAATGAAATATATTCAAAATATCAAAAAAATTATAGAAATTCTTATTCAAAATATGAATCAACTAAATATAAAAGCAGACTTAAATGATGCAGAAGATAATTATAATAAAGGAATAACAGAGTATAGAAATGCTGGTTCTTCAAAAGCTAAAATACAGAGCTGCAAATTATTATTTTAAAGAAGCTCAAAAAAATATGTATATAATTATAAAGACACTAATAAATTACTAAATGAAACAAAAGAAAAAAAGGTTACTTTTAAATATAGTTTAAATTCAAACAATGTAGATGTAAAAAAAATAAAATTAGTAATGATTTAAATTCCATAGCTTATCCTGTAACTAATGGGATAGAGCTTTTCATTGATTATAGAGATGGTGACTATAATTATAATACTTCTTCTAACACTAATACAGAACAGTTGAAAAAAAGAAGTACAAACTGGTGTTGATTCAACAGGAAAGCCTATTATGAAAGTGTATAATTTTACAAAGATTACTACAACTATTGAAGAAATAGGAACAATTCGTTATACTTTCTCTGTAAGAGGAGCTTATTACAATAATAATATAGGTAATGATGTTACAATAAAAAAATATAGTAAAAGAATATTAAAAGTATTCTGGTGAAGTTCCACCAAGTTCTGAATATAGAAATTCAGATAATAAAGCTCTAGGTTCTAGTGAATTAAAGAAGAAAGTAGAAGAAAAGGTAAAAAAAAGAAGTAATGGACATATCGATTCTATGATAAAGGATTTAAAAAGAATATAGCTAAAAGAAAATTAAAAGCTTAGCTATTCAAAAAAAGAATGTGTTTTGTGATATAATATCAAAAAAATTTAAAATTGTTGAAAAAGGAAAAATTCTATATAATTATTTAAAAAAATTAAGGAGAAAAAAATGATGAATGGAAAAAAATTTTTAAAAGAAGGAATTACTTTTGATGATGTTCTACTAATCCCAGCAAAATCTGATGTGCTTCCTAATGAAGTAAGTTTAAAAACAAGACTTACAAAAAAATCACATTAAATTTACCAATTTTTGAGTGCTGCTATGGATACAGTTACAGAATCTGACTTAGCTATAGCCCTTGCAAGACAAGGAGGGATTGGTTTTATCCATAAAAAAATATGTCTATTGAAGAACAAGCAGCTGAAGTAGATAGAGTAAAAAGATCTGAAAGTGGAATGATTACTAACCCTATAACTCTTAATAAAGATAGTAGAGTATATCAAGCTGAAGAGCTTATGAGTAGATATAAAAATTTCAGGATTACCTGTTATTGAAGATGATGGGAAAATTAATAGGAATAATAACAAACAGAGATATAAAATATCGTAAAGATTTAGATCAACCAGTTGGAGATATTATGACAAGTAAAGGTCTAATAACTGCTCCTGTTGGAACAAACTTAGAACAAGCTAAAGAAATTTTTACTTGCTAACAGAATTGAAAAAAATTACCTATCACAGATCAAAATGGATATTTAAAAGGTCTTATCACTATAAAAGATATAGATAATATAGTTCAATATCCAAATTCTTGTAAAGATGAACTTGGAAAATTAAGATGTGGAGCTGCTGTTGGTATTGCACCTGATACTTTAGATAGAGTTGCTGCTTTAGTTAAAGCTGGAGTAGATATCATAACTGTTGACTCTGCTCATGGACACTCTCAAGGTGTTATCAATATGATAAAAGAAATCAAAAAACATTATCCTGATTTAGATATAATCGGTGGAAACATTGTTACTGCAGAAGCAGCTGAAGAATTAATTGAAGCTGGAGCATCAGCAGTAAAAGTTGGAATAGGACCAGGATCTATTTGTACAACAAGAGTTGTTGCAGGAGTTGGAGTTCCTCAATTAACAGCTGTAAATGATGTTTATGAATATTGTAAAATCTAGAGATATTGGAGTTATTGCTGATGGTGGAATAAAACTGTCAGGAGATATAGTTAAGGCTTTAGCTGCAGGTGCTGACTGTGTTATGTTAGGAGGATTACTTGCAGGAACAAAAGAAGCTCCAGGAGAAGAAATTATTCTTGAAGGAAGAAGATTTAAAATATATGTAGGTATGGGATCTATCGCTGCAATGAAGAGAGGATCTAAAGATAGATACTTCCAAGCAGGTGAAGTTGATAACTCTAAATTAGTTCCTGAAGGAATTGAAGGACGTATTGCATATAAAGGTTCAGTTAAAGATGTTATTTTCCAACTTGCAGGTGGTGTAAGAGCAGGTATGGGATATTGTGGAACTAAGACTATAAAAAGATCTACAAGTAAATGGTAAAATTTGTTAAAAATCACAGGAGCTGGTTTAATAGAAAGCCATCCCTCATGATATAACAATCACAAAAAGAAGCACCAAATTATTCTAAATAGGTGGGAGATACAAGAATGAATAAATTTAATAAATTTATTATTTTAGCAGGACTGTTATTCAGTTTTTTTCAGTTGCATATGCTGAAATAAAAGAAGTTGAGTCGCTAGATACAATTTCTAAAACAGATATTAGGTGAGAAACTAACACAAAGTCTAAGAAAGAAAAAAAGCTAAAGAGACTCAAAAAAAGAAGTTACTAAAAAGAAACTAAAAAGAGAAAAATGAAAAACGAAACTGAAGTTAAGTCTGAAAAATAAAGCTTCTGAAAAATGAAGAAACTGTTGTCAATGATATTCCAGATGAAACAGCAACTAGAGTTATAAATAAATCAGAAATAGTTGATTTCTATGAAAGAGAAGTTAGAGATAAAAATAGCTTATAAAGAAGGTTCTAACACTCCTTTTACAGGAGTATTTGGGATAGTTATTGATGATAAAATAGAATCTTATGAAGAATATAAAGATGGTCTTTTAGATGGAGAAACTGCTTATTTTTTTCAAAAAGATAAAGAAGTAAAATTATTATCTGAAATGTACTCTAAAGGAAAATTAAATGGGACCACAAAAAAACTTATTATGAAAAATGGTAAATTAAAATCTATAGTTTACTATAAAAATGATAGAATAGATGGTATAGTGGAATATGATAAAAAGTGGAAAAACTTTTTACATAAAAAGTATCTTTGAAAATGGTACAGGAGATTGGAAATTATATTGGAGTAATGGGAAAGTTTCAGAAGAAGGAAGATATGTTTCTTGGAAAAGAGATGGAGTTTGGAAAAAAATATAGAGAAGATGGAAGTTTAGATACTATATTGAAGTATGACAATGGTAGACTTTTAAGCGAAAAAAATGGCAATAATATGTTAATTTCAAGAGTAAAAACAAGTTTATCAATATATTTTTTTCTAAGTTTGATGAAAGTAATAATTTCTGAAATAAAAAGATATTATCAGAGGAAGAATTCTTAATTTTTTTCTACTATGTCTAATTATGATAAAGTTCATTCATATAGTCTTATATCAAAAAGGTAAAGGAAGATAAGATCTTATCTTCAGAAAAAAATTTATTTAAAAACTTGCTCTTTTACATGATAGTGGAAAAGGGTAAAGTGGGGCTTTTTAGAAGAATAAAAAAAGTTTTAGTAGGAGATAAAATTTTAGAACAACATCCAAGTATAGCTTTTTGAGAAATTAAAAAAATATTAATTTTTGACTTAGCAGAAACTATGTTTACAAATCATCACAATAAAGATGTAGATGAGAAAATGAAAATTTTTTTCAAGAATTAGATGATAAATAATTATTGAATATTGTATTTTTTTATGATAAAAATAAGGAAGGAGGTTTTTCCTTCCTTTTTATTTTTACTAGATGAGAGGTGTTAATATGACTGAATTTAATTGGGATAGTTTCATCAAAGGAACTTGAAAAAAATTTCAAAAAGGGAATAGAAAAATATAGGAGGGCATTCTAGAGAAACTATAATAGAAGCTCCAGCAAAGGAAGAAGAAATTTTAGAAGTTGAGAAAAAGTTAGGGATATACTTTACCAGAAAGATTTTTAGAGATATACTTTTAAATTATTCATCACATTTTTGAATATTTATTTGGTCAACTTATAGAGATGAAGAAGAGGAACAAATTGAATTCCCAGAAATAAATTTTAGTAGCTATATTTTGCTGGAGATTTACATTGGGGATTAAAATTCTTATTAGATTTTTGAAGAAAGCAGGCAGGGTTGGGTAGATAGTTTGTTATCCCTGATTATAGTAATGAATATGATAAAGTTTGGCATAATAAATTAGCTTTTTTTATGAAGTTGGGAATGGAGATTATATTGCCATTGAATTAGAAAAAGAAAAATTATGGAAAAAAATAGTATATTTAAGCCATGATGGTGGAGATGGGTCATGGTCATTATTTAGCAGATAATTTTAAAGATTTATTAAATAATTGGTCAAAAGTTGGCTGCTGTTGGTGGAGAGGACTGGCAATGGGAACCATTCTATACAGAAGGAAAGGGTATAGATCCTGAGTGTGAAAAATGCAAAAAGAGTGGAGAGAATATATTTTTTTAGTAAGATATGAAAGAGAGGGATATGTCAAAAATTAATAATGACTGGAAAGAAATTTTTAGAAGAAGAATTTCAGAAAGATTATTTTTGTGGAATTGAAAAATATTCTTGAAAAGGAGTATGAAAAATTACACTGTTTATCCACCCAAAAAGATATTCTAAATGCTTTTTTTCTTACTCCTTATTCAGAGGTAAAAGTTGTACTTTTTAGGACAAGATCCTTATAATAAAGATGTAGATCAGAAAATGAAAATTTTTTTCAAGAATTAGATGATAAATAATTATTGAATATTGTATTTTTATGATAAAAATAAGGAAGGAGATTTTTCCTTCCTTTTTTTATTTTTACTAGATGAGAGGTGTTAATATGACTGAATTTAATTGGGATAGTTTTCATCAAAGAACTTGAAAAATTTCAAAAAGGGAATAGAAAAATATAGGAGGGCATTCTAGAGAAACTATAATAGAAGCTCCAGCAAAGGAAGAAGAAATTTTTAGAAGTTGAGAAAAAGTTAGGATATACTTTACCAAAAGATTTTTAGAGATATACTTTTAAATTATTCATCACATTTTTGAATATTTTTTTGGTCAACCTATAGAGATGAAGAAGAAGAACAAATAGAATTTCCAGAAAAATTTTTGTGCTATATTTTGCAGGAAATTTACATTGGGGACTAAAAGTTCTTATTAGATTTTTGAAGAAAGTAGACAGGGTTGGGTAGATATTTGTTATCCCTGATTATAATAATGAATATGATAAAGTTTGGCATAATAAGTTAGCCTTTTTATAAAGTTGCAAATGGAGATTACTTTTGCTATTGAATTAGAAAAAAAGAAAAATTATGGAAAAAAATAGTATATTTAAGCCATGATGGTGGAGATGGTCATGGTCATTATATAGCAGATAATTTTAAAGATTTATTAAATAATTGGTCAAAAAGTTGGTGCTGTTGGTGGAGATGATTGGCAATGGGAAGTATTCTACACAGAAGGAAAGGGAATAGATCCTGAGTGTGAAAAATGCTAAAAGAGTGGAGAGAATATATTTTTTTAGTAAGATATGAAAGAGAGGGATATGTCAAAAAAATTAATAATGACTGGAAAGAAATTTTAGAAGAAGAATTTCAGAAAAGATTATTTTTGTGGAATTGAAAAAGTATTCTTGAAAAAGGAGTATGAAAATTACACTGTTTATCCACCCAAAAAAAGATATTCTAAATGCTTTTTTTCTTACTCCTTATTCAGAAGTAAAAGTTGTACTTTTTAGGACAAGATCCTTATCATCAGAAAGGTCAGGCACATGGTTTAGCTTTTTTTCAGTAAATTATGGAATAAAGACCCCACCATCACTTTGTAAATATGTATAAAGAGTTACATGATGATTTGGGGCTATATATTCCAAACAATGGTTTTCTTGAAAAATGGGCAAAACAAGGAGTATTACTTTTAAATACAAGTTTGACAGTTAGAGATAGTGAAGCTAATTCACATTCTAAAAAAATTGGTTGGCAAACATTTACAGATAACGTAATAAAAAAAGTTAAATGAAAGAGAAAAACCTATAATATTTATATTATGGGGAAATAATGCTAAAGCTAAGGAAAAATTTATAGATACTAATAAGCATTATATTTTAAAAGGAGCACATCCTAGTCCTCTTTCAGCTAATAGAGGCTTCTTTGGTTGTAAACATTTTTAGTGAAGTGAATAGAATATTAAAAAGAGTTAAAATGAAAAAAAGAAATTGACTGGCAAATTGAAAATAAGGAGTAGATTCGATGAATATTTTTTTCAGGTGTAGAATATGAAGTTTTTAAGAGATGTTGATTTAAATAGAAAAATATGATGGTATTGAATATGATTCAAGAAAAAGTCAAAGAAAAACTATATTTTTTTGTTGCCTTAGAAGGTGCAAATGTTGATGGACATGACTATATAGACAGTGCTGTAAAAAAATGGTGCAACTTGTATTATAGTAAGTAGAAGAGTTGAAATGAAACATAAGGTTAGTTATGTTTTAATTGATGAAATTAGACATAAACTTGGTTATATAGCCTCAAACTTCTATGAATGGCCTCAAAGAAAATTAAAAAAATTATAGGAGTTACAGGAACTAATGGAAAAAAACTTCATCAACTTATATGATAGAAAAAAATTGATGGGAGATACTCCCTATAACTCGTATAGGGACTATAGAATATAAAATAGGTGATGAAGTATTTGAAGCTGTTAATACAACTCCTGAATCACTTGATTTAATAAAGATTTTTTTGATAAAACTTTAAAGAAAAAAAGATTGAATATGTTGTTATGGAAGTAAGTTCTCATTCACTTGAAATAGGTAGAGTAGATGTTTTAGATTTTTGACTATGCTCTTTTTCACAAATCTAACTCAAGATCACTTAGATTATCATGTGACTATGGAAAAATTATTTTTCAAGCTAAGAGAAAATTATTTCTTTAAAACTTAAAGATATCAAATAATTCAGTATTTAATATTGATGATAAGTATGGAAAAAGACTATATGACGAATTCATAGAAGATAATCCTGAAATAATCTCTTATGGAATAGATGGAGGAGATTTAGAAGGAGAATACTTAGATGATGGTTATATAGATATTAAATTTAAAGGAAAAAGTAGAAAAAGTTAAATTTGCTTTTATTAGGTGATTTTTAATTTATACAATACTTTAGGTGCAGTTGCTATTGCTAGAAAGATAGGGAATTAGTTGGGAAGATATTTTAGAAAAGAGTCTCAAATATAAAGGCTGCTCCTGGAAGATTTGAAGCTTTTAAATTGTGGGCAAGATTATAAAGTTATAGTTGACTATGCTCATACTCCCTGATGCCTTAGTAAATGTTATTGTTGCTGCAAGAAATATTAGAAATGGTAACAGAATAATAACTATCTTTGGTTGTGGTGGAGATAGAGATAGAACTAAAGAGACCTATAATGGCTAAGGCTGCTGAAAATTTATCAGATATTGTAATTCTAACATCAGATAATCCAAGAACTGAAAGTCCTGAACAAATATTTGCTGATGTAAAAACAGGATTTACAAAAAATGATGATTATTTCTTTGAACCTGATAGAGAAAAAGCAATAAAACTAGCTATTAATATGGCAGAAAAAAATGATATTATCCTTATAACAGGAAAAGGACATGAAACATACCATATAATTGGTACGAAAAAAATGGCACTTTGATGATAAGGAAATTGCAAGAAGAGAAATTGTTAGAAGAAGGATGGTAGAAAATGTTAATTAATGATGTAAATAAAGTTAAAGTTGGTAATATTGTATTTGGAGGAAAAAAAGAGATTTGTTTTAATAGCAGGACCTTGTGTTATGGAATCTCAAGAACTGATGGATGAAGTTGCAGGAGGAATAAAAAGAAATTTGTGATAGACTAGGTATAGAATATATATTCAAGGCTTCTTTTTGATAAGGCTAATCGTTCATCTATACATTCATATAGAGGACCTGGTTTAGAAGAAGGAATGAAAATGCTTGCAAAAACAAAAGGAAAAAAATTTAATGTTCCTGTTATTACAGATGTTCATGAAGCTTGGCAATGTAAAGAAGTTGCAAAAGTAGCAGATATTTTACAAATTCCTGCATTCTTATGTAGACAAACAGACTTACTTATAGCTGCTGCTGAAACAGGTAAGGCTGTAAATATTAAAAAAGGGCAATTTTTAGCACCTTGGGATATGAAAAATATAGTTGTTAAAATGGAAGAATCAGGAAACCAAAATATAATGTTATGTGAAAGAGGAAGTACATTTGGATACAATAATATGGTAGTGGATATGAGAAGTTTACTTGAAATGAGAAAATTTAATTATCCTGTTGTATTTGATGTGACACACTCAGTTCAAAAAAACCTGGTGGACTTGGGAACAGCAACATCAGGAGATAGAGAATATGTATATCCACTTTTAAGAGCAGGGACTTGCTATTGGTGTTGATGCAATATTTGCTGAAGTTCATCCTAATCCAACAGAAGCAAAAATCTGATGGACCAAATATGCTATATTTAAAAAGATTTAGAAGAAATTTTAAAAGACTGCAATAGAAATAGATAAAAATAGTTAAAGGTGTATAAGATAAAATTAAAGTAAAAAAATAAAAAGGGGCTGTTACAAATTAATAGAAAGTAAAAATAGTTCGTTACTGAGTAAATTTCTTAACGATAAAAAAATCAAGAATCTGCATCATAAGAAGCTCTAAGCAATAAATTGCTAAGTGCTTCTAAGAAATCAGGAAACTCACTCGTTCAAACACTCCTGCATTTGCTCAGCTCATTCTATTTGATTTTTTTATCTAAAATTTCCATTCGTAACTCACTTATTTTTTTACTTTAGGTTGAAAAATTTAATTTTGCAACAGCCCTATTTTTTTATTTTTTAAATCACTTAAATATGGGATTTTAGCTCTTACTTTCAGAGATTTTTTTCTAAATCTATTGTAGCCATTAGTAATTCTTCATTTGTACCACTAGCTTCGATCAAAAGTACTTCCATCAGGCTCTACAATTTTTGATTTTTCCACAACAGCTATCTCCAACTGCATTACAACCAGCTATAAAATAGTAAATTAAATAATGAATTAGCAGCTAAATCTATATGCCATCTATTTTCAGCATTAAAGCTCCATAAAGAAGGTACAAAAAAATTATTTCAGCTCCTTTTAGACATTCTATTCTTGCAGGTTCAGGAAACTCTAAATCATAACAAAAGTAATATACCTATTTTTTTCCAAATTTAGTATTCTTTACTACAAATTTATTTCCAGCTTTAAATTTAGTTTTTTTCTTTTTTTCCAAAGATAAACTTTTTCTTGCATTAGCAAGTATTTTTCCATCATCATCAATAAAAAAATACAAGAATTATAGAAATCTCTTGATTTTTTTAGTTGTTTTACTTTCTAGATAACCAACTAAGAGATGTATTTTTAAAAAGTCTTGCTTTTCTCTTGTAATTTTCTCAATAAAAGTATTTTTCAAAAATCTTCAGGTAGATTTTTGAAGTTCATCAGTAGTAATGGTATAACCTATAGTAGCTAGTTCAGGGAAAAACATATGATATCTACATTTTCTTTAGCTGCCTCTTCTATTTTTTTCAAAAAAATCTTTTTACAATTTTTCCTCTATATTTTTTTGTTCAATTTTTAATTTGTGCTAAAAGCAATTTTTAAATTTTTTCTTTTTCATATACTCCATATCCTCAAAATTAGAAATTTTTCTATATTTTAATATTTATTACTAAAAAAAGTCAAAAATTTTTTTACCAAATTTTTAAGAATCCTATGCTATAATAAAAACATATTAATCATGGAGAGGGTTAATAGTGAAAAACTCACACTGTAATAAAAATCTAGATAATTATAGGGAGGAAAGAATGATAAAAAAATATTTATGTGTCTAATGCTTGTACTTTGCTTTTTACAGCTTGTCAATCATTAAACTATATTAAAGAAAAAAATGAAACAATTCAATTAGTAGTAAAAAGGTAATGATAATAATATCTATATGTTAGGAAATAATTATGATTATCAATTTTTCTGGGAAAGATGCAGATAGATTATTAAGATTAAGTAACTTTCCAAAAGAATTAAACTTTTTCAAGAGAACAATTAAAAAAATGCTTCAGTAAATATTCATGTTGATGCAAGAGATGGAAGTGTTGGACTTGATTTTCGGAAGTAGAATTACAATTAACAAAAAAATCTAGGGAATAATGCTAACTATGAAAAAGAACAAAAAAAGTTTTTTTATGAAAAATTTAAAAAAATGAACTTAATAGAAGAAAAGTTAGATATAAAATTGAAGAAAATTCTGAAGAATGGGTAATTGTTCTTTTAGATGTTCCTTATTTTTGAAGGAAAAAGTTGTAAAAATTACAAAAATCGTAGTGAATTTTTTTAGAAAAAGGTAAAGGACAATATATAAATGTACCATCTAAATTATATTTAACTGATCCACCCTAGCCAAGCAGTAGAAGGTGTAGCTGGTGGACTTATGGGAGCAGTAGCAGTACCAGTTATGGTAGTATTAGCTATACCAGCACTTGTTGTATTACCATTTCTTATACCTTTTCATGAAAAATTGGAAATACGCCATAGTAATATTAAAAGAGTTATTCACAAAAAAATCTATTAGAAAAAAAGCCATTGTAGTTCAAAAATTACATTGGCTTTTTTTGTATTTTTAGGTGTATAATAGTCAAAAATCTATTGAAAAAAATCTCAATTTTCAAAATGATTTTTAAAAACAAAATTTAGGAGGTAAATATGACAAAAGAAATCTTATGAAGTATTAAATGACCCATTTTTAAACAAAGGAACAGCTTTCACAAAGGAAGAAAGAAAAGAATTAGAATTAACTGGATTACTACCACCACAAATTCAAACAATTGAGGAACAAGCAGAACAAGTATATGCACAATACAAAAAGTAAAGAACCTCTAATAAACAAAAAGAAGATTTTTGATGGAAATTTTTTTGACACAAATAGAACTTTATTTTTATTATCTATTTCAGTCAACATGTAGTTGAATTTATGCCAATAGTATATGATCCAGTTATAGCTGAAAATATTGAAAATTATAGTGAGCTATTTGTAAATCCACAAAAATGCAGTATATTTGTCAATAGACTCTCCTGAAAGCAATAGAAGAATCTTTAAGAAAATGCAACAAAAAGATAGAGAAATAAGACTTATAGTTGCAACTGATGCAGAAGGTATTTTTAGGAATTGGAGATTGGGGAACAAATGGAGTTGATATTTCAGTTGGAAAGTTAATGGTCTATACAGCAGCAGCTGGTATAGATCCCTAAATCAGTTTTACCAGTTGTTTTTAGATGCAGGAACAAATCGTGAAACTTTACTTGAAGATAAAACTATATTTAGGAAATCGTCATAAAAAGAGTTTATGGAGATAAATACTATGATTTTGTAGATAAATTTGTTCAAACTGCTGAAAAATTATTCCCTAGACTATATCTACACTTTTGAAGACTTTTGGTCGTTCAAATGCAGCTAATGTTTTTACATAAATATTGGAAAAACTTATCCTGTATTTAATGATGATATACAAGGAACAGGAATTATTACATTAGCAGGAATTTTAGGAGCATTAAAAAAATTTCTGGAGAAAAATTAACTGATCAAAAATATATGTGTTTTGGAGCAGGAACAGCAGGAGCAGGAATAGCAGATCGTATATATCAAGAAATGTTACAACAAGGTTTATCTGAAGATGAAGCTCGTAGCAGATTCTATTTAGTTGATAAACAAGGACTTTTATTTGATGATATGGATGATTTAACTCCAGAACAAAAGACCATTTGCTCGTAAAAGAACTGAATTTACTAATGCAAATGAATTAACAAATTTAGAAGCAGCAGTTAAAGCAGTTAAACCAACTATTTTAGTTGGAACTTCTACTCAACCAAATACTTTTACTGAAACAATAGTAAAAGAAATGGCATCATATACAGCAAGACCTATTATATTTCCATTGAGTAATCCCAACAAAATTAGCAGAAGCAACTGCTGAAAATTTAATTAAATGGACAGATGGAAAAGCATTGGTTGCAACAGGTATTCCTGCAGATCCAGTTGAATATAAGGGAGTAACTTATGAAATAGGACAAGCTAATAATGCTTTAATATATCCAGCACTTGGTTTAGGAGCAATAGCTTCAACAGCAAAATTAGTTACAAATGAAATGATATCAAAAGCTGCACACTCATTAGGGGGAATTGTTGATACAACAAAACCTGGAGCTGCTACATTACCACCAGTATCAAAATTAACAGAATTTTCTCAAAGAGTTGCTGAAGCAGTTGGTCAATGTGCATTGGATCAAAAATTAAATAGAGAAGATATAACTGATATAAAAGCAGCTATTGAAAAAAATTAAGTGGACACCAAAAATATTAAAATTTAAAGAGAGGTGCTTAGAAAATGGAAGCATTTATAACATCAATAGGAAGTATATTATCCATAGTTTTATTAATTGCTTTTAGGATATGTATTAAAAGAAAAACAATGGTTTAGTGATAGTTTTAGTGGAAATATATCTAAAGTTGATTATGAATATTGCTTTACCAGCCTCTATTTTTTTGTATCTGTTTTGAAGTATTTGACATTAAAATCTTTATTATCTTTAACAGGAGCTTTTAGTTTATACATTTTTTTATCTGTAATAATTGGTTATATTTTTTTGCATATATACTTGTAAAAATTTTAAATGTTCCAGTTGGAAGAAGAGGTACTTTCATAAATACTGTTGTCAATGCAAATACAATTTTTTTATAGGGACTACCATTAAATATTGCCTTATTTGGAAATGAAAGTTTACCATATTTTTTTAGTTTATTATGTTACAAATACAGTTTCAACTTGGGCATTTGGAGCAATACTAATTGGTAATGATACAAATGATAAAAGATAAACAAGGAGCAACTTTTAATTGGAAAAAGTTATTTCCACCTCCATTATTAGGTTTTTATAGTTGCTTTTATATTTTTTTATTTCTTTAAGTATACCTGTTCCAGCTTTTGTTAATTCAACATTAGGATATTTAGGAGGAATAGTTACACCACTATCTTTAATATATATAGGTATTGTTTTACATAATGCTGGACTAAAAAAAGTATAAAATTTGATAGAGATACTATATTTGCACTTATAGGAAGATTTATATTCTCACCAATTGTTATGCTTATTTTAATAAAATTTAGCTCAGATATTTTACCATTAAAAAGAATTATCAGCAATAGAAGTAAAAACATTTATAGTACAGTCAGCTGCACCAGCACTTGCAGTATTACCAATTTTTAGTTAATGAGGCAAAGGGAGATGTAGAATATGCAACAAATGTAGTAACAACAAGTACATTATTATTTGTTATTGTGATACCAATCATCACTACTTTATTGGGAAGAATATAAGCTATATAAAAAAAATAAAAGTGTAGAAAAATAATAAGTAAAATTTTTCTAAAATGGAAAAAGCCATTGTCAAAAATTAGCATTGGCTTTTTTTGTATTTTTAGGTATATAATACTTAAAATTAGAAAGATTGGAGGTAAAAAAATGAATGAAGTTTTAAAAAGCAATTAAAGAAAGAAGAAGTATCAGAAAAATATAAAAGTGATATGTTACCAAAAGAGATTATTGATCAAGTTATTGAAAGTGGACTTTATGCAGCAAGTGGGAAAGGGCAACAATCTCCTATCATTATCTCAGTAACAAATAAAGAACTTCGTGATAAATTATCAAGAATGAATTGTGAAATTGGAGGATGGAAAAGAAGGTTTTTGATCCATTTTTTTCAATGCACCTGTTGTATTGAGTAGTTTTAGCTCCAAAAAGATTGGGCAAATAAAGCATACGATGGAAGTCTTGTTATGGGAAATATGATGTTAGCTGCTCATGCTCTAAATATAGGAAGTTGTTGGATAAACAGAGCAAGACAAGAATTTGAAACTGAAGAAGGAAAAGAAATTCTAAAATCTCTTGGAATTGAAGGAGAATATGAAGGAATAGGACATTGTATTTTAGGATATGTAGATGGAGAATATCCAAGTGTTCCAGCAAGAAAAAGCAAAATCGTGTTTACTATGTTGATTAAAAAAAGAATAAAATATAGATTAAAAGGGGCTATTTGTATAGCACCCCTGATTTTTTTATTTTAATAAGATTGTAAAATTAGCCAAACATTATCAAAGTTTTTTTATTTTTTTAAATCTTCTTTTTTTAATCCAAAAAAATAGATATGTCCAGAATCTCCAAACATCAATTCATAATCATCAGTCTCAACAGTATCCATTTGAAAAAGTAAATATCCAATCTTTACTATCTTTTTATTACTTCTTCTCTATATTTTTTTAGGTGAGTCTATTCCACCTATAAAACCTTTAGTTATAGCTGCACATTGTTCTTCCATAGAGCTTTGTATTACATCAGGATAACCAAGTAATTTTTGTGTAACTATCAAGAGATTCCATATGTTTATTATAAATATCAAAAATAAGCATCTTGAAAATCTTCATAATTATCAGCTACTTCTTTTTCCTCCATTATGAATAATATCGAAATCTTCATAAGAAGGGTAACTAATATTTGCTTTAAAAAGTAACTTTGAATTCTGGAACTTGACAATAATCTTTCATATCTTTTTGGGAAATCAATTAATTCAAAGTTAGAAGTATCTTCATAATAGAAAAACTTTTAGCACAACCTTTATTCTTAAGTTCATATCCCCACTCTTCTGTTTCTAATTCATAGAAGAAAATATAACATTCCTGTACTTGAAGTAATTTATCTTTATCAAAAAGAATTTACTTCTTCTAAATTGATTTGAGCTAAAAAAAGATAAAGGAAGTTCTTGATAATAAGGCCAAACAAAATCTTTAGGAAGATAAGGTTTTTCCTCCAATTTTACTTTTTATTTATAATTTCAGAATTATTATTAAGTTCAGTAGAAATAGTAATTTCATTCTTTTTTTAATATTAAGTAACATTTCTGACATTATTTTTTTAAAATCCATAAAAAAAACTCCTTTTTTTATTTTTTTATTAAGCAGATTTTTAGTGAGTGCAATACTGTTTCTATTTTTATTTTTTTGCTTAATTTAGAAATATATCTATTAAAAATTATATGTTATACAAAAATAGTGCTATTTCTCTTTTAACACTATTTTTTTACCTTTAACTTTTAATTTGCAACAGCTCCTAATTTTTTTATTTAAAGTAGAAATAAACTTAGCAAGATTGTAAAATTAGCCAAACATTATCAAAAGTTTTTTTATTTTTTTAAATCTTCTTTTTTTAATCCAAAAAAATAGATATGTCCAGAATCTCCAAACATCAATTCATAATCATCAGTCTCAACAGTATCCATTTGAAAAAGTAATATCCAATTTTCAGCAGCCTTTTTTTGATTTCTTCTTTATATTTTTTTAGGAGAAGCTTTTAACAGCTTCCATATCAAAATCTCTTGTTACTTCTACACATTCTTCTTCCATTGAATTTTTGAACAACATCAGGGTAACCAAGTAATTTTAGTATGACTTTCAAGACCATCCATATATTCTTCATAGAAATCACAATAATTATCAAAAGAAATCATCATAAAGTTCATCATATCCTTCAAATGTTTCATACTTTTCTAGAAGTACATCATTTCTCATTAAGTTTTTCAAAATTTTTCATAAGCAGGGTAACTAATATTTGATTTAAAATTAACTTTAAATTCAGGAACTATATTATAGTCTTCCATATCTTCAGGAAAATCAATTAATTCAAAAAGTTAGAAAGTATCTTCAAAAGTAAAGAACTTTAGAACAACCTTTATTTTTCAGGTTTAAATCCCCATTCTTGTGTTTCTAACTCATAGAAAAAAATATAGCATACCTTTATCAGGAAGTAAGTTATCTTTGTCTAAAAGATTTAACTTCTTCTAAATTGATTTGTGCTAAGAAAGATAAAGGAAGTTCTTGATAGTAAGGCCAAACAAAGTCTTTTTGGAAGATAAGGTTTACCTCAATCTTACTTTTTATTTAAAAATTTCATTATCTTCATTAGGTTCAGTAAAAAAATAGTAATTTCATCTTTTTTTAACTTCACTTAGTATTTTTTTGTTAAAAAGTTCTTTAAAAGTCCATAATAAAACTCCTTTACATAGTATTTTTCTTTAGTATATCTTTTTAGAAAGTTTTTTTGTCAATAGACAAATATTATAATTTGAAGTAAAATTGAGATAATAAAAAAATATTTAAAAAAAGGATATGAGAAAGATGAGAGAATATAATTTTAAAAGCAAGTGATAGTACAGGTGAAATGTTAATGGGTTTAGGCTTTGCTTTTTCATTTATGGGAGTGGCAGGAATAATTTTAACACTAAGATTAATTTTATTCCCAAAAATAAAATATTCAAGTTATGTGGATAATATATATTTAGAAAAATTTTTTTAATAGTTGTACCAGCACTGATAATAACTGCTTATATAATGAAAGTTGATAAAAAAATATGCAATAAAAAAATTATCACATATATGAAGACAAAAGAAATATTAAAAAAATAGAAAATGATAAAAAGATAATAGAATTAGCTTATACAGCTATAAAAAGATATAAAAATTCGATAAAAAAAGGGGAAATAAAATTTCTAAGTGTTATAAACTTGTCATAAAAGACAAATTCAAAAGATTTTAAAATTTTTTTGTAAGACCAAAAAGAAAATTATTTTGGAGGAGCTGACTGAAAATGATTTTGATAATTTAGAAAATTTTTTTATCTTTTTTCTTAGAGAAAAATATCAAAAATAAATTTTTTTATAAAAAAATTAGAAATTTTTTTACTAAATCTTAACAATTACTAAGTATAATTAAAAATATAAATCAAAAAGGGGAATTAAAATGTTAAAAAGAATACTTTTACCTGTATTTTTTTGTTTATTTTTAATTGTTTTCGTGGTTGTTGAGACTTTTAAAAAAATAAGTGTACTTATCCAAAAATAAAGTTTCAAAAGAAATGATTAGTACTTCAGTTGAAAGAAATATGTTTTTTTAAATAAATTTTAGATATTTTTATGGGGTTGTTGCAAATTCATAAAAAAGTAAAAAAAATAGTTCGTTACTGAGTAAAAATTTCCATTCTGTAACTCACTTTATTTTTTTACTTTAGGATTGAAATTTTTAATTTTGCAACAGTCCCCATTTTTTTATATGTTATACTGTAATAAATAAATAATTAAATTAAATATTTGAAAGGAGTAGAGATGCATTTATTTTTTTCTTACTAGTTTTTTTCTGGGCTTTACTTATTTCATCAATATTTTTTTACTATGGCTGAGATAAAGTATATTAAAGAGACTTTTAAAAATTAAAAAAATACAAAAGTATATAATATTGTTAAGAGTACTAGAAACAATGACACCTTTTGTAACTTTGCTTATTGCAAGTGGACCTAGGGCAATACTTAAATCAGTATTTCCCTGTCTTTTTGTTCCTTATGTTTTTTTATATCTTATAATCTTGATTATTGAATTTTTTTAGAAAAAAAGATAAATATGAAAGAACTTATAGTAAATTCTGTACTTTTGTATCATAGATGTTGCTTTAGTAACTATAGGTTTAATAATGATTTTTTTGGATTTTAGTAACAAGGAGTAAATATGCAAGAATTCTTATTTGGGGCTGTTTTTTAGTCGTTATTATATCGGGAATATTTTTCATTTTTTTGAGATAGCTTTTTATAAGAAAGTTCTTTGAAATAAAAATCTACTAAATATATAAAAATTATTAAAAATTCTAGAGATTTTTATTCTTTTTAATGATATTTTTTTAGTGAAATTTTTATTTATAGCATTAACTTTTTTTGTATTTTTTTAGTTTTAATTTCTGATTTTTAAGAAAAAAATTATAAGTAAAGAAGAGCTTATAATTAATACATTATTTTTATTTTATTGATATATTATTAATAATTTTGGCAATGTTGTTAATTTTTAGGAAATCTTCCAAGTATTTAGGTATATATGAATTAAAAAAATAAAAAAATTATATATTTTTTTCATTTGGAAAAGGGCAGTTATATTTTTTTAATCATATTAATAAGTATTAAAATAATTTTTTTATTTTAGTAATAGGGAGGATAATATGTATATGGAGATTTTTTTCTTTGTTTTTTTGTACCTTTTTCTATTTACTTATGCATTGATGATAGGATTAGGATTTTTTAGAAATTCAAATTTTAAAACATACTTTTTAAAGTAAAAGATTTTATATTAGTAATTTTTATTGAAAAATTTTTTTGAAATATTTTTTTATATTCTCAGATAAAAATAAATATAAAAGTCTTTAAAAAAATTTTTGGCAACTTTATATTTTTACGGTTTTAATTTTTTTATTTTTTTGTTTCAAAAAAATTACTACTAAAAATTTTTTTATATATATTTTTACTTTTTCTTTGTAGACTTATTCTTTATGCATTTAATTCTAGAAATTAGGAGAGTCAATAATAATTATGCCTGCCTTCTAAATAGTAGAAATTAAATTAAAAATAAAAAAAATGAAAGAGGTTTAAAATGGAATTGATTTTTTTATTTTTATTTATAATTTTAGCTCCAATTTCTTTTTTTAACATTATTAGAAATAATAGTTTTTAAAAGAGAGTTGTGAAAAGACTCTAAAAATATTTAAAATTATTAAAAAGGTATAGAAATTTTTCTTTTTATCAAGTAATGGAGTAATATGGCTTATTATTTGTATTATAATATATTTTACAGTCTTAATTTTTTTGATTTTTTTATAAGAAGATTATAAATATAAAAGAATTTATAATAAGCATAATATACTATATCATTGATATAGTGTTAGCAATTTTGATTCTTTATAAAGTTGAGGATTCTTTATCAGTAGTGTTATCACAATAGTTATTTTTTTGTGCGACTTTTGTAAATATATATGAGTTAAAAAAATAAAAAAATTCAGAAGGGAGCAATTATGATTTTATTATTCTTACTTTCATTTTCTATATTACCTATAATATTAACTTTTTTTGGAAATACTTTTTGTAAAAAAATCTTAAGTATAAAAAAATATAAAGTATATAAGATTATTAAAAAAATATTTGAATTAATTACTCCTTTTATTGCCCTTATTGTTTCACAAGGACCTAGACAAGTTATTGGAATGACATTTTTTTAGTATTTTTTTCTTATCTCTAACATATTTTTGGAATTTTACTTTATGATGTTTTTTAAAGGAAAAAAATAGATGGAAATGAGTTTACAATAAACTTTGTATTTTTATTTAGTAGATATTGTATTGATGTTTTTTTATCTACATTAATAAATGTTAAAATAATTTTTTTATTTTAGTTTTTATTGATTAATAATACTTTATTTTGAAGATATATTAAATTAATATTGTTATATTGAAGGAGAGAGGTATGGATTTTTTTAGTACTTTTTATTTTTTTATATTATTTTTTTCTTTTGGGTTATCTTGACTATTTTTTTGAAGTAACTATTATTAGTAGAATGAAAGTCAGTACTTTTTAAATATATAAAATTATTAAAAATTTTTTTAGAATTTTTTTATGTTATTTTTAACAATTATTTTCAATAGTTTTTTTATTTATATATAAATGTAGAAATTTTTCTCTTATTTTTTTATTATTTGCTTTCTATAATAATATATTTTTTTGGATTTTAATACATGATTTTTTTGGAAAAAGAAAAATTACTAAAAAAAGGATTTTTATAATATATTTCTTATATTTTTTTATTGATATAATATTAATTATAATATTATTGCATTTGATAATGATTTTTAATGAGTGATTTTTCCAAGTGTTTAAATATTATGAGGTGATAAAATGATAGCATTTATTTTTTTACAGTTCTATTATTAATAGCAACAATAGGAGGACTATTTACATTTTTTTGAAATCTGTATTCTAAAATTATTTTTTTAAAATAGAAAATTTAAAGTATATAAAAATTTTTTTGAAAAATTTTTAGAAATAATGATAATTATTATTTCTTGCATTACCTTTTATTTCTCTGAAAAATATTAATCATATTTTTTTGTCCTTAATATATTTCATAATTCTAATTTATGATTTCTATAAAAAAAGAAAATAGATATAAAAAAATTTTATAATTAATTTTGTCTTTTTGTTTGGTGATTTCTATGTAATGAATTTAGCTATTAAAAATAACTTCTCAAAAATTACCTAATTTTTTTAAGTACTTATATGATATGTATGATATAATAGTATAAAAT
>BNJS01001194.1_pt1 | contig 78147 bp, 96 predicted proteins | sample 8540461 | NCBI WGS metagenome assembly BNJS01 (sample SAMD00202454, study PRJDB9452) | human saliva metagenome | isolation source: human saliva | place: Japan
TCAGTTACGTATTAACTCTGTCCTCTCTTTTTACTTTGGTATCTGTTTCAAAGACCAAAAGTTTTTTAAATCTAGTGTTTAGGACCCAACTCAAAGATTAGTCAATCTTTTTTTCGCACGATAAACGAAAGTCGATAATCCAAAGAGCACAAAGAGCTACAAGGCTGAGAATGATATCAGTTGTTCCTTTTGTCTAGCAGATTCCTTTCTTAGGGTCCCTTTGGTTTAGGACCTTTGTTGCTGCTGGAGCAGTGTGAGACATTTGGTTGCTGGGTTGTTACCCAACTGTTGTTACAAGTCGACTTTGTCCGTTGTCTAGAACTTCCACAGTCACCGTATGAGAAGCATTGTCATAAGTTACATTTGCTTCACCACCTGCTTTTTCTGCGATAGTAAGTTCCGCCGCAGTGTACTCACGCTGGAAAGCAACCGTGCCGTCTGCGCATTCTTAGCCGTGTAGTAACCTTGTCGCCTTCTTTCAATTCAAACCTGTACTGTCTGCTTCAAGACTACCTTCAAGACTTTTGAGTTCTGAGTTTCTTTAACGATTTATAAAAGACAAGTGTTTGTGAAGGTTGTTACCTGTAACAGTCGTTGGGCTGACTTGTCCGTTGTCTACAACTTCATAGTTACATTGTATGAAGTTGTACGCAAGTTACTCCACCTTCAGCATTTCGCTTTTTCAGTGATAGTAAAGTGAACACCATTTCAGTATATTGATTGTTGGAAAGCAATAAAATGTCTGCGTTGTTCTTAGCTGTAGCAACTATAGTGTCACCTTTTGTTTCAATTCAAATTCATACTTATCAGCTTCAAGTGCTTTACCGTCCAAGACCTCTAGCACTAATAGTGCTTTCACTGCGCTACTTTTTATAAGCATTTGTGAAAGTTAGCGCTGTCACCGTAATCAAGGCTGGCGTTGTCCTGACCGTTATCTTTGACATCAACAGTTATCAGTGAGAAGCTATCAGCAGGTCACCCCACCTTCAGTACCCGCTTTTTCAGTGATAGGTAAGTGTGTTCCCGCGTTAAGACAGCTGATTGCCGGAAACATTGAGCCGTCTGCGCTGTTCTTAGCTGCAACTACTTTGTTACCTTCTTGTTCAAACCCATACTGTCTGCTTCCGCGACTTTACCAGTCAAGACTCTTTGTTGCTGTGACATTAGCGCTTGCTTCACGCGATAAGCGTTGTAGTTACAGGAGTCAAATTTAACAGTTGCTACAGCTGTCCTTGACCGTTATCTTTAACTTCTACAGTCACCATGAGATAGTGGTCAGGTTACAGCACTGCTTCGCTACTCAGTTTTTCAGTAACACAGTGTAAGTAAGTTCCTCGCAAAGATCATAGCTGATTGCTGGGAAGTTTACTGAACCGTCTGCGTGATTCTTTAATGTTCCAACTAAGGTAACAATTTTCCTTAAGTTCAAATTCATATTTATCAGCTGGAGTGCTTTACCAGTCAAGACTTTTTAGCCTTAACAGTAGCAGTTGTTGTCACGGCTATATGTATTTTGTGAAGGTTGTTGTTAATTCAGGTGTTGCAACCGGTATCAGTCCCGACCATTGTCTACAACTTCTACAGTTACTGTGTGTGAGTTAGTGTCATGTTGCACCTGCTTCACTACCAGCTTTTTCAGTGATAGTATAAGTGTGTGTGTCCAAACTGCACGCAGCTGACGTTGGGAATGTTACTGTACCGTCAGCTTTATTCTTAGCCAGTGACTACGTTATTGCCTTTCCTGAGTTCAAATTCACATTTTGTCGGTCGCAAGTGCTTTTACCAGTCAATTCTTTTCCAGCTGTGATTGTCGGCCTATGTGTTGCCGCTTTATATGTATTTGTAAAGGTTGGTTGTTACCTGTAACTGTTACAAGTTGTCTTGGACCATCATCTTTAACATCAACAGTTACTGTGTGAGAAGTTTATCATAGGTCATGCAACCTTAGCTTCACTACCAGCTTTAAATGTAAGTAAAGAGGGCCTGCAAGATCAGCTGATTGCTGGAAAGCAATAGCTCGTCCGCAAGATTCTTTAGCTGTAGCGACTACTGTTGCCTCTTCTTTCAATTCAAACTCATATTTGTCTGTTTCTAAGCGCTTTCACTATCCAAACTTCTAGCTGAAATTGTAGTAATTTGCTGCAGTATAAGTATTTGTGAAAGCAGCCGTTATCATTTACCGTTGCAAAACGAACGTCCCGACCGTTATCTTTAATGATCAACAGTTACTGTAATGAGAAGTTGAATCATAAGTAACTCCTGGAGCAGTAATCGCTTTTTTCAGTAATTGTGTAAGTGTAGCACCACTTCAGCATAGTTCAGCTCTGGGAACGTTACCGTACCATCAGCTTTATTCTTAAAGAGTCCCAGTCCACATTAGTACCTTCTTTTAATTCAAACTCTGAAACTGATCAGCCAATGTGTTTCCGTTCAAGACTTTCTTAGCTGTGATTGTTGCTTTTGTTGGGCAAGTAGAGTAAGTGTTATCAATACTTTCACAGCATTTAACACTTGTAATCTTAGCACCGTAGACATCTTCATAGTAACTTTAAGTTAGACTTATCATAAGTAGCACCTGGAGCTTTCCATCACCCTTGATTTGTAGTTGAAAGTTCCTGTAGAAGAAAACTTAACTTATCAAACTTAACTTTTCCTTCTTGGTCGTTCTAGTAGTCTTTAATTTCACCTGTCACAAGACTCGATCAATTGGTGCAAAGTCGTTACCTTTAAGGTTCCACCGTCCAATTTTTCAATTGCGAATTCAATCATCTGATTGCGAACCTGAACCAATACCTTCAGTTGTTGTTTTCAAAGTCGCAAAACCGTCAACGCTCATGCAGAAGCGCTTCTAGTTGATACACTAACTCGTTGTTTTCAGCGACTGTCAACCGGAGCTGTCAAACGAGTACGGTATAATACATAGAGACCTTGTGATTAAGTCACCATTATCAGAACGATAGGAAAGAGTTAGACTGTTACTGTTACGGTGCAGATTCAACGCTGGACGAGGCTTCTTCTTTATTCCACCCAGTGAAGTAGTAACTATGATTACCCCATATAATACTTGACCTTCAGGAATAGTATCTTCGATTCTTACATCAGTGATTGATCGTACATGTTAACGCATGATACGAATACGCCAGTTAACATAGTTAGTACTAACGTATCTTGGACACCCCACTTAGTAAATCCGGTAGGATCGTCGTCTGGAACGATACGAGCGTTTGTAATTACCTGCACCTGTGGGAATATCAACGCTGTACCTTTATTCAATTGAACGTGTTTCGCCCATACTACTGTGAACAAAGCAGTCAATTTTGTTTTCAGAAAGATTTTTGAAGTACTCTGCATTGGTGATGACATTGTCGTTTTGTTTTCTGCTTCTTGTTGCAGTCAACTCAGCAATCTAGCAGCGCCTAATTTACCAAAGACATCTGCCAGTGTCATGTTCGATTTGGAATTCATTAGGAACATGATACTCGATGAAGTCACTGTTTTCCAAAGTTGCAGAATCTGCAAACTTATAGGTTGCGAAGGAAAACTTCTACCATACTGATGACCGCCAATCAATGGGTTGTTATTGATTGTCGAAACAGTAGTCGGTGTAGTTAGTGCTTGGTATTCTGTACCGCCTAACCATAGCTAGATCTAGTGAAGGTAAACCACCGACATAGAGTAAAGTTTAAATGGGCTGAAAGAGTTTTTTATTAACTACGACATTTTCCTCCTTTATATTTGGGTAAAGTAACTTGCCTCATGTTGAGTATATCCTTATATAAATTTGTCAAGCCTTTTGTCCCTTGTTTTTAAAGGTTTTACCAATAAAAAATGCCTTATTTCTTATTATATCAAGACTTATAAGATAATTTGCATTTCTAAATTTTTAAAAAACAGGAAAAAAACTAGATGAGAATGCCATGTTAAATTTTCTCTTAATTTTTTTCTCATGTGTTGTAGGGGAAGAATTTTAATATTTTGGTAAACCAAAATTCACATAACTAGTGAAATATCACTAAAAGAGTGGTTAGACACACTTTTGAGCAGTTTGTACAAAACTTGAGAAAGTAAGAGTATATTTCCACGTTTTTTTGAAAAGAAAACACCGGACTGGCAGACCCATGTCTATGCATCGAGTGTGTTTTTCACCCAAGAGGTTTTTATTTATCTATGCCATACTTCATCATTATTGTTGAATTGTATTGGTCAGCCGAGAATAGCCAGCCGCAATGTTTACAATGACTTTATCCAACCATGCGTCACGGCTTTCATAGTTCGCTAGCATTTGTTCTTCACTTGATGTAGTCTTCCAACCAAGGGAGAGCTGAACCAGTTCGGTTGATTAATTCGTGTAGTACGTTCCAAAGCGCTCTTCTTACCAGTGCAAGAGCAGTACTGTCGCACGTCGATGATAGCCAACTCGTGTTTGACTGCTTTACGGAGCGTAGAAATTCGTTTGATTTGTAAGCTGATTTTGCAGTGTAAAGGTCGATTAACAGTTCTCTGACTCTTCACCGAAAGATGTATGTCAGTCTTCACCAACTGAATTCCAGCGATTTCACGTTCAGCGAATCCGTCCCGATATGTACCAAGAGTCAAAGTCTGTTCAACATGAAATTTCATAAGTCACTAGGACCCAGCTCTTTCAAGCAAGTGAGATTTGGTTCTGAAACATCACAGGCTGGGATAAGGAAGCTTGTCAGTTACAAGTTAAAGCTCTCAACCACGCAACTTAAAGTGGAGTACTCGGGTCATTCACGACTTTATTGTACAAATCAAGTGAATGATGTCTTGTGTAATCAGGTAGGCAGGAGCCGCTTTTACCACCAAAAGAGAATTGTAATTAAGAGCAGGATGTTTCCAGCCTTATTATCAAGATATTTAGGATTACATACAAAGCATTCATATTTGTTGACGTTTGTACTGTGAATGCTTACCTGGGTACGATGAGTTTGACGATTTTAACCTCAGTTTTTCATGGCGAGCTATAATTTACGTTTGTTGTGCGCTCAATACTCTCGAGCTCTTTCAACTTGCCCATTTCAACAGAGCAAGGAAACCTCAAGTCTCCAAGCGCCATGATGCCATCCAGACCAAGAAGTTCATCAAGGTAGTTCTCACAAACGTACAGGATGCACAAGCCAACGACGGAAGAGTAATACCTACCTTTGATCTTGCTGTTGAATTTTCTGGATAGATATCGAGAAAGCTTTCTAACCCAGAATTTTTCGAAGATTTCTGTGTGAAGAGTCGCCACATCATTTGCTACACTGTATCCATAATGGATATCCATATGAGCCATGTGAACATTGACCACATTTCATCAATGATTTGCACCGCTGAATCAGAGTAAACTCTCCTTGACACGTACCTGTCAAGTTCCTCGATAATTGGGACAAGGTGAGGGACAACTTCCTCTAAGAAATTCTAAAGGCCATTTCAAGAGCCCTCGCAAGAATCGTGTGGTCGTGTAAGCCGTCAGTCAGACTCTGACACGTTTGGCAGCCTGCAAATCAAGCCACGAGCCGTCAAGAGACGAACTGCACTCTGGAAATTAGACAAGAGATGGGTGAGTGCCACTGATCGGATCACTGCATAGTCCGCTAAGTCATGCAGTGTTTGCTTTTTCAATAGCGCTTCACCGATGATGAGTCAAAGTGCACCATCTGAAACCAAGTGAAGTATTGTTGGAAGATCCGAAAGAAGCTCACCTTGGTTTATCGCTATCATCCGGATAAAGGAAGAGGGTCGGCTATGAGCGATATCTGGTCTTACTATCTGGTTCCACTCTTTGAATCAAGTCTGTAATCAACAGAATCCAAGTCTGAACATGTGCAAGCGTGGTTTTTCTCTCTGTCTTATAAACTCGGAAACACTCGATATCATAGAGTAGAAGGCCAAAGGTGTATGCAAAAGGTACTTGGTAGCTGAGCGACTTGATTTGACCCAACCAATTTTGACTGCCCAAATCAAAAGTTTGGAAATAGTGGGTTTGCCCATTGTTCTTCAAAAACTTGCTTGAAAGAGACCGCGTAGTTAAGACCAACCCATCTCCGTTCGCCTTCAATGTTGCGATTGAACCAAGAAGCGTTCTAAGTGACCTAGACCACCATTACCAAGTGATGGTTCCAATTCTACTTCTTCCACTTTCAATCAAATCTTTTACCAGCTTCAGCCAACTCTTTTTGACTTCATCGTAAAGACCATGGTTTGATCAAGTTATTTTGACAAAAGTTACCAATTAGGAACTCAGCAGAAATATAGTACAGTTTCTTTTTAGAGTTGTTTATCACTTAGTTGCACTGAAAATCTTTGTAGTTTTAAAAGAGCAGTGTAGAGTTCTTCATTAGTACAATCAGCAATGTCTTTTGATATGACTTGAAACGTATTGCTGTAATTTAGACATTATTTTCTCCCTTTGAAATCCAATTTACATTATTTTAATTAATTTCTTTATTGATACGGCGATAGATAGTTGTTAGAGTTGAGCAATTCTTGCTTCTACCTTTAGTCAATTCTATCTTCTGTCATACGCCAATATGCCAGTTACCACCAATGGTAGACGGTAAGTTCATCTCTTGCAGAGATCCATCCAATTCCAACAAAATCTTGCATGGTTGCAATCGCCATATAGCTGATAGAAGCAAAAGATCGTACGAAGCATAGTATGAGGAATAGTCCCATATTCTTTTACGATTGGTGTAAAGAGCCAGGTATTCATGCGTCGGATCATCTATCCTATCTTTTGTACCAGCCGACAACAGTATTGTTGTCGTGGAGTCCTCGTGCACATGATAGAGTTCTGTGGTGCTAGTGTGGCCATCAATGCTTGTCTTCTGATTAAAAAGCAAACTGTAGGATTTTTCATTCCTGGAAGCCTGTTTGCTCGCGCACATCAATAACTTCATCAGTCATAAAGCCCAAGTCCTCAGTGATAATGTTAAGCTCTCCCAAGGCTTCTTCTACTGCTTTTAAAGAGAGACAGCCAGGTCCTTTTACCCACTCACCAGTTGCGTACTGTTTCTGAATCTGCTGGATTTCCCAATAAGACTCAAACCACGGAAATGGTCGATACGCATGATGCGTAAATCTTAAAACTTTCGCGCAGACGCTCAATCCACCAAGAATAACCATCTTGATCCATCGCTTTCCAATCATAGATTGATTGCCCCAGAGCTGACCTGTCTCTGAGAATTCATCAGAGGACATCCTGTCTACGTTGGTTTTCCAGCTTCATCCGTTTTAAAGAAATGAGGTTGAGCCCAAACATCAGCGCTGATCCGCCGCCATATAGATTGGCATATCACCAACAATCTCAATGTGATTTTATTGCATACACTTTTAAGGCACAACCATTGTTGAAGAAGAAGTATTGTGTGAACGATGGTACTCCATCTGTTCACCCAAACGCTCACGGTAATCAGCCAAAGCCTCTGTTTACGCAAAACGAATAGCTTCATCTGACCCATTCCTGTCCAAGCCGCTAAATCAAAATGCTCTTTTGATTGCCAAATGTAATCAATCGTAAGTTCAACTAGTTGGCGTTTTCTGCAACAATTTTTATAATCCTTCAAACCGAACTTTGAAGGAAATTTCTTTTACAGTTTTTCCCAAAAGCGGGTCGACGTGCATCAAGATCTTAGCATAGTCAACAGCCTTCGTGAGTCATCTCCAAAATCTACCCAGATAAGTCACTCCGGTTACAACAAACCTCTTTATAAGAAGATCAAAATCGATAAAAGTGAGTATTTCCTGCAAAAAGCAGAGAAGGATTGATAATGAGAATCTCCAACTAGTCGTTCCTAGGGTAGGATCTGCCAGTACGCTGGTTTTGTTCACCAAGAAATCAACTAAAAATCATAAGGGCTTTTACCAAAAGAGCCGATTCCGTATTTCCCAGGTAAAAGAAGAAAACGTGCATGAGAAACACCACTTGACGTTCTTTCATCTTGTCACCCCAATAAATTTTCTGCTTTAAATTTCTTTGTTTTGTTCAACGAAATCGTTTGCGTAGTTTGATTTATATCTGTTTTTAGCTTTATGCAACCATTTTATAAAATTCTAATTCTTCAAGAAAAGTATCTTAAACTTTAGTCTCTTTTCTTTCTATAATATATGAAAAACTAGCATCTTAAATAATTTTAAAAATTTTTACATCTTGCAAACGGTTACTTTTTAGATATATATAATAGTTTAAGAAAACGTTTGTGTAAACTTAAATAGATAATTATTATATTCTAGGAGGAATAAATATGAAAACAAAGCTCTTAAATGTGCACTGCTATTAGGTACACGCCATTGTCAGCTTTTATCTGCTCGCCAGACCTCTTCAAACAAGTCATCTGAATCTGGTGACAAAACGTTACGTATACGTTGAAGAGCAGTAAGGCTTCATAGAGAAAGTCACTAATGAAAAGAAACTGGTTCAAAAGTTACCATTAAAACTGGTGACCAAATGGGTGATTGACACCTTTTCACTTGACAAACCAATCTGTAAGCTCCAGACGTTTTGATGGCTCCATACGACCGTGTAGGTAGCCTTGGTACTGATGGACAACTAAACGAAGTAAAACTGAGAAAAGATAGCAAAACTTGACAAAACTACTGAGTCGCTTGTAACAACAGATGGTAAGGTATATGGCGCCCTGCGTTATGGAAACCTTGTAATGTACTATAATATGGACTTAGTTTCAAAAGCTCCAACATTTTAGAATTAGAAGAACTGCAAAAAGACAGCAAAGTACGCCTTTTGCTGGTGAAGCAGGCAAACATCTGTATTCCTTGTACGACTGGACAGTCCTACCATACGTGGGACTTTTAGCTGGTAACGGTGGTTACGTATTCGGTGAACAACGGTAAGATCCTAGAGATATCGGTCTTGCAAAACGAAGGCGCAAACCTGAAGGTACTGAATACGCAAAATCTTTGGTACGATACTGCAGGTATGCAGAGATACTGAAGGTGCTAAACTGAATCTAAGCTAGTTCGAGCGAGCAAACTGTCATGCTATCGTCGATGGGTCCTGGAAGGCGATCTGGCCGTAGAAAGAAGTTAAAGCTGTCACGGTGTAGCAACCATCCCAACTCTCCAAATGCGGAAAGAAATACGCCGCCTCGGTGGTGGTGGTAAAGCTGGGTTATCCCAACTGCGTGGACCTAGCGTGCTCAAAATCTGCTGACTTCTTGACTTCGCTGATCAACAAAAGAGTATCTCACGATGCTGACGACGAAGTTCCTAAGCTAACGCAGAAGCTCGTGGAATACGCAGTTGGTAAGAACGATGAGTCGACTGCACACCGTTGTTAAACAGTCTCGAAGTCTGCTCAACCAATGCCAAAGCATCTCTAGAAATGAGTATAGCGCTGGGACCCAAGCTAAAACTATGTTGCTTTCGACGCTGCAAGTGGTAAGAAGATGACTGAAGATTGCCGCTAAGACGCAGAAAGTTAAATCTAATCAGACACTACTCGCTCAAAAATACTCTGACAACACAGTTAGAGTCAGGGTGTAATTTTCCTACTCCCTCTTTCATTAAAGAAGGCATTTTATCAACTAGTGGGTCTCCTTAAAATTTTCGAAAGAGAGAGATGTTCCAACATTTGGTCTTTATATCTTCTGCTGCTTGTCAAATCTTTTAACTCCTCTTTGTAGTCTGATCCAGGAGACAACATGACTTAGGACAGCCAGAATCCAAGCAGTTTGCTGCTGTCCTCGATCCAGTAGACTTGGACAAATCGATGAGCTGGAAAGCAAAAAGGTCACATCCTTTCGAGAAAGCGTTACCTGGCTTCTTCTAACCTCATCTTTTACACTCGCTCTGGGTGAGTCTAGGAAATCTGTTATCACACTGGTGAAAGGTGCGACGCGATACCTCTTTTTGACGTTGATCTCGCGGTGCCTCCCACCTGGATCCATCGTAACTGGTCTACTCTTTTCTATGCTTTCAACTCTGGTAGATGCCTCCACACAACTGCCACATCTGGAATCAATGGTATCTGTTCATACTACTGAGATGGATCCATTCAGCATCCATGAGAAATGGCCTGGCACGGCTGACGTGCTGCTTATGTCGTAGCCATGACTTTTGGCCATCATTCCTTGTACTGGTAACTCCTCTGATTGCTTTTACAAACCATGACTCTTCAAGCACTTACTCAACAAAATTGCTGGACTGTTGGCTCTGACAAATCTTATATACATCTGAGCCTCAGCACTTTCCTGTGCAGCTCTTTGGTCTCTGTCCTGTCTTAATGTCTATCTGGGCTTTATGTGCTTTCTACTACAAATTGTTACTCGCATTTTTACGGCTATTATTTCCAATCAGTCTTTTATCAAAGGAAAACGCACCTCGCGTTATCTCCTCTTCTTCCTTGCTATGGTACCTAGCTTCATTACCATCTTGACCTTTCAAATATGTTTAACGACAGTATCGGCAATCAACACCCGGGTGTTATTCCCTACTTTAGCAAGGTATCATGCTCTTCTTGAACAACACATCTATCCCTTGGAAAATACTAGATCCCACGTGACCAAGGCTTTGCCTTTTGATTATGATGCAAGGTCGTTTGGTTTCCCATATAATCTCATGTTTTGACTCTTGGGAATTCCTGCAATCTGTCTAAAATGACTTCAGCAGTCGCTTTATATTGACGGAGCAATGCTTGGCATTCCGCAACATCACCCTACCAATGACCTGAGCTGTCGTCAAGACTCAACCTTTATCAGCCATCAATATACCTTCAACTTCAACAAACTTCTCTATCATCCACCCTCAATGCCGCTGTGGACCTGCAGGTGTCGGTGGTGGCGCTGGTTCAACAGATATCTTGATTTCTTTGGACCACGGTTTGACCACAGGTACTGCACCTCAGTGCGGCTCAATGCGTCGTACCGTAAAACCTCCTGATTATCTCTATTATCAAGTTATCGGTATTTCAATGGTTAAGCTTTCAAGCAAACTAAGCACGCACTTTGTTATGCAGGACGCTCCGATGAATCATCAGTAAAATTGTGCGTTACTTTAACTCACTATGACGATCTGTATCCAGTAGTTCCGCTGTGCAGCTGGCATCCACTCATTGATTATGATTACGCCAGCTAAAATAGGAATATCGTTGCTTTAAGCCTCGATTTCAGCATTGATTTGAGTTTCTGACACCCTTTCAGCAGGCTTTTCTCTGAAAACACCTACGGAACCGCACTCACACGCCTCACTCATTGCTGTCTTGACAATGACTGCACAAAACCAGCATAGTAGTTTTAGCGCTGGTTATGCAGTACAGTCGCTGTAACTTCATCACCCGTCAAAGCAAAGCTCATGGCTCCTTCTTTGACTGGTCCAGATGGTGCTGCAACCATTGCGATCTCACAGCCTTCTTCGTCACGCGTTTTGATGTTGAATGCATTGTACCAAAACCGGTTCCTCATCTTCCCTTTATGTCATGGTGGAGGAATCTAAATGAATGCTTTACGATGAAAGGTTACTTTGATACCGTTCCTTATCTCTCCTCGATGAGCCAACAGCTAAACTAGATGTGGTGCGCCTCAGATACCCAGACGCTTCAAACCGTCCTCCTCTGCCCGTCCAATGGTTGCTGTACAAGCACTCAATGGGCCTTCATGGGGACCATCTCGAGCGACTGGATATCCCATCGTAGTTTTCCCGTGATAAAAGAATTCTTTACAGCTGCAGTCGGTCTGAAGAACTTTCAAGTTAGCGAGGCTAAAAATATGAAAATCGCCTCTTGGCCGCAGAGGAGCTATCTTTAACAGCTCTTCCAATTCTGCATCTTATCTCTCTTCCTACAAAAGAACTTTGTATCTGTTTAACAAGCGGGTAGGTGACAAGTGACAATCTCGTCCCCAACTCTGCCTTTTTGTCGCAGACCATAAAAATTAGAAAGACCTTTTACATCCCCATCTCTTTTAATTATTTCTCAAGTATTTTTCATTCGAGCTTTTTGCCAATCGTGCTGTCTTGGTTCCAACTACTGATTTTACTAGTCTCTTTTCTTTGATTTCTTTGACTTTGATTCCTAATGGCACCCACAAACCGCACAAAAGACACTTATCCTCCAGATACTTTTACTGACTCCAGGTCTCAACCTCTAGATGAGATGCTTCATGAGAACGTAGTCACGTCCAGATTGTAAAGACGGTCAGCTTACTGGAGGGATGGCCAGCTGGAATTCACAAGCACGACAAGTTATCGACGACAACAAAAGGCGCTGAACTGAGACTCAATTAACTCTTTAGTTTTGATAAGGAGCATCTACTGATTAGTGCAAGCAAGAAAGAGTCATACCATTCTGCTATCAGGGCTTATCAAACTAAGAAGCTCCTGAGGGATAAGAAACATCTGTCATGTTCATCTCCAAGGAGTGGTCTCTGCAACCGTCTGATTACTCAGTCTTTCCCACTCCTTAGCATCCGGCCTGCTCTTAACTTCTGACTCCTCTCATTGTCACTGTGAGCCAGCTTCTTCCTTTATCTTGTATCTAAAAATCTAAACTCTTTTCATCGATTCAAGGAATGTTATCACTTTCACTTTGAACCGTCTGGGACTTCCCACTCTCATTGCTGCTTTTGGAAATCCTAGTCAGCCTTTGGACAACTATAAGTTGCGATCAAAAATATTCTCTTTTGTATTATATCCCGTTATTATCGCCTTTTTATCGTACTGCATCCGTGGATGGAAAATTAGGAGGCCGATTGCATGCCCACATTATTAAAGATGCTAAGCAACCAGCTGGAGGTTTCAAATTCCTCAACCAGTAACCCGTAAAGTTATCTCAGAATAAGTCAACGATTGAAGCGAGGAGACAAAAACGGACCTGTAAGGCAAGGAAAGAATTGAACCATCATCCAAATCTCGAATGCTCGCAGTCTATGGCTGCGTAAATGATACTCTAGTCATCGGACTTAGTCTGCTGCCGGATGATCTAGACAAGCTCACCAAAACTTCTTTTCCCGTCAGTTTCTGCGGAGGGATCTCCTCAAAATTGCCCTCTGAGCATCAACAATGCGCTATTCAAATTGCTACTGGTAAAGACGAAAAGAATTTCGACGATCTGCTGCCTCTCAAATGGTCTCATGGTGGTCGTCGGCGGATCGTGACTGATTTTCCACACGCCCAAGAAAATGACCCTTTGGTTCGGATGGTCTATGAGGATCAATCTCCTTCTCTTATCCTAGGAAAATCTCTTTCCTTTATTCCTTTGGTCGATAAACGACACATCCAAGCGTGGATTTGATGCAACTGAATATTCTCACTTAAGTAGGGTGGCTGCCATATGGCATTGCTTAATCGACCACTCTTTCGTAACTCCAAGATCGCTATACCGGCCACGAAAAATGCCTAAAAAGAACATACCAGCTGGATCTGGATCCTCAAAGCATTGGTCTTGTATCAGAGTTTTCTAAAGAAAAAGTGCTGGCTAGGTTTACCAAGCGCCTGCTGGCGGAAAATCCAAATATTGACGCCACTCATCACTACAGAGTAGCTTGCCAGCATCTGGTAGTTTGTGATTTTCTCTCGACTCAGAATCTTCCATCCCTGTCCTTTCTTTTGACTCGGTGGAAACTTGAAATTAGACTCACGCTTACGCTGATATCATGGGCTACCCTAGAACTGGGTGAGTAGTCCTTCCAAACTACTCTTCAGATCATCAATGACACTGCAGGAAAATCTTGGTAAATCTGCTAATCGTCGCTGATTTCAGTCAGTACAAATTATCGAATGGTAAAAATTAGTATTCTCACCGAACCGTAAAACGAATCTTTAAAACACTAAAACGAGACCTCGATCCTAGAGAGAATAAATGACAACGAAGTGACATTCCAAGTTAAACGACGGTTGTACTTCTCATTGCTCTTTCATTTTTATCTTTGCGACCATTTAAACTGACTATTTAATTATTTTTAACTGCAGCCCTCTTTGGTGCACGCGCGCTTTGGGGCTAGTCGATCTTTGTATAAAGGAGATTTATGTCTTTGTAGAACCTTTCAAGTCTACTTTAGATAACACGCGACTGGATTTCACCTTCAGTTACCCATCACTTTATGATGCCAAGGACCCGTCCTTCACTTTTGAAACTGCCGACCAGGTGATTCCTCTGGACGATTCAAAAAGTTTCAATCTTCTACGACCACTGTGCAGTCTGACCCTTAAAAGAAGATATTGATTTGAGCAAAGACTATCTCGCTCCACGACCAGGACCGCACATAAACGTCTCTAGTATTCCGACATATCGTCCAAGAAACGATTTTTGATCAACCTTCGATCATGACCAAGATGATCTTGTGCAACTTATTCCTGCGAGCGCCATTTTGCCTTCTGGGCTCCTATCTCCCGAGCAAGTCCTTGTCGGTTGGAAAGATGGGCAAGAACCCTTGTTTGGCCTCTCCTTCGTCAGGAGGCGTTTGGAAAATAGCTATGACCCTGGTGATTGGGAGAGAGCCAGGCCAGCACCCATTCCTTCATACACAATGGTCAGTGGCCAAAGTACATGATCCTTATGCCCTTTCCCTGTAGCCAACTCCTGGTGCTTAGCTCATTATTGGATCCACAGAAACCACTCTTAATATAACTGGAGCTCTCAAGTGGCTAAAACTCCAGCTAAGCCTCTAAACCAAGGCCAGCTGCCTGAGGAGATGAGTGTTCGCGACTTTCCAGCTAAGAAGCCGCTGGTTTTGTAGAATCCAGCACATCTCCTGAGCGCTGGACAGAGTCTCCCAGCCCGGAAACGCAAATTGGTGCATGCAGTGACTTTGCTAGATTTAGGATCACCATGGCATCCAGCCCATGCCTGTTTGTGATTTTGAGTGTAGATGAGAAACACCCTGGACATGCCTGGCAAACTCAGCTAAGGATCCTGTCTCAGTATAATGTTCCAGAAGGTAGCTTTGGGCCAGTGACCCCTGGAGGACCCTTATGCACGCACTGAGAATTGCAGGAAGCCACTCGCACCTACACGGAGGCGGATATGAGTTTGATTATGGACTGCCGCTACAATCACGTTTATGATGCGGAGGTTGCTTTGCTCTTTGAAAAGATAGTCTCGTTATTTCTATCGCTTGGATGAACACAATCGAACTGACGGAACTTTCTGTGGTAACGATGTTGCTAAGGAAAGAGCTTGAGTCCGTCGCTCTCACTCAAGAATCTCGGTCAAGTCAGTGGTGACCCTATGCGTCTTTGACGGTTTCCCGTTTTGACCTCATGGGCATTCTTAGATATCCAAACTAAGTGAATGAGCTAGCAGGAAGAGCTTGGAAAGCGAGCTACCCAAATGTCTCATCTCTACGGAGAAGGCCTGACGTCGGCGACTGGTCGGAATCAGACCTCTTAGCTTCCACCAGCATACGTAGGAACTGGACTGATTATGGCTCCAGCGACAATTCCGTGATACCACAAAGAAACCATCTCAAACAAATCAAAGACTGACTGGATCCGAAATGGACTCCAGCATGGCTGGCCATTCCGACAGCTACTGCGGATCAGGAAACATAGTCACCTCCAAAGTCCCCACAGGCACATTAACTGCACACTGAGCGTCACGACAATGTCGACTGTCTCTTTGACTACTTTAAAAATTTGGAAAGATCCCAAATATCAGTCTATAAGAGAGAGCGTTTAGCTAATGCTCGTTTTGGTCTTTTCACACTTGGTCTTGCTTTGCCTCAAGGTGTCCTCTCCTCTCCATTGTGGCCGAGCAGACCTTCCAGCCACAAAGACTTGCTGGACAAACTAGCCACGCATCCGAGATGCTATTAATCGTCTGGACTGGCAGCTTTGACTCAACGACGAAGAAGACGTTGACGTATCTCGTGGAATTCGAACGTGATTCCGAAAAGAACACCTCCCACCCAGCCTCGAAAGTCGAGGAAGAAGATCTGAAGCCAAGCGTTGAGGCTCAATGATTCACTGGTCAGATATCAGATTTTGCCATGCATGATGAACAAATGACCATCCTTGATGTATCTTGGTCTCAAAAGATCAGACCTACCAAAACGAACTAGGTTGTCAGGAAGCCTTTCTATCCTACTGCGTACTAGTGAGCCACAAGGCTATCGCTCCCTGGCTGACAACTATAGTCATCTCGCTAAGCAAGTCCGGTCTTGAACAGGAACAGGCACGCCTCTAATAAGAGACGTCTTACTCTTTCTAACGTCAACTAGTTGTAAAGCTGATGGAGTCTCTCAACTTGTCGCCAACACGACTGATATCACTTTGCAGTGCCATCGAAGCGTAAAGCATTCCAGCAGGAAGTTTCAAAACGCTGAGAATATCATGTTGGCTGCTAACAGCTGTTAGTTACTGCTGAAATCATGGTTGCCACCGCCTACGATACTCAAAACATCTTTTGTAGTCTTCTAAAACCAATACTAAAGGTCGCTTAAACCATTGGTTAAAAATCTCAACATTCCAGAATCGAGTCCAGTCTCTAAGTATGTCGCGAGAATGCCACACTGATCGTGTCCAAGAAGGAAGATCCTTGGTCCTTCTCTTAACCAAACTCCTTACTATTGACTCTTGCTCTCACTTCAAGATTGTAAGTGGCGTTCTTGCACAGCCGTCAGACGCTTTGAGTAAAGCTCCGCTGTATTCCCACCTTAAACTCCATATACTGGTCAAGGAAACCTTTGCCATTCTATCCTCCTAGTAAAACTAAAAATAACATCTATCCTTTCTCTTTAAAATTGTAAGACGATAAATGTTATTTGTCAAAATGTTGTATAGGTTCCTCTTCACTTCTAAACCTTTCTGCTGACGCTGTGTATTAAAGAGATCAGAGCTAGAAAGAAGCGTTAGCCAAGAAGCCCAACCAGTGGTTTACTGGCCTTTAGGACTTCATCAAGGATTGATTCACGAAATCGCTCGATTACTGAAATGATCGATAGAGCGCACTGAGAAGACAGATAATCATAAGTTTCAAGGACAAGAAGAGTAGCACTGAGTAGACGGAGGTAGGATGTTGGCTTAGAAGTAGTTTCTTCCTGACCAGCACACACAAGTGCACCTGCCAGCAACAGCAGACCCACAACATAAAACTCAGAGCTCTGGCCTATGCTTAGGACTCAGACTCGTAGCTGGCATCATAAAACTGGATTATACTGCTGCCACCCTACCTTTTAGCCGCGATAATCTCTGCAGGATCTCTAGCCTTTCTTTTCCTGCGATGAAGGTCCCAGAGGCTAAGCAGAGACTACCAAAAGACAGAGATTAATTCAACAAACGTACAAATAAATTGCTTTTTCATATTAAACTCTCATCTAAAATAATAGAATCCGAAGGCTATCAGCCATGAGGAATGAAGTCTAGAGATTGGCATTTCAAGAGACAAACATACCTCAGCTTGTGTAGTCATTAAGATTTTCCTCTCGGATTTCTACATTCATTATAAACTAACTTCAAAAAGTTGTTTAGAACTTCCAAATGTCTCCTATTCTTCTTCTAAAAGTCTCCTTTTTCAAAAACTACAGTCTCCTAGGGCTGAAAAGAAAGACTTTGTGGATAGAATACAGCCAAGGAAACGAAATTACCAAGAGATCCAGTCGGCTCTTTTTGATATAGGTTCAACTCTAGTCGATGAAGACAAAGCGCAGGAAGCTGTCAGACACTGCCATTTCTGGCAGAAATATTTCTATCAAGTCTCTATATCGAGGTGCTGAGCTGGTTTTAAGGAAAATAAAAGGGTGACTTTGAGAAGTCTAAGCTTCTATGGACTGGAGCGACCTGCTTGAGAACGGACTCTAGAGACTCTCTATCCGCAAACCAAGGAAATATTAGAGCAACTAGGGCAAGATTTATGTCGAAATTACTCGCTAACTGAACTACCCAATGAAGAGCGCTTTGTGATTTTTGGAATTTTAGACCACTTTGAAGTGCCTATCTTCTTCCTGGCTTGATCTGGGGTGGCACAAGCCTCGACTACCTATTTTCAGGCTGGCCTCACAAAACTACCAATTGCCTACCCCAGCAAGTCTACAGATTGCGCACTGCTTGATAATGATATCGCCCTGCCAGAAGAATAGGCATGAAAACCATCTGGATCAAAACAAGGCCTCAGCTGTCTAGCCAAGTCACAGAATCTTTGAAGTAGGAGCTGACTGACCGTCGAAAAACTGACTGATGCTGGCCCATCCCTTCGTCCCAGCTACCTTGTCTCGTGCACTTTCTATTGTATCACAGGATATAGCTTTTAATAGGGAGGTCTTTTATGAAAAACACTCACATCTGTAGGCGCAGATTCGGGCCGCTTTCAGCCCTCTATCGCCGCCTGCAATCGAACGCCTGGGTGGCTTTGAGGCCAATCTCAGCTTCGCCAAGGATGCGCTTGAAAGCGTTGTAGGATTTACCGTGCCCTTTTTCGGAAGCACTATCTGGAAAATGAGATGTTAGGATCTGCCTCCATCGTGAAAGCGGCGCAGACATTCATGCCGCTCTGGATGACTCCAGTTGATGCCATTCTGGCTAGCCATCGGCGGTTCTCAATCTGCAATGAGCCTCAGCTCATCTGACCCTTTTGAGCTGATTGCTAGAAACCTCGGTATGACTCTTCTGTCACTACTCAGGACACAACAGCCTTGCTCCAGCGCTATCTACAGTAAGACTGGCATGAACCTACATGGGACCTCAATCCTACTCCAGCTTTTGTGATGCAGCCCTGCAGGACTACTGTGACCGAGTCAGCTGCCATGTCACGCGTCAGACTTCATGAACTGACTCCCAGTGAAAAATAAGCGACAATGCTTTTGCATCTGCCCGACGCCCCACTGACTTCTGCAAGCGAAACGGGAGTTGAAAGTCGTACTACCACGGCGTGCCCAAGCCACCGCCATATGCTAAGTGAATCTCTCCGCCTTTTCCACTCCTATGTGGAAACACCCTCAGGCGATCGATGATAAACTCATGTCCCTTTGCTGAAGAGGCGGAGAAGACTATTGGCGTGGAGTTTGAACAGCTAGCCCGCGCATCTGAAAATGTAGGCCTAGTAAACCTCACAGGCCTCCCATGGTCGCTTCTCAAAAGAATGTCTGATGACAGAGGAGCTCACTCCTTTATATCTTGGATAAACATCCAATTCCTGTAAGATCGATCCGGGTCCTCTGACTTGACTGCTCATACTCCAGCCACCTCTGGCCTCATTACCACTCGGTGCTCAAGTGATCGTGACATGGAGACAACAGCGTCTCATCTGAATTGACAGCAGTAACCCCTCATCCCAGCTGGAATGAGGAGTTCTCTGTTTCATTTGAAACTTCTGTGATAGCTGACCTGAGTGTCCACTGCCAGGTCCGCCACCCTGATCACCTCCTGGGGCGCCACATCTGCCAGGCCATCAGCGTGATTTCAGATCGAGTTTCACCATTGACTGTGATGGTTCCACCAGTATAGGTGGCGTGTCCGTGGCCAAAGTCGAAGGCAGAGACTGTAGAAGCAATGCCCAGATTCTCCTGTCATAATCGATATCACCATTAGAGTCTGGAGCATCAGTGCCACTCTTGTCCCACTTCTACCTTGATGTCACTCTCCCGTAGCTTGACAAAGATTCCCAGTTCCAGTTACCTACTTGTGGAAGCACTGATACCACTCATCAGAGGCAGACAGATCTAATTTCTCCATTAATAGTCACATGGTTCCTTCTGAGTGCCCAACACTTGACCTAACTGTAATCGTACCGCGATCAATCACTGCCGCATTAGAAGCGTGCATTCCGTCGTCACCAGCATCACCGGTAATCGTACCGGACCGGATATAGATTCGGCGTCGTATCTTCATCATTGCTGCGTGAAGAGCATCTTCTAGCTGCCGTCAGATTCACAGGTCGCATCCTTGATATTCCAACGCGCCATTGGCAGGTGAGAGCATTTGTAGAAGCCTTTCGACCGGATAGATTCCACCCTGCTAATACGTAGATCATCATCTCGACCTGACTGCATTGCCATAGTTGTCTTTCTAATCGTCAAACTACCAGAACCATTGAAAGTCAAGTCATCCTTACTGTAAATGGTCGATCGTAGTCTGTATTTAGTGTGTTAGTAGAGCTCAGCGATACTGTCTTTGCCTTCAGCAAGGGTGAGGAAGCAATCTTTATCCGCAGCTTCTACCACATCGTCATGTCAGTCCCTTTCTAATGAGTCACACCATTCAAGACGATTTGGACTCTGTCTTATTCCTGGCACAAGCTCTGGCACTTTTTGCCAGATTACCTCCAGACAAGACATAGGTACCAGCACATTGTTATTGCTGAGCAGTCGACCCAGACACTTTTCGACCGTCTCCAGACACCTTTAGCTGCTGAGCCACTTAGACTCACCTTTGCAGCACTTGATCTGGTCAGCATGAGGCGTCTCGTCCTGATCTGCGAAATAACCTGCGAAGCTGTCGAGGCTTCTGCTTTGGAAGATGTTTTACCAGTGGCTGAACTTAGTAGTCAGCTTGAGGCTATGCTGCTAGACTTACTTAATCAAGCTACAGGCTCTGGCGCTGCCAACAGAAATCCAGTGGGACCATGAGCTACTGATCGTTTCTTTTTACTTGTTTTCATGGATAGGCCTCTTTCTATTTCTTTTATAATTCATATCTTTCGTGATGTATCGACTGGATAGCAACTTTAGATCGCCTTTCAGCGTGTCCGAAGAGCATCCATCAAACTCTTTCTCTGTCATTTTGCTCGTTGAGCTGGATGATATACTGCAGCCTGCAGCCACGTTTCACCCAAGGTCCGATAGTTTTCTACCGTAAGCTAATTCCAGATGATTATCGCTTTATCAAAACTATCAATCAAAGATAGATCTCACAATCCAAAACTTTCAGGAATAACAAATGGCCAGCTGATGGATTGAGTGTTTCATCGTCCAAAATTGGTGGTTTCAAGAAGGATAACTCACCACAGACATAATCTAGGTGTGAAGGTGCAAAAGACCAGATAACCCATACCAATCGCAATCCCACATAGTCATAGCTAGGATTGAGACCAACTCTTGAAGCGCCGCCTGGAGCCGAACGGAAACGAATCAAAACTGAAGGCTCGAACATTACAGCAACCCCATACCCGAGACATTCACCATTTACCAAAAGATAACAACAGCAATCGTCGTGCATAGGCTGCGACTTCATGACAAAGGACTATGCTATAAACTGTTCACTTATACTGGTGTAGACCTCAGCCACGACCAAACCCCAGGCCAAAGGCAACTCCAATTGCTTCTAACACGGCCAGTGGCTCTCACAGCCGCATTGGTAAAAAGCATCATTAACAATTGATCGAAAGGCATGGCTTACAACTTTGTAGTCTGTGGTTTTGTAGGCGAGTGCTCGCATTTCGAGAAGGATCAGGGAAAGACCTGATGATGAAGCCCGTAAATCTCACCTCAGCCAAAGTGGATAAGCTCCCGGAACCTTAATCTCGATGATGACACAGCCTCTGTGCAAGAGTGTCTCGCCGTGTCACGTATCCAACAAACTTAAATCTTCTGATCGATAAGTTACTGTCATAGCCAATGGTGATCCGAACATTTGATCTCTCTATGCTCTCTGCGGAATAATGATTACAGGAGGATAGACATCATGGGCTGAACTTTGATAAACTGATCCATCAACCAATCAATCTCTTCACGAATCTGAGAATCATCTGTCTGACCTCCTCTATCACCACGTTGATGAAGACTCACGCCGTAGCAGTCCTGTTGAAATCCGAGCGTTTATAGGACACTTCGCACCTCTTTTGATTTCTAGGAGTTCCGGCTGTCTCGCCCGGATTTTCACCGTAGGTCCGCAAACCTCGCAGCTTTTTCTTTAGCACAGGTCTAGAGACCCATTGAATCATCGGAAGGTAGGAGTATCATAGCAGTGTGATTACTGATAGTTGAGTATGCGTGGCTCATCTTCAACTATGCAACCTGTCAGCAAATTCACTAAAGTCTCCTTTGAAATAACATATTTTGTGTCTCTAAATCGCTGAATCGATCTTTTAAACATTTTACCCATAGGCCTCCTTCTAGCTTCTGATTATCTACTTGGCATATTTTATTTCGACCAAAGCTTAAAGGAAGTCTAAAACTTTGAAGAGTCACAAACATCTCCCTTTCAGGAGATGTTGTTTAGATAAAAGGAAAAAGATAGATGACATCTACCTTCCTTGAGATTAGGCCAAACCCTAGCAATCTTTCTCTTTATAATCTTGTTTCGCAAACCAGGACGCCAACAGCCATAAACAGTACCAAGACATTCATCAAGTAGCCGACTGGTCCCCAATCTAGTCCGCCCACGAAATAGGCTCTGATCGAGGACTCAGATACCGAGCACCTCATCGGTACAAGTGACTGATCATGCTTTGAAAAATCCTATTGGTACCAATGCCTGCAAGGATAGGTCCCCTGCACTAGAGGCCAGCCGTCAGAGCAAGAGAATTAACGAAGCTAGCTCCAAGTCTGCCATCGGCATGTCACTAAGGCAGCCACCAGCGCCATGAAGGTCATATCAATAGAATTTTAAACCAAGAGTTGTCACCCATGGCTGGCAGATAGGCTTACTAAATGGACAGCAGAGCAACCACACACCGAAGCATGACTGAAATAATTACTACTTAGGCGAGCTTAACCATTCCCATTTGGTCTTGGTTCTTTCCCCCAAGGAAGTGTACTAAAGATAATATTGGTTGAAGAAGCCACAAATAAGGCTACCAATCATATAAACGCCATTCCGATTCCGTCTTTTTCACTTTATCCGCATCTGTCTTGCTCATACTGCCAGAGGATCAGCCAAAGCTTTTGGCGTTACATCTTCTTCCAGTTGAAACAGTTGATAGTTTATCGCCTGGCTTCACGTCAGGACCAGTTGACAAACTGCTACCTCCACTGACTAGGTCTCGAGAGCTTATCTGTCAGCATTCCACTACCATCAAGCTAAACTTCTTCTGACCCACTGGACAACTGGCTACCCCAGCCGCCAATTTCTTAAAATGAGCTGTTAATTCAGGTGATTTTGAGGCCAATTGGCTTGCTCCTGCTGATAGGTTGGCTGTACGGCTGAGCAAACTAGAACGGTGTGTGTAGTCACAGGTCAGCTCCCTCAGAAAGTTGGCTACGCGCCCGTGTATGATATCACCCCTGTGCCAACTGAGTCGCTCCTCTTGAGAGCTTTTCATTAGGGTATCCACTCCAGAAAGCAGTTTGACTAGCACCTCCTACTGACAGATCCAGACTGGCACCTAACCGCCGACAAGCCACTATAAAGACGATCATTAATCATGTTGCTGGTGGCAAGAACAAGAGCTGAAGCACGCCAGCTGACTGAAGGTTGCTGCTGTGACTAGCTGTTTTCACTGTTTCAAGACTTTGCTCATAGTCGCCACTTCTGAGGAGAATTGTCTGGGCTGATTGGTCACTACTTGTTTGACTAGTAGTCATTGGCTCCGTCAATCTCAGCCTCTAGCCTTCACTCAGAAAAGACCTGTGGTGTCGCAGTCCCTTGGATTACTGGTTAGTTAAGGTCCGCTGTCTTCCACAGCTTGGCTGTCATTGATCATAGCCTGAGCAGATGTTGCTATATTTGTCAAAGTGGCCTCAACAATGAAGTATCCGTCGAGACTGATGTGTCTACTAGAGAAGCCTGAACACTCGCGTTTAACTGCGTGTTAAACCCTGAAGACTTTGGACATTTTCTTGATTGTTAGCAAGACCCAAGTCTACCGATCGCTTTAAGAGTTGGCTAGCTCGAATTGGGGTTGGCTGTCCCGCATTTGCTAAGGTTTCTGGTGCTCGCGCCAGACTGAGTGAGTTCTTGAACTCCACCAACTAGATCAGCAGAGCGATTCGATAGCTGATTGGCACCTGCTGCCACCGATGCTGACTCCATTTGCATAAGTTGTTAACCCTTCTGACAAAGCGATTCACCTCTGTTGATACTTGAGCAACGGCTCCTGTATAGGTTTCTAAACCTGAGCTTTAAGTGAACTGCTCCAATCACGCCAAACTGCTAGTGCGCTTGATTCAGAGTTTTCAAGTTATCCGTACGGTCTGACTGCCCACCCCAACTGTTGGCTACTCAGAAGCTAATTGCTGGAGCTCCATCTGAGGCTCTGATCTATTCCCGTCTTTTAAATCTCGTATTTTTCAAATAAAGCACTTGTATAAGTATTGGCTCACATTTGCGTCTGTTTGCTTCAAAGAAGGCCATAAGCTGGAATCACTCATCTCCACCAGCGAATGAAACTCCGTCCACTAGAGGATTCTCATAGTCAATCTTCATTTGCTTGGGGTCACCACTCAAGACACTGGTACGCCTCGTTCGGACAAATCACTTGGCAGTTACCACCATATAGTAGTCTTCTTCCAAACCATTTTGGCGTCCTCTTTACTGACAAAGAGTGGAGTCCAGATTTTTATTCTCCTTGAGACTGGAAACAAAGATCATCACCAATCGACAGGGTCTTCGTGAGCTTGTCACAGCTTGATCCTGGATTCACAAACTGCTACTGGCAGTTCGATACTTGCCCATAAGGATCCTACATAGGAAGGCTTAAAGAAATCATCATTGTATAGGCAAGTAGAATCAAAGAGACACCTAACATTACAATGATAAAAGCTTGGTAAAAATAGCTTTCCATTCTTTTAACATATTTACCTCAAAAATTATCATACTGTCTAAATTTTGATATACTAGATTATACACTATCCAAAATTATTACAAGCTAAAGAATTCTAAATTAGACATACTCGCACAAATTTGTTCGAAAGGATGAAAAATGGAAAGTAATAAAAGAAAGAAACCAAGATGACCATCGAACAAGCCATGGTCCAACTGAAAGAAAAAGAGCTTTTGAACATGTTTCAACTGTTGAGCTTGCCAAAACTGCGGGTATCAGCCGAAGCAGTTTTTACACTCATTATAAGGATAAGTACGACTTGATTGAACGCTACCAGCAAGGCTCTTTCAAAACTCGAAGTAATTTTTGAAGAGTATGCAAAAACAAACAAGAAGCCATTTGAAAAGTCCTCGACTTTTTAGAAAGCGAACTCTCTTTCTCGGCCCTGCTTTCGAGAATGGCACCAAGGAAATCAAACTTTCTTACGCCATAAGTTTCAAATGATGTTACGAGGAAATTGCAGAGCGTTTTAGCAATAAGACCCTCAGCCATCGAAAAAAGAATACAGTACCGTCTACCTGACCCATGCATTTTTGGTGTCCTGCAAATGTGGATTGCTAGAGGAAAAAAAGAAAGCCCGCAACAAATGACGGACTTCCTTCTTAAAATGCTAGGATAAGTAAACTCCTTTCAGAAGAGGACAGGCTAAGCATCTCCATGCTTCTGGTGTTCGTCCATGCTTTCATCGCACTCGATAGTAGCACAAACGATGCCAAAAGATTTGACTAGCTGGTGAATAGCCTGCCTGGTCTCTTGACTTTTCTCAGTTTCTTTTAGACAAACGTGAATCATGGCATACTTCTCAATGCCGTCCGTCGTCCAAACGTTGAGTTGAGCAATATCTTGGACATTGTCCAGACTTTCCAGTTCCTGGTAGAATTGGCCTAGATCAACATCGCTTGGAACATGGTCCAAAAAGATCTTGATATTATCCCAAAACTTCGGCAGGGCTTGACTGAGGATAAAACCTGCAATCAAAAGGGACAGCAAGGGATCTAGGAAATACCAATCCGTAAAGCGTAGAACGATAGACACTAAAAATAACCGCTAGCCAACCCAGAATATCCTCTAGAAAGTGCAGACTGAGAATAGACTCATTGCGACTATGGCCATGGCTGACAACCTTGCTACTGCTAAGTTGACCAGAATACTACAATTCCTAGAACCAGCATCCCGTTATAATCGACAGGTTCTGGCGCAAAGATCTTGGAATATTTTCCCATAAGACCAAAAATAGAACCTATAATCAAGATAATGAAGTCAGAATAGCCCCAACAGACTGTAGCGTTTGTAACCCAATGTATAACGACTGTCTTCTTTTTATTGGAAATCTTTTTCTAAAGCGTTGACAGACCAATTGCCAGTGCATCTCCTATATCGCTGGACTGCATCAGCCAAGACAGCACTGGAATTGAAGGCCAAACCAAAAATAACTTCAATAATAGCGAAAGACAAATTCAAAAGAAAGGCAATCATCATTTTTGACTTGATTTCATGGCAACCTCCTGTTATATCTGGACATTTTATAGTATAATATGTTCAAAAAGCAGACACCCTGTTCGATTCTATTATCTATCTTTTTAGAAAAGGAAACAAGAAGCAAATCACTAGCTTTGTCCGATAAGAGACAAAAGGCTGGTTTTGTTCGGAAAGACTATGGACAGACGAGTATCACGCGCGACCATTTATCAGGCCTTTCTCAGCATCTTGCATCGTAAGAGCTATGAAGCCATCACTGTTCAAGAAATCATCGACCTGGCCGATGTGGGAAGGTCGACTTTTTACGCTCATTTTGAGACCAAAGAAGCCCTGCTAGAGGAGCTCTGTCAAGAGCTCTTCCAGCATACCTTTCTTGAGCGTCCTGATGGAAAAGACCTATTTGAAGCGACCACCCATATTTTCTATCATTTTCGGAAAAATCAGGATCGTGTCGCTACACTGCTTCAGCAAAACACCTATTTTATCAATCGCCTAAAAATTGAACTGGAACACTACCTTTTCCCTCTGATTCAAGAAAAAGGCTTGATGAACAAGGCCCATCTGCCACAGGGATTTTTAAAAATCACGTAACAACCTACCTTTGTCGAGACTGTATCCTGGTGGTTGCAACAAAGAAATCCATCGATGAGAGTACAATCAGTCAATATTGGACCTGATAGATGAGGATAAAGTATATACTTAGAAAACTATTATTTTAGGAGAATTTTATGACACTCGAATTTATTTGTCCCAGGTATTATCATGGTTGGAATCGTTCTGCGGACGCCTTTTGCCGTGCTGTCTATCGTGCTTTCAGGATGTGCCGACGGACTTCCATATCTCTGAGCTCTGCTTGGCCTTCTGACAAGTCTGCCTTTAGTCATGTTTGCACTCTGTTCCTCTTTCTCTCCTCGCTTAGCGCAAAAATTTGGTCTTGAAAAGCTCTTTACTCTGGTCCTAATCGCTTGACGATCGGATCTCTGATCCGGATCATTAACCTCCCTTCCTCTATATAGGAACTGTCATACTTGGGCAGCGCATCGCTTTACCAAACGTCCTGCCCTAGTATCATTCAAGTCAAACCAACCTCATCGAATCGGACTTGACAACGCTATATCTCACATGAGCCTATCGATTACCAGTGGCTTCTGCTCTGGTTGTTCCTACTCGTTAGTGCCACCTCTTGGCAAGGGGTTGATTTAGCTTAACTGCCACTTTTGTCCTCTTGGCACTCTGGCATGGCTGCCCTAATACTAAATACAATCACTTCCCTAGAAAGAAAGGGAAAAACCAACCGATTGGAGCCCTGCTAAAGAATAAAAGTCTTGGCACTCATCGTATTTTGTAGCTTTACAGTCCCTACTCTTTTTACACGGCTATGACTTGGCTACCAACCTTGGCTTTACAAAAGCAGCTTTATCTAAGATGCTTCCGGTGTCCCAGCATCCGTCTTTTCATTGATTAGCTTGCCTTTTTCAATGACGATTCTCAAGCCCTTCGGCTCGTCTATCTACTCGTGGCCGTTTGGTGATGATTTCCTGCGTGGCTGCTTCAGGACTTTTGAGGTGTCTCTATGTTGTTGGTTTCGACTAATAATTTTCTCTACTGGCTCCTTCTAAATCTTCTCATCGGAGCTGCAGTCAGCGCGCTCTTTCCCCTACCTAATGGTGACTTTCTCAGCTCAAGACTAGCACTTCAGACTGATCTCAACTCTCCATGCTTAGCTCAAACCGGCGGTTACATTCTAGCGACTAGGGACCCCGTCTCTTTGGATTTAGCTTTGATTTCTTTCACTCTTGGACACCAGCCATCATCGGCCTTTTGATTCTAACCGTGATTATGACTGCTTCTCTTTTCTATATTGAGAAATTTGATAAGATTTTGTAACATCTAAAACCGCTTAGCTAACTACAATGCTTAGACTAAACTGCTGTCCCTGGCTTATTGCTCAACGCTTACATGAGCTTTTCCTATTTTGATCAATATACAGTTGATGTTCAAACTGACGAAGCTGGTATTAACGTAAACAAGGATGGAGTCCGTGTTCAAGTCGGTAGTGATGGAAGCATCAATATCCAAAACCCCTAATACTTTCTATGCGAGTCAAAAGCCGAGTTTATTCGGCTCTAGTAGTGATCCTTATAAATCATTAAAAACTTGTGGCCATTTAATTGATATTTTAGTGCCCACTTCAATAATTCATCAAAGCATAAGACTAACTGGACTTGAAAAATATGTACAAGACAAAGGAGGCAATCACTATCAAGACTATAACCTTCTCCCTTATACTCTTCTTTGAAGTTCCTTAGAACAGAGCCTATCGTTAGTCTTCATAATGATGGTTTGGGATCTCGGTCATTTTCTTTATCCGTTGCTGTGAAGATGACCTTGCCCGCTCATACTTTCCTGCACAGCTAAGAGCCAGCGGATAGGGTTGTTTTTGGAATAAGAAAAGGTACAACAAGGCAGGAAAGAGACCTGCTAAAGGCGAGAAAAAGATTTGTATATCAAATGCCTCTTGCTTATTGAATGAGTCAATAGTGCCCGGAATTGCAGCAGCAAATATTACTATAGTAGTCATAAAAGGCGCAGCATGACAATCATAAAAAGCCAACATTTTCGCAAACGTCGCTCTCACTAAAATTTTTCCCAGAACAAATTTGAATAAACTGCTTCTTTAAACTCTTTCTTTTGTTGCTCATGGACTCGTTTCACTCCTTTTATATAAGGCGACTTCCATCATCCATATAAATCCAAATAGGATAAAGGAAAGACAAAAGAATAAAATAGGAACCATCCCACTATTATAACGAAGGCCTGAGAAAATTGGTATTGCAACAAATCCTCCGAGTAAACCTAACAAAGAGAATATAGCAATTAAAGGAGCAATCCCCCTATTCGATCTCCTAGCCCCTTCTGTATTTAACAAGGCACTCTTATCGGCTACAAGAGCCTCTTTTGACTACGTATTATAGTAAACAGCCTTATCACAGCTCTGTCCAATAAAAATTATTTTTCTCATATAAAATCACCACGGTTTCCACCAATCACTACAATCAGAAACTTCAATTTTGCCATTCCTGACTTCATCATGGGTAGTTGATAAAAAATTACCAATCACTATTCCAAATGGTAATAGTGTTTCACTCATATTCTTCTGCAAAATATCACTTTCCTTGTCTCATACTTTCGCACGAGCTAACAACCAGCGGATGGGGTTGTTTTGGAATAAGAAAAGATACAACAAGCAGGAAACAGGGCCTGCCAAAAAGCGAGATAAAGATTTGTATATCAAATGGTCTCCTGCCTATGTGAAATGAATCACAATGCTCGGAATGAGCAGCAAATATTACTAAGTAGCTATAAAAACTAATAATTAGTGACAATCATGAAAAATAAACATCTTTCCCAAACGTCGCTTTTTATTGCTAAAATTTTCCCAAAAACAGATTTGAATCAACGGCTTTTCCGCAAACTGTTGAGAACTTGCCCCTGAACTCGCTTTCACTTCTTTATACAAGGCTCTTCCATCATCCATATAAATCCAAAAACAAACAAAGAACTGGGCAGAGATATAAGGTAGAACCATCCAGCTGCTGTATCGAAAAACCTGAAAAAGCTGGTATAGCTATCATTCCCCCTATCAAACCTAAGAAAATGAAAACTAACATCAAAGGAATAATGGCCCTATTAGACTTCCTTGCACTTCTGTATTTAATAGACACTCTTTATCTGCTGAGCCTCTTTTGTTCGCGTATTATAGTGGAACAGCCTCATCACGCCGCTCTGTCCAATAAAAATTATTTTTCTCATATGTTCTCCTCATCACATTTTGCCACCAGTCATACCAAACTATCTCTTTTTACACTCTGACGTCCTGTTTCATCGAAACAATTATAGCGATGTTTACATGACTTTTTTTGTTATTCTTTAGCAATGATAATCGCAGGCCAGTCGAGGACTGCCGTCTGCAACATAAATGATACCACACTCTTTGAAGCCATAGTTCAGAATAGCGACTTCATGGATTTATTATCTGCACGAGTATCAGATCGAAGATAGACAATCTGCTGGAGACAGAAATCAAAGACCTGACAGGATAACCCCCTTATTTGACCGTTCGAGGCGATGCGGTGAATGGTCCCATAAGACTCCGTAAATCGCCAATTTCCCTTTTTAATAATCTGATAGGTAGGGTCCTCCCCGATAATAAAAGCAAAGGTCCCAACTATCTGGCCAGCTTTCTCTACAACAAAGGATTGACCAGCTGTAATATCATCCTCTATCAGGTCATGACTAGGATAACCTCCATCCACTGGGTCGGATTCCCCTGATCTTTCATGAATTGACGGGCCAGATCACGATCACCATGATTTCTGGTAAATCTTCTATTTTAGCTAAGCGTATCTTCATTTTTCTCCTTTACAAAAAGAGCTAAATCCTGGACCTTGACCACCTAGCAACGAGCTGAACAGCCCAGTCCCAGCTCTATCATCAAAGACACTTATTTGAAGTCTTCTGGATTTCCAGTATACTGAGCCCATTCCTGACTAAAAAACGGTCATTGAGCTGATAAGCTGGAGCTGGCTTGATTCGACTACAAAAGGATCCACAACCTTATCAAATTCAAGCCATCCTCAACCAACCCATGAATGGTATCCTGCATAAAAAGTGGGTTTTACTCCATCTTGGGAGAAGTCAGCAATATTATAAACTCCTTTGTGTCGTCAACTGATATTTGATTTTTCAACAGCTTGCTGGTACTTTTCAGACTCAAATCTGTATACGCCATCCATTTAGCAGTAACAGGTGGAATGACAAAGATAACATGGTTTTGGACTTATAAATTGATCCCGGGACAGTCGCAAGTCATTACATCAGCGACTGCGCTAGAGAGCTTTTTCTGAGAGCCTTCAGGCATCAAGGCTCTTTCAAACGATTCTGGTAGACTTATTTTCAATGCCCAGATTGTTACTGCTGTATTTTCCTTAGCTTCCTGTACCCGATTTCTTCTAAAGTCCATCAGAAAACTCTTCTAGCATTCTTCCAGCTTAGGCAAGATGAATTTCTCGTAATTTTCATTGTTAGCGTGTACTGAAAAACTACTAAAGAGGCATCCTCTCGCTGGTTGATTCGTGCCATAAAGCTGATAAAAGATTGATCAAAGCTGTCAGCTCTGCTTCTTCTTAACTTTTGGACGTTGTCTTCATAGCAATGTTGGGATACAACTTTAGGAGCGTTGCAGCGCATACTGGCTGATCGATCTATTTGGTTCTTCAAAAGCTAGTCAGCTGATCACTATTAAAATACTGCTGGAAGGCTGAAGAATCATAGCTTTTTGTAAACCACTGGAGGAGACACCACATAAACAGCTGTTTTGTTCTGTAGCTGTGGCAACATCTGTCGCATACCAGCATTGGTTTGAGAAACGACACCACGCTGACCAAGAAAATAAGGTCGGTGGAACGATCACATTTTCTGCCAAAACGGCAGGGTGCAAACTATCAAAACGTGCGCTATTCTGACTCCGAACCGAAGAAAGGAACAAAACGATTCTTCTCATCTGCCAAAAGTTCGCCTGTTCTTCTGAGTCCGGTTTTGAAAGTCTCAGCCGTCAATGTGACAGCCGAACGCTTCTCCGTTTCGTAATCATGCGGCTATAGTCATTAGGTGAGAAACAACAGAGCTACTACCATATCCTTCAGTGCACACCGGCCCCAGAATCAGCCATAATCGTTTAAGCATTACGAAGCTCCGTTACACCCTTCAAACGATCTTTATTGGCGAGTATTCCAGTCATCGCGACCAAATTCAGAAACAGGCACACGAATATCGAAACGATTTTCCAATTCTACAATCAACTCAAACCAGTCCCCCATACGTCTGGAGACACCTGCATCAAACAAGTCCTCATCCACTCGTGTCAGAGACATCTTCCATAAATAATTCATCGAGATAATTTCCGATTACTGCTCAGCTTTGTATCCATCGTTTGTTTTTCCTCATTTATTTTTATAAACCAAAGATCATCTCACTCCCGAGAAGATTAAGAATGACAGCATGACGACATGGAAGGTAGCATCATTCCAAGAGCCTGTGTCCATTTATTATCTGGCAAAGGCACAAGCGCTGGCTTTTCTCTCTTTATTGATGGTCTTTTTCTTACGCAACCAGGCATCATTGACAATGAGACCTAAGCCATGGAAAACTCCATAAGCTACATAATACCAAGTCACTCCATGCCAAAAGCCCATGATGGTCATATTGATCAGATAAGCTACTCCTGAAGTAATATTGCGGTTTTTAAAGACCTTGTTGCGCATCAGGACCATAACTAGTCGCATAAAGACGAAGTCACGGAACGAAGGACAAGCTCATATGCCAACGATTCCAAAATTCATACAAATCCCTAGAAAGAAAAGGTTTGTCAAAAGGATTAATCGGACTTAATCCCCATCAGATAGGAAATAGCTACTGCAAACATAGAATAGCCTGCAAAGTCGAAAAAGAGATCCAGACCAAAGACATACATAACACCCAAGGTTCCTAGGTTGAAGATACCACCTGTGTAGAGGGCATAAGTCTTGACATGCCCCAAAAGAAGGTGCCCAAATATATGAGCTAGGACAAACTTATACAAGAAACCTAGCATGATATAGTGTACTGCTTTCTCAAGCATATTGAGGAGTTCTTCTTTTCGTGAATCTGGACATAATCCTCATCAAACCGTTTAAAGCGACAAATTGGCCTACCTGAGAGGTTGGCATACAAAGAGCATAAAAAGCGCAAAAATTCAAGACTCAAAGTGTCATGAGCGCCATCGCGTAGCTCCATCATCATACCAACAGATTGCGTCGATAGGTCAGATAAATCCTAAAACCCTAGCCGGGACTGATTATGCTGAATAGCAGTGTGACTTTTCCTGGTGTTATGAGCAAGATTGCTAAAGAACGTGCAAATGAGAAACCCACGTTGTCGCATCCGATAAAACTTGTAAAGAAAGAGCATGAAGTCTGCCAAATTCACGCAAAAGACAAACACAACAAACACATGGCCAACCAACAAAAGATGATGAAAGGCTAGGCTGACCAAGACCTCCTGCAGCGGAAATCTTCTTTTAAAGCAGAGACCATTAAAGATAGGTAACACCGCCAAAATAATATAAACAAAATACTAGATCGCCGTAAGGTTCTAGGTGAGGAAGTTGTTTTAAAATTTCCATCAATCGGTTGTTGACCCTCACCGATCAAGCCCTCTGATATCAATCTTACCGTTAGATGCGTCAGAGGTGAAGATTCACGATAAAAGGAACTTAGATGGCATCATATAAACGACAGCATGATCTCTTCCAAGTCTCTTTGATGGCCTTAGTAGTATCAATTTCGCGCTCAAACCGTTCTGCCAATTCCCATCTTAGATAACATAGGCCAAAAGATTTTGTACCTTGTGTGGTCCTTATTATAGCGAGGCACAGCCACTGCCGAATCAATGTATTTTGATTTATTAAGATTGCGAAACGTCTTCTAGCCTCGATGCAGTAGCCATCAAACTTAATCTGGAAATCCATCCGACCTCCATAAAGCAGGCCAGTCATCAGTCCTTGGAAACCCCACATCTCCAGTATGATGAGCAGGCAAGCCCTCACCATTCAGAAAGCCTCTGCTGTCTGGATTGTCTCATATAACCCTTAGAAACTGCTGGACCAGAAACGATGATTTCTCCCTGCTCTCCATTTGGAAGTTTCTTACCATTTTCATCAATGATAAAGGTTGGAGAATCTTCTTTTGTATAGCCAATTGGTAGACGTTTCATAGTTGCTAGCATCTCATCTGTAATTGCCACCGCCGATAAAGCCACCGTAGCTTCAAATGCCGGTCCACAGGCATTAATGATACGAGCATTTGGGAAACGGTCACGCACCTTTTGAGCTGTCTTGACTGTCAACTCTTCTCCATCAAAGTAGAAATGAGTCAGACCTGGCATCTTTTGGCTATTGAAATCATCTGAGAGCATGGCCATATCTGCAAAAGATGGTGTTGAGGTCCAGATGGCAATCGGCAAACTCAAAATAGTTTCAAAGAGTTGTTTGAAAGTCCTGTGATAGTAGCACTTGGAAGAGACAAACAGTGTTCCTCCCAAAGCCAGAGTCGGAGCCCAGTACATCACAGACAAGTCAAAGAGTAAGGCGGCTGAGCCAACATTTGTGGTCGCGCAGGCGTTGCGAACTTCCTTTATCTGTAATCATCCAGTTGGTAAAGCTCAGCAAATTGTCATGGAAATGGAACCCCTTTGGAGCTTTCCTGTAGTTCCAGAAGCTAAAGATGATGTAGTAATTATCATCTCCCTTGACAGAATGAGTGATTTCATAGGCTGTCTTTTGAGCAAAGCTAGCCCTGTAAATTCTGCTAAGTTTAGACTTGGACCAGCTCACTTCCATAGGAAAGTCTGCAGCGCAATGACCAAGCTTTGGCTCGGCAACCGACAATCACCGCCACGCGCCCAAGGCCGAATGGCGTCTGAATACAAGCATGACACAACTTGGTCGCGATGACTGGAGATACTACCAATAAGATCGTTGAAGGTGTAACGGAGTCTCTCGTAACGTGTAAACGATTATGGCTGATTCTGGGGCCGGTTTTTGTGCACCGATCATGAGTATTAGCTCTGCTGTTTTCACGCAATAAACTATAGCCATGATTACGAAACGGAGAAGCGCGGTCGTCACACTGACGGCCGAGAACTTCAAAAACCGGGACTCAGTAAGAACAGGGCTTTTGGGCAGATGAGAAGAATCGTTTTGTTCCTTTATTCGGTTCGAGTGAATGGCTACGTTTTGATAAGCTTGCACCCTGCTGTTTTGGCAGAAAAATATGATCGTTCCTACCGACCTTATTTTCTTGGTCAGCGTGGTGCAGCCTCTCTAAACCAATGCTTTGGTATGCAAAGAGATAGCTGCTCTACAGCCAGAGAACGCAAACAGCTGTTTCATGCGTGGTATCTCCTCAGCGTTTACGCAAAAAGAGTTAAGGACTTCTTCAGCCTTCCAGCAGTATGCAGTGATCAGCTGACTAGCTTTTGAAGAACCAAAACGGAGATCGAGGCCGCTCGGTATGCAGCGCAACGCCTCCCTAAAGTTGCATCCTAACATTGCATATGAAAGACAATGTCCAAAAGAGCTGGCAGAAGAAGCAAGAGCTGACCAGCTTTGATCAATCTTTTATCAGCTTTATGGCACGAATCAACCAGCGAAGGATGCCTCCTTTAGTAGCTCGGCAGACTGCCAACAATGAAAATTACGAAAAATTCATCTTGCCTAAGCTGGAAGAATTTAAGCCAGAAGAGTTTTCTTATGCCGACTCTTTAGAAGAAATCGAGAGAGAGAGCTTAAGGAAAATACAGCAGTAACAATCTGGGCATTGAAAATAAATTCTATAAGAACTCGTTTTGAGGCCTTGAATCGCTTGAAGGGCTCTCTGTAGAAAGCTCTCCCTATGTGCAGGTCGCCTAGGTAGCAATGGCCGACTTGCAGACTGTCCCTGGAATCAATTTGCTAAGTCCAAAACCACTGTTATCTTTGTCATCCCACCTGTTAATGCTAAATGGATGGCGTATACAGGATTGAGCTCAGAAAAGTACCAGCAAGCTGTTGAAAAAATCAAATATCAGTTGACGACACAAGGATTTAACAATATTGCTGACTTCTCCCAAGATGGAGGTAAACCTTACTTTATGCAGGATACCATTCACATGGGTTGGTTGGGATGGCTTGAATTTGATAAGGTTGTGGATCCTTTTGTGTCGAATCCTAAGCCAGCTCCAGCTTATCAGCTCAATGGACCGTTTCTTTAGTCAGGAATGGGCTCGCATACTGGAAATCCAGAAGACTTCAAATAAGTGTCTTTGACGATAGAAGCTGGGACGGGCTGTCTCAGCTTTCTTTTTTCAAGTTGCTAGGTGGTCGGGTTCAGGGAATTAGCTCTTTTTGTAAAGGAGAAAAAATGAAGATACGCTTAGCTAAAATAGAAGATTTACCAGAAATCATGGTGATTTATGATCTGGCCTGTCAATTCATGAAAGATCAGAATCCGACCCGAGTGGGATGGAGGTTATCCTAGTCATGACCTGATAGAGGATGATAGTGCAGCCTGGTCAGTCGCAGTTTGTAGAGAAAGCTGGCCGAGACAGTTGGGACCTTTGCTTTTTATTATCGGGAGGACCCACCCATCAGATTATTAAAAAGGAAATTATGGCGATTTACGAGTCTTATGACCATTCACCGCATCGCCTCGAACGGTCAAATACAGGGGTCTCCGTCAGGTCTTTGATTTCTGTCTCCTTGCAGATTGCTATCATTCGAACTGATACTCATGCAGATAATAAATCCATACAAGCTCGCTATTCTGAACTATGGCTTCAAAAGAGTGGTGAGCTGTCATTTATGTGTTGCAGACGGCAGTCCCTCGACTGGCGGCGATTATCATGGCCATAAAGAACAACAGTCATTGTAAACATCGCTATAATTGTTTTATTGGAAACAGGACATCAGGAGTGTAAAAAGATAGTTTGGTATGATGGTGGCAAATGTGATGAGGAGAACATATGAGAAAAATAATTTTTATTGGACAGAGCAGCGATGAGGCTGTGTCTACTACATTGATGCGAACAAAAAGAAGGCTCGTAGCAGATAAGAGTGCCTTTGATCAAATACAGAAGTGTGCAAGGAAGCTCTTACGTAGGGCCACTATTCCTTTGATGTTGGTGTTCATTTTCTCTTAGGTTTGTTAGGGGAATGGTAGCAATACCAGCTTTCAGGTATTTCGATACAGCAGCTGGATGGTTCCTCCTTATGATCGTTGCCCAGTTCATGGTTTGTTTTGTTATATGGATGATGGAAGTAGGCCTTATGCAAAAGAAGTGAAACGAGGTCCGAGGGAGCAACAAAGCAAGAGCTATGCGAAAGCCGTTGCATTCAAATCTGTTTTGGGGAAAATTTTAGTAGTAAGAGCTGACGTTTGGGAAGATGATAGTTTTTCTAATAATACAGTTACTAATTATATTTTTAGCATTTATAGGAATTGCTACCATACCAAAACTATTGTAAATTCATTTACAAGGCAGGGAGGAGCTCGATGCACAAATTTTATTTTCATTATTGATAGGTCTCTTTCCTGCCTTGTTATACCTTTTCTTATTCCAAAACAACCCCATTCGCTGGTTCTTAGCTGTACGAAAGTATGAGCAAGGGAAAGTGATATTTGCAGAAGAAATATGAGTGAACACACTATTACCATTTGGAATAGTGATTGGTAATTTTTATCAACTACCCAAGTGATGGTAAGCCAGGAATGGCAAAACGAGTTTCTGATTGTAGTGATTGGTGGAAACCGTGGTGATTTTATATGAGAAAAATAATTTTTATTGGACAGAGCGGTGATAAGGCCGTTTACTATAATACGCGAACAAAAGAGGCTCTTGTAGCCGATAAGAGTGCCTTGTTAAATACAGAAGCTGGGAGACTGAGAGGGATTGCTCCTTTAAGTGCTATATTCTCTTTGTTAGGTTTACTCGGAGGATTTGTTGCAATACCAATTTTCTCAGGCCTTCGTTATAATAGTGGGATGGTTCCTATTTTTATTCTTTGTCTTTCCTTTATCCTATTTGGATTTATGGATGATGGAAGTCGCCTATATAAAGGGTGAAACGAGTCCAAGGAGCAACAAAGAAAGAGTTTAAAGAAGCAGTTTATTCAAATTTGTTCTGGGAAAATTTTAGTGAGAAAAAAGCGACGTTTGCGAAAATGTTGGCTTTTATGATTGTCATGCTACTAGTTTTTATGACTACTATATATATTTGTCTGCAATTCGGGCACTATTGACTCATTCAATAAGCAAGAGGCATTTGATATACAAATCTTTTTCTCGCCTTTAGCAGGTCTCTTTCCTGCCTTGTTGTACCTTTTCTTATTCCAAAACAACCCTATCCGCTGGCTCTTAGCTGTGCGAAAGTATGAGCAGGGCAAGGTCATCTTCACAGCAACGGATAAAGAAAATGACCAAGATCCCAAACCATCATTATGAAGACTAACGATAGGCCTGTTCTAAGGAACTTCCAAAGAAAAGAGTATAAGAGAAGGTTATAGTCTTGATAGTGATTGCCTCCTTTTGTCTTGTACATATTTTTCAAGTCCAGTTAGTCTTGTGCTGATGAATTATTGAAGTGGGCACAAATATCAATTAAATGGGCACATAGTTTTTAATGATTTATGAGCGATCGCACAACAGAGCCGGAATAAAACTCGTCTGACTCGTATAGAAAAGCTTTTATTAGGGTTTTGGATATTGATGCTTCGATCACTACCGACTTGAACACGGACTCCATCCTTGTTGTTTACGTTAATACCAGCTTCTGTCCGGTTTGAACATCAAACTCGTATATTGACTGCAAAATAGGAAAAGCTCATGACGTTGAACGTTAAATGCCAGGGACTGGCAGTTTAGCTCCTAAGCTTGTTGAAGTTAGCTAAGCGGTTTTAGATGTTACAAAATCTTATCGAAATTTCTCAATACAGAGAGAGAACGTCATAATCACGGTTAGAATCAAAGGCCGATGATGGCTGTGTCCAAGAGTGAAGAGTCAAAGCTAAAATCCAAAAGAGACTAGGTCCTAGCGCTGCAAGGATGTAACCGCCGTTTGAGCAAGCCAGAGAGATTGAGCAGTTTGTTCTGAAGTGCTAGTCTTGAGCGAGAAAGTCACCATTAGGTAGAGGGAAGAGCGCTGACTGCAGCTCCGATGAGAAGATTTAGAAGGAGCCAGTAGAAAATTATTAAAGCGACCAACAACATAGAGACAATCTAAAGAGTCCTGAAGCTGCCACGCAGGAAATCATCACCAAATGTCCACGAGTAGAGATAGACGAGCCAGAGGCTTTGGTATCGCTGAGAAAAGGCAGGCTAATCACGAAAGACGGATGCTAAGACACTGGAAGCATCCTTAGATAAGACCAGCTTGTAAAGCCAAGGTTGGTAACCAAGTCATAGCTGTGTAAAAGAGAGACTGCAAGCCACAAAATACGATGAGTGCCAAGACTTTTTATTTTCAGCAGGGCTCCAATCGGTTGGTTTTTCCCTTTTCTTTCTAGGAAGTGATTGTATCGTATTAGAGCCATACCAAGAGTGCCAAGAGACAAATGGCACGTTTAAAAGCTAAAATCAACCTTGCAAGAGGTGGCACTAACGATAGGAACAACCAGAGCAGAAGCCACTGTAATCGATAGGCTCATGGCGGAGATGTAAAAGGGCTGCTGAAAGTCCGATTCTGATGAGGTTGGTTGACTGAATGATACTAGGAAGCAGGACGTTTAGTAAAAGCGATGCTGCTCTAGGGCATGACAGTTCTATATAGAGGAAGGAGGTTAATGATCCGGATCAGAGATCCGATCGTCAAGACGATTAGGACCAGAGTAAAGAGCTTTTTCAAGACCAAATTTTTGCGCTAAGCGAGGAGAGAAAGAGGAACAGAGTGCAAACATGACTAGAGGCAGACTTGTCAGAAGGCCCGAGCTGAGCTTAGAGAGACATGAAGTCCGTCAGCAATATCTGATAGCACGATAGACAGCACGGCAAAAGGGCGTCCGCAGAACGATTCCCAACCATGATAATACCTGGGACAAATAAAATTGGAGTGTTTCATAAAATTCTCCTAAAAATAATAGTTTTCCAGCATATACTTTCATCCTTTACTTCATCAGGTCCATATTGATTGATTGTACCCATCGATGGGATTTCTTTGTTGCAACCACCAGGATACAGTCTCGACAAAGGTGGCTGTTACGTGATCACAAAAATCTCTGTGGCAGATGGGCCTTGTTCATCAAGCCTTTTTCTGAATCAGAGGAAAAGGTAATGTTCCAGTTCAATTTTTCAGGCGATTGATAAAATAGGTGTGCTAGAAGCAGTGTAGCGACACGATCCTGATTTTTCCGAAAATGATAGAAAATAGGGTCGGTCGCTTCAACAGGTCCTTTTCCATCAGGACGCTCCAAGAAAGGTAGTGCTGGAAGAGCTCTTGACAGAGCCCTCTAGCAGGGCTTCTTTGGTCTCAAAATGAGCTAAAAGTCGACCTTCCCCACATCGGCCAGGTCGATGATTTCTTGAACAGCGATGGCTTCCATAGCTCTACGATGCAAGATGCTGAGAAAGGCCTGATAAATGGCTCGCGCGTGATTTTACTCGTCTGTCCATAGTCTTTCCGAACAAAACCAGTCTTTTGTCTCTTATCGGACAAAGCTAGTGATTTGCTTCTTGCTTTCCTTTTCTAAAAAGATAGATAATAGAATCGAACAGGGTGTCTGCTTTTGAATATATTATACATAAAAATGTCAGATATAACAGAGGTTGCCATGAAATCAAGTCAAAAATGATGATTGCCTTTTCTTTTGAATTTGTCTTTTCGCCATTATTGAAGTTATTTTTGGTTTGGCTTCAATTCCAGTGCTGTCTTGGCTGATGCAGTCCATGATATAGGAGATGCACTGGCAATTGGTCTGTCAACGCTTTTAAAAAGATTTGCCAGAAGACAGTCGTTATACATTGGGTTACAAACGCTACAGTCTGTTGGGGCTATTCTGACTTCATTATCTTGATTATAGGTTCGGCTTTTGGTCCTCTGGGAAAATATTCTAAGGTCTTTGCGCCAGAACCTGTCGATTATAACGGGATGTCTGGTTCTAGGAATTGTGGCTATTCTGGTCAACTTTAGCAGCTAGCAAGGTTGTCAGCCATGGCCATAGTCAGCAATGAGTCTATTCTCAGTCTGCACTTCTAGAGGATATTCTGGGTTGGCTAGCGGTTATTTTAGTGTCTATCGTCTCTACGCTTTTACGGATTGGTATTTTCTAGATCCTTGCTGTCGCTTTGATTGCAGGTTTTATCTCAGTCAAGCCCTGCCGAAGTTTTTGGGATAATATCAAGATCTTTTCTGGATCATGTTCAAGCGATGTTGATCTGCTCAATTCTACCAGAACTGGAAAGTCTGGACAATGTCCAGATATTGCTCAACTCAACGTTTGGACGACGGACGGCATTGAGAAGTGCCATGATTCACGTTTGTCTAGAAAAGAAACTGGAAGAAAGCTAAGAGACCAGAGCAGGCGTATTCACCAGGTTGGTCAAATCTTTTGGCATCGTTTGTGCTACTATCGAGTGCGATGAGCATGGACGAACACCAGAAAGCATGGAGATGCTTAGCCTGTCCTCTGTCTGAATGAATTTACTTATCCTAGCATTTTTAAGAAGGAAGTCCGTCATTTGTTGCGGGCTTTCTTTTTCCTCTAGCAATCCACATTTTGCAGGACACCAAAAATGCATGGGTCAGGTAGACGGTACTGTATTCTTTTCGATTTGGCTGAGGGTCTTATTGCTAAAAGCGCTCCTGCAATTCCTCGTGTAACATCATTTGAAACTTATGGCGTAAAAAAGTTTGAATTTCCCTTGTGCCCATTCTTTCGAAAGCAGGGCCGAGAAAAGAGGTTCGCTTTCCAAAAAGTCGAGGACTTTTAAAAATGGCCTCTGTTTGTCTTTTGCTACTCTCAAAAATTACTTGAGTTTTTGAAAAGAGCCCTGCCGAAAGCGTTCAATCAAGTCGTACTTATCCTTATAATGAGTATAAAAACTGCTTCGGCTGATACCCGCAGTTTTGCAAGTCAACAGTTGAAACATGTTCAAAGCTCTTTTCTTCAATAGTTGGACCATAGCTTGTTCGATGGTCATCTTGGTTTTCTTTCTTTTATTACTTTCCATTTTTCATCCTTTCGAACAAATTTGTGCAGTATGTCTAATTTTGAGTCTGCTAGCTTGTAATAATTTTTCGATTGGTGTATAATCTAGTATATCAAAATTTGACAGTATGTATAATTTTGGAGGTAAATATGTTAAAAGAATGGGAAAGCTATTTTTAAAAACCAAGCTTATCATTGTAATGTTAGGTGTCTTTGATTCTCGCCTGTATAATGTGATTTTCTTTAAGCTCTATGTGGGATCCTTACGCAAGTATCAGAACTGCCGGTAGCGGTTGTGAATCAGGATCAAGCTGTGATAAGCTCAGGGAAGACCCATCGATTGGTGATGATCTTGTTTCCAGTCTCAAGGAGAATAAAAATTGGACTTCCACTTTGTCAGTAAAGAGGATGCCAAAAATGGTTTGGTAGGGGACTACTATATGGTGGTAACCCTGCCAAGTGATTTGTCCGAACGAGCAGCCAGTGTCTTGAGTGGTGACCCCAAGCAAATGAAGATTGACTATGAGATCTCTAGTGGACGGAGTTTCATTGCTGGTAAGATGAGTGATTCAGCTGTATGAGCTTCTTTAAAGCAAACAGTAGCGCAAAACGTGAGCAATACTTATACAAGTGCTTTCTATTTAAAAATATGGGAGAGCTAGAAGACAGGAATAGATCAGGCCTCAGATGGAGCCCCAGCAATTAGCTTCGTAGCCAACAGTTGGGGGTGGGCAGTCAGACCATTACGGATAACTTGAAAACTCTGAATCAAGCGACTAGCAGTTTGGCAGATGGAGCAGTTCAATTAAACTCAGGTTTAGAAACCTATACAGGAGCCGTTGCACAAGTATCAACAGGAGTGAATCGCTTGTCAGAAGGGGTTAACAACTTATGCAAAATGGAGCAGCACGATGTGCATCGGGTAGCACCAGCCATCGAATCGCTCTAGCTGATCTAGTTGGTAGGTGTTCAAGAACTCACTCAGTCTATGCTGAGCATAGAAACTTTAGTAAATGGGACAGCCAACCTCAATTCAGGCTTGACAACTCTTAAGCAATCGGTAGACTTGAGTCTTGCTAACAATCAAGAAAATATCCAAAGTCTTTCAGAGAGTTTAACACAGTTAAACGCGAGCATTCAGGCGTCTCTCGCAGACACATCAGCCTCAACGGATACTATTGAGGCCACTTTGACAACATATGCAACATCTGTCAGAGCTATCATCAATGACAGCAAGCTTGTAAAGACAGCGACCTTAACCAGACCAAGGGACTGCAACAGCGAGTGTCTTTCTGATGAGGCTAAGGCTGAGATTGACGGAGCTGTAGCTACTAGCCAAAAGCAAGTAGTGACCAATCAGCTCAGACAATTTTCTCAGAAGTGGCGACCATGAAAGCAAGTCTGAAACAGTGAAAACAGCTAGTCAAGGCATACTTAGTCAACTGGCTAGTGCTTCAGCTCTTGTATTGCCACAAAGCAAACAATATGATTAATGGTCTTATAGTGGCTTGTCAACGGTTAGTGCCAGTCTTGAATCCAGTCTAGTGGAGGGTGCTATCAAAATTGCTTCTGGGTGGATAGCTCTAAATGAAAAGCTTCGCTCAAGAGCGCTGCTGTGCTGTGCTCAAGGAGCGACGATCACACACGGGCGCTGCAGCCAAACTCCCTGAAAGGGAGCTATGGTAGCACACACAATTCTAGCTTTGCTCAGCAACTACAGCCAACCTACCAGCTGGAGCAAGCTCAATTGGCCTCTAAAAATCCCCTGAACTGACAGAAAACTAATTTTCGGGAAATTAGTAGACTGGGAGCAAGTCAAAATTGGCAGTGGGTCGTGAAAAGCTGGTCGATGGTGCAGTCTGTTGACGGATAAGCTCCATGATCCTGAAGCCAGGGAGTGGGAGCGTGCCATAGTGCCCGACAGAAGCAGGCGATAAAGCTATCAACCGTTCTCAACTGAGGAGGATAACGCCAAGCGCTAGCAGATCCACTCAGCGTTGAGCAAGTACAGAGGCGAGATAAAGGTTGAGAAAACGGAATCGGAATGGCGCTTATATGACTCTTGTAGCCCTATGTAAGCTGCTATTTCCAACCAATACTATCTTTAGTACACTTCCTCTAGGAGAACCAGCACCAAATGGAAATGGTTCAGCTCGCCTAGAAGTAAATGGTGTTATTTCAGCCGTAGCTGGTGTGTGTTTATGCCGCTGTCCATTTGATAGGATCATTTCGCCAACCATGAGTACACACTCTGGTTTGACTGGCCCGGCCAGCATGGACTCTTCATGGCACTGGTGACTGCCTTTGGTAACATGGGATATGTAAACTCGGAGCCTTTGTACGGTTGATTCTTTCGTGTTTGCAGTCTGGCTCTAGCGGTGGGATCATCCGCTTGAGGCCGACTAACAGATTTTGCCGTCACTTTTGCTACCGATGAGAGTTACCGGTATCTGGCCTCTGTCAAACTATTTCTATGGGCGCAGATTGGGGGACAAGCCGGTCTTTTGACGTCGGTCTTAGTGCTATTTATGGCTGTTGGCGTCCTGGTTTCATCGAACAGATTATACAAAGAAAGATCTAGGCTTGAATTTCGAACTTCAAAAGAGCATGGATGCTCAGCTATTTTTCTTTCCTTTATCTAAACAACATCTCCTGAAAAGAGATGCTTTTGTTTTCTAAGTCGACTTTGCTTTCTTAGTCCGTAAAATCACCAAGTACATAAATCAAGCAGCTAGAAAAGGAGAGGGTCCTATGGGTATATTTAAAGATAAATTCCAGCGATTTGAAAACAAAATATGTTATTTTCAAAGGAGGTTTCTAGTGAATTTGTTGATGGAGCTTGAGGAACACATGGTAGAAGATGAACACGCATACTCAACTATCAGTAACTTTTACTATGATACTCCTACCCAAAATGATTCGTGACTCTAGAAAAACCTTATTTTAAAGAAAAGTACCGTGGTGCGGACTCACGATGAAAAACCAGTAGAAGACAGCCAGGCTTTAGAAATCAAAAAGAAAGTGCGGAAAATTAGGTCTATAAGGCCGGATTCAACAGACTTGCTAAGCATGGAGTCTCATCTAGCGGGTGATAGAGGCCGACAGATGATTCTCAGATTCGCGAGAGAGATTGATTGGTTGATGGATCTGTTATCAAAAAGTCTGCCTCATGATGTATATCTACTACATCGCTATTCCATGAAAGGCATAGAAGATCCAAATGTTCGGATCTACCATTGACTATGACTCCCAAATTTATCGATCAGAAGATTTAAGTTTATCTAGATGGCAACATGGCGACAAAACTCTGCCTGAGGGCCATGCCATCATGGAGATTAAGGTCTCGGGAGCTATCCACTTTGGCTGAGTGAGATTTTTGAACCATCATGTGGTCTTCCTAAAATCCTGAAACATGGCGTTGCTCTACCACAGACTACAAAAGGAGTTTAAACTGCATAAATCAATTATTTTAATGACGTTTTTACTAGCAGCTGGCTGTGAAGCCACTGACCATGTTAGAAGCAATTGAGTTCTTTTATTTTTAGGTTTGGCGTGGCTAAGGTCACCAGTATAAAATGGTTTATAGCAAGTCCTTTGTCATGAGTCTGGGCCTCATTGCCCACCTCTTTGATTGCTGGTTGTCATCTTTTTGGTAAATGGTAGTCTGGGTGCTGGGAGTTGTTGCAATGGGAGCCTTCAGCTTTGATCTCGTTTCGTTCATGGCTCTCAGGCGCTACAGGAGTTGGTCTCAATTTCTCCTAGCTATGACTATTGGGATTGCGATTGGTATAGGGTTATCTGGTCTTGCAGGGTAGCTCACCTTGATTATGTCTGTAGTGATTATCCTTCTTGAAACCACCAATTTTGGACAAATGAAACACTCAATCCGCCAGCTGACCATTGTTATTCCTGAAAGTTGGATTATGAATCTATCTTTGATGATATTTTTGATAAAGCTGACTCAATCATCTGGAATTAGCACTGTGTGAAAAACATCAGACATGGGTAGGCTTGTTTGAAACTGAAGTATATCATCCAGCTCAATGGTAAAATGACAGAGAGAGAGTTGATGGATATCTCGGACACGTCAATGGAAATCTAGAGATTGCATATCAATCGATACATCACAAAAGAAAATGAATTATAAAAGAAATAGAAAGAGGCCTATCATGAAAACAAGTAAAAAAACAATTTTTCGAAAAGTAAAGCTAATGGTCCCACTGGTTCTGTTGACAGCCAGCTTGGGAGCCTGTAGCTTGATTAGTAAGTCTAGCGCTGCTAGCACCAGCACAACTACTAGTTCAACCACTAGTAAAACATCTTCAAGCAAAGCCTCAACAGCTTCAACGAGTTATTTCACCGATCGGACCAAGACGCCCCATGTGACGAATCTAGCGCTACAAGGGTGAGTCTAAGTGGCTCAACAGCCAAGGTGTCTGGAGACGGTGCGAAAGTATCTGGGTCAACTGTAACAATAACAGCTGCTGGTACCTATGTCTTGTCTGGAAGTAGCGAAAATGTCCAAATCCTTGTGAAAGCAGGAGACCAAGACAAGGTCCAAATCGTCTTGAATGGTGTGACCATGAAAGGGACTGACGCAGCGATTGTGGTAGAAAGTGCGGATAAGACCTTCATCACCCTTGCTGAAGGAAGCAAAAACAGTATCGTTGACTCTGCTAACCACACAAATACAGACTCATGATGCACCATGGTTACAGTAAGGATGACTCGACTTTCAATGGTTCTGTAGTTTGACTGATTGAAGGCAAATCATGCGGCAATGCAGTCGAGTCGAATGACGATCTACGTATTACAGGTGGAACCTATACGGTCACGCTATAAAAATGCTCTTTCTGCCAATGACGGCGTTGAATATCAAGGATGCGACCTTGAATCTGACGGCAACTGAAGATGCTCTTCACGCTGACAATGATGAAGATACGACACTTGGAAATCTTTATATCCAGTCCGGTACGATTACCATTAATGCTGGTGACGACGGAATGCACGCTTCTAATGCAGCAGTGATTGACGGCGGTACGATTGTAGTTGAGTCAAGTGTTGAAGCACTCGAAGGAACCAATGTGACTATTAATGGAGGGAAATTAGATCTTTCTGCCTCTGATGATGGTATCAATGCTTCTAGTAAGGTAACTGGAGCAGAGATCTTTATCAAGATTACGGGAGGTGACATCAAGGTAGAAGTGGGACAAGGTGACACTGATGCTCTTGACTCTAATGGTGATATCATTATGACAGGAGGGAATCTAGACATTACTTCTGCAGTCTCTGCCTTCGACTTGACGGAACAGCCACCTACTACTGGTGGAACCATCACAGTCAATGGTGAAACTCGATCTGAAATCACAGCTGAGTGGCCTGGCGGAGGTAGGCGCCCCAGGAGGTAATCGGGGTGGCAGACCTGAGTGACACTAAGGTCAACTATAAAAGTTTCAAATAGAAATAGAGAACTCCTCATTCCAACTGGAATGAGGAGTTCTTGCTATTCATCAATTCTGATAGACATCGTCTCCGTATCCACCGTCACTTGAGCACCGATGGTAATGGTAAAGAGTGGCTGAGTATGGGCAAAGTCCAAGTCATAGAGGACGGGAATCGTCTTTAGAATTGGATGTTTATCCAAGATATAAAGGAGTAGCTCCTCTGTCATCTGACATTCTTTTGGAAAGCGACCGATGAGAAGGGCCTGTGGGTTAGGATAGGCCTGAAGCAGGGCAGCTTGATTGCGTTCAAACTCCACATAATGATCTTCCTCCGCCTCTTCAACAAAAGAGGACATAGTTATATCTGTCGGGGCATAGGTGTCCACGCAGGAGTGAGAAAGTGAGAGATTTGCCGCCGATAGCAGTGGCTTGGCCGTGTGGTGGTGATAAACTTTCCACCCAGTTTCATGGAAAGTCAGTGGGCATCGGGCAGATACCAAGCATTGTCGCCCCATTTTTCACTAGGAGTCAATTCATAAGAAGTCTGGCTGACGGCCTTGAGCCAGCTCTCGGTCTGATAGTCCTGCAGGGCATCCATTTTAAAGCTGGAGTAGGACGGTCCCATGTAGGTTTTCATGCCGGTCTTACTATAGATAGCGTTGAGCAAGGCTGTTGTGTCTGAGTAGCCGCAGAAAATCTTAGGGTTTCCAGCAATCAACTCAAAGTCCAGATAGGGCAGTGGAGCCTCAGCTGCAGTTGAAACCGCCGATAGTAGCCAGAATAGCATCAACTGAGTCATCCAAAAGGCAGACATGAATGTCTGCCACCCGGCTTTTCGATGGAGGCAGATCCTAACATATCATTTCAGATAATGCCTGAAAAAAGACACGGTAAATCCTAGCTTTTTCCAAGCGCTCCCTTGGCGTGACTTTAGATTGGCCTCTAAAGCCACCAAGGCGTTGCTGATTGACGATGAGGCTGACGACCCGAATGTGGCATACCAGATGTGAGTCACAAAAAGACCTCCTGTTTAAAAATGACTATGTACACTGATACAGGGAAAGTACTCAAAAGACAAGGCCAGCGTAGGACAAGAGGGATGGGAGCAATCAGTCAGGGTTTTTCGACGGTCCAGTCAGCTCTTTCTTCAGGATTCGTAATCTGAGCTAAGACTGACTCGAAGCCTTGTTTGATCCAGATGGTTTTCGCGCCCATTCTTCTGGCAGGAGCGATATCATTATCCAAGCGGTCACCAATCATAATAGCTTGCTGAGGTAGGCAGTTAGTTTTTTGTAAAGGCCAGCCTGAAGATAGTGGGGTCGGGCTTTGGCCAGCCCCAGGTCAGCGGAAGAGAAGATAGCACTCAAAGTAGTCTAAAATTCCAAAAATCTTCAAGCGCTCTTCTAGGCCAGGTAAATTGATTAGCGATAATTCAACTTATAATCTTGCCCCTAGTTGCTCTAATATTTCCTTGGTTTGCGGATAGAGAGTCTCTAAGTCCGTTCTCCAAGCAGGTCGCTCCAGTCCATAGAGCTTAGGGCTCTAAGTCACCTTTATTTTCTCTAAAATAGCTGAGCATCTTGTTATAGAAGACTCTGATAAGAAATATTCTTTCCAGAAATGGCAGTTTCTATTCTGGCTTATAAGCTTTTGTCTTCATCGACTAGAGTTGAACCTATATCAGAGCCATTGATCTCTCTGGTAATTTCTGTTTCATAGGCTTATATTCTATCACAGTCTTTCTTTTCAGCCTAGGAGGCTGTAGTTTTTGGAAAAGAGACTTTTGAAGAAGAATACTGAGAGGCATCTTTGGAAGTTCTGTGCAACTTTTTGAAGTTATTTATAATGAATGTATAGAAATCCGAAGGAGAAAAATCTTTTAATGTTACACAAGCTTTTTGAGGTATGTTTGTCTCTTGAAAATGCAACTCTAGACTCTCATTCTGTCCCCATTTTCGATAAACTTTTCGGATTCTATTATTTTAGAAAATAGAGGTTTAATATGAAAAAGAAAAGCAAATTTATTTGTACGTTTGTTGCTAATCTCTGTCTTTTGGTGGTCTGGTTAGCCTCTGGGACCTTCTCGCAGGGAAAAAGGCTAGGGAATCCTGCAGAAGTTAGTGCAGCTTAAAAGCGTGAGGGTGAGCCCAGCAGTATAATCGGTTTTATGATGTAGCTTTTTGATCTGAATCGTAGTATGAGCCAGGGCTCTGATTCTATTTAGGGTCTTCTATTGCTGGCAGTACTTGTATTGCTGGTCAAGAAGAAACTACTTCTAGCCAACATCCTATACTCCGTCTACTCAGTCTTTTACTATTCTGTCTATGGCTTTATGATTATCTGTCTTCTCAGCCGCTTTCTATCATTATTTTAGTGATCCAGCGATTCGTGAATCAATCATGATGATCCCTAAGTGCAACTCATAGTTGGGCTTTTTGCTAAACACCTTCTTTCTAGCTATTGTCTTTTAATACCTGGGCGTCAGCAGAAGGATCAGAAGTGAAAGAGGAACCTATTTGACATTTGACAAATAACATTTATCGTCTTTACAATTCTTAAGAAAAGGATAGATGTTATTTTTAGTTTTAGGAGGATAGAATGGCAAAAGGGTTTTAGTGTGTATATTAGTTTATGGAATACAGTCGAGCTTTTATCAAACGTCTGACGGCCTATTTGCAAAGAACGCCATACCAATCTTGGGAGTAGAGCAGAGTCAATAGCTAAGGATTTGGTTAAAGAAGGACAGGATTTTCTTCTGCTATGGACAATCAATTTGTAGCATTTCGCTGACCCATTTCAGAGGGGAATGGACTCGATCTCTGGAGATGTTGAGATTTCAAATCAATGATTTATGCACCTTTTATTGATTTTGAGGAAAAACTAAAAATGTTTTGGTATCGTAGGCAGTGGCAACCGTAATTTCAATAACCAGTACTGTTTAACGGCCAAGCAATATTCTCAACGTTTTGGCTTCTCACTGCTAGATACTTTTGATCTGTGGCCTGCAAAAATGATATCAGCCATGTTGGCGACAGATCGAAGAACTCTATCAGCTTTAAAACTAGTTGACATTAGAAAGTAAAAAGCACGTCCCTTATTAGGAGGCGTGCTGTCTCTGTTTATTCAAGACCAAGACTTGTTTAGCAGGAATGACATACAAGTTGTCAGCCATAGGAGCGATAGCCTGTGGCTGACTGAGCAGGGTGGGATAGAAAGACTTCTGACCAGTTTCGCTCTTGGTAGGTCTGATCTTTTGAACCAAAGTTTATCAAGATGGTCATTTGTTCATCTTGCTGTGAAATCTGATATCTGACCAGTGAATCATTGAGCCACTCAACTTGGCAAGCTTCCAAGATTTCTTCTCGACTTTCGAGGCTGAGTAGAGGGTGTTCTTTTCGGAATCTGATTAATTCACGAATGAAGTCAACATCTTCTTCGTAGTTGAGTAAGCTTTTCTGCCAGTCCAGACGATTAATAGTATCTGGGATGTTGTAGCTGTTGTCCAGCAAGTCTTTGTGGCGGAAGAATCTTGACCACAATGGGAGGAAAGGGACACCTTGAGCAAGCAAGACCAAGTGTAAGGCCAAGCGAGCATTAGCTAAACGCTCTTTTAGACTGATGTTAGGATCTTCCATTTTAAAGTAGTCAAAGACAGTCGCATTGTCATGACACTCAGTGTAGTTAATGGCCTGTTGAGGACTTTGGAAATGACTTGCTGTTTCTAATCCGACATTAGCTGTCAGAATATTAGCCATGCTGGAAGTCCATTCGGATCCAGTCAGTCTTTGTTTGTTTAAGATGGTTTCTTTGATGGTATCACGGAAATTATCGCTGAAAAAGCCATAATCAGTCAATTCTGCCGCCTTATACTGGTGGGCTAAGAGGTCTGATTCCAAACCCAGTCGCCATTTTCCAGCCTTCTCCGTAGAGATAGACATTTGGGTAGCCTGCTTTCAGCCTTCTGCTAGCTCATTCATAGTTTGATATCTAAGATACCCTATGAGGTCAAAACGGAAACCGTCAAAGCCATAGAGATTCACCCACTGCTTGACTGAATTCTTGATGAAGCGACGGACTATGGCTCTTTCACTAGCAACATCGTTACTACAGAAAGTTCCGTCGGTTCGTTGTTTTTGTTCATCCAAGCGATAGAAATAACCAGGAACTATCTTTTTCAAAAAGCAAAGCTATCCGCATCATAAACGTGATTGTATACGACGTCCATATCAAACTCACATCCGCCTCATGGTAGACTGCGATAGCTTCCTGCAATTCTAGAAATGCGTGCATAAGGGTCCCTCAGGGTCACTGGCAAAGCTACCTTCTGGAACATTATACTGAACAGGATCATGAGCCCCAGTTGTAGACTTGTTCAGGTGTTTCTCATCTACACTACCAAAATCATAAAAACAGGCATGAGCTGGATGTGAGTGATTCCCTAAATCTAGTGAGTGCGTGCATACCAAATTTTACGTTTTTCTGAGCTGGGGAGACTCTGTGGCTCTGAATGTGCTGGTCTTTTGAAACCAGCACCTTTCTGGCTAGAGAAGTCGCGAACACTCCATCTCTATAAATGACGCGCCTTGGGCTTAGCTGTGGTTTTGTGTCCGCTAGACTCAGTTGTATTGAGTAGTTTTCTGTGGATCAATAATAAAGCTAGCACCAGAATTGGCTTCAGAGGAAAGGGCATAAGGATCATGTACTTCCAGCCACTGACCATTGACCTTGTGAAGATAGGTGTAGCTAGCTCTCTCCCAATCACCAGGAATCATTGTTTTTCCAAAACGCCTTTTTCCTGACGAAGAGAGGCCAAACAGTTTCTTTGCCATCTTTTTCAACTTGACAAGGACTTGCTCGGAGATAGGGAGCCCAGAAGGCAAAAGAAGTAGCCTTCGCAGAATAGTTGCACCAAGATCATCTTGGTCGTAGTCGAAGGTTTGATCAAAAATCGGTTCTTGGACAATATGTCGGAATGCTAGAACAGTTTTATTGCGGTCCTGGTCGTAGACGAGATAGTGCTGCTCCAAATCAATATCTTCTTTTAAGGTCAGACTGTAGAGGCAATGGTTCGGTAGAAGATTCGGCTTTTGAATCGTCAGGGAATCACCAGTCGGCAGTTTCTGCAAAGTGAAGGACAGGTCCTTGGCATCATAATGATGGGTAACTCGAAAGATCAACTCAGTCGTATGTTATCTAAGTAAGCTTGAAAAGGTTCTAAAAAGACATAAATCTCTTTATACAAGATAAGCTAGCCCCTAAAAGCGCGCACCAAAGAGGCAGCAGTTAAAAATAATTAAATAGTCAGTTTAAATGGATCGAGATATGAAAGGCAAGAGGAAGTACAAACGTAGTTTAACTGAATGTAACTCACTGGTTGTCATTTGTTATCTGAGGATCGAGGTCTCATTCTCGTGTTTTTTAAAATTCCGGTCTACGGTCTCGATGAGAATACTAATTTACTGATTTCGATAATTTTATGAGAAATCAGCTGACGATAGCAGAGATTTTCCGATTTTTCCTGGTAGTCATTGATGATCTGAAGAATGGTTTGGAAGGACACTCTACCCAGTTCTAGGGTATTGATATCAACGGATAGTGTACCAAGTCTAATTCTGGTTCCACTGAGTCAAAAGAAAGGACGGGGATGGAGAGATTCTGAGTCGAGAGAAAATCACAAACACCAGATGCTAGCAAGCTATCTGTAGTGATGATGGCGTCAATATTTGGATTTTTCGGCAGCAGGCGCTTGGTAAACTGGTAACCCTTTTCTTCCAAAAACTCTGATACAAAGACAATACTTGAGGATCCAGATCCAACTGGTGTTCTTTAAGGCATTTTCGTAGCCGGTATAGCGATCTTGGGTTACAAAGAGTTTTTTAGTCCCCCCGATGAAAGCAATATGACGGCAACCCTTCTTAATGAAATATTCGGTTGCATCAAATCCCGCTTGGATATTGTCGTTATCGACCAAAGGAATAAAAGGAGAAAGAGATTTTCCTAGGATAAGAAAAAGGAAATTGTTCCTCAGTAGACCATCCGAACCAAAGGGTCATTTTTCTTGAGCGTATAGGAAAATCAGTCCGTCCACCTGCGACGACCATGGACCATTTGGGAAATAGCAGTCATCCGTTCTTTTTCATCTTTACCAGTAGCAATTTGAATAGCGTATTGATGCTCAGAGGCAATTTGGGAGATCCCTCGTAAAACTGACGGGAAAAAAGGATTTTGGTAGAAAGCATCTGAATCATCCGCAAGACAGGTCCGATGACTTGAGTAGTAACTGGACCAAACTGCTGAGCATTCAGATTTGGATGATAGTTCAGTTCTTCATAGCCTTACGAACCCGTTTTTTGTCTCCTCGCTAATCGTTGACTTATTCTGAATAACACGGGTTACAGTTGAGGGTGAAACCTCAGCTAGTTTGGCAACATCTTTAATAGTAACAGGCATGATGACCTCCTAATTTTCATCACGGAAATGCGTACGATAAAAGGCGATAACGAGATATAATACAAAAAGAGAATATTTTGAATCATAACTATGGTTGCACAAGGCTGACCTAAGATTCCAAAAGAAAGACAGCAATGAGAGTAGAAGTCCCAGACAGTTTAAAGTGAAAATGATAACATTCCTTGAATTTTTAAATGAAAAGAGTTTAGATTTTTAGTAAGATAAAGGAAGAGGCTGGCTCCAAAAGTGACAAATGAAGAAGTTGAAAGTTAAGAGCAGGCCGGATACTAGAGTAGGAAAAGACTGATAATCAGACGATTTTGCTGAAAACCAATCTTTGGAGATGGTCCTCAAATGTTTCTTATCCCTCAGGGCTTCTTGGTTGATAGCCTGACAACGAAATGGCCGCCAACTCTTCTCTTGCTTTACTAATCAGTGAGATGCTCCTCATCAAAACAGAGTTAACTTGATCTCTCAGTTCAGCGCTCTTGTGATGTCCGATGATAACTTGTCTGTACTTGTGAATCCAGCCTGACCATCATAAGTAAAGCTGACCGTCTTTGATCTGGACGTGACTACCAAGTTCTTTCATAGAAGCACTCATCCAGAGGTTGGAAAGACTGGTCAATAAAAGTATCTAGAGGATAAGTGTCTTTTGATGCGGTTTGTAGTGCCATTGGAACCAAGAGTCAAAGAAATCAAGAAAAGACTAGTAAAACTCAGTTGAACTCAAGACAAAAGCTTATGATTGGCAAAAGCTTTTTAAATTGGAAAATACTTGAGAAATAATTAAAAGGATAGGGGTACATAGTAGGTCTTTCTAATTTTTATAGTCTTCTGACAGACAGGTGGGACAAGATTATACCTTTGTCACCACCGCTTGTTAAAACCAGATACAAAAGTTCTTTTGTAGAAGAAAGAAGAATAAGATACAGATTGGAAGAGCTGTTAAGATAGCTCCTCTGCAAGAGAAGGCGATTTTTCATCATTTTTAACATCGCTAACGAAAGTTCTTAGACCGACTGCAACTGTAAAGAATTCTTTATCACGAAGAAGGAAACTAGATAGGATATAGTCACCGAATGGTCCCATGAAGGCCCAGAGTGCTTGTACAGCAACCATTGGACGAACCAGAGGAAGGACGATTTGCCAGAAGCGTCTGAAATGACCGGCACCATCTAGTTTAGCTGACTCATCGAGAGAGATTGAACGGTATCAAAGTAACCTTTCATCAGCCAAGCATTCATTGGAATTCTCCACCAACATAAAGGAAGATGAGGAACCAGTTTTGGTTCAATGCATTCAACATCAAAGCCATGACGAAGAAGGCTGTGAGGGCTGCAATAGTTGGCACCATCTGAATGATCAAGAAGAAGACCAAACTTTGCTTGCGAGCGATGAAGTAATAGCGACTGTATGCATAACCAGCTAAAACTACTATACTGGTTTGTACAATCATTGTCAGAGACGGCAATGATGAGCGTATTGAGGTACCAGGTTCCGTAGAGTGTTTCAGAGAAGCCTGCTCGAAATTGTCAAACCCAATCAATATTGAAATCGAGCTTAGAAAGCAACTGATATTCCCTGTTTTTAAAAGCTGACGTAATCGTAATCAGTAGTGGATAGAGAATGACTACTGACAGAACTACTAGATACAGATAGGCTCAATGATTAAAGTAACGCTTTTAATTTTGCTGAATTATTCATCTTAGACGTCCTCCATGTCAAATGCGTAGTTTCTTGAAAGCAAACCATTGAAATACCATGATAACGATAATAGAGATAATCAAGGTTGCATGGGTCTGCACTCATTGAGTACTGAGTGCAGTACGCAGTGGTCAAACGGTAAATCCAAGAAATCAAGATATCTGTTGAACCAGCGCCACCACCTGACACTACCTACAGGTCCACCGGCATTAAAGAGGTAGATGATAGAGAAGTTGCTGGGAGTTGAAGGTGCATGTGACTGATAAGAGTTGGTGCGCAACAGCCAAAATCAGCTAGCGTGATGTTGCGGAATCTCTTTGCCAAGCATTTGCTCCGATCAATATAAGCAGACTTCATACAAATCATTTGGAATAGATTGCAGAATTCCAAAGTCAAAAACATAGATATATGGGAAATCCAAGCCAACCTTAGCATCATAATCAAGGCAACCTGGTCCAAGTGAGGATCTGTTTTCCAGGGATAGAGGTATGTTCAAGAAAGGCAATACCTTGCTAAGATAGGAATAACTTGGGTGTTGATTGCACTGATACTGTCATTCCCAAACATATTTGAGAAAGTCAAGATGGTAATGAAAAGCTGGTACCGCCTAAGGAAGAAGGAAGATAACGCCAAAAGATGCGTTTTCCTTTGATAAAAGGCTGATAGAAACAATAGCCGTAAAAATACCGATGACAATTTGTCAGGTGTAGAAGCACATAAAGCTCCAGATAATAGTCCAAGATAGGACAGAACCAAAGGTCGGATGCTGGAAAGTGCTGAGGCTCCAGATGTTGCTAAAGCTCTGTCAAACCAACCCCAGTCCAGCAATTCTGATGGAGGTAGAGGTCTTTGAAAGTCATAGTTTGTAAAAAGCAATCAGAAGAGTTACCAATACAGGGAAAATGATGGCAAAAGTCATGGCTACATAAGAGGGAATAATCAGCAAGTATGGGAAACCATTCTCGTAGATGCTGTGGATCATTTCTTTCAAAGTAGTATGAACCGGAATAGCATTATTCCAATGTTTAGCAGTTGTGTGAGCATCTTTCAAGTTGAAAGCATAGAAAAGGAAGTAGACCAGCACGATGATCAAGTGGAAGGCACCATGAATCAACATAAAAGAGTTGTCGCGTCCACGCATTTCACCAAGTGTGATAGAGATTTCCCAGCTCACCAGAAGCGATTGTAAAAAAGTAAATTAGAAAAGCCAGAGTAACACCTAGAAAGATAAACCCTTTTGCTTTCTGCTTGTTATAAATTTGTCCAAGTCCTGGAATCAGGGACAGCAACAAGGCTTTGCTTGGATTCTGTTGTCTCAGTCACATTTGTCTCCTGAATAAGATACAGAATTAAAAATTTTGTAAGCAGAATATAAAACCAAAATGTTGGAACATATCTCTTTTCAAAATTTTTAAGAAACCCTAGTTGATAAAATACTCTTCTTATTAAAGAAGGGTAGGAAAATTCCACCCCTAGTTTTCTTTATTATTTGTAGCGTATTTTTGAGCGATAGTATCTTTGATTAATTTAACTGCGTCTTCAGCAGCAGTCTGCATCTTCTTACCACTTACAGCGTCAAACAACATAGTTTTTAGCTGGATCCCAAACTGTACCTCATTTCAGAGATGTTTGGCATTGGTTGAGCAGATTCGAACCGCTAACAACGCGTCGCAGTCAACTCATCGTTCTTGCCTAACTGCGTATCTCACGAGCTTCTGTGTTAGCAGGAACTTCGTTAGCAGCATCGTAGAATGCTTTTTGTTGATCAGTTGAAGTCAAGAAGTCAACGAATTTTTTGAGCAACTCTGGGTTTTTAGCACCAGTTGATAACCCAAGTTTTCTACCACCACCGAAGGCAGCGTATTCTTTCCTGTTTGGAAGAGTTGGGATAGTTGACACCGCAGTTGACTTTAGCTTCTTTCAAAGCAGATGCCTCCAAGGATCCATCGATGATAGCAGCAGTTTTGCCTCCTTGGAACTGTGCTTGATTAAGCTTCCAGCACCTTCAGTATCTTGCATACCTTTTAGGCCATTTTCATACCAAGATTTTTAGCGTATTCGATACCTTTGATTGCGCCTTTCGTTTGCAAGACCGATATCTTTAGGATCTTTCACCATTGTCACCGAATACGTAACCGCCGTTACCAGCTAGAAAGTCCGTATGCTGGTAGAAGTTTGTCCAGTCAGCAAGGAATGCAGATGTTTTACCTTCTTCACCAGCAAATGCATATTTGTTGTCTTTTGCAAGTTCTTCTAATTCAGCAAAAGTAGTTGAGCTTTTGAAAACTCAAGTCCTTGTATAGTCACATTAGCAAGAGTTTCTGATAACAGCAGGGCGCTTATAACTTTTACCTATCTGTTGTTACAAGCGACTCAGTAGTTTTGTCAGTTTTGCTGTCTTTGCTAAGTTTTACTTCGTTTAATTGTCCATCAGTACCAAGGCTACCTACACGGTCGTATGGAGCCATCAAAACGTCTGGAGCTTTACCAGATTGGTTGTCAAGTGAAAGGTTGTCCAATCCACCCATTTGGTCACCAGTTTTAATGGTAACTTTGAACCAGTTTCTTTTCAAAAAGCTGCATGCAGCCTTTCTCCATGTAAGCCTTGTACTGCTCTTTCAACGTATACAGTAACGTTTTTGTCACCAGATTCAGATGACTTGTTTGAAGAAGACTTGCTACCACAAGCAGCCAAGATAAAGCTGGCAACAGTAGCAGTACCTAATAAAGCAGCACATTTAAGAGCTTTGTTTTTCATATTTATTCTCCTAAGAATATAATAATTATCATTTAAGTTTACGCAAACGTTTTCTTAAACTGAAAAATTATATCACAAAAAGTAACCGTTTGCAAGATGATTTTTCTAAAAAATATAAAAATTATTTATCCGAAAAGATGCTAGTTTTGTCATACATTATAGAAGAAAAACTAAAAGTTTAGATGACTTTTCTTGAAGAATTGATTTTTATAAAATGGTTGCATAGAAAAACTAAAAACAGATATAATCAGAACTACGCAAACGTTTTCGTTGAACAAAACAAAGAAATTTAACTAAGAAAATTATTGAGGTGACAAGATGAAAGAACGTCATGGTGTTCTCATGCACATTTCTTCTTACCTGGAAATACTGGAATCGACTCTTTGGGTAAAAGTGCTTATGATTTTGTTGATTTCTGGTAGAGAACTACAAACAGCGTTACTGGCAGATCTCACCCTAGGAACGACTAGTCTATGGAGATTCTCCTTATCAATCTTTCTCTGCTTTTTGCAGGAAATACTCACTTTATCGACTTTTGATCTTCTTATAAAAGAAGGTTTGCTTAACTGAGAGTGACTTATCTGGAGTAGATTTTGGAGATGACCTCGAAAAGGCTGTTGACTATGCTAAGATATTTGATGCACGTCGACCGCTTTTGGAAAAGCTAGTAAAAATTTCCTTCAAAGTTCGGATTTGAAGGATTATAAAAATTTGTTGCAGAAAACGCCAACTGGTTAGACTTGTACGTTGATTACATGGCAATCGTAAGAGCATTTGATTTAGTGCGCGTGACAGAATGGTCTGATGAAAGACATTCGCCTGCGTGTCGAGAGGCCTTGGCTGATTACCGTGAGCGTCTGAGTGAACAGATGGAGTACCATCGTGCCACCAATACTCTTCTTCCAACAATGGCTGGCCCTTAAAAGATTATGCCAAATCAAAGATCATCATTGAGATTGTTGGGATGATATGCCAATCTAGTGGCATGGATAGTGCTGATGTTTGGGCACAACTGCATTTCTTTTAAAACGGACGAAGTTGGAAAACCAACGTGTGTAGCAGGATGTCCTCCTGATGAATTCTCAGAGACAGGTCAGCTTTGGGGCAAATCCAATCTATGATTGGAAAGCTGATGGATCAAGATGGTTATTCTTGGTGGGATTGAGCGTCTGCGCGAAAGTCTTAAGATTTACGACATCGTGCGTATCGACCATTTCCGTGGATTTGAGTCTTATTGGGAAATCCCAGCAGATTCAGAAACAGCTGCAACTGGTAAGTGGGTAAAAGGACCTGGCTATGCTCTCTTTAAAGCAGTGAAAGAAGCCTTGGGAGAGCTTAACATTATCGCTGAGGACTTAGTTTATGACTGATGAAGTCATTGAGCTGCGCGAGCAAACAGGCTTCCCGGGAATGAAAATCCTACAGTTTGCTTTTAATCCAGAAGACGAAAGCATTGATAGCCCACACCTAGCACCACAGAACTCCGTCATGTATACAGGACTCACGACAACAATACTGTTGTCGGCTGGTACTAAAGATGAGATAGATGATCCGACGCGTGAATACCTGGCTCTTTACACCAATCTGTAAAGAATACGAGACTGTTCCTCATGCTATGCTTCCGTACGATCTTTTTGCTTCTGTCAGCTATATGGCGATTGCAACCATGCAAGATTTGTTGGAATTGGATGGTTCTGCAAGGATGAACTTGCCGTCTACCATTGGTGGTAACTGGCAATGGCGTATGACAGAAGATGAATTGACTAAAGAAGTAGAAGCAGAATTGCTCGCTCTAACAACTATCTATCGCCGTATCAATACAAAATTAATTAAAAATAATGTAAATTGAATTTCCAAAGGAGAAAATAATGTCTAAATTACAGCATACGTTCAAAAAGTCGTATCAAAAACCATTGCTGATTGTACTAATGAAGAACTCTATACTGCTCTTTTAAACTATACAAAAGATTTCAGTGCAACTAAGCCAGTAAACAACTCTAAAAAGAAACTGTACTATATTTCACTGAGTTCTGATTGGTAAACTTTTGTCAAATAACTTGATCAACCTTGGTCTTTACGATGATAGTCAAAAAAGTTGGCTGAAGCTGGTAAAGATTTGATTGAAAGTGAGAAGAAGTAGAATTGGAGCCATCACTTGGTAATGGTGGTCTAGGGTCGCTTAGTGCTGCTGCTTCTTGATTCAATCGCAACATTAGGCTTGAACGGAGATGGAGTTGGTCTTAACTACCACTTTGGTCTCTTTCAACAAGTTTTGAAGAACAATGAGCAAAACCACTATTCCAAACTTTTTGGTTGAGCTGATCAAAACTGGTTGGTAAAATCAAGTCGTAGCTACCAAGTACCTTTTTGCAAACTTTACTTTGACATCTACTCTTTATGATATCGATGTTCCCAGGTTATAAGACAGAGAAAGAAAAACCGCTTGTGCCTGTTCGACTTAGATTCTGTTGATTCTGAGCTTGATTCAAGTGGAATTGATTTTGACAAGACAGATATCGCTCATAACTTGACCCTCTTCCTTTATCCAGATGATAGCGATAAACAAGGTGAGCTTCTTTCGATCTTCCAACAATACTTTCATGGTTTCAAATGGTACACAACTTATCATCGATGAAGCTTTTATTGAAAAAGGAAGCAACTTGCAATGACTTAGCAGACTATGTAGTGATCCAAATCAATGATACTCACCCATCTCTTTGTCATTCCAGAAATGATTCGTCTCTTGACAGCTACGTGGGTTGAATTTGACGAAGCTGTAAACATTGTCAAGTCTATGACAGCTTACACAAACCACACGATTCTTGCTGAGGCTCTTGAGAAATGGCCTTTAGAATTCTTAGAGGAAGTTGTCCCTCACCTTGTCCCAATTATCAAGGAACTTGACAAACGTGTCAAGGAAGTTTACTCTGATTCAGCAGTGCAAATCATTGATGAATATGGTCGTGTTCATATGGCTCATATGGATATCCATTATGGATACAGTGTAAATGGTGTTGCGTCTTCACACAGAAATCTTGAAAAATTCTGAGTTGAAAGCTTTCTACGATATCTATCCAGAAAAATTCAACAACAAGACAAATGGTATTACCTTCCGTCGTTGGCTTATGCATGCTAACCCACGTTTGGCAAACTACCTTGATGAACTTCTTGGTCACGGATGGCATCATGACGCTGCAGGAACTCGAAAGGTTTCTTGCCTCTGTTGGAAATGAGCAAGTCAAAGAAAAACTCGAGAGCATCTAGGCGCACAACAAACGTAAATTAGCTCGCTCACTGAAAGAAGCACATGGGAGTTGAAATCAATCCAAACTCTATCTTTGATATCCAAATCAAACGTCTTCACGAGTACAAACGTCAACAAATGAACGCTTTGTAGTGTAATCCACAAATATCTTGATATTAAGGCTGGAAACATCCCTGCTCGTCCAATTACAGTCTTCTTGGTGGTAGCAGCCCTGCCTACACAATTGCATCAAGACATCATTCACTTGATTCTTTGTTTGTCAGAAGTCATTGCGAATGACCCAGCAGTAGCTCCACACTCTGCAAGTTGTAATGGTTGAGAAACTACAACGTAACTGCAGAGAAGCTTCCTTATCCCAGCCTGTGATATCTCAGAACAAATCTCACTTGCTTTCGAAAGAAGCTTCAGGTACTGGTAACATGAAAGTTCATGTTGAACGGAGCTTTGACTCTGGTACTATGGACGGGAGCGAACGTGGAAATCGCTGAGTTGGTTGGTGAAGATAACATCTACATCTTGGTGAAGATTCAGAGACTGTTATTGATCTGTACGCAAAATCAGCTTACAAATCAAGCGAATTTTTATGCTCATCAGCTAATCAAACCATTAGTTGACTTTTATCATTAGTGATGCAGTGCTGCCAGTGAAACAAAGAGCGCTTTGGAACGTCTTTACAATGAATTAATCAACAAAGACTGGTTCATGACTCTCCTTGATTTGGAAGACTACATCAAAGTGCAAAGAGCAAATGCTAGCAGACTCATGAAAGACCGCGACGCATGGTTGGATAAAGTTATTGTAAACATTATGAAAGCTGGTTTCTCTCGGCTGACCGCACACTCAACAATACAATGATGAAGTATGGCACTTAGATAAATAAAAGCCTCATGAGTGAGAAAAACACCTCGATGCATAGACATAGGTCTGCCGGTCGATAAGTTTCTTTTCCACGTGAAATATATCTCACTTTCTATCAAGTTTTGTAGCAAACTATCGAAAAGTGTGTCTACTCTTTTTAGTGATATTTCTACTAGTTATCGAAGTTTTGGTTTACTAAAATATTAAAAGTTCTTCCCGTATTATATAGAGAAAAATTAAGAGGAAAATTGTAACATGGCATTCTCATCTAGTCCTGTTTTATTTAGAATACAAATTATCTTTTATAGTCTTGATATAATGAGAAATATAGTTTATTGGTAAAACCTTTTAAAAACAGGGACAAAAGAGCTTGACAAATTTATATAAGGATATATATAGAGAATAAGGGATTATACCCAAATATAAAGGAGGAAATGTCGTGAAAAAGATTAATAAAAACTCTTCATGCATTTATGGCTACTCTTAGTATTGTCGGTGGTTTTACCTTTCACTAAGATCTAGCTATGTAGGTTGAAGCACTGAAATACTGGCACTAACTATCATCATGACCACTGTTCCGACAATCAATAACAACCCATTGATTAGCGGTCATCAGTATGGTGAAGGTAAGTTCTATATTTCACCAACCTATAAGTTTGCAGATTCTGCAACTTTGAAAGAACGGTGACTTCATCGAGTATCGATGTTCCAATGAATTCAAAATCGAACGTGACACTACAACAGATATCTCTGGTAAAGATGGCGCTACTAAGATTGCTGAGTTGACTACCAACAAAAGCAGAAAAACAAAGTCTGAGCAGTAACTCATCCAATGCAGAGTACTTCAAAAATCTGACAGCAAAGAACTGACTGCTTTGTTCACAGTGGTATGGGCGAAACATGTCAATTGAATAAAAGAGGACGAGAAACATTATTCCTGGTGCAGGTAATTGCAAACTGACTCGTATCATCCGGATGACGATCCTACTGGATTTACCAGTGGGTGTCCAAGATGCGATGACCCTAATCATATACACTGGCGTATTCGCATCAACCGTTATGTACGATCAATCACTGACATGAGAATCGAAGATACTGATTCCCTGAAGGTCAAGTATTTGGCAAAGTCCAATCACTGGTTACTACTCACTGAGTGGAATAAAGAAGAGCCTCGTCCAGCACTGAATGCTCGATACGTAAACTGTTAATAGTACTCTAACTCTTTCACTATCGTTCCAAATGGTAATGGTGACTTGAGCTACAAGGTCTCTAGTGTATTATACCGTACTCGTTTGATAGCTCCGGTTGACAATGCAACCAAGAAAGCTTTTCAACAAAGTTAATGTATCAACTTCTGAAGGCAACTATGATGTCGATGGTTTTGCGCCTTTCGACAACAACTGAAGGTATTGGTTCAGGTCTCGCAAATCAGATGAAGTTGAATCTGCAATTACGAAAAATTGGACGGTGGAACCTGATGTTGTAACGACTTTACTTTCCAAATTGATCGATGAAGGACAGGTGAGTAAAGGAAACGCTAAGAACGACACAAGAAGGAAAAGTTAAGTTTGATAAGCAGTTTTTCTCACAGGAACTTTTCAACTACCAAATCAAGAGGTAGATGAGAAAGCTCCAGGTGTTACTTTACGATAAACAGTTATTAACGCCAAAGTTACTGTAGAAGATGTTCTATGGTGCTAAAGATTGCAAGTGTTAAATATGACAAGAAAGTATTGACTAACACTTACTCTTCTTCCAACAAAAGCAACAATCACAGCTAAGAAAGTCTTTGAAACGGAAGCCTACTTGGTTTGATGATCAGTTTGAGTTTGAATTCAAAAGAAGGTACTAAATGTAGTTGGGACTGCTAAAGAAATAAAGCTGATGGTACTGCAATATTCCCAGAGCTGAACCATGCCAGTAGGTACTCACACTTACAATTACTGAAAAAAGCAGGTACTGCTCCCAGGAGTTACTGTATGATCTCAACTTCTCACACAGTAACTGTTGATGTTAAAGATAATGGATCAAGGACAGTTGGTTGCAAACAGTAAATGCATGACAACCTAACTTTCACAACACTTTATACTGCAAATCGCAACAAGTACTACAATTTGAAGCTAAGAAAGTTTTGAAATGGTAAAGCGCTTGAAGCAGACAAATATGAGTTTGAATTGAAAGAAGGCAACAAAGTAGTCGCTACAGCTAAGAATGCTGCAGACGGTACTGTTACTTTTCCCAGCAAATCAGCTATGATGCTGCAGGCCCTCACACTTACACAATTACTGAAAAAGCTGGTAGTGAAGCAGGTGTGACCTATGATAAAGCTTCTCACACAGTAACTGTTGATGTTAAAGATGATGGTCAAGGACAACTTGTAGCAACAGTTACAGGTAGAATCTAACCTTTACAGCATACATGTAAAAGTACAGACAGCAAGTACGACAATCACAGCTGAGTAAGCATCGACTGCTGGCACTCTGCCGACAAATATGAATTTGAACTCAAGGAAGGCAATAACGTAGTCGCAACAGCTAAGAATAAAGCTGACGGTGCAGTAACATTCCCAGCAATCAGCTATGATGCAGCTGGAACACACACCTGATACTATCACTGCGAAAAAGCTGGTAGTGAAGCAGGTGTAACTTATGACACTAACTCACACACAGTAACTGTAGAAGTCGTAGACAATGGTCAAGGACAGTTGGTTGCAGCACCCACATGTAACAAACTCCAACTTTCACAAATACATATAAAGCAAAGAAATGAAACTAAATGCTACTGTTAAGGCTAAAAAGTCTTGACTGCGTAAAGCACCGAAGCTGATAAATATGAATTTGAACTTAAGGAAGGTGATACTGTGTTGGAACAGCTAAGAACGTCAAAGTAGACGGTTCAGTAAACTTCCCAGCAATCAGCTATGATGCTGTAGGAACTTACAACTTTACACTGTTACTGAAAAAGCAGGTAGCGAAGCAGGCTGTAACTTATGACACTAACTCACTGAAGTGACTGTAGAAGAAAGATAACGGTCCAAGGACAACTGGTAGCAACTGTTAGGGGTGAAGCTCCTGTCTTCACAAACACTTATAGCAAAAGGCAACAAGCGCTAATGTCACAGCAACAAAAGTCTTGACTGGTAAAGTACTTGAAGCAGACAAGTATGAGTTTGAACTTAAAGAAGGTAACAAAGTAGTTGCTACAGCTAAGAACGCTGCAGACGGCTCAGTAAACTTCCCGGCAATCAGCTATGCCGGCTGCAAAGGAACAGCACACTACACTATCACTGAAAAAGCAGGTACTGAAGGTGGAGTGACCTATGATAAAAACTTCTCACACAGTAACTGTTGATGTCAAAGATAACGGTCAAGGACAACTTGTAGCAACAGTTACAGGTGACAACCCAACTTTCACAAATGCTTATAAAGCAAGCGCAGTGAAAGCTACTATTGGTGCTAAGAAAGTCTTGGACGGTAAAGCACTTGAAGCTGATAAGTATGAATTTGAATTGAAACAAGGTGACATCTGTAGTTGCTACAGCTAAGAACGCTGCAGACGGCACTGTTACTTTCCCAGCAATCCAATATACTGAAGCTGGTGTTCACGCATACACTATCACTGAAAAAGCAGGTACTGAAGGTGGAGTAACTTATGACACAACTTCATACAATGTAACTGTAGAAGTTGTAGACAACGGACAAGGTCAACTTTGTAACGACTGTTACAGGTAAATAACCCAACCTTCACAAACACTTATGTCACAACCAGTTAAAAGAAAACTATCAGTCTGCAAAGTCTGAAAGGTAAAAGATCTTAGGCAGACAAGTACGAGTTTGAATTGAAAGAAGGACAAGGTAGTTGCTATAGCTAAGAATGCCGCAGAGACGGCACAGTTGCTTTCCCAGCAATCGAGTACACTGCAAACAGAGGAACTTACACATACACTATCACTGAAAAGCAGGTGAGTGAAGCCAAATGTAACTTATGACAACGCTTCCTACGCAGTGACTAGTGGAAGTTCTAGACAACGGACGCGTCAACTTGTAACAACAGTTTACAGGTACAACCCAACCTTCACAAATGTCTACACTGCTCCAATAACCCCAACAAAGGTCCTCAAACCAAAAGAGGACCCTTAAGAAAGGTCTGTCCTAAGACAGGAACAACTGATATGTGCATTGTTCTCTAGCCTTGTAGCCTTGAAAGCTCTTTGGATTATCAGCTTTTCGTTTATCGCGAAAAAGGACTGACTAATCTTTGAGTTGGGTCTAAATACTCAGATTAAAAACTTTTTGGTCTTTGGAAACAGATATCCAAAAGTAAAAGAGAGGACGGAAGTTCTCTAATAATTTTCAGAGCATATTCTTGACAGAGAAAACTATGTCATCTGAGTGTTGCTTTTAACCAAAAGTCTTTTTAGAAATTTCAAACGAGCAATAAAGAAAGTGTTAATCCTGTTAAAAATACTTTTGAATAAGGAAATTGAGGTTTGAAATCTTATAATTTTCTCCGAAATATCTAACACATCTAATTTGCCTGTATTTCAAGCAGATATAGAATAGTAAGACCTTGCAAAAACACTCTGGTATATCATGTTTTTAATATCGTTAGACTGTCAAACTAGTATAAAAATCATATAAAAAACTTGACAAATTTATATAAGGTATATATAATAGATAATAATGGGAATATACCAAATTATAAGGAGGCAAAATGTTGTGAAACAGATTAACAAAAACTCTTTCATGCATTTATGGCGCTCATTGCAGAGCTCTGTATTTATACACTTTTACTAAGGACTAGCAAATGTAGTGAAAGTCGCTTGAATTACCTTCAAGTAGCTATACTGATGACGACCGTTCCGACGATTAATAATAATAGATTAGTTGACGGTGCAAAATATGGTGAAGGTAAGTTTTATCTTAAACCGACCTATAAGTTTAATAACTCAACAACATTGAAAAATGGTGACTTTATGGTCTATAAAGTGCCAAGTCAGTTTTAAAAATTGAGTCGGATTCAACGACTGAAATCTTTTGGTAATGATGGCGTTACTAAAGTTGCTGAGTTAACAACAAACAAGGAGGCAAATACAGCTACTATTACTGTAACCAATGAAGAGTAATTTGCCAACTTATCAGAAGACAAGCAAATTACAGCTTTGTTTACAGTTGTCTGGGCTGACAATGTTGAACTTTATAAATCTATATTCATCGATATTCCTGGGGCGGGTGTTTATAACTTGACTCGTATTGTCCCAGATGTGGATCCAACAGGTTTCACAAAATGGGGTGTTCAAGACGCTGACGATCCAAATTATATCAACTGGTATATTCGTGTAAACAATTATGCTAATTCATACAGGTGCATCAATTCAAGATACAATTCCTGAAGGACGTTTTGGCTAGTGAAAATTACTGGTTTCATTACTATTGATTGGGATAAAGCAGAACCTCATCCTCGTTTGAATGCAGATCACGTAGCCGTAGCAGATTCTAACCATTTCACGATCACACCAAATGGTACTGGTAATTTAACAAACCAAGGTTTGTATGTCGTGTATAGAACTCGTATCACTGCACCTGTTGATAATACAACAAAGAAAGTTTCGCAATGTAAAAATCACAACTCAATTGAAAACTTACGTACTAAGGGTTTGCACCATTAACTACTACAGAAGGACTTGGTTCAGGTTCACGTTCAGCTGATGTTGAATGTGAAGTTTCTAAACAGTTAAATGGTGAGAGACTTGAGTTGATGAATTCAGTTTCAAATTGGTTGATCCAGATGGAACAGTTGTTGAAACTAGTCAAAAATGACAAAGACGGTAAAGTGAAATTTAGCTGTCAGAGTCTCAACAGTAGTAGGTACATTATAAATTTATCAGCAGCAAATGACGAAAACAAACCAGGCTACGCTTACGATGATAAAACAATCAGCAGAAGTCACTGTAACAGATGTCTATGGTGAAAAGTTTGCAAAGTGTTAAATATGATAATAAAGTATTTGGAATACTATACATGCTGCTTTTACGACAGCAACAATTACTGCACAAGAGAGTCTTGAGTGGTAAAAATCTTGAAGCAGACAAATATGAATTTGAACTCAAGGAAGGCGATACTGTGGTTGAACAGCCAAGAATGCAGCAGATGGCTCAGTAGACTTCCAGCACTAACTATGATGCAGTTGAATACACTTATACTATCACCGAAAAAGCTGGTAGTGATAGCAGGTGTAACTTATGTGACAAAAGCTACTCATACAGTAACAGTAGAAGTTGTGGACAAGGGCCAAGGTCAGCTAGAAGCAACAGTTACAGGCAATAACCCGACTTTCACGAACGCTTATAAAGCAAGTCCTGCAAAAGCAACTGTTGAGGCTAAGAAAGTCTGAATGAAAAGAGCTTGAAGCAGACAGTATGAGTTTGAGCTGAAAGAGGTAATAAAGGTATGGAACAACTAAAGAAATACTGCAGATGGTTTAGTTCGCTTCCAGAAAATTGAGTACACTAAAGAAGGTACTTATCAGTACACAATGAGTGAAAAAGCTGTAATGAACCTGGTGTGACTTTGCGATAAAGAGTCTCGACGAAGTAACAGTAGAAGTTGTAGATAGGCCAAGGTCATTGAAGCAACTGTTACTAGTGAAAAACCAGATCTTTTGTTATCGATGACTATGCCGCTAAACCAGGTAAAGTCCTATCCACAACCAAGGTCTTGGGAAGGAAAAGCCCTCAGAAGCAGAGTAAGTTGAGTTTTGAACTGAAAGACTCAGAAGGAAACTGATTGATACTGCTAAGAATGCCGTGGATGGCTCAGCTACCTTTTAAAGATATTGAGCAAAAATGAAGGGACATACCTTACCTTGTGTCAGAAAAAGCAGGTAACGAAGCAAGTGTTACTACGATTCGAGCTGTACACCCGAGTGACTGTAGTATGAAGATAACTGCACAAGGTCAATTTGTAATGATAGTTACAGGAATAACCCAACTCTTTGACAAATACTTATTTACTAAACTCAGTTAGAAAAGCAACTATTGGTGCTCAAAAAGTTCTGAAAGGTAAAGATCTTGAAGCTGACAAGGACGAGTTTGAGACTGAAAAGAAGGCAGAAAGAAGTTGTTTACAGACAAAAATGCTACAGACTGCTATTGTCGCTTTCCAGCAATCGAGTACACTGCTGACAGGAACTTACACATACACTCATCACTGACAAAAGCAGGTGAAGCCAAATGTAACTTACAGACAAAGCTCATATACAGTGACTGTGGAAGTTGTAGACGACGGTCAAGGTCAACTGGTAACAAAAGTTACAGTGTAACAACCCAACCTCACAAATGTCTACACGCTCTCAACTATCACCAGCAAAAGAAGATCCTAAACTAAAAGAGGACCCTAAGAAAGGTCTACCTAAGACAGGAACAACTGAAACGGCAGATTACTCTGCGCTTTGCAGGACTTTATATACCAGGTAGTATCAGCCTTCTTTCTTTCGCAAAAGGTTGACTAATCTTTGATTCCAATTTGAAAGAGAACGATGCACCCTTCATTATGGGATTCTATCGCTCCTTTTTATTCAAAATAGTCGACTATGATATTTTGATATAATGGAAACATGAGTAGAATTTTAGACAATGAACAAATGATGGATGAAGAAATGGTGGAGCGCACGCTTCGACCACAATATCTGAGAGAATATATCTGGCAAGACAAGGTCAAAAATCAGCTGAAGATTTTTATTGAGCTACTAAACTTCGAGAGATGAGGCTTTTAGATCATGCGCTTTTTGTTTTGGACCTCCTGGACTGGGGAAGACGACAATGGCTTTTGTGATTGCCAATGAGCTGGGTGAATATCAAGCAGACTTCTGACCAGTTATTGAAAAAGCAGGAGATTTGGTTGCTATTTTAAATGACTTGGAGCCTGGTGACGTTCTTTTTATCGATGAAATACATCGTCTGCCAATGGCAGTAGAGGAAGTTCTATACAGTGCCATGGAAGATTTTTACATTGATATCATGATTGGTTCGGGAGATGCTAATCGTAGTGTCCATCTCGATTTGCCACCATTTACACTTATAGGTGCGACGACACGTGCGGGAATGCTATCCAATCCTCTGCGAGCTCGCTTTGGTATCACAGGGCACATGGAGTACTATGAAGAAGCTGATTTGACTGAGAATTGTTGAACGAACGGCAGAAATTTTTGAGATGGATATCACTCATGAAGCAGCCAAAGAACTGGCTTTGCGTAGTCGTGGTACCCCTCGAATTGCCAACCGCTTATTAAAGCGCGTCCGCGATTATGCTCAGATTATGGGCAATGGTTTGATTGATGAGACGATCACAGATCAAGCTCTTTCCATGTTAGATGTGGATCATGAAGGTCTGGACTATGTCGATCAAAAAATTCTGCGAACGATGATTGAGATGTATGGAGGTGGCCCAGTCGGTCTAGGGACCTTGTCCGTAAATATCGCGGAAGAGCGTGAAACGGTCGAAGATATGTATGAGCCGTATTTGATTCAAAAAGGCTCTATCATGAGAACGAGAACTGGCCGTGTTAGCGACTAGAAAAGCCTACGAACATTTAGGTTATGGAATATATGGAGAAATAGGGCTTATGGGAATAGAAGAGAAAAATCTTCTAGATCTTTTCTATGCTGATCAGCATCTGATGACTATTGTAAAGATTATTCGCGAGTTGAATTTGCATGATAGCTGGCTAGCTGCTGGAAGTGTTAGAAATTTTATCTGGAACTATTTGTCCGGACAGGCTGGGTTTGACCCTGAGACAGATGTGGATGTGATATTCTTTGATCCAACCTTATCTTATGAGGAGACCCTGCACATTGAGAAATGCTTAAAAGAGACCTATCCATCCTATCAATGGGAAGTTAAGAATCAAGCCTATATGCATATTCACAGTCCCAATACGGAGCCATATGCCAGTTCAAAGGATGCCATGAGCAAGTACCAGAAACGTTGTACAGCAGTGGGTTTCACGACTTTCGTGGATTATGAAACTCTGGAGCTGTTTGCGGCCCCATGGCTTAGATGATCTTGTCTCATTTTGCATCTCATCCGACGCCGCATTTTCTAGGATATGAAGAACGACTAAAAACTATATCGGCAACGCTTTGATGAAAGAAAACTGGTTACATAGATGGCCTACGACTAGAAGTCATTTTCAGTAAAAATGACCAAATTTAAAATGTGCTTAAGATAACTTTGGCTCGATCTAAGTACTGATAGTTACAAGTTAAGAAATACTTAACTTAAACTCCTAAAAACTTTTCTTTTCATAATAATCTCCTACAAGGCCACCCAATCAGGTGGTCTGAGAATTTGAATGTAGAAATAGATATATAAACCTAAGATAAAACAGTTCAGATTTTTGGAGGTCAGAATCCAAATTGACATCATTTTCTGATATAATGAAGAAGAGGTGTATTTCTATGATTGTGTTTGTTTGCTTTGGGCAACATCTGTCGGAGTCCAATGGCAGAGTTTGTTATGAAAAGTTTGACGGATAAATTTCATATTGAGAGTCGGGCAAACTTCTAATTGGGAACATGGAAACTCGATCCATCAAGGAACTCAAGGGGCTTTTGATTGAACATAGATTGTCTTTGATACTAACTTCCCTGCAGATGTCAGAGAAAGATTTTGCGTTTTTGATTATATCATAGGTATGGATGCTCTCTAATGTAGCCGCTATAAAGAGATGGCCTCTGAAATATCAAGATAAAATATACCAGTTTATGGAGAAATGTTCCAGATCCTGGTATACTGATGACTTTTGATGAGACTTACCGAGCTAGTTCAAGCAGGATGTGAGTGCTGGCTGAAAACGTTTGGATGGATAAAAATGGATAAACTAAAAAGAATTATATCATCGCTACCAGCATTATTTGACTCGTACAAATTTTGAAATAGGGCTGTTACACTCTATTGCTTTATCTGCTATTTTGGTCTTTTACTCTAATATACCAAGCCGTGGTGATTATCTGGATAAAGGGGCAATCAAATATGATGGAAGTCTGGTCTCATGGAAAGATGGATGGTCAGGGACGCTTGATCTTTTAAAAATGGTGACAACATACGAAGGGATTTCAAAAATGGAATCTTTGATGGCAAGGGGACTTTTACTTCTCAGAGTGGCTGGAAGTATGAGGGAGAGTTTAGCAAAAGTCAGCTGATGGCCAGGGCACTCTAACAACTGAGCAAAAGGTCGTTTACAAAGGAAAGTTTAAACAAGGAATTTATCAAAATGCGAGATTAAATGGTTTTCACTGAGTACGGATAGTCAGGTTTGCTTCTAGTTTTCACTCTATCATTTCTTCTCAGGGAATATTCCCTGGAGGCTTTATCGGTGTGGACGTCTTCTTGCTCTTTCTCTGGTTTTTGATTACCGCTTTTAATTGATGAATTTGTCAAACGTCAAGAGATTGATATTATTAGGGCTTTTTAAGACGACGTTTCTATCGGATTTTTCCGCCATTGGTCTTTATGATTCTCATTGCTGTACCTTTACCCTTTCTTTATTCTGTAAGGATTTTGTAGCAAACATTGGGACTCAGATAGCAGGTGCTGGGATTTTTGACGAATTTCATGAGCTTTTATCTGGAGGTAGTTACGAAAGCCAATTTATTCCTCATTTATTTGTCCATACATGGAGCTTGGCACTTGAGGTGCATTATTATATCTTTGTGGGGCTTGCAGTCTCGTTCTTGGCTAAAAAAAGTCGGAGTTTAGGCTCAATCTTTAGAGGTTCGATTTTTCTGATTTCGACAGGAATTTTCTTGCTGAGTTTTCTGTCCATGTTTGTAAGTAGCTTTTCTTACGAAGAATTTCTTTCGTTTCCATTTTTCTAGCTGACTCATATTTTTCCTCTTCTGCTGGAACTGCTTTGGCGACATGTATCGGTGTCCAGCATATCGGTGCCAACTTTAAAAAGCAGGTGCAGTACATGGACACTGCAACAAACTTTTGGGAATAGCCAGTAGTGGGTGTTTTCTGTCCTACTTGTCCCTAGGTTTCATCGTTTTTGATAATATCTTCACCTATTTAATCGGTTTCCTTTATCGCAACAATCTCAGCGTTATCCATGATTCTAGGTGCTCGAATTTCTACACGAGAAACACCCAAGCAGGAAGAACCAATCTGGCTTACTGTTATTGCAGATACTAGCTATGGTGTCTATCTCTTCCATTGGCCTTTTTATATCATTTTAGTCAGTTGATGGGGAAATATGAGCAGTCTTGTTAACAACTCTTTATCCTCTGCTTTGCAGAAATGTCTCTTTTATATTTTAGAGCCTGGTCTTGCAGGAAAGAAACCAGACTTATTTGGTATTGAGTTGATGTTAAATCAGTAGCTGATTTCAATTTTTCTATAGTTTGCTCCTCTGACCTTAATCGAGTTTCTTTATCATTTTCACGGCTCCTAAAAGATAGGTGCTTTTGAAGAGGATTTGATGATTAACTCTTTAAAGCAGGCGGATAGCAAGATGCAATTGACACGAAGTCAAGCCGATCAGAAAACAGCCACTGAATATAATGTAGCTCCTGGTACAACTTTAATTGGTGACTCTGTTGCTTTGCGTGCTAATGAATGGTTGCAAGAAGCTATTCCTGGTGTGCAGTTAGATGCAGCAGTCAGTCGGAATTTAGAGTCGGGATTAGAGATTTACCAGACAGATATTAACAATAAAGTTCTCTTGCAAAATGTAGTCCTAGCTCTAGGAACGAATACTGTTCCGAATTACGAAGAAGCTTTGAATAAAATAGTTGACCAGCTTCCTAAAGGTCACCGATTGATTTTGGTGACTCCTTATGATGGACGTGTAGCAGGAGATCCAAACAGCGATTTGATGAAAACTCGACAATACCAATTGGATTTGGCTAAGAAATACGATTATATCTACGTAGCTGATTGGTATCAGACGGTTATTGATAATCCTACTGATCTGGTATGGAACAGATTACGTTCATTTTTGGTTCAGAAGGAGAAAGCATTGCTACATGGGTGGACAGCTCTATGATCAGACTATTAAATCAGCACTTGACCAAGCGAGTCAAGGTCCCTGTTAAAACCATAAATGTTTATTAAAACAAAGACCTGATATTCGGGTCTCTTTATATATAATATATGAAAGCGCTTACCTAATTTTTACAAAATTCATTGAAAATATGTAAGTTGTAATATGTGAAATTCTAATATTTGTAAAAATATATTTTCACAATGTAGGTGAGATCAATCCTAAGATGCGCAGATTTTGATAAACAATCACAAATTGGATGAGAAAAAGTTTGTGAAATGTAAGCGAAAGTGTTTACAAAATGAAAGTAAATGAGTTATAATAAACTTGTGAAAATTAACAAAGGATAAAATCTCTGAAAGCTATGGAGGAAAATATGGCTGATACTGTAACACCTGAGGAAAAGAAACTCGCGCCTGAAAAAGCATGTTGATGAGTTAGTACAAAAAGCCTTGGTTGCGCTTTGAAGAAATGCGTGTTAGACCAAGAGCAAGTAGACTACATCGAAGCAAAGCTCTGTTAAAAGACTTGACGCTCACGGAGAGTTGGCGTTCATGCTCTATGAAGAAAGCAGGTCATGGAGTCTCTGAAGACAAAGGCGACTAAAAACCTATTTGCCTGTGAGCACGTTGGCAAACAATATGCGCCACACAAAGACTGTTGGCGTTATTGAAGAAGATGATGTGACAGGCTTGACTTTGATTGCTGAACCGGTCGGTGTTGTCTGCGGAATCACTCCAACAACAAACCCAACTTCAACAGCTATTTTCAAGGCTTTGATTTCCTTAAAGACTCGTAATCCAATCGTCTTTGCCTTCCACCCATCTGCTCAAGAATCATCTGCTCATGCCGCTCAAACTCGTTCGTGATGCGCTGACGTTGCGGAGCTCCTGAAAACTGTAGTGCAATGGATTACTAAACCATCTATGGAAGCAACCAGCTTTTGATGAATCATGAAGGTATTGCAACACCTGCCACCGGTGGTAACGTGATGGTGAAAGCGAGATACTCATGTGGAAAACCAGCTCTTGGAGTTGGTGCCGGAAACGTACCAGCTTATGTTGAAAAATCCAGCAATATTCGTCAAGCATCATCGATATTGTTAGTGTTCAAGTCCTTGACAATGGTATGGTCTGTGCATCTGAACAAGCGGTTATCATTGATAAAGAAATTTACGATGAGTTTGTAGAAGAATTCAAGTCTTTACCACACTTACTTTGTAAACAAAAAGAAAAAGCTCTTTTCTGAAGAATTCTGCTTTCGGCGTGAGCTAACAGCAAGAAACTGATGCTGGCTGCGTCAAGCTCAATGCAGATATCGTAGGTAAAGACCTGCAGCTTGGATTGCAGAGCAGACAGGATTTACAGTTCCAGAAGGAACCATATTCTTGCCGCAGAAATGTAAAGAAGTTGGTGAAAAAGAACCTTTGACTCGTGAAAAATTATCACCAGTTATCGCAGTTTTGAAATCTGAGAGTCAGAAGACGGAATTAATAAGGCACGCCAAATGGTTGAATTCAACGGTCTTGGTCACTCAGCAGCTATCCATACAGCTGACGAAGAATTGACTAAAGAATTTGGTAAAGCTGTTAAAGCTATTCGTGTTATCTGTAACTCACCTTCTACTTTCGGTGGTATCAGGGATGTTATAATGCTCTTGCCATCATTGACACTTTGGATGTGGTTCTTACTGACGCAACTCAGTTGGTGTATACAAGCAGCGCCATCAACCTCTTGAACATCAAAAAAGTCGGAAGACGGAGAAATAACATGCAATGGATGAAACTTCCTTCAAAAACATACTTTGAACGTGACTCAATTCAATACCTTCAAAAATGTCGTGACGTAGAGCGTGTCATGATCGTTACAGATCATGCCATGGTATTTGGTTTCCTAGATCGCATCATCGAGCAACTCGATCTCTCGTCGTCATAAGGTTGTTTATCAAATCTTTGCATGACGTAGAACCGATCCAGATATCACAACAGCTGAACGTGGTACTAGATTATGCGTGCCTTCAACCCAGATACAATCATCGCACGGTGGTGGTTCCCCAATGACGCGTCAGTAATGTGGCTCTTTCTAAGAGCAACCAGATGTTGACTTCCGTGACCTTGTTCAAAAATTCATGGATATTCGTAAACGTGCCTTCAAGTTCCCATTGCTTGGTAAGAAGACTAAGTTTATCGCAATCCCGACAACATCTGGTACAGGATCTGAAGTAACACTGTTTGCTCGTTATTCTGATAGGTACAATAAACCGTGGATAAACTCAATCGCTGACCACTCATTGACTCCTACTGCTAGCCATCGTAGACCCTGCTTATTAACAGTACCCAGGATTTGTTGCGCTGATACTGGTATGGGACGATTGACTCACGCAACGGAAGTTTACGTATCTCAAAATGGCTAGCGACTACACTGATGGTCTTGCTCTTCGCCAATCAAACTTGTATTCGAAAACCTTGAAAGCTCTGTGAAGAATGCAGATTTCCACTCACGTGAAAAGATGCATAATGCTTCAACAATCGCTGGTATGGGCCTTTTGCCAATGCTCTTGGGTCTTTCTCACCACTGGCTCACTAAGATTGGTGCGCAATTCCCACTAATCCACGGTCGTAGCCCACAAATGCTATCTTGTTGCCATCACGTCATCCGTTACAATGGTACACGTCCAGCTAAGACAGCGACATGGCCTAAGTACAACTACTACGTGCGGATGAAAAATACCAAGATATCGCTCATGCATGCTTGGCTACCAGCTTACCCAGAAGAAGGTGAATCTTACGTAAAAGCTGTCTACGAACTTGGTGAGGCATGGTATCCAAATGAACTTCAAGGCTCAAGGAATTGATGAAAAGAATGGAAGAAACATTCTCGTGAATTGGCTCTTCTGCTTATGAAGATCAATGTTCGCCAGCTAACCCATCGCTCTTCCAATGATGACCATATGCAAGAAATCATCGAAGATTCTTACTACGGTTACAAAGAACGTCCAGGACGTCCGCAAATATATATATATTGAAGGAGTGGAGAACTCTGCAAAAGTCAGTAAATCATGGCCCTCGCTCGCAGATGAGTGAGGGCTGCAAGATGGATCAGTAAAATGGTTAGTACGTGAATGTGTCTGAATTCTTGTATATGAGGAGTGCTTAAGATATTCTTTTCATAGGCTACCGTTTGGTTGTAAGCTTTTATTTTATGTTAAGATAAGAGTAAAATGCGAAATGGAGTATGCGTGGTAGTTATATCAATATGTGCCGGTTTGGTAAGTGGTAGTCATGCACGTCTCGTTGGAGATGTTTTATTAGTTGGCTTTGAAGTAGATCAGGAAAACGTTATAGTGCAGTTTACTAAAGGAGCTTGATTGGTAACAAGGAGTTGGCGATGCTGATGTTATCTGCTTCTAAAAACGACTACGTTAGGGCTTTGTTAGCTAATTTCTATTCCATTGATGTTAGCTGGACTTTTATAGTCTTTTATGCTAGCTCATCTATCTATGTGAATTAGTAGCGATTGTATGGAATCGGTTTTGTTTTTGTCACCAGTGGCTCATGTTTGCTTTTACTATGGGGATCATAGCAAGGTAGCTTATGAGCAGAGTGAGGTAAATCTTGTTCAGTTTCCAAAATGCAAAAAGCTTATTAATGAAGTAGTGTTGTTTTTGGATATAACCTGGCGTGTAGCTGTTGGTGACAGCTTCGGCTGGCTGGTTTATTCT
>BNJS01003385.1_pt1 | contig 78100 bp, 105 predicted proteins | sample 8540461 | NCBI WGS metagenome assembly BNJS01 (sample SAMD00202454, study PRJDB9452) | human saliva metagenome | isolation source: human saliva | place: Japan
CTACCTCTTTCTTCATAGTCAGAGCTTCATAGGGGTGAAGCTGGGATTGTGTCGGCAACAAGGGAGCAGGGATAGTTAGCGATGAGCATTTCCGTTGCGGAGTCTCTAGGGATATCGTACGTAATTTTCCTGTCAGATAGGTGAACAATCACCAGAAGTTTTTCATCTTCGTAGGTGCAGGTAACCGTGTCAACCTGTGGGTGATCGAGCTGGCACTGAAAATGATCCCCTAGCCGCCGCAAATCTTGGCAGATGATCATGGGGATCAGAACCCATGCGGACCCAATGCAGGACTTATTTATGGGCTGGTTCCCGGTTACCCAGGGCGAACCTTCTTCACCTCGCGTCCGCCTTCTACATCGGCGTCGGTGAAGCCGAACATGTATGTCAGGGTGAACGCCACTGCAATGGACACAATGGAGGCAATCCAGAAGCCTTGGAAGCTGGAGTCCACGCCTTCAGGGTTTACGAACGAAGTGAAGCCAATGATTGAACCGGTGAAACCCCACATGTTCACGTTGAGTAGCCCAGTAACCAGGCCACCGACAGCACCACCAATGGAACCCATGAGGAATACTCGACCATATTTCAGGTTAATACCGTACATGGCAGGTTCGGTCACGCCGCAGAAGGCAGAAATGGCTGCGGATAGGGAAAGTTCCTTGATCTTCTTGATACGGCTCTTCACAAACACTGCCAACACCGCGGCGCCTTGGGCCACCATGGTAACCGAGATAATGGCGTTGAGGTAGGAATGCCCGGTCTGGGCAATGTCTTGGGCAACCAGCGGGATAACAGCCCAGTGGAGGCCGAAGATAACCAGGGCTTGGTAGAAACCACCAACGACCAAGCCGGATAGGGCCGACGACATGCTATATAGTCCGGTGATGGCCCCTGCGATGCCACCGGAGATAAAGGTGACGATGGGCCCCAGGATGAGCAAAATAACAGTGGAGACAATAATGACTTCTAGTAGCGGCACGAAGATCGAACGGACCACTGTAGGCACGATCTTCTTCAACCATGGTTCGACAATGGAGACAAACCAGGCGGTGACGATGATCGGGAAGATCGAGTAGCTGTAGCTGGCCGCATGGTAAGGCAAGCCGAAGAAATCGGCGTTGAGTGACATCCCGGAGAATGGCGGTGTCACCCTTTCTTCTCGGCGAGGTGAGAGCACATCCGGGTAGGTAAGCACGCCACCAATAATCGCCACAATAATGGGGTCTGAGCCTAATCGTTTGGCTGCGGTGAAGCCCACGAAGATGGGGAGAAGAAGAACACCGAGTCGCTCATCGCGTTGATGACGATGAGTGCTGGTTTCTTTGTCAACAATCTCGAAGGTCAGCAGCAGCGACAAAATACCTTTGATGATACCGGAGGCCGCCAGAAGGCCGATCACGGGAATCATGGATCCGGTGATAACGCCGATGAGAGAGCTGAATCCGAATTTCACCCAACCCCATGCAGTGGTGGGTTTCGGGGTTTCCGGCCCATCGTCACCACCAGCGGCAACCGCATCACCCAGTTGCGGAACAATGGCGTTGTACACATCTTCCACTTCGGCGCCGATCACCACCTGGTATTGGCCACCAGCCTGCACCACATCGATAATGCCGTCGAGGTTGGAAATGATGTCGGTTTTGGCTTTGTGATTGTCCTTCAGGTAGAACCGCACCCGAGTGATGCAGTGTGTGACGCTGCGAACGTTTTCTTTACCACCAATGTTGTCGATAATGTCCCAGGCCAGGGCATCATAACCGGTGAGGTTTGCGGGCCGTCGAGAATTTCCCACAAGTGCCGGCTCTTGGCGGAGGCGCTGACGACTCGGGTGGTGTGGATGGTTTTACTTTGGCGTGGGCTACTGCGACTTTGTCCCCGGCTTCGGCGGGTCCCTCGTTGACGTCGATGTGGTCGAGTTTTTTGGCGGTGTTGGTCACTGCCACCACGGTGGTGGTATCTTTGCCACCTTCTTTGATTGCCTCAACATCCATGGTGCCAATGATTTGTCCGGCTTCGACTTTGTCCCCCTTGGTGACGGTCAGGGTGAAGGGGTTACCGTCCAACTCCACAGTGTCGATGCCCAGGTGCACAAGAAATTGCAGACCAGATTCGGTTTTTAAAGCCCACCGCATGAAGGGTTTTCGCCACCATCATGACGGTGCCGGTCACTGGCGAAACTACAGTGCCACCAGGTGGTGCGCTGATTCCAAAACCATCACCCACGGATTTCTTAGCGAAAACTGGGTCGGGCACATCAGTGATATCAATGATGGTGCCGGCAATAGGTGCCACCACCTCAACAGTAGTTGGTGCTGTAGAACTAGTCACTACGAAACTACCTCTTTCTTCAAGGTCAGAGCTTCATAGGGGTGAAGGTGGATCGTGTCGGCAACAGTGGGATTCGGATAGTTAGCAATGAGCACTTCCCTGTTGCGAAATCTGCTGGAATGTCGTACGCAATTTCCTTGTCGGATAGGTTAACGATCACAAGGAGTTTTTCGTCCTCGTGAGTGCGGGTGAATGCGTAAACCTGTGGGTGTTCGAGCTGATACGGCTGGTATTCGCCGATGGAGATAGCAAGGTGTTGTTTACGTAGGCGGATGAGTTTTTTGTAGTAGGCGAGGATCTTTCCGCCCTGTTCTTCGGCCGCCACATTGATGTGCTCTTGGTTGGTGGGGCGTAACCATGGGGTTCCCGTCGTAAAGCCAGCGTTCGGGCTGTCGTCCCATTGCATGGGGGTGCGGGAGTTATCGCGAGCTTTCGAACGCACGATCGTAAACGTTTCGGCTGCGTCGAGACCTTGGTCGATGAGCGCGTTGTAGGCGTTGCGGGCTTCAACATCGATGTAGTCGTCGATGCTATGGTATTCGGGATCGATCATGCCGATTTCTTCACCCATGTAAATGTAGGGGGTGCCGCGCAGCATGTGGATCATGGTGGCCAGCATGGTTGCGGATTCCACCCGGTATGTTGTTGGGTCGCCGAAGCGGTTGACGGATCGCGGCTGGTCGTGATTGTTGAGGAAAAGCGCGTTCCAACCGTTGCCTTCTTGCATACCCAACGCCCATTCATTGAGGGTGCGTTTGAGGTCGATGGGGTTGAACCGCACATTGCTCCATTTTTGCCCATTGAGATAGTCCACTTTGAGGTGGTGGAAGCTAAATACCATGTCGAGCTCATGGTTGTCCGGGTTGGAGTATTCCACGCAGTTTTGAATGCTTGTCGACGACATTTCGCCGACGGTCACCGAGTCGGGATCCTGACCAAAACTCTCGGCATTCAATTGTTGAAGGTAGGTGTTGACGTCGGGCCCATCGGTGTACATGTAGCGGGGGTCTTCACCCGGTGCCGAGGATTTCAGTTCCGCAGCCTTGCCGATGACGTTGATGACATCGAAACGGAAGCCGTGCACTCCTTTGGCTCGCCAGAAGTTCACGATTTTCACCATTTCGTCGCGCACTTCTGGGTTACGCCAATTCAGATCAGCCTGGGTGGGGTCGTAAAGGTGAAGATAGTAGTTGCCGGTGTCACCGAAAGGTGCCCAGGCGGGACCGCCGAATTTTGATTCCCACTTTGTGGGCAGGCTACCGTCTGCGGCGGGCGGCCGAATGATGTAGAAGTCTTGGTATTTTTTGTCACCGGCGAGGGCCTTTTGGAACCATTCGTGTTCGGTCGATGTGTGATTGAGTACCATGTCAAGCATCACACCGATCCCGTTGTCCGCGAGCGTGCGCATGAGTTCATCGAAGTCGTCCATGGTACCGATGGCGGGGTCGATGTTGTAGTAGTCGGCAGCATCATAACCGCCGTCACGTTGCGGGGAGACGAAAAATGGATTGAACCAGATCATGTCGATCCCAAGGGAAGCTATATAGGGATTTTTCGATGACGCCCCGGAGGTCCCCTATGCCGGTTCCGGTCGTGTCCCGGAATGATTTCGGATAAATCTGGTAGATAGCATATTCACGAAAACCCACTTTTGTGGGGGGCTTCCCCATAATTTTCTCCTTACCAAGAAGTAAATGATAAACATGACGATCGACAGATATTTATCATTTTGAGATATATTTCACAATGTTTATTGAATAGTGACCCTTACTATACACCCCCTTATTAAGAGTGCAGCCCCTTTATAATATTTGTAAGTTAAATGTTATATAAAAAGTCTTATATTGGCGTCTATTGCCAACACACATAACTGACCGCCCCCGGTTGGGGCTATTCGACGGTATTGCTATGCAGGGGCGCAATGGGAGTCACGGGCCTACCAGGCCAACCTTCCGGTACCCTTCCGACACCCTTCGCAAAATCTAGTCAAACCCGGACGCCCCCACCCCGCAAGCCGTCAATCATGCAACCGCCAGTTTGTATTACCAGCACGTCTAGTTCCACAGACCGAATTTGACACACGTTGCACGCAACTACCCCCACGAACTCTATGGAACCTGTGCTTGGCAAAATCTACGACACAATAACCAACATTTCCCACCGGAAAGATATGACAATATGTGTACCCCCGAAAAACCCTGAGCTGGTTTGAAGTACCATGGTAGCCATGGCATTTTTACTGAAACTCATTGCTATCGTCCTACTTTTAGTGGCACTCTTCGCGTTTTACCAATCATGGAAAGCTAAAAAAATCTGGCACAAACGAGGGTGGCAGACAACGCAACGATCCCCTCGCTTTTGCCGCCGGTGTATCCGGGGAAAATGACTTCAATCCAAAAGTTATAGGCCCCGGCGCAATCCTTAGCCGCGGCGGTATTGACTATGTAGTACGGGGCACGGTCACACTCAGCCAGGGACCATTCGTATGGCACGAACACATGATCGACGGTGGTTCCGGTAGCCTATGGCTCAGCGTCGAAGTCGATGAGGACAATTAGAACTCGTGCTCTGGCATCCCCGGAAGGATCTTAATCTTGAACCACAGGGCACCATCGAAGTTGATGGGGTGACCTACCGAGAGATCGAACGCGGCGGCGCCCGCTACACCACCGAAGGCACCACTGGCCTGCCCGCCGCCGGCGACATGAGCTATGTGGACTACGAAGGCCCCAATGGAATGCGGTTAGGCCTGGAAAAATACGGGCCAACCACCCCATGGGAAGCCACCGTGGGCCAGGTTGTTACCCCGGGCGAGTTTAATGTCTTTCCCAGCCCCGCCCGCCCAGTAACAGAATTTTACGTTCATGATCGAATTCACGATTCCCGCAAAAGACGTATCTGCCAATGCGCTGGGATTATGCTTAGCGGCCCAGAACCGGAAGACCAACTTGCCGATACTGTTTTCATACCAGCACACCAGCCTGATGACGGCCAGCAGCTTTGTCTCCGTCTGTGCATTATAGGGGCCTCGCATGTTGCGGAGCTTCTCAATAGAGACAACACCGTGGTGTTTCGGGAAGAAGTTTCGTGTGCCGCCCAACAGCATGGTGGGGAACCATTACGTGATACCCAGGAACGGGCCCTGACGCATTCGCACGGCAATTATCGTTTCCATGCCGAATATTTGTGCTACTCCCCGGAAGGTTTCGCTACCGCCGCGGCAGATCTCTGTGCGGTCTTTGATGACGATTGGCTCGTAGGAACCTTTCCAGGGGAGGGAAAATACCACATCACAGCATTATTTGGCATGCCCCAGCATGATGGATGGCTATGGGACACCTATCACTTCTACCCCAATGACTATACGGTGGTACACACCACATCGACGTTTCAGCCGCCATCACAACGTGCAACCACAAGCTGAAAATGCGGAATTTTAATGGATCGAAGGGACTGTAAGGACAGAAGACATGGAAAGCAGCAAGTGGCTGAAGATTGCTATCGCCTGCCTGATTGGTGGGGTGCTCACGCTTCTTCTGGGGTACGCTATATCGACCGATAACACCGACATCAGCAAATATATTGCGAAAACATACAAAAAGCTGATTCGTCAGGTTTCGCCTCAGACCAGGCTGTGTACTCCTGCTCTGGTGAACCCAAAAAAGTAGCAAACGATATTGTTACCAAAGGCCCACGGCGACCAGATGCGCAAAAGGAAGACTCCAAAACCAACACCGTCTACCTGCGCTACCCCAAGAACCTGGTGCAGGTGCTCACAAAGAATAATCAATGCCTGATCGTGGTAGAGAGCCACAAACGACTCAATAATGGCACCTATGTGTTCATGGGTCCAGGTTTCGGGCCATCATCGCCAGGCTCATCGTCGGGTGGCCGATCCGGTTCCGGCAGCGGCGGCGGAGGTGGCGGCTCCGGCAGTGGTGTGAAATAAGCATGTGAAATAATTAATGGGATGAAGAACCAATGATTGATGGGAGTGATAACACATGCATCACATACTGCTAGCCACGCAGCCAACCGCACTACTCACAACGGTTCCTGCACCAGAACAGCCGCTAGGACAGGGCATTCTCAGCACCCTCGCCTATTTCGTCCTGTCCATGGCGATTTTCGGCATCGGCTTTGTTATCCAAGACCTGCTCACACCAGGCAAATTCCGCAAACAAGTCTTTGTGGATAATCTCCCCAATGCCTGCGTGCTGGCCGGATCGCAAGCCATAGCAATCGGTATCGTTCTCGCCACCGCCATATCAATCTCCCCAAACGACCCAGTGGAGGGGCTCATTGCGACCGCCGCCTATGGGGTCGTGGGATTAGTGCTGCAAACCATTTTTCTAGTGCTGCTGGAATGGCTAAATCCCGGAAAAATTCCGCTACGTGGTAGAAGACACCAAATTACGGCCGTCAGTGCTACTCAGCGGTGTCATTCTCATCGTTGTGGGAGTCATTAACGCTGCATGTCTACTGTAGAAATATCGCCAGCAAAACGGTTTCTGCTGCTAGTGTCGGTATCAATCTGTGCCGCCGCCGGCCTGGTCTACGAGCTGGCACTGATTTCCCTATCCACCGTGCTCAACGGGGGCAGCATCGTCGAAACGTCCCTCATTGTGGCGGGGTTCGTTGCCGCCCTCGGCCTCGGTGCCCTCGCAGCAAAACCCTTGCTCCACCGGGCCGAAATTTCATTCCTCATGATCGAACTGCTCCTGGGACTCATCGGCGGCATGAGCGCGATGTTGCTCTACATCACATTCGTTATCATCGGGCAATCCTCATCATTCTCACCCTATCGACCCTGGTGATTGGCATGTTCGTGGGTGCCGAACTGCCGCTACTCATGACGCTATTCCAACGCGGCCGGCTTGTCGACGCCGCAACCTCCGGTTCGGTGCTAGCCACCCTCAACGCCGCCGACTCACCTGGGGGCCCTCCTAGGGGGCCTGGCCTGGCCATTCCTGCTCCTCCCCTACCTGGGACTCATGCGGGGCACGCTGGCGGCCGGACTACTCAACCTCACCGCAGCCCTCGCAATCTCCATTATTGTGCTCCGCCACGACCTCAAGGTTCGACAATTTTATGTGATTATGACCGGTCTCCTTGCCGCAATAAGCGTGCTGGTGGTGCTGTTCATCCGCAGCGACGGCATTATCACCACCGCCCGGCAACGGCTCTACGAATACCCGATCGTGTTCACCGCCCAAACCAACTACCAGGAAATCGTCGTCACACAATGGGGTAAGGATCAACGCCTCTACCTCAATGGTGGCCTGCAATATTCCACCAGGGATGAGTACCGCTACCGAATCACTCACCTATCCGACCTCACAGACACCACCGAATCGAGTGCTCATCATTGGGGCGGTGATGGGCTAGCCGCCCGAGAATTATTGAAGGTACCGACAATTCACCAAATCACCCAGGTGGAATTGGACCCCGTCATGATTGAGACAGCCAACACGGTGCTATTGGCCGACAATCAGGGGGCACTCAAAGACCCAAAAGTCCATGTCGTTATTGATGATGCCTTCAGCTGGGTGCGCGCCGGGGGTGACGGACAGCGCTATGATGCAATCATTGTGGACTTACCGGATCCCGACACGGAGATCGTGGGCAGGCTGTATACGGAGGAATTCTATGCGATGCTACTCAAGCAGCTCACGTCGCGGGGGATTATGACGGTGCAGTCCAGCAGCTCGTTTACCACACCGGATGTGTTTTCTCGAATTTATTCAACTCTGCAGGCTGCCGGGTGTCACACGGTGGTGCCCTATCATGTGCATGTTCCCACCTTTGGGGATTGGGGGTTTAATTCGTGTTTTGCAGATTCGCAGCCGTTCCAACTGCCCACCAACCTCCCAAAAGATGTGAAGTTTATCACCCCTGAGGTTCTAGCGTCAGCAACTATTTTTGGCCTAGATAATCAACCTCGAAAACTGGATCCGAACACATTAGACCATCAACGCATTGTAGACGATTTGCGTCGTGGTTATCGGGATGCTGGTGCGTAAAATTTGGGGGTAGTCTTTCGATTGTTTGCCCAAGTTTCCTAGGGCTATATAACCCGAAAAACACCCCTAAATAGGTAAGTTAGTGTGGCAGGGTGATTGCGCTAGTGACGCCTAAGCGCAAGAATATTAACGATTTACTCCCAAATTGTAGGTAAGACTTATCAAGGTTTTTCCACTCTATCGTTTCAACTTTGAGGTTTGTCTTATGCCACACTCCGATCAGATGCTTACATCAGTAAGCATCGGTCAGCGCTGCGTGCTTGCTGACATCAACACGGAAGAGCTGAATGATGCCACCCGCCGGCGCCTCGCCGAGCTGGGATTTAGGCCAGGCATCACGGTCACCGTTACCCAAAAAATTAACAGTGGCGGCCGGGTTGTCAAAACTGGTAGCACTCGCTATGCAATTGACGGCCCCACTGCGCGCCAACTCCATGTGAATCCGATCCCCGCCTGATTGGGGCGGATCATCGCTGCGTATCACGTCGTAAAGCTACAAAAGCTATAAGGACCATCATGACAACAACCCCTGCCCCTAAAGCAACAACATGCCATTGCGAATCGCATGGGCATGCCATGGCCCCCAAGGGCGCCCCCATTGTGGCACTCGTCGGCGCACCCAATGCCGGCAAATCCACGCTTTTCAACAGCCTCACCGGCGCAAAAGCCCGCATGGGCAACTGGCCAGGCACCACCGTCGAGGTGAGCCGCGGCGCCTGGAAACAGTCCAAGGACGTTACCTACGACGTCATCGACTTCCCCGGCGCCTACTCGCTGGATCCCATGAGCCCAGACGAGGAGCTCACCCGTAATCTGGTTATTGACGCCGCCGAACAAGACCGTCCCGACCTGGTGATTATCGCCGTCGACGCCTCTAGCCTGTCGCGCAGCCTCTACATGGTGGCGCAATTGACGGAACAGGAAAATCGCCTGGTCGTAGTGATGACCAAGGCCGACGTCGCCGCCGCCAACGGCGAAGAAATCGATAGTGAAAAACTATCGGAACAGTTGGGGATCCCCGTAGTGTCTGTGGACCCTCGGCACCGTTCAAATGTGGAGAAAATCGGCGCCATCGTCGCCGAAGAGCTGCAGAAACCCAAGAAGGTACACAGGGATGTGCCGACAGACGCCAGCGAGTTCGACCTGGCCGACCGGCGATTCTGAATAGGTGGAGGCGGCGGTGAGCGCCAGCACCACGGTCAAGGAAGCCAGGAAGACCACCCTCAACGAGAAAATAGACCGGTTCGCGCTCCACCCGATTGTCGGCCCGCTCATGTTCCTGGCCACCACGTGGTTGGTGTTCCAAATCACCACCACCGTGGCCAGCCCGCTCCAGGACGCCCCTGACGAACTTCTTCAATGGCCCGGTCACCGACTGGACCAATGCGTTGCTGACCGCTATTCATTTTGATCATCCGATTGTCACCGGCCTGCTCGTGGGTGGTCTCATCAACGGTGTGGGCATGGTGCTCTCGTTTGCCCCGCTCATGGCGCTCATGTTCCTGTGTCTCGCGGTGTTGGAGGATTCCGGCTATATGGCCCGGGCCGCCGTGGTGACCGACCGGGTGATGAAGTCCATTGGCTTGCCCGGTAAGGCATTCATCCCGCTCATCGTTGGTTTTGGCTGCAACGTTCCCGCGATCTCCGCAACCCGGGTGTTGGGGAAGCCAAAACAACGCCTGCTGACCGCGCTGCTGATCCCGTTCACGTCATGCTCGGCCCGGTTGACGGTGTATGTGATGCTGGCGAACACGTTCTTCCCGGATAATGCCGGCACCGTGGTGTTTGCGATGTATCTGATCTCCATTGCCCTGGTGATCCTGGTGGGGCTGGCCATGCGGAATACCCTGTGGCGGCGCATGGGTGCGGAACCGTTGGTGATCGACCTGCCCACCTACCAGCTGCCGGGCGCCCGGTTGGCGTTCTCGGTGATGTGGATCCGCCTCAAGGGCTTCCTGCAAACCGCCGGCAATATCATTGTGGCCACGGTGGTTGTGGTGTTCGTTCTGCAGTCGACCCCACTGACCAGCGAATATGGGTTTGCTGATAAAGAGCTGCCGCCGCAGGAAAGCGCCTACGGCCGGATGTCCGAGGCTATTTCTCGGTGTTTGCCCCGGCCGGGTTTGGTTCCTGGTCGATCGCCGGTACGCTGGTCACCGGTTTCGTGGCCAAGGAAGCCGTGATCTCCACATGGGCCCAAACCTACAGCCTGCAAGATCCGAGCGAAGAGGATCCGGAGGCACAGGGCAAGTCCGACCTCGCGGAGGCTATTCGGCAGGACTTTGACGATACCTCCGGCGGGCACGCCATTGCCGCACTGTGGGCATTCATGGTCTTCCTGCTGGCCTACACTCCATGCGTGGCAACCCTGGCGGCCCAGCGCCGAGAAATCGGGGTCAAGTGGACACTCATTGGTATTGGTATTCAGTTGAGCACTGCCTGGTTATTGGCAGTGGTGATTTTCAATGTGTTGAAGGTGTGGTTCTAATGCGTCCATTATCAGCGGTTGAACAGTCGGTTCGTAACGGGGCGACTACCACGATGGAGATTTCCCGGCAAACAGGTTTGTCCGCCTCCACGGTGGATGCGGCACTCCAGCAGTTGCAGCGTATGGGCATGCTGAAAAGCAGCAAGGAAACCATCGCCTGTGACGAGTGTGCCATGTCGTGCGGCTCGGATCATTCCAGTAGCTGCGGTTCCGGGTTGGTGACATTAACGTTGCTGCCCCACCGCCCCGAATAGCACCCAATCTGGTTGCGGCCTCGGTTGTGTTCTTTGCTCAACCGGGGCTTTTTGCTTATTTTGGCTGCTTTACGACGCCTACCTCGGGCGGGGATAAGTCATTATGGTGGCGGCCCAATCCACGATCATTTTCCTCGGTAAATTACCGATTATCTTTAGTCGCATAATGCGGACTAATGTGGAGAAAAATCACCGATAATAGCTGTGTTCCTTAAGGATTTACCCGGCTATTGCAGGGCGTTACCGGCCATTATCCGACATCGGGATTCACTGGTGGCATGGTGTGACCATCCACCATAATCACCCCCGGAATACCCATGATAAAGAAACTCATTGATAAAAGCCGGAAATTCAGCCCTCATATAAAGGCTTCGTTCTAAGCTAGATAACCATGGATGTAATGGAATTAAACGGTGGCCGGTTTTACCTTCGACCGCTCCACGATGATGACCGTATTGATGACCGGCCAGCACTCAAAAAGCTACGGGTAAACCCGGACGATTTCATCAGCATGGCCCGTATTTCTCTCGACCGCTACTGCTGGGCGATCTGCGAGCAGACCAGTGTGGAAATGGTGGCGTTGGGAGTCTATGACCATGCTCTTGGCGATATTGTCACCCACCCCATTGGCGATCCCAACCGGGTGTTACCTAATGATCCAGTGCTGCCGCCCAAGACCGTGCAGGATGCGGCCGATGATGGGTTGGAAATCATTTCCCGGTGGGTTGATTCATATTTCCCAGAAACAGTGGCAGCGGAAACTAACGACAGTTCTCCTTCTTCCCCCGCTAGCCACGTCGATACCACTGCGGTTCGTGCCGCTACCTCGGTGGATAGCACGGATAACGCCGCCGATGTGACGGCATAAAATCACATGACGAAGCGCAGAGGCACCATGAGTGCATCATGAGCCATGGCGTTCAACCATGGTGGTATGCCGATGATTCTATGAGGGGATTTCGGTATCAAAAATCCGGCGTCGCATATCAGCGACTGTGTGTGGATGTGCTGGCCCGGGGCGGGAATCAAATCTGTGTGCTAATTTTTCGACAATATCGACACACCATTGGGCGGCTTCTGCAACGGTGGGGTTCTCCAAATCCGTAGAGATGATCCATGGCAAGGATGACCCCGAAAATTTTAGCCGTAGCCGCCGGGATGGTCGCGGATAATGCCGTAATAATATTGCGGCAGCGACAGCACCATCCATGAGAATTCTAGGGCTTTCCATCTCTAGCCAATAGGGTAATTGCGACACAAAAAACATCACACCAATGTGATACTGAAACTTATATCCGCGCATCCCCATCAGTGCATAATACATAAAATGCTGCGAATAAAATTCCGTCCCTATGCGAGAATGTAAGTCACGGCGCAGGGTTCTCGATGCGCCCGCCGAGGCTTTCTTTGACTTCACCAGCGTAAAATCCATGGCTCTAGCATGGATAAACACAGGTTTTCCGGCTGTGCGCTGCAAAAATCTTCGGTTTGACTGAGTGCTTGTTCCCCGACGGACACGGCATCAAAGGTATCCCCCATTGCATATAATGCCTTAATGTGGTGAATTGCGGAACAGCTAGGGCATTCGGAGAAACTGCCTTCTTCCCATGGCTCAGCCAGCCACAGGGAGAAAGCTTCCCGAGCAGCAGACTCATCACCAAGCTCCCGAAACACATAATAGGCACGCAAATAATGTTCCTTCATGGAGCTAGCATGTGCGGATCAGAAAGTCGGAGCTCCGCCAATTCTCTATGCAGGACAGCAACTGGAGTATCGGGGTGGTCAAGAAGCGCGGTGAGATAATACTTATATTGTTTTCCCAGGTAAGGCGCCCAGTCGGCTTGTTGGTCCAGGTCGAGGGTTTCAAATATTATGCGGGCCTCTTGAAAAGATGTGGGGAGTTGACACAGTTCCCCACCATATGTGTAGGCATCACCCAGTTCCACCAGGGCGTCGAGCAATAACTCATCATCGTTCATGTACCGGGTTTTCCCAACGAGTTCTTCCCAGCTGAGAATCTGCTCTTTCCCATAATCGGCGCTGCGTGCCCTCATGAGGAGTTCAACAAAAGAAGTTTCCAGCTTGTCGGATTCATGGTCGTACGGGAACGACTCGGGGCTTTCCATAATGACCTTTCTCCCTTGCGAGGTACCCATACGCACAGATAGGCACGATACAAGTGATGATAAAACCACCGGGAAATCTATGGGTGTCTACTATGATTCTGCTGCTGAACACAGCTTTATTGAGGTGATCTAACGCATAATATCACCCCGTTTCCCTACTATACTCATTCGGTTATCCATATGGGGTAGCTCATGTGCATGCTTATCGACGCCTTACCAAAAGCGATCGGAGCACTTCTGGCCCAACCTGGGCCAAACACAGCGGATGTTCTATTCTCCGCTCCCTGACACCCCCAAACAGACGCACACAAATAGGTTTCCCCGGTCAGGTGTCCCCAATTGGGTGGGCACCTGATACTTTCCCCGATTACCCCAGCCTAGTGACCTTAAAATGGGCACCCACGCTTGGGTGCCCACGATAAAGTACATCCAATCAGGCGTATTCCTTTGGGTACACCCGATTGGATTATCCTAAATCATCATGCTCCACTAATTGGCGAGCCGCCTCTGTGATGGATCCCGACAACGACGGATACACAGCAAAAAGTATCTGCCAACTGATTCACCGTAAGATTATTCGTCACCGCCACCGCAATCGGTAAAATCAGTTCCGATGCGGTGGGCGCCACCACCACCCCACCAATCACAATGCCAGAGTGCTTACGGCAAAACATTTTCACAAAACCATGCCGAAGCGACCGCATCTTCGCCTGAGGGTTGGTCTCCAGGGGCAGCATGACCGTACGGGCACTCACCTGACCAGATTCAATCTCATTCTGTGTCACCCCCACCGCCGCAATCTCTGGACGAGTAAACACAGCCGTCGCCACCGTCTTCAACCGCAATGGTGAAACACCTCCCCAACGCGTGATACATGGCGATCCGGCCCTGCATCGCGGCAACGGATGCGAGCGGAAAGAGGTCCGTGCAATCACCCGCCGCATACACCCCAGGCACATTCGTGCGCGACACTCGGTCCACCTTAATATGCCCCGAAGGGTGGTTTCCCATCCCAATGGCGTCCACGCCCATGTTTTGAGTATTAGGGATAGAACCCACCGTCATGAGCGCATGTGATCCGCGGATTTCCCGACCATCACTGGTACGCACCAACACTCCCCCATCATCCGTGCGCACCACCGAATCCACCCGCGCATGCTTCACCAGAGACACACCTCGCTCTGTCAACACGGTTTCCAGCACATCCGCAGCATCAGCATCATCGTGCGGCAAGATTCGATCCCGCGAAGCCACCATCGTGACTTTCACCCCGAGCTCAGCAAATGCCGACACGAATTCCGCACCGGTCACACCGGAACCAACCACAATCAAATGCTCCGGCAACTCGGTAATGTTATAGATCTGCCGCCAGGTCACGATCCGCTCGCCGTCGGGCCATGCCCCAGGCAAAATACGTGGCGAGGCACCCGTTGCTACAAGCACTAAATCACACTCAATTGTTTCTACCGTGCCATCGGTATGTTCTACCCGAATATAATGCACGGTTTGATTCAAATTATAGTCACAGTGCGCCCCTACCCTGCAACTATCCGAACCCCGGCGCGTTCTACCGAACGAGAAATATCGTTCGACTGTTTCCCAGCTAATTGCCGCACCCGACCATTCAGGGCGGTAACAAGCCTGGTGGCCCCGGGCCCTGCGGCATCCTCGGAAAGTTTCATGCTCAGACCCATGTCTTCGGCACGCCGAAGATCGGTTTTTACATTGGCACCAGCGATAAACGATTTTGATGGAACACAGTCGTCAATGACCGCGGAACCACCAAGACCAGTATCTTCAATGAGAGTGATGTCTGCCCCATAGCGGGCACCAACAAGGGCAGCTTCGTAGCCGGCGGGTCCACCGCCAATAATGACAATGCGCTTTGCAGAATGAGTAGTCAATCGTCCTCCAGGGGTAACACAGCTATGGGCGTCGAAAAGCTTATACAGCAGACAATACCTGGCAATGACTAAACCACAAACACCTGATCGGCGTGGGAATTAAACCGATCGGCGACACCTGCGAACAACCGCACCCCCACCGGAATGCATTGCTCATCCGCCAACATATTTGCCTTGTGTAAATCTCCTTTCTCGCTCACGCCATCCCAGCACCCTAACCGTGCCATTGAGCCCGCGATATGCTCTAAATACCACGAAAAATCCTCCCCACCCGATGACTGTGGGGCCTGCACTACCGCCTGGGGGTCCATCATTCGTGCCGCATCCGCGAGTATGGCTGTTGCCACATCATCGTTGATCACCGGCGGCACTCCCTTCACGTATGTGATCTGATATTGCGCGCCGGTTGGGGCAACAATCGCCCCGATGAGTTCTTCCAAGAGCGGTTGGATTTTCCGCCACACATGGATATCTCCTGTGCGGATTGTTCCCCGGATCGTTCCTTCCTCGGGGATAGCATTGGGAGCAAAACCTGCGTTGATCGCCCCGAAAACCATGACCGTTGCCGTCCGCGGATCCACCCGCCGGGTCAGCAATCCCGGCAGATCAGTGACTATTTTTGCTAAGGCATACACCACATCGTTTGTGAGGTGTGGGCGAGATGAGTGCCCACCGGAACCGGTGACTTTAACCTCAATAACATCCCCGGCAGAGGTGATGGGGCCTACCCGAACCCCGATCATGCCGGTGCGAATTTTTGGCTCTGCATGGATCGCAAAGATATTAGTAATTCGCTCCAAGACCCCTAATTTAATGAGTTCTGGGGCACCGGAATCCATAACCCTTCCGCTGGCTGAAAGATGATGCGAATACCGATTTTTATCAGTCCTTGACGCTCTGCCTCGCAAGCACGCACGCCAACCCCAGGGCAACCGTGATATGGATGTCATGGCCGCATGCGTGCATGACGCCCGCGTTTTGTGAACTATGCTCGCAGCCCGTGTGCTCTGAATGGGAGTGCATCGATGTCGGCGCGGAACGCAATTTTTTTCCGGGGTGTCTGGGCCGATATCTACCATGAGCCCGGTGTTGGGGAACAGGTGGGGGTGAGCCCGTGATCACACAGAATGCTATTGATGGTGGCGGTGGTGCGGTATTCCTGGTCGGAGAGTTCGGGGTGGGCATGGAAATCCCAACGCCATTGGTAAAGTTCGGTTGTGTGGTCTGCTAGCCACCCGTGAGCGATGTCTGCCAGTGACGTTGCTGGCGCCGCTGGTAGTGGTCGGTTCCCCGCGTTTCCTGCGGCTTTTGTGGTGTCGTAGGTTTCGCGCTCATTTTGCACCTGGTTGTCGGGGGTATGTTCGTTGTGATTATCGCTGCTGGAATGGTGCTGTTTCACTAGTTCTCTCCATGAAATACCCAAAAGTGTACTGCTCATTATTTTCATCAATGTTGATGCCGGTTTAAGTTTATGCCCATCCTCCACCCAATCCCATAATGAGATGACTAAGCTTTAAGAAGTATTTTGATACTTTTACGACTTTCAGCGTTTCAAGAGCATTCCAAGAAGGGCAGGCCAGGTAGGGGTATGAGTGAACAGCTAGCATTTGGTACTGCCGGGATGCGGGCCCCAATTGGTCCGGCATCTCATCAAATGAATGTTTTTCAGGTAACGCGAATCACTGCGGGTGCTGCCATGTGGTTAGGGAAACACCGCATCATTTCCCCGGAACGGCGTCGCTTGCCGGAAGCGTATTCTATGGCGGAACAGTTTGCTGCTACAAGTCCTTATGAGCTTGGCGGGTTGGATTATCGATGATGACCCGGCACCCCGGGTGGTGGTTGGTTATGATGCCCGTTATGGTTCCCATGTGTTTGCCACGACCGCCGCGGAGGTTTTTGCGGGCGCTGGCTTTGAGGTGTTTCTGCTGCCCACTCCCTCCCCAACACCGTTGATTCCTTGGCTGGTCCGTAGTTGGGGGCTCGATGGTGGGGTACAAATCACGGCTTCGCATAATCCGGCCGGCGACAATGGCTATAAGGTGTATGAATAATGGGCGCCAGTTGACCAGTAGTGCCGCCCGAGAGATTGAGGCATTGATCGCCCAGCAAGTGCCGGCGGCGGTGGAAATACCTGGGTGACGGTGCGCCCCTGCCGGATCAGTTGCGTCGTTTCATTGATGAGGTGACGAGTGTTGTGATGCCCAGCCAAGCGGATTTGTTGCGGGTCAATAATGAGCGGGCAAATATTAGGTGGCGGTGACAGCCATGCACGGGGTTGAGGTCGGGCCATGGTGCAAACGTTGCAGTCGGCGGATTCGCCCAGATCTTTCCCTGGTGATGCGGCAACAATACCCGGACCCAACATTTCCCACGGTGGAATTCCCAAACCCGGAAGAGCCCTGAGGCTGTGGCGGAACTGTTGCGGTTGGGGAAAAAGTGTCGGCGGACATAGTGATCGCCCCTGGACCCAGATGCTGACCGGTGTGCGGTGGGGATTCGGTTAAGGACGGCACACTGCGCATGCTGCGGGGTGATGAAACTGGGCCGTTGCTGGCAACCCGCATGGTTGCGCCGTGGGATGGCGAGGGGGAACAGCCCATTGTTGCCACCACCATGGTGTCATCTCAATTATTGACCGCAATCGCCGCAGATCGGGGTTGGGATTTACGGCTCACCCCAACCGGGTTTAAAAATCTCAATGCGGCAGGCGGCGAACACACCGTGGCGTTCGCTTATGAAGAGGCGATAGGGATCGCGCCCGCCCCCTGGCTTGTCGACGACAAGGATGGCATCACCACTGCTCTTATTGCCTGCACCTGGGCTGCGGAGTTAAAAGCGCAGGGGTTGACTCTCGCGGATGAGCTTGAATCCCTGTATAAGCGTTATGGGATTTATGTGGGCCAGCAAGTTGCAATTCGCACAAATGATCCCACCGGTTTGATTGGGGCGTGTATTCAAAATCCGCCCACAACCCTGGCGGGAGTCAACCTGGAATTCGAAGCCGTGTTCGGTGGAGAGCGCACGCCTACCGGGCTGTTGCTGCGGGGCCCGAGCCCAGTGGGCAAAATTCGGGTATGGGCCCGGGCTTCGGGCACGGAACCAAAGGCCAAGCTGTATATAGAAATCGCCGAGGCTACGAGTCGACCTCAGGCGGAGGACTTATTGCAGCGGATCATCCGGGAAGTGACCGCATACATACGCCAGCTATAGTGTCCAAGCCGCAAAGCGCATCTAGGCTTTGCTGGCTACCAGCAGTGTAAGCCGCCACAGTCACCCCATGCTGCATAAGTGCTGAGCTGGGGTATTGGATATGCTGCCAACTATCCCCAAGACGGATCATAGGGCCAGCACCACAACTCCAGCTCAGCACGCCTTCTACTGCCCCATTTCTGGATATGGTCCACGGGAGCACCAGGATTGATGGGATCAACAAGAGGCCAAGGCGGGGCTAGCGGAAGGATAGCGCAGTTGCTGGGCTGGAGTTGTGGGTCAGAGCAACATGCCTGAACCTACTGAATCGAGAAAGTACAGCTCAGCACCGATGCTACCCATGGGCGGTCCCGGCTTGAGACATCAAAGCATCAACAGCCACAACTTGTAGCACAGCTTCTGAGCTGGAGTTTGTCACCACAAGGTATCCCCCTGCCCCAAGTTGGCCGAAATGCGCTCAGCCGTGGCCACAGATCATTCACGATCCAAGGCCACGGCTGAGCACATACAGCACGTGGTTAATATCGGGAACCGAGGTACCCGTTTATGCCCGCATTTATGGAGAAAGCTTGGTCATCGGTGAACGGCTGAGTATCAGTCGCGTAGCGAGGCCACACGAGCTCGAAGGTAATAATGCCGTCGACAAGCTCCGCAAGATCACACACGCCACCCACGATTTCCGAGCCAGCCGGCAGCATCACCGCCGGCGGCACCATAAGTGCACTGGATAATTTATAGATTGTTGATAAGCTAGGATCAGCTGGGGTTCTAGCATTATTATCATTACGTTCCAGATTGGATATCTGGTTTCTACTCAAACCACAAATTTCCCCAAGGCGCTGTTGGGTTATACCTCGAATATTACGAAGCAGCCGTAAGCGGGCGCCAAACACGCGACCATAGCTAGGCCACGTATCCCATTTATTGCTTAGACCACTTCTTATAAGTAGTCGCATGCTTTCAGTTTGCCCAAAACTTTGAATTCACACAAGAAAAATATGCAAACATTCACGGGTGATAATATTCACACGCAACTACCTGCATATAGTGACCATAAAAATCCCACTACCAGCACTTTTACTATTTTCTTATTAGATTTTGGGCTAGATCATGACCTACCCGTAATGACCTGCTCTTTTATCCCTACAAATCAATATTTCGTGGCCCATAAAGCCGATCGCCGGCATCTCCCAGGCCTGGAAACAATGTAGGCATCTTCGTTCAATTCCCGGGTCGATAGTGGCGGTCACCAACCGTACCGGTAGCCCCGAATGGGCGAGAGCATCTACACCCGGTTGGGCAGAAACCATGCATACCGCGGTGATATCCGTGGCACCACGGTCGGCAAGAATCCGCACCGCGTGCAACAGCGAACCACCGGTTGCCAGCATTGGGTCGACTACGAAAACCGTGCGGCCACTCAGGTCATCGGGCAAGGCCTCTAAATATGGCACTGGCTCATGGGTAACCTCATTGCGTGCTAGACCAATGAATCCCACTTGGGCATCGGGAATCATTTTCAGCGCCGGATCAATCATGCCCAACCCGGCGCGCACCACTGGAACGATAATTGGCGGATCGGCCAAGCGTGTCCCGGTCGTTGCCGCAACCGGTGTGGTCAATGGGAATTGTTCAACATGCAGGTCGCGTGATGCTTCGTAAATCAGCATGGTCCCAAGATCCGCCAGGGCGGCACGGAAGCTGGAGTTATTGGTTCGTTCATCACGCATAATGCTGAGCCGGGCGGCTACCAATGGATGGTCCACAAGCAAAATATCCATATTTTCATGGTAGCGACTCTGAATCTCCTTGTCCCATAATTTCGGCTGGGCAGTCCAACCAGGTATGAACGATAATCTTCACATTGATCCGCAGCATATTCGTCATCTTGCCACCGAGCTCACCACCATTGCCGATGCCCCTGTGTCATCTACGTTCCTCCCTGGTGAGTCCATGCTGGGGTGGGAAAATTCATTAGCGCCTTTAATCGCCGCTGTCGATAGTGTCACCATGCGCGCCCGCATCCAATGCGCTTATGTTGATGATGCAGTGACCAAAACTCTCGACTATGTGCGGCTTGTGGAGGAGCATGATGCAGCCCCTAGGCCAAGCACTGGAACATGGCGATGATTGATCTCACCCGAACCATTCAGGTATTGGCCGATCTTCGGCCTCCCCTGCAGCCCGTGGCAGCCCCCACCGTTCCTGACTTCTCCCAGCTCCCACAGTTAGCACAAGTATTCGGTAATGATCCTTCGCGGTTTATGGCCGATCATCGTGTGCTCATCCAGGATTCCCACGAGCTCATACAGTTGCTTACCCAAGCATTACCGAGTGCGAAACCACCTGTCGATTTCTCGAACATCTTATCAAGGCATTCATAGCCGAGGCTACGGCTACTTTATCGGTGGCGTGTGCCAGCAGTGGTGCCAATTGGGTTGCCGTCGTTAAGCAGCTTATTGTGATGCCTAATAAATATGTCGAAATGGCGGTAACCCATTTGCAGGGCTTGGAACAGCGGCTTGCTCCCCTCACCGCTCGGTTAGAACAAATTTCCGAAACGCAGTCGGAACTTGCTGCGCCGCATGCCGTAACCAATGCCGTGACGGATGCCGCACAAATTCATAGCACCGCCGCCCGGGTTGCTGTTCCTCCCGATGGCACATCGGGGACGGCACTCGGCACCGGTGCCAGCGCTCATCATGCATCGTCCGATCAGGTAGAGCGAGGTCAGCGTGCCGTTGCCGCGGCAAAAACTGCGCTTGGCACTCCCTATGTGTGGGGCGGCACCACGACCTCTGGTTTTGATTGTTCCGGTCTTACCCAATGGGCCTGGCGGCAGGCCGGCGTTGAGCTGCCTCGCCTGGCGGAAAACCAAAACATTGGGCGGCAAGTTTCCCCCGACGAACTCATTGCTGGCGACCTATTGGTATGGAATGGGCATGTGGCCATGTATGCCGGCAACGGCCAAATCATTGAGGCCGGCGATCCCGTGCAATTGGGGTCAATGCGCACTGAGAATCTGGGCATGGAGTTTAAGGGGTACTTCCGACCCGATTAGTAGACTATGATGTATCCCCATGGCTAATAACGGTATTGTTCCTGTCAAGTTGTCGCTCACCAAGGGCGATTTCTACACCTTGTGGGCACCTTCTTGGCGCGAACATGGCGCCGAATGGCAGGCCTTCCTCGGCGCTGGTGATGACCTCTTTGTGTTTTCACTCCCCGCGGAACTCTTGGTTTTCCTGGAATCTGATGAGAAACACGACCTGCAAAGTCACCCTAAATGGGGGCGTTTTCTGCGCGAGATGCGCTGCGTGCCGTGCCTGCAGAAAAAGAGGAATTTGATCTCGTTGAGGGTGCCAGCATTCCTCGCCGATAAGCCTTCAAGCAGCAATGTGAAAGCAGTGGCCCGGTGCTTCCGAATCGCACGGAGCCTTGGCGATGTGGCCGCATCGACACCTATTCAGGTGTTTTTCTCATCACATTCTATTTTGGGAAATGCCGAACGCGGATTGGAACATTTTTCCGGGCCGGCGGGCATGTCCGAATGGACCGCTATTGGCCGGGTGGTTCTCGTCAACTGGGACTCGGTGATTGACGAGCTCGATGGCCTGGTGACGGTTAAGGAAGTGGCCGAAGACAAGATCAAGGACGCTGAACAGCGGATCGACGAGACGAAGAAGCTCAACGAGGAAAAGCGGAAAGCGGAAGAGCAAAAACGGAAGGAAGAAGCCGAACAAGTCGATCCTTATGACAATACCGTGGGGCATCGCCGGCATCGACCCGATTAAGATCTCCATCGACGGCCGTACCGTCTATACGCTGCGCACATATGTGCAGGCCAAGCCGGTTTTCTTGGGGAAATACGGCGAGATTTTCACTTTCAATTCGTCCAAGGCCTTGGTGCGCTGGTTGGTGGAACACGACGATCACGACTCTGGCCAAGGTTTCCACCTGGGAAGAAATCATGACCGTCGCCAATGCTGGTGAGCTAGGGGTCACGGTCCACCAGGACAATGTGTATTCCTTCAATGGCATTACCCGCGACATAGAAAAGGGCCCTGAGCAGGTGGATTCCAACCAGCTGCTGCGCGCCTACGAATTGCTTGCCGACGCCGCCGACTGGGCCGGCGACGACTCCCTTAACTCGTTCTTCCTGGCGAATCCCCCGGATGCAGGACTACATTTTCCTACCTCACCGGCTATACCAATAATGCCGGCTACACCCCGACTCCGCCATTTAACGAACATGCGGAGGCCTGGCAGCAGCTTGAAGACATGCTGACCAAGCGGTTCTCTAAATTCTAAACCGGATTTAGCCAGTATTTAGGCATTTTTAGGTTCCTCACGGTTTAGCGGGCTCCCGACGCTTGTCGACGCCGCCAATTCCGGCAGCCCATCATTTCCAGGCCTAGATCCGCCCAGGTACTGCCCACTCCGCCAACAAGGCCGGGTCAATGGCGGCAGCCTGCTCGGGGGTGAGGGAGATTGGGGGCTCCTGTGCAGGTTGTTGGGAAGCGGGTGAAGACGAGGACGCATCGGTAGTGGCGTCGACAAGCCCAGCAAAGGCGGGTTCGATCACCTGTTCGCGCAATGCCATACGTGTCCGCATCGGCAAAAATGATGCATCCAACGTATTGTGCAGCAACCGATAGTATTGGTCAATCTCTAGCTCAGTCGCCTCAATCATCTCTATGGTCATATCATCGACTGCAACATTAAACCCCATAGAATCCAATAAAACCAATGGGTGATCCGACATTATCTCAATTTTTTCTTGCCGAATATCTTCCGCTGGTTGACATAACAGTGGCAGGTTACGGTCGAGCACAAACACCGCAGCACCTGTGGGAATAATCTCGGCATCATCGGTGAGCTGGAAATCCGACACCAACCCAATGGCATCAGTGATGCGTGCCGCGGCATAGATTACCTGTTCTAATGCGCTGCCATCATAGACATACGGCACCAGGGCGTTTCTGCAGTAATGCAGCCACTTCTGGGGTATGCGCTACCGCTCCGACGATTAATCCCGTAGGGTCATCCATGATAGCTTCAAGGTCTGCCGGACCGGTGCAATCAACCACAAAACCCACCATAATGCCTGATTCTTCAGCAATATTCGCCAACCGTGGCACATCCGCTACGGCGGCTAGGTGTTCCACATAAATCACGTGGCGATTCTTTGCCTGAGCTAAAATTGTGCTTAAGTCTCCCTGACTTTGCAGGCATATTTTTGGGTAAGGTGGCTACCAGTTCCGGTGTCAGAGTTTTGTTCTCAGGTAGAAAATCAGGGGTTGTCACCATGGGCCCCAGTGTAAATGATAAAAGAAAGCTGGCTAGATAATGAAAACAGAAAAACTTTCAGCAGCGACCATGATGCTGACTGTTTTTATGCTGCATGTCCATGCCGATCAGCGGCCATGCTCAAGCCCCCGTCACGCCTGATGCGGCTCAGGTGCCCGATTCACCTGGCGTCCCCGGCGCCCCACCCGCCGACAACACACCTGCGGCTCCTGCTGGAGCTGCGGCCACCGGCACGGCAGGCCCGGCAGGAGCTCCGGCTACTGGCAGCAATTCCACCTCGGCGCCGGCCGGTAATGCCAATCCCAGCCCTATCAGCACCCCGGGCATGCCCGACGCCGAAATAACCCCCGCCCCCTAGAGCCAGCGCACCTGATACGAATAATCTGTCCCAATGCAGAGCGTCCCCCAAGGCTGTCACCACCTCGGAACGCCCCGTTCCCGGTGCCGCCACTCCCACTCCACTCCCCCAGGTCCCCAACGAGTTCGGCACTTGTGGTGTAAAGAAAGCCGCTGGGTTTGTTGTCCCGGCGGATATTACCGCTAGCGCCTGGCTGGTCTGGGATCTGGACTCTGGTGCGGTGTTAGGCACGAAAGACCCACACGGCAGATATCGACCCGCCAGTATTATTAAGGTCTTATTAGCCATGGAGGTTATTAATAACCTTGACCTCAATAAGGTGGTGACGGTGAGCGCCGAATCCGCCAACCAGGAAGGGTCTGCCGTGGGCATTGGGCCTGGTGGGAAGTACTCCATTAGGGATTTACTCCATGGGCTGCTGCTGCAATCCGGCAATGATGCGGCGCATGCGCTGGCGCAGGAGTTGGGCGGCAACGAGCAGGCCCTGGCTCGGGTGAATGCGCTCGCCCATAGCCTGGGTGCTACTGATACTTATGCCGCCAGCTATTCGGGTTTAGACGCCCCCCGGCATGTCCACGTCGGCCCGCGACATGGCGATTTTTTACCATTATGCGTGGAAGAATCCCACATTCGCCCAGATTGTGGGCACGGATGAGTACAAGTTCCCTGGTTATCAGGATAATCCGGGGTGGCCGATTGGGAATGATAATGGGCTGCTCATGAACGACCCGGATGGTATTGGCGGGAAAACCGGTTTCACGTCAGATGCGAACCACACGTTTGTTGGGGCGAAAAAGGTGGGCAATCGCCGAATCGCCGCCGTGATTTTGGATACCACCGTGGACAAGGGTCGCCCCTGGCAGCAGGCACAAAAGCTTATCGACGACAATCGCAATGTGACGGCAAAATGTTGGGGTGCTTCCCCAACCCGGCGCTGCGGGCGCTCAGGCATCGCAGCACTCCTCGGCGTCCGCCACGCCCAGCCCCCGGCCAATTCAGGAAGTTCATGCCAGCAGTGGTGATGGCACGTATGCGTCACAGTTTATGAAGAATCGTTCCACCGGGGCCGTGTATATTGTCGCAGGTTCGTGTCTCTTCTTGGCGAGCGTTATTGGTTTGGCCTTTGTGGCGGCGGGATCGGCGGAAGAAAACCGACTAGCGGTTGAGTATTTTGGCGGCTTCCGGCGACCTTTTGAGCTTGAGCATGATGGATGCGGCGCTCACAATACCGGCGCCGATCGCAAAGCCGGTGGTGAATCGTTGGGGGTTGCCGGTGCCCGAGCTGAGTTCTTCACGCACATGAATGACCGCTGGGGCTGGTGTGTTGAGCTGAGCGATCGCTAATGATTCTTTGGTGGTGGCTGCCCACGCGTTGCAATAGAGTACGATGCGCCAAATCAGGTAGAACAACACCATGACACCGATGATGGGCCCGAAGGTTGCACCCGCCGGGTTGGTGATGGCGGTGGCGAAAAAGATGCTTACCAATTGTTGAAATATTTCCAGGGCGATGGCCCCAATGATGCTGCCCTGGAATGCGGATTTTCGTGGGACTTCTCCGTGGGGGATGATTTTGATGAGGGTGTAGATGACAAGGAAGTTGGCTACCAGGCCGAGGATGAGTGCCACGGCGACTGTGACCGCGCCGATTCCCGGTATGTGATCGAGCCGCAAGAACACAAGGATGGATCGTGATAACCCCGAGTTGCCCACCGCGGTGATGCCGACTGCGATAATCAACAAAACTAGTAGGAGCACTAGTTCTAGGAGGTCGACGAGTTTGGTGATAATGAAATTTTTGGCGTCACTGGAATAATTCCAGATTTTCGATATGGCGTACCGCAGGTTGTTCATCCAGTTAGCGCCGGTCCATAGTGCGGTAACTCCGCCCACGCCATAGAGCGATCCGCGCTGGTCAACCGCGGTGATGAGGATGTTGTGGAGAGTTTTCCCCAGTTCGCCGCCTATCGACGTGGTGAGTTGGTTATTGATTTGGCCGAGCAGATCGGGGCGGCTGGCCAGCACGGTGGCGGCAACGGCAAAAATTATCATGAGCAGGGGGAGCATGCTGAGAACAGAGAAGTAGGTGATGCCCGCAGCAAATTGGTTCCCCGATGGAAGTGTACCGTTCGTTCATGAGCATGAGATGGTCAAACCAGTCCCAACGGCGCCGGTATTTGTCGATGAAACCGGGGTCATCGAGGTTGGCGCGTTCAATGCCGTATTCGTCGGCATATTTTTCGTTGAAATGGGTTGTGGTAGCCATGTGTTGTTAGTCCTTTAAGTTGGGGAATCGTCATGAGCATGCCGGGATGATCCCCACTATGAACCCACCCATGAAAGTGGGATACGTCATATGAACATGTGGACAGAACTTTAGCGGCTATTGTGTCAAAGTCTAACGGCCTCCCCTCACGGGGGTGACCATTGTGTGGTCCCAAAAACTCCCCTTTTGGTATCTGACCTGCTGCTGGTCGGATTCTGGGGGTGGAAGGGCGTCTCACCCGGTTTCACCCTGCATGGCAGCCATCAGCCCCACCCTGCTTGAGGCACACATTGGCTGGACTTTATGGTTGTCGGGCCGGCAGGAAACCGATGCAATCGTAGACGTTGGCGAGTGTTTGGGTAGCGACTTCGCGGGCACGTTCCGCACCGCGGGCCAGCACATTCTCTAGCTCAGCTTGGTCGGACATGTACATGTCAAAGCGTTCTTTTAGGGGACCACGAATGCTTCCAATGCGGCGGCGGTGTCTAGTTTGAGGGCGCCGTATCCTTGCCCGGCGTAGCGTGCCACGAGATCGTCGACGGTGGTTCCGGTGAGCGCTGACTGAATGACAAGCAGGTTCGATACGCCGGGTTTGGTTTCCTTATCGAAGCGGATTTCGCCGTCGTTGTCGGTGACTGCGCTCTTGATGCGCTTGGTGGAGACCTTGGGGTCGTCGAGCAGGTTTATCAGGCCCTTGGGGTTGCTGGTGGACTTGCTCATCTTCGCGGTTGGGTCTTGCAGGTCGTAGATTTTTGCGGAACCGGTGGGGATGAACGGTTCGGGAACGGGGAAGGTTTTTTGGTATCGGGAGTTGAAGCGTTCCGCGAGGGTGCGGGTGAGTTCGAGGTGTTGCCGCTGGTCTTCGCCTACGGGCACGATTTCCGGCCGGTAGAGGAGAATGTCGGCGGCCATGAGCATGGGGTAGGCGTAGAGCCCGGCGGAGGTGCGGTCGGCGCCTTGTTTGGTGGATTTATCCTTGAATTGGGTCATGCGGCTGGCTTCGCCGAAGCCAGTAAGGCAGGTGAAGACCCACGCGAGTTGGGCGTGTTCCGGCACGTGGGATTGCACGAAGAGGGCGGCTTTATCCGGGTCGATGCCGAGCGCTAGCAGTTGGGCGGCGCCGGAGATGGTGCGGGCACGGAGTTCTTTGGGATCCTGGTCCACGGTGATGGCATGCAGGTCCGGGATGAAATAGAACGCCTCATAGGTGTCTTGGAGGTCGATCCATTGTTTGAGTGCACCCAGGTAGTTTCCGAGATGGTAGGAATCCGAGGTGGGTTGGATGCCCAGAGAATTCGTTGGGTTTTCTCTATGGATTCGGTGGGTGCTGCTTCAGTCATAAGTCAGCAGTATACCCACCGACCGCACGTCTTACTGCATTTCAGGTTCTTTGCCGAGCAGGAAGACGAGCGAGCTCACTACGCTGGCGCCGCCGATGCCGAGGCAGAGTCCGCCGAGGAGGGCGTTGACGTCGTTGGCACCGAGCAGGGTACGGGAAATGAGCAGCAGAACGATTCCGACAATGAGCAGGATGACGCCTTTAGTGCGCGCAGACATGACCAATTCTCCTTGAATCACAATTGTGGGTGAACTGCTGTTAATTTACCCCATTAGGTGGGGACTTCGCCAAGTTTTTACATATAGAAGATTCACTGATACCACACGGTAAGGGGTGCGTGGTCGCTCCAGCGGGCGGCGTGGTCGGCGGCCTTATCAACCCGCATCGTCGTCGCCCGTTCGAACATGGATTTAGTTGCAGCCTGATAGTCGATGCGCCACCCGGCATCGTTGCCGAAGGCGCGGCCGCGATAGGTCCACCAGGTGTAGGGGGCGTCGTCGGGCCGAAGGCGTCGCGCCACGTCGTACCATTGCGGAGTTTTTGGGGCTTGACGACGTTTCTTCGACCGATAATTCACAGCCCCATACCACTCCCCGCCCCCACCACCTGGGATCGGCTATCGGGATAGGTTCCGAACATGTGATCCATAAATGCCCGTTCGTCGGGCAGGCATCCGGAATTTTTACGGTTGGCCTGATAATTTTTGAGGTCTTGTTCGCGGTGGCAAATATTCCAATCGCCCCCGATGACCATGTGGGAATTTTTGCATTGTCATATCGGAAATTACCTGGTCAAAGGCGTCGAGGAATTCGTATTTTTCATCCTGCTTTTTCGCTGCCGGGCCCCGCCAACGGGTAGATAAAGGGATGCGACAATAACGTCGTCGTCATCATCGGGGTAGGCGCCTTGGATATAGCGGCCCACGTCTTCAAAACCGGCTAGGCCGACCCGAACGTCGATAAGCTCGCGGCGGGAGAGTATACCCACGCCGGCATGCCCCCTTGCGGATGGATGGCGCTATAGAAATACCAGCCGGCGTCGAGCGCGGGGGCAAGCACGGTTCGAGACTCGGCGTCGGTGGCGCGAGTCTCTTGGAGCAGCACCACGTCGGGGGCAACGTCGAAAAGCCAAGGAAGGAAACCGCGGTTAGTGCTGGAGCGAATTTTGGTGGCGGCGCGGATGCCATTGACGTTGATGGTCGTAATCTGCATGGCCATTCACCCTACCCCCATTAGGGTGAATGCCAGCATCGGTTAAAACAGGACAACCGTACTGTATTCGCGTTATACGGCCGGTTTTCGGCAATAACGGGGCAAATAATGGGGGCAACCGGTATCCTGATTCCTTGTACTTCTCAAAACATTATTTAGGAGACTCATGGCTAAAATTATTTGGACCCGCACCGATGAAGCTCCGCTTCTCGCCTCGCTTTCGCTTCGCCCCATCGTCTCGGCATTCGCCGCCACCGCCGGCGTCGAAGTTGAGGAGCGCGACATTTCGCTAGCCGGCCGGATCCTGGCACAATTCCCAGACTATCTCCCCGCCGACCAACAGGTTTCCGACGCTCTTGCAGAACTGGGTTCACTGGCGCAAACCCCGGCGGCGAACATCATCAAGCTGCCCAATATTTCCGCCTCCGTGCCCCAACTCAAGGCGGCCGTAGCCGAATTACAGGCGAACGGGTTTGCGATTCCCGATTATCCAGACAACCCGGTCACGGACGAAGAACAAGCCATCCGAGCCCGCTACGATGCGGTCAAAGGGTCAGCCGTGAACCCGGTATTGCGCGAAGGTAATTCTGACCGGCGGGCCCCCGGCGCGGTCAAGAATTTTGCCAAGAAGCATCCGCACCGCATGGGGGTGTGGTCTAGATTCTCAAACAACCGTGGCGACAATGGAGGCCAACGACTTCCGCCATAATGAACAATCCGTCATCATGCCGGCTGCTGATGTGCTCACCATCAAACATGTGGCTGCGGACGGCACCGAGACCGTGCTACGCGACAACCTGAAGGTCTTGGCCGGCGAGGTGGTTGATGGCACATTTATGTCGGCGAAGGCCTTGGACGAATTCCTGGCCGCACAGGTAGCGAAGGCCGCCGCGACAGGTGTGTTGTTCTCAACACATTTAAAGGCCACGATGATGAAGGTGTCGGATCCGGTGATTTTCGGCCACGTTGTGCGCGCTTATTTCGCAGACGTGTTCGAGAAGTATGGCGACGTGTTGTTGGCCAATGGGCTCAATGGCGAGAATGGCTTGGCTGCTATCTATGCCGGCCTGGATTCGCTGGACAACGGTGCGGAAATCGCAGCGGCCTTCGACGCCGCCTTGGCGAATGGTCCGGCGTTGGCCATGGTGAATTCGGATAAGGGCATCACCAACCTGCATGTGCCGTCGGACGTGATTGTGGATGCCTCGATGCCGGCGATGATCCGCACCTCGGGACACATGTGGAATGCCGCAGGTGAGGAGCAGGACACCTTGGCTGTCATCCCGGATTCCTCCTACGCTGGCGTTTACCAGGCGGTCATCGACGACTGCAAGGCTCATGGCGCATTCGACCCAACCACGATGGGCACGGTGCCGAATGTAGGCCTTATGGCGCAAAAGGCGGAAGAATACGGTTCGCACGATAAGACGTTTAAGGTGCCGGCCGATGGCACGAGTACAGGTGGTGAATTCCGCCGGCGACGTGCTCATCGAACATGAGGTCGAGGCTGGGGATATTTGGCGGGCCTGCCAAACCAAGGATGCCCCCATCCAGGATTGGGTGAAGCTCGCGGTGAACCGGGCCCGGCTGTCGGGGATGCCTGCGATTTTCTGGTTGGATCCCGAGCGGGCCCATGACCGGAATGTCAAGGGGTTGGTGGAGAAGTATTTGGCGGATCACGACACCACTGGCCTGGACATTTTCCATCAAGTCTCCAGTGGAAGCCACCAAGGTGTCGATTGCGCGGATTCGCCGTGGTGAGGACACGATTTCGGTGACCGGCAATGTGCTGCGTGACTATAACACCGACTTGTTCCCCATCCTGGAGCTGGGCACGTCGGCGAAGATGCTGTCGATCGTGCCACTGATGGCGGGCGGCGGTTTGTTCGAAACGGGTGCGGGCGGTTCGGCACCGAAGCATGTGCAACAGGTACAGGCCGAAAACCATCTGCGGTGGGATTCCTTGGGTGAGTTCCTGGCGTTGGCCGAGTCGCTGCGGCACATCTCGAACACGGGCGGCACGCCGAAGGCTGCGGTGCTTGCCGACGCTTTGGATACGGCCACGGAACGGCTTCTCGACGAAAACAAGTCGCCCTCCCGCAAGGCTGGTGAGATTGATAACCGTGGCTCGCACTTCTTCCTGGCGATGGCGTGGGCTCAGGCGCTGGCTGAGCAGACGGTGGATGCCGAGTTGGCGGCCATTTTCGCCCCGGTAGCTGCGGCTTTGACAGAGCAGGCCGACACGATCGCTGCGGAACTATTGGCGGTTCAGGGTGAGCCGGCCGATTTGGGTGGCTACCACCTGCCCTCCGGAGAAGGCGACCTCGGTCGTACGGGCCGTCGGCGGCGTTCAAGCGCGATTACTGATAGCCTGACCGCATAATTTTGTAGTTGGGATGCCCCCGGTAGCGCTGATTTGCCGGGGTTATTTTTATGCGAAACAGGGAGTTTATCCCGGCGGGAGGAGTATAGCGGCACATAGGATTCGGTTAGCCTGCCGGTTTCTGGCGAAATCACCTCATCCGCCAGCACAACGTACTCCTTCGCATTCACGCTGCTGGCCGCCAGGAACATTCGGTGGGTTTCGGTAGAGGTTATAGGTTTATCGTCATAGCATTTGTTGGTCATGACGCTTACTATGGCTTCGACGCCTTTCCCCGGACTGGCCTTCACGCTGTACACATAAATAGTGCTTACCACCGCAATTCGCCGAAATCTTTGCAGAGCGTCATCCCGTGCCTCAAGATTGCCGCGTTCCGCCTTGGTGAGTAGGGCCCGCTCTGGTGGGGTGCCCCGGATAGCCCAGCTGGAGTTGGGGCAGTGCGAGAGCCAGCATCCTGGGTCGATCCATTCGGCGTCGAGCACTGTTTGGTATTGTTCGACAGCGGCACCGACCGCGCGATCTACCGCGGCACCGGCAGTTTCCTGAGCAATTATAGGACCTGGCTGTGCACTGGGTTGTTCCGCCACGGGTTGCTTATCCCGCGCATAATCAATGATGGCAAAAATAATGGCGACCATGGCCACGAGCAGCAAAAAGCAGAGAAATATCGTGAGTCGTGGATGATTTCTCGTTTCCCGTCAGCTTCATGGCCCCATTTCATATCTTTATATTTGTTTGGGTCGCTAGTTGACGAACTCAAATACACTTGCGACCCACGTCAGGGGCTCCTTATTGTCTAGCCACAAGCCAACACACGGGGGTAGCGGATTCGGAAACATCGGCCTGAGCTGCGGAAATATTCCTTATGGAATCACCTTATGGGTTTTGCTGGGCGCGCAAGGAATCTCGAACGGCCATTAAGACCTCACCCAATCGATTCTTCCCGCTGCCGTCACCACCATCGGCCCAATAGGAATCGTTCTTTGTATGCTCAATGAGATAGGCATCACCGGTGTCCAAGAGCTTGCGAGCAATATCGGGATTCTGGGTGAATTTTGCCAAGACCGCATCAAACATGACCTGGTCTTTTACGGATTCCCAATCGTTCCGCAGCGGTTTTTCCCGGCGCCCCACCTTGGCCACCCGCCCAGGGGTGTCGAGCGACCTAATCAGGCTCTGAGTTTCCGGGCTTAGGAACTTCATGGCCTGAAAATAATGCTCCGATGTGGGCCATCGTTTGCCATCAAGTTCGAAGGGATAAGCGGCAAAATTAGAGAGGAAGCCATAGTCGTCGTGGGCGCGATAAAATCGGATTTCATTCATCACCTCACTGTAGCGATCACCACCAAAAAGTATCTACTACATCACACTTCTGACCACTGCCCATGGGGACTACGGCTACGCTGGAACGCATGAATCTCTTTCTCACCTCGTACTTTGCAAAAGTAGCGCATCTTCTCCCAACTATTTCCGACAAACCGCTGGCAGAATGCACTATTGCGTTCATTCCCACGGCCGCCGCTGTAGCGGAGGTGGATTTTTATGTGGCGGAGGCCCGGCAGGCCCTGACCGACCTGGGCGCCACCATCAGAGAGGTGGACATTGCTTCTGCGGACGCCACCACCATCGCCGCCGCGATCGACGCGGCAGACTGCATCTATGTTTCCGGCGGACACACCTTCTACTTGCTCAAACACCTACGGGATAGTGGTGCAGGCCCCCTCATCGCCAAGGCGGTGCGGCAAGGAACCACATATATTGGGGAGTCAGCAGGCAGCGCAGTTACTGCTGATGATTGTGCGTATATTCGTCCGCTGGAAGATCCCGAATCCTTTGATTTTCATTCCATGACGGATTTTGCTGGCTTGGGGCTCACCACGACAAGGGTGCTGCCGCACAAGCGTAATCCCATATTCGAACCAGCCGTGGAACAAGCTATCGCCGCGCACCCCGAGGTTGTGGCTATCACTGATAGCCAGGCCGTGCACATTACCTATCCCAACCATGGGTCCGAAACCATCGTGGTGGTGTCTGGGTGATTCCTATTCTCGCCCCGCCACACATCACCATGCTATGGCAATAGCCAATCACAATAATGCGGCTAATAAATAATTGCATGGTAGCAAAATCATTATGAGACCGTCCTTAAGGTGGCCTCTGGAAAATTGGGTAGTCTATTTGAGATTCTTGATAACCCACCGCACCATCCAGGCACAAATCACGATACAGGCGATGAGTAAAACGATGGTGACGCCAAGAGCGATCCACTGTGTTGCATTCATGGCTGCTGAGTTTAGCCGTCGATGAGCAAACACCCCAAGAACATACCTCGAATAGCCAGAAGATTTTCTATGATAGTTACCATGACCGCTATAACCCTCTTTGGACATTCCGGCGTGCGTATCGACCGCATTGCGATTGATCCTGGTATTTTCACCAATCCCGCCATTATGGAGGGGGCCGAGCATGTGCTGCTTACCCACTCCCACCCAGACCACTGCAATCTCGATATAATCCATAACCTGCCGGTTTATGGTCCGAAAGAAGCTATTGAACAGCTCACCGATTGCAATACTCACGAGATTTATCCGGGCGACGAACTGGAGATTGGTGGGCATCATATACGCGTCGTAGGGGGTTATCACGCAGTTGTACACCCCAGCCTCAACCGACCGACCAACCTAGGGTATCTCATCGACGGACGCATTTTGCATCCTGGTGACGAATTTCCCGACGTTGCCATGCATTCGCTCAATGATATTGAGATTCTATTCCTGCCGGTGGCCGCCCCCTGGCTCAAGGTGTCCGAAACCGTGGAATTTGCACACAACATTCTGCCGCGATTATCCCTACCCATTCACGACGCCATCCTATCCGCCGAAGGCAAGGCTTTGGTGGACAGCATTCTCACCGCCACCAAGGTGCCGGGTTACGTTCGGCCCGACTTGTTGACCACCATCGAACTGTAACCTAAGGGCTGCAACTTTACTGAGCTGGGGTAATAAGTATGCAGCACTTGGCTTGTGGGCATTTGCCGCGCTGACCTGCTGCACCCCCACCGGCTCTCATCCGCTCACGCAAACTCCAGCTCAGCACATTATCTACCGGATCCTGGTTGCCCATCATCGCCGCCGAACCACAGATAACGCATCCTTCTTGTTCCGTGCCAGCAACTCCCAAAGCTGGACTTTCTCGATTCAGTACCAACCAAGGCATTCCCCGCAGCCCACAACTCCAGCTCAGCACTTGTGATATGGATGGCGTGTGGGTGGCCCGATGGCGGATTGGTGGTGCTTTTATGGGGTTCGAAGCTGCTATCACTTGTGCTGAGCTGGAGTTCTGGTGAAGAGTATTTCTATACACTGCAAACCCCCAGGCCTGAACCTAGCACAACCGTTACCCCAGCTCAGCACTCGTGAAGCTGCCAGCGGCATGACTGCATAGCATTGCCACTGCAGCGCCACGCCATCAGCGAGCCATCGCCCAGACCTGCCCCTGAGCTTTCTCGCCGCCCACGGTTCACCGCCATCGGCGAGGCGCCAATGGCATATGAATAAAAATGTCGCCAGGTAGTTGCGCTATTTTCTGCAAGGTATCGCCGTCAGTCTTTCGCTTCACCGCACTAAGCAAGTAATTTCGGAACTCAGTCAGTGACCACTTTTGTTGCCTCATTGAGGCAGACTAAGGAACGCATTATGTCAACCAAATACGATAATTCCGAACTGCATCATTGGAGCCTGGAGACCCAGGCGATCCATGCCGGCCAACCGGTTGATTCCGACACCGGGGCCAGGAATCTTCCCCTCTACCTCACCACGTCTTACGTTTTCAATTCCGCGGAGCATGCCAAGCAGCGCTTCGCGTTAGAAGATCTTGGCCCCATCTATTCCCGGCTCACCAATCCCACCAATGAGGTGCTGGAAAATCGCCTGGCCGCCCTGGAGGGTGGTGTGTACGCGGTGTCGTTTGCATCAGGTCAGGCGGCCGAAACCGCGGCGATCTTGAACCTGGCCCAGGCCGGGGATCATATTGTGGCTAGCCCCCGGCTCTACGGCGGCACACTCACCCTGTTTACTGGCCCGCTGGAGCGGTTGGGCATTAGCACCACGTTCGTCGAGAATCCCGACGATCCCGCATCGTGGCAGGCCGCGGTGCAGCCAAACACGAAGGCGTTTTATGGGGAAACGTTCGCCAATCCGCAGGCTGACGTGCTGGACATTCCGGCCATTGCCGAGGTGGCGCACCGCAATAATGTGCCATTGATTGTGGATAACACGATCGCCACGGCCGCCTTGGTTCGCCCCCTTGGAATTGAGGGGCCGACATTGTGGTGGCGTCGCTGACCAAGTTTTACACGGGTAATGGTTCGGTAATCGGCGGCATTGTGATCGACGGCGGCAAGTTTGATTGGACCGTCACTAATTCCGCTGGTGAGCCGGTGTTTCCCAGTTTTGTGACCCCGGATCCCGCCTACCATGGATTAAAGTATGCGGACTTGGGCGTACCGGCGTTTGGTGTGAAGGCGCGCGCCGGCCTGCTGCGGGACATGGGGCAGCATTGTCGCCGTTTAACGCCTGGTTGAGTGTGCAGGGGTTGGACACGCTGTTTTTGCGGCTGGAGCGGCATAATGCCAATGCCAAACAGGTGGCGGAGTTTTTGGCCCAGCACCCCAAGGTGAAGCAGGTGAATTATGCCGGCTTGCCGGATTCGCCCTGGTATAAGGTGAAGGAAAAATTAGGCCTGAAATATACCGGGTCCGTACTTTCGTTCGATATTGATGGTGGCCAGGATGAGGCGTGGGCGTTCATTGATGCCCTGAAGCTGCATTCGAATTTGGCCAACATTGGTGACACGCGTTCCCTGGTGGTGCACCCCGCAACTACGACGCATTCCCAGGGGGATGCGGCGGAGTTGCAGCGTGCTGGCGTGAGCCCGGCCACCGTACGGCTATCAGTTGGTATCGAAAATGTGGACGATATCATCGCTGATTTGCAGGCCGGGTTTGCCGCCATAAGCTAGGCTTTACGACGGCGGCGCCAGGCGTCGTAAAGCGTCAATGACGAGCCGCCAGAAACCGGCGTGATCCAGCTGCACCGCCACCTGCGTGTGGCAGTCGGGCGGGGCGGGCGCGCGGAAGTCGGCCACGGTCATGCCGGTGGTCAAGGTGCCGGTCAGCTCCACGGACACCGGCGCGCGCCGCACTGACACCACGGTTGGGTCGATGAGGTAGGCGACGGTGCAGGGATCGTGCACAGGCGGATCGTCGAACCCTTGCGCGTTCTTATAGGCCCTACGGAAATATCCGAACAAACCCACCACGAAATCGCCCAGATCAGTGCCAAGACCTGCGATTTCCGCCTCCACGGGGGCGGTCGCCAGGGCTTGGTGGGTGAGATCCAAGCCCACCATGGTCACCGGCCATTTTTCATTGAACACCATGTAGGCGGCTTCGGGGTCGACCTTGATATTGAATTCCGCAACCGCTGACCAATTGCCCACATGGTAGCCGCCGCCCATGAGCACGACTTTCCTGCACCCGCTCCACAATGCGTGGCTCCTTGCGGGCGGCCATGGCAATGTTTGTGAGCGGGCCGGTGGGCACCAGGGTTACGGTACCCGGCTCCTCGGACATGATGGTGTCGATAATGAAATCCACGGCATGCCCTTCTGCCAGGTCAAACGCTGGTTCCGGCAGCTGATAGTTGTGGATTTCCATGCCCGTATCACCGTGAATGTCGGCGGCCACTTCCGCGTCGCGTACCAGGGGCCGGGTGCAGCCGGCATACACTGGCACATCGGTGACACCGGCAACGGTGCACACCACACGGGCGTTTCGGGACACCTTCTCTAGGGTCTGATTACCGCCAATCGTTGTGATTCCCAACACCTCAATGCGGGGATCACCCAGGGCCAGGAGGATGGCAACGGCATCATCATGGCCCGGGTCGCAATCAAGAATGATTCGCTTTACGGTTGTCATGCGTCGGTTTTCATCTTTTCAAGCGCTTCACGTGCATCGCGAGCAGCAACGGTGTCGTCAATGGTTTCCGGCTTCGGAAACTGAGCATGGACGTGCAGAACGCAATCGCCGCAATGACGGCACCAGCGATAATACCCGCAGCATAGCCGCCATCTGCGTCCTTGAACATCGACACCACCGCAAACAGGGCGGCAAAACTGATTCCCGCACCCAGGTTGAAGGCGCCCGCATTCATGCCCGGAAGATAACCCTGGTTATCGGCGGGGCTGAGCACAATGCCCAAAACCGCTGAGCATAATGTTGACCGTACCAGCGTAGGTAACGCCCATGAAGATGGCGATGAATAGCAGCAACCATTCGTTCGCCATGCCACTGCTAAGCACTGCGATCAGAAGGCCGATGAACATACCGACAAGACCAATCTGAAGCATGCGCTTATAGCCCAATTTTGCGGCAAAGGTGCCAGCGATCGGCCCAAAGACCAGGCCAGCCAACGCGTATGGGGTGAGGGTGTACCAGGAAACCATATTGGTATCGACGCCCGGGCCATAGGTGGCGTCTTGGGCAAGGTTGGGGATAATGCCGTTCATGACGGCAAACACACTGGTCATGGTGAGGATGGTTGTTAACAACAGGGCCCAGGTCCTACGCTGCTTCAGATACGTAACAGTGACGAGCGGGTGAGGCACCTTGGCCTCAATCTTCAAGAACACTGCGATACCGATGCCACCAAGTACAAGCAGACCAACGACCATCAACCAGTTAGCGTCAGCAAGCTTCCCGGCTTCGTTGAAGGCGATCAAGAGTGAACCAATGGACACCGTCAGCGGCAACACACCAAGCCAGTCCATGGGCATGGTTTCTTCGGCGGTGGATTCCCGCGTGAACAGCCGCACGCTCACCACACCGATAGCACAGATGACTGCCATGACCCAGAAAATCGAGCGGAAACCAAACGTTCCCGCCAACCAGCCACCGGCCAGAGCATCCACACCGGCAATACCACCGTTAACGGAGGCCAAAATGCCCATCAACAACGCATACTGCTTTTCGTTGGGTACTTGCTGCCGCAGCATAATCAAGGTCAGAGAAATGGTTGGGCCACAAACGCCTTGAATCACACGGCCAACAAACAGCACGGTCACGTTTGGAGCTATTGCCGAAATAACGCAACCCACAGCGGTGATGGCTAACATGCCCACCAAAACTTTGCGACGGCCACAAGGTCACCCCACCGCGGCAAGAACAGGGAAAATAGGGCGGCAGCTGTGAAGAATGCGGTTTGCGTGAGACCAATCTGCGCCTCAGTGGTCTCCAGTTCTACCTCCATGGTCTTCAATGCAGGTGACAGCATGGAAGCATTTAATTAGAATGCAAACACCGCCACCAGAAGTGCCATCATGAGTGCAATGGCCTCTGCTACTGGTATTTTTGGCAGCTCCACCGATGCCGTGGATGATGGTGGTACGCCCTGCAGTGTACGGCGAATCGGACGTGGGCATGTCTCCCCTTTCTAGGGTGATTTTTCGGTTATTGTGACCCAAATTGCAGTAACATATGGTTTATATGTTGCCACACATTTAGGGGGAATGTGACCGATTCGCAAAAAATCTGCTAGTGGTGGTATGCGTCCAAATCCACTTGTGGTGTAGGCTGCAATTCCGCAGTAGCAGGGTTCACAACACTGGGGTTCTTGAAATCCACATCATGGTCGCTACCGCTATCCACATATGGGATCTTGCCGTCAAGAACATCCATAACTTTTTGCTTATCAATAGTTTTCGTCCAGGTTCCGACCAGAAGCGTGGCAACCGCGTTACCGGAGAAATTAGTTAACGCACGAGCCTCGGACATAAACCGGTCAATGCCCACAATGACACCCACACCATCAAGCAGCTCGGGACGGTGCGACTGCAGGCCTGCCGCCAAGGTAGCAATACCGGCACCGGAGACGCCCGCGGCGCCCTTAGAGGCAATAATCATAAAGACCAACAGGCCGATTTGTTCGCTCAGCGATAGCGGCTTGTTCATGGCATCAGAAATGAAAATCGCCGACATGGTGAGATAAATGGCGGTGCCATCCAGGTTGAAGGAATAACCGGTGGGTACAACGATGCCCACGGTGGACTTGTCCACTCCCACGTGCTCCATCTTGCGCATCAGATTCGGCAAGGCCGACTCGGAAGAAGAGGTTGCGAGAATAAGCAAATACTCGCGGCCCAAATATTTGGCCAGCTTGAAAAATGCTAAACCCGGTGAATAGCCGCAAGACCAGCCCCAAAACCCCGAACACGAAGATGAAGCAGGTGATGTAGAAGGCAACCATTAAAATGGCAAGCTGTTTGACTGCCTCGATACCAGTGGCACCCACCACGCCGGCAATAGCGCCAAAAGCACCAATGGGGGCGATCCAGAGGATCATGGTGAGGATTTTAAAGACCAATCGTTGCAAGTGCGCAATGGCCCCGAGTATAGGTTCGCCTTTACGGCCCATGGACTGCACTGCAAAACCCACGAGGAGCGCAACAAAGAGGGTTTGCAGCACCGAGCCGGCGGTGAGTGCAGAAAAGAGCGTATCGGGAATGATGGACTGGATAAACCCGATCGTGCCGCCACCGTGATCGGCCTTGGCAGCGTATTCGGCACCTGCGGTTTTCGTGGCCTCAATATTGAGGTTATGACCAGGCTCAATGATATTGCCGACGGCCAGCCCCACGGCAAGGGCAAACGTGGACATGGTGATGAAATACCCGAGGGCAATGCCACCGGCCTTCCCCACGCTCGCTGCGGCCCGCACCGAACCGATGCCCAACACAATGGTGCAGAAAATCACCGGCGAGATCATCATCTTAATGAGATTGACGAACATACTGCCCAGCACCTTGAATTCCTTGGCTACATCAGGGGCAACCAGGCCAAAGGCAATACCAGCAATCACTGCAACAATGACACCGATATAAAGCCAGTGGGTGTTATCTTTTCTAGGTTTTTTGGGTTCCGCAATGCGCGGAGTAGTAGAAGCTTCAGCCATGATTCAACTCAATTTCTTTTACAACGGTTTCATGGTGACCACATGCGGAAGCACGGAAAATCGCAGCCTCATGTGATTCGGAACTCACTCAGTATATAGGTGACCTAGGCTACAACGATGCAGATTATTTGGAATATAGGTATAAAGCGGCTTTCATCCTAGCGATTTACCGTTCCAACTGGCATTTTGATATATTGTTGCACGCGTCAACAATGAAATAAGGCCGTTATATCCACCCTCAACCGGAGGTGACCAAAGAGTGTAAAAAGTGTGAAATTCGCCCCATAAAAACCGCCGAATGGCAACACGGTGCCCCATAAGACCCCATGTTATTGTGGGCACAACACGCCATGGTGCTTTCTTCGTATGCTGAACAACCGGCCCTTAAGGATAACCACCGTTTTCACCGAAAACATGAAGCAAAGTACGCAGCTAATTTTAAGCAAGATATAACGTAATGCTATTACGATGAGTTGTGACGTTCCGCAAGGAACACCAAATCTATGAACAAAATAAAGGAGCAGCGGCAATGTCTGCCACTGGATTATTAGTTTATCTCTGCGGATTCTTCGCAGGAGCCTACCTGGTCTTCCAGGGCGCCCGCATGATGGGCAACCCGGAAAAACTATGGTCGGCGCTGAATAATTTGGCACATTAACACCCGCCAAAACCATGCGAACGGCCGCATTCTTCCCACCCGCTCTCGTTGCCGCCGGGCTCTTACTGGCCAGCAACACCGCAATCTTATTCTCGGGAATCCTCTCCATTGCCATCATGCTGGCATTCACCCGAATCATCATGAAAACCCCCGCAGACAATTTAGTTTTCGGCACTCCCGCCAATAACTCGACCGAGCCTGATGCGGCTGAGCAGCAGAAAAACTCCATTGTTGCGGTAAATATTCTCGTCATGGTCATGGCGTTCCTGACCTATCTCGGGGATTTCCAAATGAAACTATGGGAATATATTCCCTAGGAATCGGTGTTGTCTTTGTAATCGCCGTATTCAGCTACCGGCTCACGACGCTGAAAAAAGCGCACACGACGACCCTCCCAACCCCGGCGCAACCACTGGCATCTGCGGCTGCATAAAATTCGCAAAACCCATGGTGGCCGTCCCTATTGAAAGGTGACGGCCACCATGGGTTTATGCATCTCACCAGATAACCATATTACTGTAACCGCGGGTTCGCTACCCCGCCGAGTTACCCCTTCGCCTGCTGCTGCGCGATATCAGCACCGATCTTGCCCACCACCGCGAGGGTGCCGGCAACAGCGGCAAGGGCAAGAATGGTGGTCCACACGTCCTTGATGCCGCCGAAGGCGGCCTTATAGTCCTCTGCGGTCCGGGTACCAGAGCTTGAAGAGCTGGTACTGGTTGCGTCCTCAACGGTCGTTCCACCGGTTGCCGCCGCGACCGTCCCGGCGGGGCCACCTCCCTCATTGCCCGCATCGGCGGCGAAAACAGGTTGGGGGCACAGGGCCAGGGCTCACGGCCAATGCCACACTCATGGCACGATATTTCGCAGGGTTATCCTTTCGGAAATGAGGTCGAGCAGATTTTCTGCATTGTCGGTGACGCGGCGTCGGGCGGGCTGGACGCTCACCACCCCATCGGTGGTGGTCACGTGAATGGGCCAACCGTAAATCCGCGAGAGATTGTCCGAGGTGTACACTTCTTCGACCGGTCCGGCGGACGCCACCACGCCGTCGGCGAGGCAAATAATATGGTCGCAGTAGGCCGCGGCCGCATTGAGGTCATGCACGACCACGATCACCGCCACCCCGGCGGTTTCGGCTATGCGTCGTACCAGGCCCAACACCTGTTCTTGGTGTTTGATGTCCAGGGCGGCCGTGGGTTCGTCAAGCATAATGACCGGGGTTGCTAGGGCCCAATACCCGGGCCAAGGCCACCCGGGCCCGTTCACCACCGGAAAGCGTGCTGATGTCACGGCCAGCCAGATGAGTGGTGTCGGTTGCTTGCAATGCCGCATCGATGATGGCGTCGTCGTATTCGGCCTGCGGCTTGTTGTGCCAGGGCCGCCGACCCATGGCAACAACGTCCCGCACCAGAAAATCGAACGACACGGTGACGTCCTGTAGCATGACCGCCCGGGCACGTGCCAGCTCTTGGGGGGCGGTGACCGCGGGATCGCATCCGGCCACCGTAATTTCACCGGATTGGCGTTCCAGGTCGCCGCTTAACACGGCAAGCATGGTGGATTTCCCGGCGCCGTTGGGGCCGATGAGGCCGGTGACTTCCCCGGCGCGGGCGGTGAAGGTGATGTCGTGAAGGAGGGTGTGGTCGCCGATGGTGACGGTGACATCGGTAACGGAGATCATCGGATTCCCTTTCGCATCATGCGGCGGAGGAGGAAGAAGAAGGTGGGGCCGCCGACCAGAGCGGTGAAGATCCCGATGGGGAGGTCGGCGAAGGGGATGGTGGTGCGCGCCGCGACGTCGGCAAGCGAAATGAGCAAGGCGCCGGCAAGCGCGGAGGCTGGGAGGAGTACCTTGTTTTCCGGTCCGGTAATTGTGCGCACATGGGTGGGGGACGATGAGTCCCACAAAAACCGATAAGGCCGGCGAATGATACTGCACCGGCGGTGAGCACGGTAGATGCGGCGATGGCGGCGATTCGCAGGCGGGCGACGTCGATGCCGGTGTGGCTAGCTGCGCGTTCGCCGAGGGCCAGAACGTCGAGTTGGCGGCCCAGGCTGAATGCGATGAGCGAGCCAACGATGATGATGGGCAGCACTACCCACACGTGTTTCCATTGTGCACCGTTGAGGGAACCCATTTGCCAGAAAAATAATTTGTTCCCGGTTGGTGGTAGGTGCGAGGTAGACGGTGAACGAAATGATGGCGCCGCACACCGCATTGATGGCGATGCCTGTGAGGATGAGGTTAACGACGGAGACTTTGCCTTGGCTGCGGGCGAGTTGGTAGATGATGAGGGTCACGATGACCGCGGAGAGAAACCCGCCGGCGGGGACGGTGAATGTGCCAAGCACGCTAATATTAAAAACAATGATCAGAGCTGCGCCAACGCCGGCCCCGGAGGTGACGCCGATGATGGAGGGTTCCGCGAGGGGGTTAGCGAAGACTGCCTGCATGAGGGTGCCGGCCACGCCAAGGGCTGCGCCGACGAGGAGGCCCAGTAAGATGCGAGGGATGCGGATTTCCCATACGACGTTGGCGGCGAGTCCTAGGGATTTGGCCCCGTCGCGGCCGGCGGCAAGAATGTCGGGGAGCCGTTCCGGTGGCACGTAAAACTGGCCCAGGATGAGGGACGCTATCACTGCCAGCGTGAGGACGACCCCGAGGGTGACGAAGGTGAGTATGCGGCGCTGGTGGCGGCGGGCAAAAACGTCGAGGACGGGTGCGTCCATCGAGGTGTTATTGGGCTTGGTCTGGAGCATAGATCGCCTGCGCTAGTCGAAGGAGTGTTTGACCGGTGAAGGGGCCGAATGCCAGGGGATTGACCATCGGGAAGGGTGACGATCCGTTGTTTTTGGCCTGCGATTGTTTGTGCGATTCCGGGGCGCTGCATGAGGGCCGTCGATGCCGCCTGTGGATTCCAGGCCGCCTTCCATCGCGATGATGAGTTCGGGGTTGATGCGGGCCGGGGCTTCCGCGGTAGCAGGGGTGGTGTATTCGAGGTTGTTTTCGGCTGCGAGGTCGACGCCGCCAACGCCTTCGATGAGGTCTTTTCGCTCCGGTGCCGTTGCCAGGATAAAGAAGACGCCACCGTTTCCGCGGGCGTAGACGAAGGCCATGCGCATGGGGTCTTTTGGGCACAAGTTGGGTGATTGCTTCTTTATCTTTGGTGATTTCGTCTTTGGTACGCTCGGCTAGTTTATCGCCTTCGCTGCTGAGGGCCCACGACGTCGGCGACGTTTTTGATGTCTTCGCCAACGGCATCGATGGTGCGTTTGGGTTCCATGACGACGACGGTGACGCCGGCGTCCCGAGTGGTCGATGGCTTCCCGCGGCCCGGATTGAATGGTCAACGATGACGAAGGTTGGTTGCAGCTGGAGGACTGCTTCCACGTTGATGTTGTGTCCGCCTTGCGTGACGACGGGTAAATCTTTTCAGGGATTCCTCTGTTGATGACACGGTGCGGCCCACAATGTTTTTGCCAAGGCCCTAGTCCGGTGAGGGTTTTTGAATAGCTTCCGTACAGGTCAAGGGGCAAAATTCTGGAAACGTCGGTGACTTCAACATCGTAGCCGTCGGCGTCTTGCAGGGACACTGGGAGTTGTGGTTTGGGGTCGTTGGTGACGGGCACAACCTCGTCAAACTAGTGACGGCGGTGACTCCGGTTATAGTGCGCGGGTCTTTGAGGGTCTTTGGAGGTCGCTGTGACAGAGTCACGGAGTTTCGCGTCGGAGTCCTGGTAGGCGCCTTGAACGCCGCAGCCGGTGACGGCAAGAGCGCATAGAACGGCCAGGATAGTTTTACGTAAAATCATTATGGGTCTTTCTTTGGCTTATATTGCCGGGTTATTTTTCACGAGGCGGCCCATGCTGCCACCGCCGACGACGAAGGCCGCCACCGCCAGGAGCAGATACATCATGGGGGTCATACCAGCTGCTTCGAGACCACCGGCGCCGGCGGATTTCACCTTGAATTTGTTGGCACCGTTTTTGATAGCCAGAGCCGGAGGAATCGCCGTTACCACTGCCGCTGCCATCGGCGTCGGAGGCACCGTCGGCGCCGCCACCAGCACTCCCCATTTTTCAGGGCTTCGGCCGCGGCTGCCGCCACCTGCACCGCCCGCATCGCCGGCACCACCAGCGCCACCTGCGGAACCAGCCGCGGCGGCACCTTGGCCTTGGGCACAGTTAGCGGCGCCCCAAGGCAGCGTTGAAGCTAATGGGGTCGAGCTGGGTGCCTGCTTGGTAGAAGTCAGCGAAGGCCTTGGCGCCGGCGGCAGAGGGAAACGTTGGCTTTTACCCGATACTTGGGAGTCGGAGACGTTGAGCGTGGTAAAGCTCAGGGTTCCTAACGCAACGCGACCAAAATCTGTGCGTTTACCTGTGGTATCCGAGGAGTTCACATTGGCAATCAATGTGCCGGAATTGCTCTTGAACTGGATTTCGAGATTGGAGATATTGAGGTTCAACACACCGTTGTGGCCGGTAAATAGGATGCCGCCCCCCATAGCCGATGGTGCCGGATTTTGCTTTTGGGATCCACTGCACCGTTCTTGCCGGTGAAGTGGAAGATTCCATTGCTGTTGGTGACCCCATTCAGGGTCCATTTTCCTTTGGCGATGGATCCGGTGATGTAAGAGCGGAATGATTTTTCACGCCCCAATCGGCCTTGGCGTTTTGCACGCCGCGAGCACCGCTGGCGGTACATACATCGGTTCCGCCGGCTGCTGCCCCACCACCAGGAGTTGCCCGCCGCCAGAGGCACCTCCACCGGATGCCCCCACCAGCTGCAGCGCCAGCGCCACCAGGGCTGTGCCGCCACCGCCCGAGTCACCAGCACCACCTGCGCCGTTACCGGTGGCCCCGCCACCAGCAGCATCGCCGCCAGGCGTCCCGGATGCGTCCGAGGCCCCTGATGTCCCAGCCGCACCCCCACCGGATGCTGTGGCACCGCTGGTACCACTGGTGCTTTTTGCTCCCACCCGTGGCGCCTGAAGCACCACTATTACCAGCGGCCGTCTTGCCGTCATTTGTGAAGGCAGTGACTTGTTTTTTGAATTCCTGGGCGTTCCCCATGAAGGTTGTGGAGACCATTCATGGTGTCGTTAGTTTCGGAAACAATGTCCATGACTTCTGTTGGCACCGGTGAATTTACCGGTGATCTTGTTGAGGGTTTTTGTTCCTCCTGTCCCACCGCCGCCACCAGTGCCACCCGTACCGCCAGCGCATTCACCACTTACCTTGATGCTGCCGCTAGTGGGGTCCATGACTTCACCGGCCGAATAATTGAGGAAGAGCTTGGCTCCTTCACCAGTCAAGGTACTATTTTCCGGCCATGTCGACAGTGCCACTGCCGGTGTTGGCGGCTTGCGCAAGGTTGATGTCGATAAGCGCTATATCTCGGCCTTCGATTTTATTGCCACGGTGGGACTTATCCACCATGTCTGATTCGTAGGAATCATAGCTGGCAATCAATTGGGCATTGCTGCCCTTGACTTCCAGTCGCAGATCGAAGAGGGTCATGTCGAGGAGGTCTTCCCCACCATAGTTGTGGCCACGAAAGTTCAGCTTTCCCTGCAAGGGTATGGTAGCGGTGTCGCCAGAAACGTTGGAGGCCTTGTCTGCGGGAAACACGAAAGCGCCGTCACTACCGGTTTCCGATCCTGGAAGCTACCGCCATCAATACTCCATGAGCCATCGGCGATGGGACCTTGACATAGTTGCGATAGCTTTGTTTCACACCCCAGTTGAAGGTCCCGCAGGTTCCTTGTGCAACAGCGTGAGGAGCGGCAACCACCAGTGGGAGCGCAACCATGGTTGGAATTACCAGAGTTCCAATAAAGCCACGCCTTAATATCGCATAGGATATACTCACTGCTTACAACTCCAACTCTCATGTATTGAATAGGGGAAGCTCACACTGCCCAATCGACAGCGAACCAGCTAAGGTAAAGCTACACAAACAAACCTTATTTTGTATAGGGTACGCTTAGTTGATCATCAAACCTGATTTTTAGGAAGTGGCGATAACCTGCATGAATACCGATAGCTCTCGGGCATTTTTCAACCTTTATCCAGATGTCGACCCAACAAAAGGAATACCCCTGACTGGGGGCGAACGTCTGTCGATCACAATAGCCGCAGCCGTCTTATCATTTGGGTTTGTCATCGAAGACATCACAGTTGCCGGCATTGGACTAGGCCTGCTGTTATTTGCCACTATCTATCCCAGCCAAAAGACCGCTCGCCGCATCCGCACTGAAGCAAAGGAACGCTTCCCACACGAGGACTGGATAGAATACCGGATTCTACGAAAAATCAACCTTGACCTGTACATCCCATTATTTTGGGCCGCAATTATTGGCGTTAATTGTGCCGCATTTTGGTATCTTTACGGCCGCTTTGGCATGCCCGCAGCCGTAGGTGCGACAGCCCTAACCGCATTATTGGTATGGCTCATGCCCGGTATGAATCCGATGTGGTTTCGCCATGGGAAGGCGTCGCAAAGCACACCCACGAGCTACCCCCAATCAGGCTTTGTCCCCAAGGAAATCGACACTGTGGTTTTACCGCGCATATTCGACTAGACCAAGCTGTCCAGGTAGCATGAACTCATTCAGACCACGAAAGGAAACCTCATGCTCGACACCACGGGAACGCTGCATAAAGTAGACATCGGCGAGTTTATAACCGAAGCTGGTGCAACCATTCCCAATGTCACTATCGCCTACCAAGCGTGGGGAACTTTTCATGGCAACAACCTCATCGTGGTGGAACACGCATTGACTGGGGATTCCAACGTGGTTAGCTGGTGGGATGGCGTGGTCGGACCAGGGAAAGCCCTAGATACCGACAAATATTGTGTGCTCTGCACCAACGCCCTGGGCGGATGCATGGGCTCCACCGGGCCGACCAGCCTCGCACCCGACGGCAACCACTGGGGATCCCGCTTTCCTGCGCTCTCCATTCGGGACCTGGTGGCAGCGGAAAAACAATTCTCGACAAAATCGGGTAACGCAGATACTCGCGGTGCTGGGCGGCTCCATGGGTGGGGCCCGAACCCTGGAATGGACCCTGCTCTACCCGCAACTCGTCAACGCCGCACTCGTGCTAGCAGTCTCGGCACGGGCCAGTGCCTGGCAAATCGGGATACAAACCGCCCAAATATCCGCTATCGAGCAAGACCTCGACTGGCACGGCGGCGATTACTATCGCACCGAAGCCACCCCACACAATGGTTTAGCCGCAGCCCGGCGCATCGCACACCTCACCTACCGGGGCGAACTAGAAATCGACGAGCGTTTCGGCACCACAGTCCAACCAGGAGAAAATCCACTAGGACCTTACCGCGACCCCCACCAACGGTTTGCGGTACAAAGCTACCTTGATTATCAGGGGGTCAAGCTCACCGAACGATTCGACGCCGGCACATATGTCACCCTGACCGAAGCCATGAACCGGCACGATATCGGGCGCGGACGCGGCGGACTCAATAAAGCGCTTGCCGCATCACAGGTGCCAACCATGATCGCCGGCGTAGACACGGACATTCTTTACCCCTACCACCAGCAGGAACACCTCTCCCGCAACTTGGGCAATTTGCTGGCGATGGCTAAGATTTCTTCCCCTGTTGGGCACGACGCATTCCTGGTGGAATGCCGACAGGTCAGTCGAATTATTCGGCATTTCCTCACTATGGCGGACGCCAATAGCACAGACGCCAATATGTATTTCATTTAGGGCTTTTCGGGCTTGGTCTTGTGCAGGCCTGGGTACATGGCGGGTCTGGGACGATCAGTCGCAGCCTTTTGGGCGGCCCCAATCCTGCTAGGATCCTGGCCTGCACAAGCCACTGCCCAACCCGTTTCTCGTCTTTGAAGCAGCCACCCCACCAGTATCAAAACTGCTGAGCTGGAGTTGTGTTTTCCGCGTCCCACCATAACGGTATCTGAATCGAGAAAAGTCTCAGCTCAGCACATGCGCTATAGCTCCGGCGCTGTGGTTATGCATTGGCGCAGCAGGGTGACGGTATGGTCTGACACACGAGAATCTACTCAGTTTTTACCAAATCCGCGCTAGCAGCTTCCTGTAGCAGGTTCGCTGAGCTGGAGTTGCACCTGAGCACACCGTTACCGGCATCAAAAATACCTGCAACCCCAATGCTGCATATTTATTACCCCAGCTCAGCAAACTTGCGTCAGCTTAGGGGACTTTTCCGACAGGATCGCCAAGCGGGATCGCCGGGACTTTCCGGGATGATTCGTGGGCTCATGGCTTACTGGACTAGCTTCCCAGGGAGTCCACAGACGATGACAGAAAAAGAATAAAGGCACCAATGACAGACGTAAAGATCGCGTCAAACTTCTGCGACCGCACCGCTAACACCGAAAGAACTTTCGAATCACAGGTTAATCGCACCACTGACAGCCACACCAACCCGGCTCCTAACGTGAACGTGGCGCGACGCCAGTGCTCCATGACCGCAAATCCACCAGACACCACAATGGCCAACAGGAATAGCCCCATACAACCGTATTGCGCTGTCAAAGGCAGCTTGGAAGGTTTGAGGTCAATATCATGCGGATTATCAAGGATAGTTACCGGTTTTTGCCTGGCGGGTTTCCCCTCCGACGGATTATGTTCTAACGATTCGGGTTTTTTAGTCTTGGCGGGAACGATCGCAGCTATCGCCTCAGCGTCCGCCATTTTGCTCCAGTTGCTGCTCCGCACGTTCTACCACGTTGCGCACCAAGAACGCCCGGGTCAATGGGCCAACGCCACCAGGGTTAGGGGAAACATGGCCGGCAACTTCCCATACGTCAGGATGAACGTCACCGAGAAGTTTGCCATCAACCCGGGGACACACCCACATCAAGCACCGCCGCACCGGGCTTCACCATGTCAGCGGTCAACATATGCCCCTTACCTGCGGCAGCAACAATAATATCGGCAGCAGTGGTTTCGGCCTTCAGATCCTGTGTACCGGTATGGCACAACGTCACCGTGGCGTTTTCCGACTTACGGGTGAGCATAAGACCAATCGGCCGACCCACGGTCACACCCCGACCAACAACCACAACCTTTTTACCCGCGGTCTCCACACCAAAGCGTTTCAGCAGGTGAATGGCACCGTTCGGGGTGCAGGGCAATGGGGCTGGTTCGTTCAGAACCAATTTGCCCAGGTTTACCGGGTGCAAACCATCGGCGTCTTTAGCAGGATCAATGCGCTCCAGCACAGCATTCTCGTTGAGATGCCTCGGCAATGGGAGCTGAACAATGTAGCCGGTACATGTGGGATCAGCATTGAGCTCGTCAATGACGGCGTGTAATTCTTCCTGGCTAATGTCGGCCGGCAAATCCTTCCGAATCGACTTCACTCCCACCTGTTCGCAGTCCCGGTGCTTCATTTTGACATATGCATGGCTGGCTGGATCATCCCCAACCAGCACAGTCGCCAACCCCGGTGTGATTCCCTTTTCCTGGAGCGACCGAACGCGAGTGGCGAGATCCGCAAAAATCTCGTCCCGATAGAGATTACCGTCAAGTTTGATTGCTGTCATGGTTGCCATTATATTCACCGCCTAGAATCTAAGAGCCGGAATCCCACACTGATAACCACCCATGTGATTGCTCCGCACCCGCATTCCCTGACTATGTGCTGACCCAACCAAACCAGCGGAAAAATCAGCAAGCATAGAGATCGCTATCATGGAATAGCGCATAGTGCTGAGCTGGAGTTCTCAAACCAGCAAATAGGCACTGAATCGAGAAAGTCCAGCTCAGCACCCCCGCTACCTTTTTCCACTGTCGCCGGAATCTCCGACCCCACGGATGTCCGAACGCACACCAGTGCGATTCGGCATGGCGGCAAACCCAAAAATCACCCGGATTGAACAACTTCACCAATAACCAATCAGATTTTTGCAACACCATCCCCTATTGAACCGATGCCCAGTGCCATGCTATTGCCGCATTATCAATGCGGCATCCGTTGCGGCGTAAAGTGCTTAATCATGACCACTGATCCTTCCGCATCGTTTGCCCACATTATTTTCGACCAACCATGCATTCCCCCAAACACCGGCAATGCCATACGCCTATGCGCAAACACCGGTGCAACCCTCCACCTGGCTGGGCCATTAGGGTTCAATTTGAAAGATAAAAATCTCAAGCGTGCCGGCCTGGATTACCACGACTTCGCCAATGTACAGGTACATAAAAATCTCCAGAATTGTTTCGACACCTTGCCGGAGCACCAACACCGAGTCTTCGCGTTCAGTTCGCATGGCGTCACCACACACACCGACATCACTTACCGATTTGGTGACGTGTTGCTATTTGGAACGGAACCTACTGGTTTGGATGAGTCAGCATTACACCATCCACGCATCACCGAAATTGTGCGGATCCCCATGCGGCCTGGGATTCGGTCGATGAATCTGGCCAATGCCGCATCAGTGGCGATTTACGAAGTATGGCGGCAGTTGGGTTATCCCGGCGCAGCTAATCCCACCATGCCCGACTCCCCACAACGCATCGAGCACACCCAGCCAAATCCACCAAGGCGGAATTCTACAAACCAGAAACAGCCACAAGAGCTGCAACAACTAAAACAACCGTGATAGCAATACCACTTGACTCAATACGCAACATCTATGGTTACGAAATCTTTACCCCACTACCCCCGGCCAATCTGCATAATGGGATAGTAAAGACTGCCTACACTAACCCCGAAAGGAACACGTATGGCACACGAGGCAAGTAGTAAGCGTGATCGAGATGAAGCCCATCTGCAAGGGCATTGGTTACTGGCTGCTTAGGCAAAAAGGTGCTTCGTCCTGGTGGAAAGAAGCTCACCAATTGGATGATTGATAATGCGAATCCCACAAATAAGCGTGTGGTGGAATTCGCGCCAGGCCTGGGAATCACGGCCGCTGAAATTCTGGATCGAAACCCGAAAACATATACAGGTGTGGATCAAGATCCGGATGCGGCCACCGCGACCACATTGTCCACAAAGCAAGCTCGACTGGGAATCCCCACCGAGGTCATCAATGGCGTGGCATCTGATACTGGCTTGCCAACAGGCGCTGCCGATTTGGTGGTAGGTGAAGCGATGCTCACCATGCAGGGTGAAAAGGGAAAAACCGCTATTGTTTCAGAGGCGAATCGAATCCTAACCACGGGGGGACGATATGCCATTCATGAGCTGCTGCTTACCCCTAATAATGTCGATCAGGCGGTCGCCGATAATCTGCGCAAGGCGCTAGCCACAACGATCAAGGTGAATGCCCGCCCGTTGACTGCCACCGAGTGGAGTGAGCTATTGGAAAGTAACGGCTTTAAGGTGCTGTCAATCAAGGTGGCACCCTATGGGATTGTTACAGCCCAAGCAAATGGTCGAGGATGAAGGCTCACGGGTGTTGAAGATTATGTTTAATCTGGCCTGTAACTCACAGGCACGCAAGCGGGTCTTGGCGATGCGGAAGGTTTTCAGCGAGAATGCCCAGAATTTAGGCGCCATTTCAATCATCGCGGAAAAAGTTTCTGACGTAAAACCTGCTGAAACAGTGGCAGCCGAGACACCTGAGGACTCCCCCAAAGTTACTGAGCCTAAGGCTGCAGAATCTAAGCCCGCAGAGCCCAAGGCTACAAACCCCACAGCCGCGGAGTCCAAACCGCAAGACAGCAAACCCTGCCGATAGCACCACAGCTGACAAAGCGCCCAAGGCTGACGCATCTAGTGAAGCAGCGCCCAGCAGCAAGACAACACCCAGTAAGGCAGCAGCGAGCAGCAAAGCCGAGACTCCTAAGCCCACAGCTCCCAGGGCCACAGCCCACAAAACTACCCTAACGGCCACCAAGGCCGAAGCCGCAGCACCCAAGGCTGAGACTCCCAAGGTGAAAGCCACCCCTGCGAAAGACACGCAGGTCGCGGCGGATACCAGCAAAAATCCGAGGACAAAAAGCCCGAAGTAGCTAAAGACGCTACGCCGAAAAAGGCTGTCCCCTAGCCGCACGATCCACGAACCCGGAATAAGAAGTCATAACGATAGTGAGCGGTGCCCATGCAATGCCCGACGCAAGCGCTGGGCATCGTCTCGGCTTAAGTCGCGTCCGCTCATGCTTACTGGCCCCTGCACCAGGTGAAGTTTTACCGTAGAAATATTGGTGATTCGCTGTAGTGGCCCGGTGAAGACGCCAAATTTCTTGAATGTGCCGACGAAACACAATGGCGGCACGATGCCCAAAAAAGCCACAGTGTTCGATGGCACAGTCGTCGGTAAGCTCGAATGTTTGGCGGCGAAAGTCGATGGGGGACACGAGGAATGCGCGGGCTGGACTGCGGAATTGGGTGCGCCGGCCGGTCGGGGTCGACTCGGCACCCGGTGAGTAGTTCGCACAGCATCATGGCCGTACGCTTGTCGCCAACGGGGAGGATGGTCATGCCGTCGCTGCGCTCACCGTAGCCCGCGACGGTGACCTGGACCCGCCACCACCAAACGGCCGCCATAGGGCGGTTTTTCGGAGACTTATCGCGTGAACCCGGGACATATTGAGGGTTTTGCGTTGGAGGTTAGCAAGCCCATAGGAGACATTGATAGTGTCGCCCACCCGATGAGCGGTAAATTGGTAGGAGCCATCAATGGTGCGCCAAATATTGGGAATAGTGCTGACGAATACCGGCAGCAGTGCCGCGAGATGAATATCAAACCCCATGCTGGTGAGGGTAAGCACCAGGGATACGAACGCCGACAGGCTAAAAAGCGACGCCAGCAGGGAACGATAGATGGGGATGGGGGGAACGAGGAGCTCGCCTTCGGTGAACTGGCCGAGCAGTTGTTTCTTCAGGTTTTCGGCGGCGCGACGTTTCAGGTAGCGGACTTCAATGCGGGAGTTATGGCCTCCGGCGGTTTCGATACGCACGGCGGCCAGCCCGAAAAGTCGCGCATGGAAGGGCTGGACAACATCAATGGCTTGGGTTCGGTCCAGTCGGGCGCTGCGGATTTTGCGTCGAATAAGACCCCAACGAAAGACGATATCGATGTCGGTGACGGTGTAGCTGGTGGCCCGCCACCACAGGAGGGAGGCTCCTGCGGCTATCACCACGCCCGCACCAATGATCCCCGCGGCCTGGAGGGTTTCGGTGCGGTCGTTGGACAAGAGGCGGTGGACGAGATCAAAGGTGTAGTCGCTAAAGGTGGTGACGGCAAAAATGATGGAGGCGACGATAAAACTCCAGGCACGAAGCACAGGGGTGAGGGGATGGACGCGATGGTTCATAGGCTTATAGGTCGATCATGTTTTCTTTTGCTCGCCTAGCAATACGAACCCGGAGCTCATCGGCGAGGTCGGCATCGAGTCCGGGGATTTTGGCATCAACACTGGCGGATGCGGTGTGCAATCGCAGGGTTTTCAGCCCGTACCTGCGTTCGATTGGCCCTTGACTCACATCGAGATATTGGACCCGACCATAGGGAACAACGGTAAAGGTATGCCAGAGTTTTCCCTTGCTGAGCAGTAAATCGTTGTCGGTTTCGAGCCAACCGAGGCGATAAACCTGCCGGGGGATAAGCCAAATCTGCCACAGCAGAAAAATCCCGGCAACAATGGCAAGATAATAGCCCCAGTGGATGCCCCAATATTCGTCGTCAAAATAGCGTCCCCACACAACCGCACCACCGGTAGCAATGATGTACCAAGGGATGCGGGCAAGGTAGCGCACCTTAATCAGGTCCGGCGACACGGGGGTGAGAGTTTCGTCCATAGCGGGTTCCACTTTAGTGGACGTCGAAAAGCATACCGCTCAGTCTGCCACTACCAAGCATGTTATCAATTTTGTTACATTTGGTACCTGTGGGCACAAAACCGCACTTTACGACGCCGCATTGCGCGCAATCAAGCGCCATTATATCACGGATCAAACAGACCAAGCTGTACATTTTTTGAGCAACTGCGCTAGGGTCAACTGCTAGTTAAATACACGCAGACCCTAAGGATGAAGATTTCAACATTATGGGCATCTGTTTCACTCGACTCATAGCAGCCACCGCCGCCACCGTTATAGCGCGCCACCGGCCTGGGTTGCCTGCTCCAGCAACAGCAATTCCCACCAGCGCCGATGGCGAAAACCACCATCCGCATCTGGCACCACTCGACGCGGAAAAGAAAGCCTGGGAAGTATTCGAGCAGAAAGCCAAGGAAAACGGCATCAAACTGGAGGTCACAAGTTTCGGTGACTATAACACCCCAACCTGGCGCTGTCGCAAGACCAAATCGACGTGAACCTGTTTCAACACCTGAAATTCCCTCGTGAATATAATGTTGCCAACAAGGACAATCTCACCCCGGTCGGCGCCACCGAAATTGTTCCCTTGGCCCCTATTCTGAAGGACCACACTGGCCTCGACGGCATTGATGGGCAAGAAGTCGCCATCCCCAACGACCCCTCCAACCAGGGCCGCGCCATTAACGTGTTGGTAAGCTAAACTTGTCACGCTGAAAGACGACACAAAAACACCGTCACCCCCACCCCTGAAGACATCGACCAAGACAAATCCAAGGTGAAGGTCGTGCCGGTTGATGCTGCCGAAACCACGGTCGCTCACGGCGAGGGCAAGCCGACGATCATTAATAATACCTACCTCGATCGAGCCAATATTGATCCAAAATTATCCGTCTTCGCCGACGACCCCAAGTCGGAGGTTGCCGAACCCTACATCAATGCCTTCGTGGTCAAACATGACCGCAAGGATGAGGAAGTCTTCCAGAAGCTGACGGAGCTATGGCATACCCAAGAAGTGCAGGATGCCGTCGCCGAGGACTCTAAGGCACATCAATTCCGGTCACACGTTCCGCCGAGGATTTGCAAAAAATCCTGGAGCGGTTAGAGCAGACCGACAAATAACTCCCTCAGCCCACACCTAAAACCCCGGTAATGCCACTGGGGTTTTAGGGATTTAACCTCAAGAAAGAGGCTTCAGGTGATCGGTACCCAAATCGAATTCAAAAACCTTTCCAAAACATTCCCGTCACGCAAAAAAGGTGCTGAGAACGTTATTGCGCTCAGCGATATCAATCTCACCGTGGAACCTGGTGAAATCATTGGCATCATTGGCTACTCCGGTGCCGGCAAGTCCACACTCGTGCGCATGATTAATGGCCTCGACACGCCCACCAGCGGTGAAGTGCTTCTCGACGGCACCAACATCGTGGGCATGAAGGAAAAAGAACTCCGAGCTGTGCGCCGCAATATCGGCATGATCTTCCAACAGTTCAACCTTATGAATTCACGCACCGCCGCCGGCAATATCGACTACCCGCTCAAGCTTGCGGGCATCCCCAAAGATGAGCGAGACGAACGAGTGGCCGAACTTCTCGACTTCGTGGGCCTCTCCGATCGCGGCGATAACTACCCCGAACAGCTTTCCGGCGGCTAAAAACAGCGCGTCGGCATCGCCCGCGCACTCGCCAGCAACCCCGCCCTCCTGCTTGCCGACGAAGCCACGTCCGCCCCTCGACCCGGAAAACCACGCATGAAGTCCTCCACCTCCTGCGGAAAGTCAACCAGGACTTAGGCATCACCATCGTGGTCATCACCCACGAAATGGAGGTGGTGCGGGCCATCGCCGACAAGGTAGCAGTCATGGAAAACGGCAAAAATCATGGAGTACGGCACCACCTACGAGGTGTTTTCCAACCCCAAAACCGTGGTGGCTCAAAAATTCGTGGCCACCTCCCCTGCGGAACACCCCCGACACCATCGAATCGGAGGAACTGCTTTCCCACGAAGGACGCCTTTTTCACCATCAACCTCACGGAAGAATCCGGGTTCTTCGCCGCCGCCGCAGAAGCCCGCAGCAACGGGGCGTCGATCGGCATTGTGCATGGTGGCGTCACCACTTTGCAACGCCACTCCTTCGGCAAGGTCACGGTCCGCCTGACCGGGCTCCAAAATCTGCAATCGACGACTTCCGCAACCGATTGCAGCGCACCACCGACATTAAGGAGATCCTGCGATGACCACTGCTATTCTGGGCCGCCGGCGAAACCAATTGAATCGGCTCGCCGGCCCATTCCAGGAAGCCATCGTCGACACCCTGGTCATGGTCGGCACCACCCTCGTCATTGGTGGACTATGCGGCCTCATCCTGGGCATGCTGCTCTACACCACCCGCGCCGGGGGCATCCTTCAAAACAAGTTCGTTTTCGGGCTCCTCAACATCCTGGTCAACTTTGTTCGCCCCATCCCCTTCATCATTCTGCTTTGTCACCCTCGGCCCCCTGACAAAAAGCACTGGTGGGAAGCCAAATTGGTCGGGACGCCGCCATCGTCGGCATGTGGTCGCCGCAACCTTCGGGGTGGCGCGCATCGTGGAACAAAACCCTTGTGACCATCGACCCTGGCATGATTGAAGCTGCCCGAGCCATGGGGGCCAGCCCCGGCAAATCATCACCGGCGTAATCATCCGCGAGGCCTTGGGCCCGCTGGTATTGGGTTATACCTTCTGCTTCATTGCCATCGTGGACATGTCCGCCATGGCCGGCTACATCGGTGGCGGCGGGCTTGGTGACTTTGCCATCACTCGAGGGTTATCGGGCCTTTAACCTGGAGGTCACCTGTAACCACGTTCATGATTATCATTATCGTGCAGATCGCCCAGCTCTTGGGCAACTGGTTGTCCCGAAAGATCATGCGCCGCTAATTGGGGTTGGCTGCAGGGTAGTTATACCCTAGCCACACTGATAGCTACCCACACCTGGGCGATTTTAGGCTGGTCCCCGCAGCTGGGAATGACCCCCGAAGCTTCCTGCTGTTCCAGGGTGACCAGCCACCTCGACCATCCCCGATGGCTGACCAGCAGCTTTTCTACCCCCTGGCCTTGGGCCGCAGGTTCCGCACTGGTAGCGGTGGTCGCAGTAACCGCAACGGTAAGAACGCCGGGACGAGGCGTCTCACCCTGATCGAATATTTTTTCTAAAACCGCTATCTCTGCCACCTGCTGTTGGCTGGTGAAAATCCCCCGGCCTCGATTCCCAGGCAGAAACAGTTTATCCTGCATGGCATAGCTGTATACGTCTTGAGCGGCACGGGAATTCAGCCGCCCATAAAAATAAGCCCAGGGAAACAGCATCATGGAAGGGGCGAAGCGATGCCCCTTCGTATGGCTACATTCCCAGATCGGCGCATCCGGGAATGCCCGCACCAGATCTTGGGCGATGGGTCGGCCTTTTGATCGCGCAGCAACGATCCCTGTTTGGCATGCGTGCAGACAAGAAGTTGGGGTTCGGTGATCACGCGCGCTCGTTCCGGGACGGTATCGGGGCTGGTAAGATCCAGCTCCCCCAACTCATCAACGCTGCTAATCATCAGATGCTTGGTGATCCCTTGCTCACAAAACACCAGGTAAGTATTGCGTTCCCGACCACCCTGTCGGCCGATACGCCCCGGCTTACGGATGAGGTAAAGACCAGGAGCTGCTTGAGTGTTTTCGGTATCGGCTGCGCTAAAAGTACCGCCGTCGAGGACGTCGTGGCTCCACGGACCTGCATGCTCGTAGAGAACGAAGACACCACCGGTACGGGCACTACCAGGCAGGGGTTCTGCCGCAAACATCCGAGCAGAATGTTCTGGACGATGGGAGCGCACAGGCATTGGCTGCAAAGGATCGTAGTCTCATGGCCGTGGGAAAGGAATCGGTAGATTCGATGTGGTTGGCGGTGCTCATGGTTCCTTAAGTGTAAGGGTTGGCATGCCCGAAGGAAACTTTGAGCACCTTACCCCGGATCAGACAGCATCTTCCCCGGCACGCACAACCTGCTAGAACCTGCCCACAACGATGATCAGAATGTCACCAAAACACTAACCCCAAGCTCAGCACAACTGCTGAGCTGAGGTAACAAACATGCTGTTCTGCCGCCTGCGACTTCCATCCGGTAGCACCTTCGCCCAATCGGAACCCAGCTCAGCACATCCACTATTCCCCACCACCACTGATTATCAACCATTGCCGCCCCATCCGGCCCCCACGCCGCGGACTTCAAGCTGTACTCTCGATTCAGTATCAACCATGGGTGGCCCCACAGGCCAGAACTCCAGCTCAGCACATCACCCACCCCCCACACGCACCAGCTTCAACATGCCAACCCCCACCCCTAAACCCCGACAACGACCACAGCAAACCGCAGGCACCAAGGAAAACCTGCGCAACTGGCACGCCTGCCACGACCGATACTGCCCACAAACCCGCCCATCACGGTAGTCCAGCTCAACAGTTCCGCTTCCCCACAGCTTCTCGTTAGCTTACCGTTCAACCAGCACGCCCACTCGGCAAGAACTAGCCCATAAACCCACACGTCAGCCATCAAGCCGTATGACCAAAAAGACAATATTAGTGATATAACTGCAGCATATCGGTTTGGCAACGATCGCTTCGATAATCCGTAGCGGGAACTCGCCAATCCCTCGTTACAGAAGTTACTATTGTGATATGAGTGAAAAGAGTCTGACCCCCGAGCCTCAGCTGTCGTCATTACCGTCGTGCGGTGCTTACCCTCGCTGCCTGCAACAACAGCGACAACACCACGAGCAAACTCGCAAACACCGCCAGTACTGCCCAAACCCCTCAGCCACCGCACCCCTGCACCCGAACAACCCACATCCCCCATCCCCAGCACCCCAGCCACAACCACTCCAAGCAATAATGCTGAGGACAACATCGAACCCAACCACAAACCAAAACACCGAGGAAGGCAAACTCTGTCCCCATTGGGATGATTATAGCAATTATGACGACTATGACCAGGAATCACCATTAATTTCGCTGGCACAAACACACCCGAATGGACCGCCGAATATACCGATAACCCCACCCAACAAGGCAGCGGCCGACCCATCAAATACGATGGCGACCATGCACTAAACCTCATACATCAAAAACGTCGCTACGCTGTTCGAAGTCGGGCGAGATGATCCAAATCTCAGCCCAGTACCGCATAGTCAGCGGTGTCAGAAGTCTGTTCCGGCGGCAATATCTGAAGGACAAGCCCAGTTTGTTATTGGCCTCAAAGACAGCAAACATCCCTAGCAAAGTCCGTACAGAACAAAACCCCACCAGGCTCATCATCGACGTGCAGCATTAATCGCAGGAATCAAAACCGATAAGGTCGGACATGCTAGCGTGTTACCATGACCGCCACCCCTCAGACTCCACTTGTGGTCCGCATCGTCTCCTCTGCGCTGTTTAGCTGCGCAGTTGCTGTATTATCGACCGATCTCCCCAAAAATATGCGGGCCATCATCATGGTGACATGCGTCGCAGTCGGCATAATGGTATATTTACGCCCACCCCTACCGCAAACAGGTCCAACAGTTTCTCGCCAACCATAATATGAAACCGCAGCCACGCCTCACCGATATGCTGCGCAGTCAGTGGTCTGGATTGCATTGCTCCTGGTCCCGGTTTTCGCCCCAGCGCCATGGTGGCTCACAACAATATGCTGGCTGGGAATTTTCGCATGGATGTGGATAGTATTCCCCATCATCGACGGCACCCGGTCGCTGCGGAGGCTAGCGTCGTAACGCACCATAGCTCGGATCAGCCGTAGGCTCCGCAGCCTCAACCACCACAATGGGCACCCAATTGTGCTGCTCAGTGCTCGGTCCTGGCAATACTGTGACGTGCATGCACCCACGTGCCGGCTGGAATATCGTGGAGCTTGTGCCGCGGGTCGGATAGTTCAACCCTGATAGGCACGGGCATCAGCAGCGCAACAAATGATCACCACCCGCGATAATAAGCTCACCCCATTCTCTACGCTTAATTGCCCCGTAACCTGCACTTTCTTCCCACGTATTCGATCACTCCGCAGGGGCCATGAGCCGCCCTATAATGTCGGGAATCTCCACTCTGGCGTGTTCCGCGGCAACGGCGGCATAGTACCCCATTATTTGTGGCAACCACTATCCGGATTAGCGGTCTCCCACCTGCGCGGGCTGCAGCGCCGCAGGACTGCCCCACACTAATGACGGCCAGGACCCCAACACCCATGGTGACCAGCGGTGATTGTGATTTCGGCAGCCACAATAGTTCACGCTGGCAAGCCGTGGTCAGCCCCACCACCACGAGCCCAACTCCCGACAACGCAATCAACACCGGCGATTGCTGACACCCACGCTCGATAACTCCGCTTATCGACGCATACCCCAAGGTCACCCCCACCAACACACAGAAACTGCCCACAATCCGCCGCCGTTTCATCACCCCCACCACCCCCATAACCATGCCACTATCAGGGTAGCGACCAATGCCGACACAAAACCACTCACCGCAATGAACCGTGTTGGCCTATCCCCCAAAATTCCCTCCATCATTGACGCCAATCTCATATCAATAATCGGCCCCACCACCATAAACCCCAACATTCCCGCCGGATGAATCCCCCACCAACGATGCTGCCACAAACGCATCACCAAAGGAACATAACGACGCAACAATCGCCAACGTCATCGCGAGAATCACTGCAAACACCACCTGATGACTCAGCGACACCAATAAATGCACCGGCATCACCAGGTTAATGACCGCCGCCAAGAACGCTCCCACGCACAAAAACGTGAGGGAATCCACAACGTCATGGCTCATCAGACCCCACCAGGATCTGTGCCCACCATCGTGAGACTCCACCGGGCCTAATCCGGCAAACACCCGCCCGCCCCACGCCAGGACGCATACTCCCACCCCCATGACCGCAAGCATTCCGGCAACGAATCGAGCGACCGCCATCTCCCCACCCGCCGAATGCCGTGAACGTAGCGTAGACCACCAATGGATTTGCGGACGGCGCAGCCAGCATCACCGTAATCGCGGCAGCGGCGTAACCCCTGAATTCATCATCCGCTCGCCAACGGCACAGACGAACACTCACAAGTGGGCACGCATATCCCCACCAGGGCGGCAACCAGCACCGCTGCCATCCCCCGTCGAGGTAATACGCGAGCCCAGCGGTCCGGAGTCATCCACACTGCCACGGTTGCAGACAACAGAGATCCCACCAATACGAACGGCAGGGATTGCACCACCAACGCCAAAAACGCGGTGACCACCACATGGACCCGCGGAAATTGTGCAAAAAACTGCTGTGCGATCGGATGCCCCCGACTAGCAACAGCCACCACCAGGACCGCCACCAGGGTGAGAAGCACCCGACCATCGGACGCTAGTCCAGGTCACGAGAATGCGCCCACCGGGTCAAGGCTACGCTGATTCGACTGCTGGGTTTTACGGAGAATATTCGATGCGTGGGTTTCGACTGTTTTGATAGAAATAAAGAGCTGACCGGCGATTTCCTTTATATGTGTAGCCCCCGGCCAAGAGTCGAAGCACTCTAGTTCGCGCCGAGTGAGGGCGTCGACCAGGGTCGTCAATGGGGATGCCCTGCTCTACCGCTGTGTCTCGTTCGCAGTCAACCACGCCGACGCCAGCTCGGGCGTCGACGGGCATAAAGGCGTCAAGGACAAAGCCCGCAAGTCTGGGGCTAAAGACGGCATCGCCATCATAGACTCGGGCGATGGCATCTACGAGTTCCGGCCCAGAGATTGACTTGGTGACATAGCCACGGGCCCCGGATCTGATGACAGAGATGACATCCTCCGCGGCATCAGATACCGACAACGCTAAAAACCTCGGGATGGTGGCCACAGACCCGTCAGCTACCCCCCGAATCACCGCAACGCCACCACCATCTGGCATGTGAACGTCTAACAACACCACGTCTGGGGTGGTGTTTCTGATATTAGTGATGGCGTCAAGGACAGTGCCGGCCTCGCCAACGATGTCCACCGCCTTTCCTATTTCGGCTTTCACACCAGCGCGGAACACCGAATGATCGTCAACGAGGAATACCTTCATATCATCTATTTTTACTGTGCTGGCAATCGAATCTCTACCTCCGTCCCATGTTGCTCAGGGTTTGCTGCCACAGGGGTGGAGTGAATGGTAACTTCACCCCGGCGCGTTCCACCCGACCAAAAATGGAGTCACGCACCCCATGGCGGTCGGCGGGGATTGTGTCCATATCAAAACCGGGGCCCCGGTCACGCACATAGATGGTGAGCCCACCAAAGGTCTCCGCATACACGTCGATACTGCTGTCGCCAGCGTATTTCGCGGCATTGACCATGGCTTCCCGGGCTGCGAGGACACACGCCTGGTTGGCGTCGTCAGGGCGGAATGTCTTCGCCCACCGTCACCGGCGTAATCCGCACACCAAAGTGTCTTCACCTCGCCGGATGCCCGCTGTAATCGTGGCAAGCACCGTCACATCGGTGACGGGGTCAACAGCCACTGCCGTAATTGCGTTCCTGACTGCGGAGCCAATCGCACAACCTCCTCGGGATTATCGGCACGTTTCTGGATGAGTGCCAGGGTTTGTAGCACAGAATCGTGCAGGCGGGATGCGATTTCGGCGCGTTCGTCGGCGATGAGTTGCGCTTCTGCTGGCGGAGAATTTTTCCCCACAACCGCAGGCCAAAATGGCGACAACCAGGGCTGCTATCCCGGTGATCGTCAACAGTACGGTACCGACCGCTGCATTGAATGTGGCTCGTTCTTCCCAATGGTAGGCCGCCAGCCAGGAGGCCGCCGATCACCACGCAGCGCCCCGGCGATAATCGCAATGGATGCGCCTTTGATCTCGAATCGGTCGTGAGGCGAACCATGAGAGAGATGAACCCACCGCTAGGGATCAGCAGCGGAATTCCGATCCACAGGCTCACGGTGGCGACACCGAAGATCCCCACCCAGGTAGGTAGCAATCCTGCCACTACTAGGGTGAGTGAGGTCAACTTATTAAACCGATCTGGAATTGGTTGATCTTCGGTCACGGTTTTTGAAAGAATCCACAGGCCAATGTATGTCCCAGCGCCTAATCCATTAAGGGATGGATAGCACAACAAAGGCAATGCGAATCCAGGCAACGTTCACTCCTGCAGGTGCCGCCAGGCCGCTATTACACCAGCAACCACCGAGCTATCGCGGCGCCGAAGAAATTTGGGATATGCAGGGCAAGTGTCATGCTTTTCTATGTTTCCTGCGATTTTTCGCTGAGAAGCATCAGGGTAGACCCGGATTTTGGTTCTCAGGGCGGAAATCAGGGCAACCCCCGATGTTTTTCTCTATGTCCCCCAGGAAAATGAAAAGTATGAACGCCAACGGCTCCAACCCTTATTATTACGATCCCGTGACGAACTCGATGCTAATTATTGCGCCCACCGGTGCTCACTGCGAATGCGTGGCGGCGCATGGGATAGCCGACCACCCGGTTTCCGCGGCGACAAAATGGTCTCGAACTGGGTTTGCCGGCGTGTGCGAGGGCATTGCGTGCGATACTCGTATCGACCCCACAATAGTGCGGTTAGTCTTCGCCATGATTACCCTCATCGGTGGGGCTGGAGTCACTCTTTATTTGATGTGCATGCTTATCTTCCCCCGCTACTCCGTGGATAAGGCACCTATTGAGGTGCTGTTTAGCTCCCGGGATAACCGGTATTCCCGGAGATCGAAGGATTGGGTGGTTTTCCCCAATCGTCATTAAGCTATATCACCGGCCCCATGGGGATTGGCAGTGTGGCGTACCGATTGCCACATTCTGGGGTGGCGGCCTGACCTGGTGGGCATTGAACCAGCATGTTCCTAACCCACCAGAGGGGCTCATGGCAGGTCGGGAAAATCTCCAGTTTTCCGACCAAGTGGACCTGTCGGGATACCTGCCGGCACCGGGCTTCGTCGCCCCATTCGTGGCCCCCACCACAACAATGCCGCAGTGGGATCCCCTGGTGAACCCGCAATATGGGAATCCGCCGATGACTCCCGGTTTTCCGGGATCTCGCCAATTATGTGGCCACCGACCCAGCGATGTGGATGGTGCCTACGCCACCGGTGAAGAAGAAAAGCCGGTGGCCCCGAGTAGTTATTAGTTTGGCCCTTCTCTTTGGCGCCTTTGGTATGTTGGTGCGGGCCACGGACACCCAGTATGTGGAGATCACTGCTGAGGATCAGATTGTGGGCAACTACGATCACAATCTGGGAAATGTCATTGTGAATTTCGCCGAGCTCTCCGATGTGAAGCAGGACCATGCCATGAGCATCAGTAATAATTCAGCGACGTCCACCTGGTGCTGGGTACTAAGACCAGGTTCAAAGTGGAGTGCATCGATAACTCGAACCCTGTCGAATGCCCGAAAGACATCGTAAACCCTAAAGCCAAGGGTGGGTTGGTGACAATCACGATGACCAAAAATCTTGGCAACGTAAAGGTGGATACAAAATAACGGCTCATATCACCGATACGTTGTCTTGTAGCAGGTGCTTTACGACGACTATGCGCGTTGTAAAGCACCTGTATTTTTCACCCAGCCTCCCAAATGAGGTAATACGGTGGGGGTAATAATCACTTTTTATGATCATGAAGGAAATTCATGCCGATAACCTACCCGGTCAAAAAGCTTCACTTTTTCTAACTTTTACTAGCGCATTTTTCGATTCTGTGCAAGTTCCTCGAACGGGAAATCAGGAAAATAATCGTCTGTTTTCGTTGGTGTCCCACTGTTCATTTTTCAAATATTGCTAGAATGGTAGCAAAGTTAACAAGGGCTCCAACTGTAGTTTTGTCATTTTTGAGTTTTTGCAACTCATTAATATTACTGAGGCTAAATTACATTGGAGTGATTTACACAATAACCCCCTATTTCGGGGGCTCATATATGAGTAGTAGCATCATGAAAAGAAACTCACACCAGCGAACAGTCATGGCCGAAGCACCCCAAGAAAACGGTCAATGAGCTTTTTCGATGTAGCCAAACTTCACGGCTGGACCTTGATAGAGGAAACCAACCACAATGCTCTTTTAGATTAACCTGCCCGGCCGGCTGCTGCTCCTTCCGAGTTTTCTCAACCGGACGCGCTCAGGAAAATGTTCTGAAATCTAAGCGTAAAGATATAGTTCGCTGTCCGCATAGCAAATTTGCGGACTCTACGGTTAGAGAGGTCACACAATCTCTCGATAACCTGGAACGGCTCATCAACGCCACCAATATACAAATGAAGCTAACGGAAACCGAGAAGGCTTTCGATAGCGCTCAGTTAGATACCGAACTTGATGATCTACTTGGCAAGGTAGAGGATCTGGAGGAATCTCTGACCTCTATATTAAAGAAGCTACCCACCAACCGAGCGAGAATATGCACATCAAATATATCGGAGATGTCGCAAGCGGCAAACGATGAATCACGCAATGTCAGGTCCCTTCTGAAACCCTTAAGCCGTGATCGACAAGACGTGAAACAATGTTGGGAACGACTGCGCAAACTTAATAGCCAACTAAGATCGCTCCCCTCCTGAATTATCACCCGATAACACCCACACGCCGGTAATGGTGCTGGTCAGAGGCATGAGCCTCCCCCCGCTACCTGCCCCGGCGCTTGATGCTTGCGTTTAAACCGCATAAAATCAGTTGCCAGTTGTCAACCACACCACTGGCTAGTTATTAAAAGTAAGGCGGTTTAGACACAGCGTTATGACTACCATCATTCCTCTTCGCATAACTGGACTCGATATGTCCGACGACGCTACTGCTTGTCGCCCTCTACGAACAGTGGGAGCCGAACTGGCCACAAAAATGATGTGACCATGTTGATTCTGGACCGTCGATGACACTGACGATATCATTTCAACCGTCGCCGACTCGATCTCACAAATCACCCTTTGGCTTTTCCCCAGGTAGTCGCCGAATCCGTTTATCGAGATTTGTGTCCTATCAGACATTGCAGACCGGGTAGGGGTCACCAAGGAAGCAGTCCGGAAAGTGGACCATGCTCACCACTCACTCCTTCCCACACCAGTTTTCCACCATTGGTGCTGGTCAAAAGGTGTGGGATTGGATCGACGTCTATAGCTGGCTCACCCAGGTCAAAAAGCTTGACATGGAAGATGAGTTTCTTCCCACCCGCAAACAGGTGACCGCCATTGATGCTTCACTCAGTGTATCCCTGATTGCATCGAATTAGAATGGAATCGTCTCCAACTCAAGGCCCAGGCCTCAAATTTATTCCCATTCAATGGTTCCTGGTGGTTTCGACGTGCAGTCCAATACCACCTGATTCACCCCATCAACCTCATTGGTGATGCGGGTTGAAATTTTTTCCAACACGTCATAAGGCAAGCGAGTCCAATCGGCGGTCATGGCATCCTCCGAGGATACCGGCCGCAATACGATGGGATGACCGTAGGTGCGGCCATCCTTGTAATTCCCACGGAACGAACGTCGGCGGCAACACAACTGGGCACCGCCAACTCGTTATCCAAACCCGCATTGGTCAACATCAGGTGCGGGCTATGAGATCCGCGGCGCGCAAGGTTTCTAACCGATCTTCCGTCACCTCACCAACGATACGAATCCCCAGACCGGGGCCGGGGAATGGCTGCCGATTCACGATCTCTTCAGGCAAGCCCAGCTCGCGGCCCACCGCACGAACCTCATCCCAAACAGCAACCGCAACGGTTCTACCAGCTGGAATTCCAGGTCTTCCGGCAGTCCGCCCACATTATGGGTGGCTCTGGCATCGCGGTGCCGGCGCCCCACCTGACTCCACCACTATCAGGGTACAACGTGCCCTGCACTAAAAACTCCACGGCACCCACGGCATCGGCTGGCTCATCGGCCAACACTAAACCAACTGCACGTTCGAATGAACGAATGAACTCAGTGCCAATTCGCTTCCGTTTCGCCTCTGGGTCTGTAACCCCGGCAAGCTTGAGCAAAAAGGCCCCGCTCATCGACAGTGACTAGCTTCGCGCCGGTTGCCTTCACAAAATCGGTCTGCACCTGCTCGCGCTCTCCGGCTCGCAATAGACCATGGTCGACAAACACGCAGGTCAGCCGGTCACCAATGGCGCGCTGCACCAAGGCCGCAGCCACAGCTGAATCCACGCCGCCGGACAACCCGCAGATAGCGCGGCCGGCATCGCCCACCTGTTCGCGCACGGTTTCGATCAATTCATCGGCGATATTCGCAGGGGTCCAGTTCTGCTCTAATCCAGCAACTCTCCGTGAGGAAACGTACCAGAATCTCCTGGCCATGTGGTGAATGTAGCACTTCGGGATGGTATTGCACACCGGCCATCTGCCGAGCCGCGCATTCGAATGCTGCAACGGGGGCACCGGCGGAAGAAGCGGTGACGGTGAAACCTTCGGGAGCTGCCGACACAGCGTCCCCATGGCTCATCCACACTTTGTGAGTTGGTTCCAAACCGGCATGGAGCACCCCGGGGTCAACGACAGTGAGATCTGTGCGACCATATTCCCGGTTGCCAGTGTTAGCAACCGTGCCGCCTAATGCGTGAGTCATGGCCTGGAAACCATAGCAAATTCCCAAAACGGGAATTCCTAAGTCGAGCAATTCCGCTTTGCAGGGCTGGAGCACCAGCTCGTAAACGGAGCTTGACCACCGGAAAGCACCAAAGCGGCGGGGTTTTTCGCCCTGATTTCAGCGGGATCGTTGCGGTGTGCGGAATAACTTCGGAATATATTTTGGCTTCACGCACTCGTCGCGCAATGAGCTGCGCGTACTGCGCCCCGAAGTCCACGACCAACACCGGATTATGTTTATGAGGGTTATGGGGGTGGGTTTGTCTCGTCACAGCTAGATAGTGTACTCATGAGATCGGTGTGGGCCCCTAATGCTACGCCGCATTTCTGCCGTTAATGACCATAACCAAGAAGATTTCTGAAGATTTCACCGGTAGTGGGTTTGTTGGAGCTGAGTTCCGAATGAGCGGTTTTTTTCTACTTCCCGAAAAACCCCTGAGCAAAAACACAGCACCTTTGTTACCCCAGCTTGTCCCCACCATCAATCAGTCTAGTGCCAACCCAAACCACGTTTTATTCTGGGGATATACGCCCCAATCAACCCCCAATCCCCACTGCTCCACCGCTAGCTGACTGGTCTTCGCCAGGCCACGGCAGAAAGGTAAATGTCGAGCGAATTCGGCACCTGGATGCCGCCTTTCGCCTCTTTGTAGCCATTTGCGCAGCAAATTGCAGCAATGTGCGCCCCTGCCACGGCAATGCAAATCGCATACCAGAATCACCAACCATCCCTTGAGACGTAGCAGCGATGGCTCCATCAACCTCAACTCCCCAGCGTTGAGAGTGAGTTCGGTGGCAAAAATTCTCGTCAACAATGGAAGCGTAATACACACAAATAATGTGACTGGATAATCATCATCCGGGTGCATCTGGCCAATCCCCACAGAAACCTGGCGAGAATCACAGGTAGTGAGCGTCTGGTTTCGCACCACATGGTGGCGGTTTCTGTACATCTTGTGAACCCAAATGGAAATAATAGTATTTGGGACGAACCTGGATGTCGATTCTTTGCATATGGCGTTTCCTTCCATGGTGTCCATGACATGAAGTGTCTTGGTCGATTGTACTGATGGTTTCCACTATAACTGGAAACAACGCCACCAATAAGGCACTAACATTATCCCCATGCAACAGTCCTCAGCAAGGTCACAGTATTTTACTTTGTGTTTGGTTCATGCGTGTCATTGCACCCGTGCCGCACTAGCAATGTCGCTTTTTCCCTACTCGTGGGCCCGTGGACGACCACACTATGCCGATTATTTATATCGGGTTTACTTTTAGTCTTGGTGATGCGTCCTCAAGTACGCCAATGGTCACGATCACAATGGGTGAGTGTGGCATTATTTGGCTTGTCGTTGGGAACGATGAACGCGTTTTTCTATGTCGCAATCAGCTCTATTCCCCGGCACGGCTGTGACCATTGAGTTTATTGGGCCTTTGGTGTTGTCGGCTGTGTTATCCCGCAGTATCCGGGATGCATTATGGGTGGGATTGGCCGTTGGGGGTGTTGGGTTGTTTGGGTTGGAACGACTACTGGGTTGTCCTCACTGCGCCCGATTGGGGTGGTTTGCGCACTGCGTGCCGGGCTGTTTTGGGCACTCTACATTTTGGCGGCAGATAATGCCGGTAAAAAGGTAGCGGGCACCGGAATTATTGCTGTAGCACTTTTGATTGGTTCCCTACCTTCGGCCCCACTTGGTATGGCACATTTCTTCATGGTAGTTACTGATACGCACCTTCTACCGCTCGCAATAGAAATCTGGCAATATTAGCATCACTAGTAATCTACACGCTGGAATTCCTTGCGTTACGACGCCTCCTCCCAGCACTTTTGGCATTCTTTTATCCATGGAGCCGGCGGTGGCTGCCACCGCCGGCTGGCTCCTACTGAATCAACACATGGGGGTTTTGGGAGTGATAGCGGTGTGTTTGGTTGTTTCCGCTTGTGTTGGACACTGCGGCGTCGAAAAGCTAGTGGTCAGAAACCGATACGATAAGCCAGCTCGACCTTCTGGAAGCTCTTGAGGTCTTGAACCGCACTAGTTAGTCACTTTGGCGCGTCGCAACCCACCCGCGGAAATTTTGGGTTCTGATGGGTCGCTTGAGGGCCATACAGCAGGTCAGGCTGGGCTGCTGTCGGGATCCATCTCGCTCACGGGTTCGACCCGACCACGGGGGAACCGAGGATGCCCCGCAGCCGAAGGCCAAAAATAGCCCTTACCAGCGGCTTCTTTTGCGGTTGCCAACGGGGATCCCAGAACCACGGCATCTGCACCACAGGCATTAGCAAACCACAACATTGCCTGAAGTGTAAAATTCTCCGTCGGCAATGATGAGTACATACCGCCCACCGGTCTCATCCAAATAGTCCCTGCGAGCAGCGGCCACATCTGCAATTGCGGTGGCCAGAGCAGGCTGAATGCCCAGGGCTTCGCCACCATTGATACCATCACCGGCACCAACAATGACGCCTACGGCACCGGTGCGCATCATATGCATGGCTGTGGTGTAGTCGGAAACCCCACCCACAATGACTGGGATGTCCAAAGATGCGATAAATTCTTTCAGGTTTAGTGGGTCCCCTTGGGAAAGGTAGTGCTCGGCAGACAGCAAGGTTCCTTGGATAAACAACAAGTCGGCGCCGGCCTTCATCACAACCGGGGCCAACTCAACAGCGTTTTGGGGCGATACCCGCACTGCAACGGTAGCACCGGCCGACCGGATTTGGTTGATACGTTCACTCAGGAGGTCGGTATCTAAAGGCGCAGCATGGAGTTCCTGCAACTTGGCGATAGCGTCAGTGTTGTGATAACTGACTCACCATTTTCATCACGGGCAGCTCGAGACCACCTGGTCAACTTGCCGCAATATCAACATGCCTACCTCAACAGGCCCTCTGCATTGATGACCCCCATGCCGCCCAGGCGATCCATTTCAATGGCAAATTCTGGATCGGCAATGGCATCGGTTGGGTGTGACACAAAAGGAATATCGAAGGAGTAAGCATCGATATTCCATGATGTGTCAACTTCCTTGGAGGAGCGGGTGCGACGAGTGGGTAAAACTGTGATTGCCTCCAGTGAATATGTTCGGCGTGCTTTGCGCCCAATCCCAATTTCTACATAATCCCGCATCAGCTGGTTTCCTCCTTCAAGGCTTGTGCACTATCGCACTAATCCTACCTCGATTGCCCTCCAAAACCAGTGATAGAACGCCTCGTGTTCAATTTAACATTGCCCGAACGGGCACAAGCAGGGCAAAGCAAACAGTGCATTCTACCGTTGCCTGCATCATATTACCGTAATTGCCCTCTTCAGGGGTTATTGGTAGACCAGCTATAAGGCAGAAAAACCCTTCTTTATCTCCTGGTAATTGCGAATGCTTTTGGCATTCTTTTTGATACGGACACAAGTGTTTTGTTTCGCAAGAATACGGACATAAATCACAAGTATCATCAATGACCAGATGTCTTTAGCCACCCTAGATGGTCAAAAATATCGTCCTGATTATCCCCATTGCCACTGGGGCCACGAGAAACACCGACAACTCCATTGTAGTAACTATGCTGAGCTGGAGTTCCCTTGTAGTCCCCACCGTCAACGCTCTACTGAATCGAGAAAGTACAGCTCAGCACAATTCCTACCAACGCCCAACCACTCCACAACATCCCCTGAAACCCACTGAAATCTCAAAGGACTCCCCATCAACACCCTAAAACCTACCCCGAAAATATTCTGGGCCCACCTCAAAACCCCATCACCATAAGCAATAGCAGACGCTGAGCTGGAGTTTCAAAATCAACCCCTTCAAAGCAATCGTAATAACCCAATGACCACACGACAGTTCATGAGACTTCAAGCAGCACAGCGGCTAACTCAAACTCCAGCTCAACACTCATGATACCCATTGCTATAAAGCATATTGGCTCGCCGTTGTCGCTAGGACACGAAGCCGAACCCAGACGAGTCACCAACCCCTACCGCCTTAAGCGGCACAAGAGGCGAGTGTAACTGCACAATTACCGCTGAAATCTTACTGGCTACCGATAGTTCGGTGCTTCGACAGTTTGTTGAATATGGTGCGGGTGAGATTCCCGCAAGCCTGCAGATGTGATCTGCACAAACTTCGCTTGTTGCAATTCTGAGATCGAGGCAGATCCGGTATACCCCATCGCAGCACGCAGCCCACCAACCAATTGATGGGTGATAGCCTCGATGGGACCCCGGAATGGTACCTGCCCCTCAATGCCCTCGGGAACCAACTTGTCTTCGCTCTTCTCATCGGCCTGAAATAACGATCCTTAGAGAAGGAACGCTTCTCATCAGTCAGACCGCGCCCCTGCATGGCCCCCATGGAGCCCATACCACGGTATCGCTTGTATTGCTTACCATTGACGACTACAACATCACCAGGCGATTCGGTAGTTCCCGCCAACATGGATCCGAGCACGACAGAGGATGCGCCTGCGGCAATGGCTTTAGCAATATCACCAGAGAACTGCATGCCACCATCGGCGATAATGGGCACCCCAGCAGCGCGAGCACAGCCGCTCCCATGATCGCCGTGATCTGCGGGCACCCACGCCAGCAACCACCTCGGTGGTGCAGATCGACCCCTGGCCCAATACCTGCTTTCACCGCATCGGCACCGGCCTCAATCATTGCTGTGCAGCAGCCCGAGTAGCGAGATTGCCACCACGATATCGGCGCGATCACCAAATTCCGCTTTCACACGACTCACCATTTCCAAAACGCCACGGGAGTGAGCATGGGCAGAGTCAACCACCAATACGTCCACACCGGCATCAACAAGCGCCCCAGCGCGCTGGAAGGACTCTTCCCTCACCTCAATGCTAGAGCAACCAAAAGCCGCCCGAGGTCTTTAGTTGCGTTGGATGTTGCTCGGTCTTGACGAAGTCCTTGATAGTGATGAGCCCAACGAGTTTATCGTTGGCGGAAACAATAGGTAGCTTTTCGACTTTATGCGCCGACAGCAATTCCAGTGCCGCTTCTTTCGTCACGCCTTCAGGAGCCACGAACAACGGCATGGGGGTCATAATTTCGGATACTTTGCGACTGTAATCAGCTCAAAACGCATGTCACGGTTGGTGCAAATCTCACCAATGCCAGTCTCGTCCACCACCGGCAACCCAGAAATACGATATTTACACAGAGAGCATCCACTTCAGCAATGGTCGTATATCGACCGTATGTAATGGGATCGTCACCATTCCAGATTCGGAACGCTTGATTATTTCACATTCTGAGCTTGCTCTTCAATGGAAAGGTTGCGTGCAGCACCCCTAGCCCACCTTCACGAGCCATGGCGACCGCCATGCGAGCCCGGTCACGGTATCCATCGCCGCGGACACTATAGGAATATTGAGACTGATATTGCGGGTGAGCTGGTGGTGGTAGTAACTCTGGAGGAATGACGTCAAGCATCGGGCAAAAGCAATACATCAAAAGTCAATCCAATAAGGGCCACTTTATTAGGTCATCGCCACCGGTAGTCACCGTTGCGTCATCAAAGATCCTCCCTCAATACTGCTATGGTGTTTGTTCAGCCTAGCGCTATCTACGAACGGAAGTAGAATTGCAGCGCCGGTTGTTAGTTATAACGTCCCACTGTCACAAAAATATTCTTGCAGCATAACAGTGAAGCTTGATACTTTTATAAGGGCTTTAGGTTAAGGGCGTGACTTTGATTGGCAATGCCCCTGTGACCTGCTCGCTGATGACCCTAACGATCCGGCCTCAAGCTGGACGATGACGCACCCGATGCCGCCGCTCACCCAAGAAGAACGTATCCAAATTGAGCGTGACTCCCATCCTAGTGAGGAAATTCAAGGGTGGCTACAAACCACGTGGCATTAACGGCATTTTCTTCTACTGCGAGGATTAGCATCCGTCAAACTATTTTTACGATTGGGACATCATGACAGCAAATACGCAGGTCACCGCTTGCTGGGGAGCTAGCTTCCGGTAACATGAACTCCAGTGCTAACCCCAACCCATAGATGCCCATCTCACCTTGGGGATTATTGCATCGGCTGCCCAGATGGAATCGAATTATCGCGGTTGAGAACCGACTAAGGAATTTCCATTCAATTTTCTGCACTCAAGGGACGTAAAATCTGAATCGTTCAATCACCCCATTACTAACAAATCTGGAAATTATCGCGAAACTATTAGACCCTCAGGGCCCCTTCTAGGCCTATAATTTCGTGAATGTCAAAATGCTTCCGGCGGCGATGTCTGGTCGTGGTCGCCAACATCACAAGCTGTCGCCCCGCTGATGTTATTCCATCAGCAGGGCACTCACAACCATCATTTCTCCGCAGGATATTTAGTACCGCTGCTGAGCTGGAGTTTTGTCTTGTACCACGGTATCAATGACCCAAATAAGTGTCGAAAAGTATGGGTCACAACTCCAGCTCAGCAGTATTCATCTACTGTATCCACTCGTCCACAGTCACCAAGGGCATCATTGCGGCAATGATAGTCACCTTCATCATCTGGGAGAGATTTTTCGGAAGATTTTTGATGCTGTTTCATATTTGGACGAAGATCACATTTTTCTCCCACCCACCCTCAAATCAGCACCACACAGTTCTCTTAATAGCATACAATTATTTCGAGCTTGGAGTTCTGCTAGAAATGCCGCCACGCACCGCAAAACCCCAGAACAAAACAGCACAACCGTTACCCAAGCTCAGCACAAGTCACAGCAACTTCAAATCTCCGAAAACCACCATCAATCAATCATCAGGCCGCTCACACACCATCCGTAGTCAGATATGTTGAGGCTGGAGTTCTGTCATCAGCTTCCGGCCCGAACCCCTCACTGAATCGAGAAAGTACAGCTAGAGCTTATGTTCAGTCATTTTCCAGGCCTGTGGCCCGCACTCACTCCAGAATGCGGCCACAGGCAGTCAGGACGAGTGGTTAACGACGGTATCTCGCCTGCCAGGTAGCTGCACGCGGGTCGGCTGGCGCTTCGACCTGGCTAGTTCGGCTCCTGGCACTGTGCCCCGTCAGAAGCGACGTGACCGGAGCAAATTCCGTGTAGGTGCTCCAGCGTTCTTGTGGCTGTTGCTAAGCTGGGTTTGCACCGGAGCGACCGGCATGGTGCCTGCCTCCACAGTCACTGTGACCGTGGTTGTTTGGGCAGGGCCGGAGAAGGAGCCGCGTCATCACAGTCACAGTGGTGACGGTTGTCTTCGTATTGTCAACCTTCTGTTGTGCCTCGACTTTGTCTTGTCCGCTGCGAAGCTTGTCCACAATCTGGGCCTCTTTGAAGGACTGGTACAAGCACCCTTCACATCACCTTTATTGGTATCGATTGGTCACTTCTTGAGCTTTACTAGCTAACTCGATTACGGCGGCTTTTATCGGGTCTGTTCACCGAAAAAGCCTCTGATGCAGCCCATAAAATGGTGACCCTCTTCGCGCTCATGACTGCACCACCAGCACCAGCAAGAACAAGTGTTGCGGCCGCAGCACCGATCAGCCCACTGGCGATATGCCCCAAAACCCCACCTGTGCGAGAGTTCGTCAACGACGCTATCGGCATCATCGTCATCTTCGTGATCATCATCCGCGTCTTCTCCGAATCGACAAGATCACCATCGATCTCGTCATCGTCAAACTCAGAACCGTCCAGGTCATCATCGCCATCGAAATCATCTTCGTCAATAGCCACGAAGACATCGGTGGCGGTGAGTTGATCATCATAGTCGTCATCGAAGTATCTGGTCACCGTCGTCGATGCCAAGATCTCGTTGCTGCTGCTGGGCGGCATATCGCTTTCCACTTCGTCGCGTAATGCCAAAAACAGGTCAGCAAGTGGGTCTTCTCCGTCACCGACATCAACACCGCGGACAATTCAGCCAGAAAACGTCGTCGGCAAAAGCTCTGTCTAGAGCTCCTCACCAACTCGTCATCATGACCGTCACCGCGGTTTGGCATGGCTCACCTCATTCTCCAGGCGCGATCGCTCTGCGCAAAGCTCGAGAGCACGATGCTGAGCCACTCTAGACCTGCGCCAGGCGTACTCACCAACACCTCTAGCGTGGTTTCTTCCGCTGAAAGCCCCACAAACACCCTTTGAAAACTAATGATTCGCGTGGTTTTCTCACTGGCAAACTCGAGGAGTCTCTCTCGAACCGCGTTACCACCAGCTGCTACCAGCGCTACTCCTCTGGGGATCGCGATCTACCGTTTCATCTGGTAATTTCCTCCGTTGGGTTGAATCGTCACTGCGCATAGCTGCGATGCGCGTCGGCCACTTTATTAGTAGCTATACCATAAACGAACGCCATGAACGTCGTCCCCGGTCCACAAATTTATGGATCGAGGCGCGACAGCAGGGGCAGATTTCATGTATCGTCTTTCAGGCGTCGGGCGACGCCCACCACTGATCCAGCACGAGCGTATCGCAGCACCATGGGACAAATGATCTTACCTACTTTACGCAAAGCACGAGAGTCGTTTCCTGACTAGCCAGCTGCGCATGCCGGCTAGCTGTTTCGGTGTCGCCCATACCTTACTCTCTTCTTTAAAAGTGCAGCTGAGATTAACTGGACTCGCACTCTTTTACAAACCCATAAGACCCTTTATTATCCTCATGAAGCACTCCTGGATGGCTACCACAACCCCCGCGAGATGACGAGCCATGCTGCCGCTATCACCACTCAGGTAACACATCATGTTTCAGGGGCAAACCGCATCACCCCCATGATGCCGAAACTACGACACCCACCGGCCAGTCCAGGGTGTGGCCATCAGAATGCGGGTCGTAGCTCATTCCGGGCTGATGCGGTGGGGATTTGGGCCAGAATCTCCGCATGCGTGTGGGCGGTATCGCAAATCATCTAGTTCATCGACAAAACCGTAAGACGTGATAGCTACGATCACAACTACCGTTCCCTGCTTACTTGTTTCCTTTCGAAGATTTCTCGTCACGGTTGTGTACCGTTCTCGTGGCAAATTTCTTTCAGTGTATTTGACGCGTCCATCGCTTCACCGATTATATAATCATCCGGCGAGGTGTGGTTCACCCGATAGTTACCGATCACCACTTGCGAGAGATTTATGGGTGGGAACTGTGCTTCTACGTGATAGCGCATACCAGTTTCCCGCACTGAATCACGATGTCGGTATGCTCGGTCTAGGATTCGTTGTGCCATGCTACCCTCGCCGACCGGCATGCCCAGCGTAAATTACCTTTGAATTGTTCATGACTGCTTCCTTTACGCGCATCGCAGCCTCCACGAAAGCCAGGATTCCAATTCATCGTGCAGGTAACATAAAAATCGGGTCAAACGTAAGTGTTCGATTGCGGTCACCGTTTGCCAAGCGTACCTTTGGTAACGTCCGATTCCGGTAATGCAGCATCCTTTGATAATGCATGATTTTCAGTGCGTATCAGTGTTGACGACGTGGATGTCTATCGCCAGGCAGATTAAGCGCATACCAACAAGCACCCTTTTCCTCTATTAAGCGCGGGTATTCCATGTATATAGGCCGCAAGCGAAACCTCATAATGACAGCGGTTTTTATCGATCGATTCACCGCTCTGGAATATGCAAAGCGAATTGTTCAAAACTCCGGCCTGTTGATATTCCGTCTGTGGGTCCCACCATGCACGGGTCACGGTGCGGCGGCATCGTTCGAACTTTCTCTTGTGGGTCGACGCGGTCGACGCACGAGTTAGTCAGCATCATTGGTGCACTCTTCCTGTAAAAAGCCTGCTAGTTTAAGAATCACCCAAGAATGTGCGCATACGCAATATGGT
>BNJS01001224.1_pt1 | contig 78037 bp, 100 predicted proteins | sample 8540461 | NCBI WGS metagenome assembly BNJS01 (sample SAMD00202454, study PRJDB9452) | human saliva metagenome | isolation source: human saliva | place: Japan
TCAGTTACGCCAGCGTTCGTTACATGAGCGCGCCGCGGCGTGCCCCCAGCCACACTGCCCGGCGGGCTGCTGCTCGCGCAGAGCCCGCCGCCGGGCGACCTTACACCGCGCGGCCGCGCTGGCAGGGGCGGCTCGGCAGCGCCGACGCCCCCGCCCGCGACGGCCCAGCGCCTCGCCGACCCGCTGACCAGCCCCTGGTCGGCCCGGAGCATGCTGGGATCGCGGCGTGCGCGCGGCGCCGTCTGCGGCTGGATCGCCCCGCCGAGACGCATCCCTGATGAGAATCTGCTCGCCGTGTGCGCCTCCCGCGAGGCCGCTGCGGCACTGGCCGACAGAGCTCGCCGAGGGGCCCCTGGCGTGACCAGGCCGGGCGTCTGGAGGGCGCCGCGCGCGCATCGCACTCGCGGCGCGTGCGGTCTGCGGGACTCGGAGCCGAGGATCCGCGCGCGCGCGCCGACGCCGAGTGCCCCTGTGGGAGATCTGGCAGGCCTCGGCTGGTGCCGCTGAGAGTGAGTGCCCGCGGCCCTGGGCGTAAGCTCGGCGGTGCGGATCCGCTCGGCCGAGGTCGCCGAACGTGATCTGACACGGTCGCTGGCCCTGCCCAAACGCGCCGGAGGCGCAGGGCCGAACGGCATCCGGGCGGGCGGGCGGAGGAGTTCCCGACTCGAGCTCGACCTCCGGAGGTCCTGCCTCGGACCCGTGGCGCCTCCACGGCCTCGGCCCGGCGGCGTCGCCGTGCTGACCCCGCCCGCCGCCGGAGGGCAGCGAGCAGCCGTGGCGGTCATGGGACTGGGGCGCGACGCCGGGCCGGACCTACGGCTGAGGAGACACGATGAGACGCGCCTGGGCCTCCTCGTCGAGAGCCGTCACGATCGCCTCCGGACCTGGGCGCCGACGGGCGCCCGAGCGCCGGCGTCGATCCGACTGCCGCACGGCCCAGGTCCGCGGAGACGAGCGGCGCATGCTCCCGGCGGCGCGACCCGCGCCACCCGTTCGACCCTGGTCACGCCGCGGCCGACCAGGACAACGCCCCTCCTCCTTCCGACCGAGATCGCCCGCGCCGCGGGGCAGACGGTGATCGATGCCGACGGCGCCCTGATCATCGCCCACGCGACGTCGCGCGACCTGACCCCGCGAGGGCTGGTCGTGCAACTGCGGAGGCCGCCCTGGCCGGAACCCGCCCACGGCCGATGACGCCGAGCGTCGCCGCGCCCGTCAGGCCGCCCGGCCCCGGCCGAACTGGCTCGTGAAGGCGTCCCCGGCGCGTCTCCGGGCAGCTGGCAGGGGTGGAGGGTCCCAATTTCTCGGCGCTGATCGCCCGGCCAGTGGGTGCGGGTGAGTCCCTCCTGACGTCGAGGGCCTCGTGCAGTGCCCAGCTGCGCTGGTTCCTCACTCCGTCAGAGTGGGACCGCGCCGTCCAGCGCCCAGGACCCCGGCAGCCTCATCCACACCCTGGCGCAGGAGGCGCGCAGGAGCGAGATCTGAGAGGATCGGGCTGATGGCCTGGCTTCGAGGAGCGCCAGCCCGCTCCGGAGCTCGCCTACCCGAGACCCGGTTCGGACTCGGTGCGCGCCGAGGGCACCCGCGTGCCATGGTCGAGCGCCTCTCGACGCCTACCTGGGCAGGCGCCCGCCGATGCTCGGGCGGAGGCGAGCGTGCGCGTCGAACTCGACGTTCCCGATCCCACCGGTCGGGGTCCGGCCCCGCCCGTCGTGACCGGGCGCATCGGACCGGCTGGAACACTGGACGCGCCGAAGCCCGGCACCGGCGGCAGCGGGCGGTGCGCATCATCGACTTCAAGACGGGGCAGCGCGTCTCCTCCGCGGCCCGTCACCCCCAGCTGGGCCACCCACCGCCTGGCGCTCGAGGCCCCTGGGCCACGAGGTGGACGGCGCGTCAATGCTGCTGGCAAGGAGCCGCCCAATAGAAGAACCACAGGGCGCCCCGGTCCTGGCGAGATCGCGCCGCTCTGCGTCGAGCCCCCGATGCCGAGGTGAGGACTGGCGCGCGCTGCGCACGAAACAGGCGGCACGCGGCATCGGGCGGCACCCCGACGGCCCGCAGCGGGGAGCAGTGCCGGACTCTAGCCCCGTGAAGGAGACTCCTGCCCGATCCAACCCGGAAGGGCGCAGGGCCGATCGCATGAGTCCCGCAGCTCCGCCCGGTCCCGAGCGTCCGCCGGAGATCCTCGGTATGCTCTCGCCCACGCCCGAGCAGGCGCGCATCATCGCCCACCGCTCGCGCCTCCCTGCTCGTCGCTCGCCGGGCCGGCAGCGGCAAGACCGCCACCGCGAGCCAGGCGCGTCGTCCACCCGTCGCCGGCGGTCAGGTGCGCGACCAGACACTGGGGCTGACCTTCACCCGTGCAAGGCCACTCGTCGAGTTGGAACAACGCGTCAGGACGCGTCTGGCTCAGCTGGCCGCATCCGCCCCCGGACCGCCCGAGCTGGACGAGGAGGCCGGCCCCACGATCGCCACCCGGCAACGCCTGCGGGCCCCTGCGCGATCACGGACTGCAGCCCGGCATCGATCCGGGACCCACCCCTCATCACTGGAGGCGCGCCTGGCAGATCGCCACCCGGATCGTCTGAGCGCTATGAGCCCCTCCCGCTGGATAAGCCCGGCGCCGCGGCCATCGCCCTCCTGGCGCTGGACGGGGGCGCTGAGCGAGAACCCGCTGTCGGTGGCCGATGCGGCCGAGCAACGCGATTCCGGGCCGCGCGCGGAGGGCATCGGCATCCGCACGCGGCGGCGGCGATGTCCCTCGTGCGGGCGTGCCCGAGGCCCCGACCACCCGTCTGGGCACGTTGGAGGCAAGGTCGCCGCCTGTCGCGACTACAAGCTGCGGCACCCGCTCGACTCGGCGACCAGATCGCCCTGGTGCCGTGTCGCGGAGGAGGTCCCCGACGTCGCCCAGTCGTTGCGCACCCAGTACCCGGCCGTCCCGCTGGACGAGTTCCAGTGACACCTCCGTGGCCCAGATCCGCCTCTGCGGCGCTCTTTCTCAGACTCCGGGCGTGACCGCCGTCGGGATCCGAACCAGGCTCATCTACGGATGGCGCAGCCAGCGCCGGAGCGCTGGACACCCTTCCACGAGTACTTCCAACGGGCGGGTGCGGCGGCTCGCCGAGACCGCGTTCAACACGGGCGGCGCCGATGAGAGCCGGGCACCCGTCCTGCCTCTTGTCGACCGCCTGGCGCAACGACCGGGCGATACCGCGCGCCGCCAACGTGACCTCCCTCACCATTGCGCCACCACGCCCGCAGCCTGGGACGCCGAGGTCACCCGCATCCCGGTCACCGACGAGGCCCGCATGAGCGGCCCGGCCGCGGGCCCGGCCGAGGGCGTCGTCGTCGGCGCCTTCGCCCAGGATCCGGCTGGCGGAGGCGCGCACCATCGCCGACCGCGGCGGAGGAGCGGTGGAGCCTGCAGGCGGAGATGGCGGTCCTGTGCCGTACTCGCGCCCAACTCCTCCTGATCGCCGACGCCGCCCTGGACGACCTCGGCGTGCCCTACGAGATCACCGGGCTCGGCGGCACGCTGGAGCGTGCCGGAGGTCGCCGGATGCGCGCGCCGCCCCTGACCGTGGCCGCCGACCCCGAGCGCGGTGTATCTGACTCCTGCGACCGGCTCACCGGGCGGGTATCGGCTGCCGCCGACCTGCGTCGCTCTGGGCGGCACCCGGCCAGAGCACAGGTCCGTTCGGCCTCCGGGCGCAGGCCGCGATGCGCCGGGATCAGGCGTGAGCGAGTAGCCGGACGTCCCGCCCCTCCGAGGCGATCGGAGACCCGCGTGTGGGAGGAGACCGGCCGGTCGGACCGCCGCATCCGGTGACGCTGAGGCCGGCGGGAGTCGCTGAGGGCCGGCAGAGTCGCCGCAGGCGGGTGATCGGGACCGGTGTTGGCACCCGGACCCGCCGATGTCGGGTTTCAGCGAGGCCGGTCGCCGCGCAGCTGTCGGATTGGCTCAGCAGTCTGCGGCGGGTGCGCGTCGGCCTGACCTGGCCCGCCCGACCTCGTCAGCTGACCGAGCAGGCCCTCGGGCCTCGATGTCGAGCTTGCCGCCCGCGTGGGCAACCCCTGGGTGCGCTGGGCGCTGTCGACCGCTTCCGCGAGGCCGCGGAGCAGTCACCGCTGAGATGGAATCGCCCACCGCAGGCTTCCTCGACGCTGGAGGCCGCCGAGGAGCATGAGGACGGCATGGAGGCTCGCGTGGAGCCCGAACCGGGCGCCGTCAGCTGCTGACCATCCACAGCTGCCAAGCGCTGGAGTGGGACACGGTCGCCGTGGCCGGGCCTGGTCGAGCAGGTCTTCCTCCCACCGCGTAGCGCGCAGCGCCGAAAGAGGACCGCACCCTCGGCGGGACAAGTGATGACCAGGCCCGAGGAGTTCCCCGCACCTGCTGCGGGCCGACGCCGCCACCCTCCCGCCCTTCACTGCGCATGTGGGACACGGCCGACGGGACGCCGGAGGCGCTCAAGGAGGCCTGCGAGTACACCCTGCCCTGGCCGCCACACGCCGAGAGCAGAGGAGCGGCGCGTCTGGCCCACGTACGGCCTTCACCCGTGCCCCGCCACGAACCGCTGCCGACCGGATCGCACCCGGCCAAGGCGGCTGCCAAGCCGCGCCCCATGGCGCGCTTCCTGGACGAGCTCGTGCGACGGGAGCTGGTGTGCTACGGGCCGGGCTGGCAGAACTACGACGAGGACCAGCCCAACTTGGCCGGCGAAAGCGGCACGACTCGGCACCTGGTCGCCGCCCGGAGCCGACGGGAGTCCGCGGCGAGCATCGGGAGGCCCGCGGCGCGCGGCCCGCGACGATCGCTGCGGCGGGCAGGGCGTGAGCGGCGCCGGAGGCGAGTACGGATCCGACCGTCGCCCGCTGCGGCCGAGAGCCGAGCTCCTGCTGGCCGGAGCGCGCCCTGGTCGACGCGACCAGCTTCGGTCCACCTGCCCGACCACACCTGGCCGCCACACTAGGATCGACGAGCTGCGCGCCGATCGGGACCGCTTGGCGCTCGGACCTGCGCCGCCCGCGCCGCCGGAGCCGCGCCCGGAGCTGCGGCTGGGCACCGCTCTTCCGCCGACGCCATCAGCTCTGGTGGCACGCGGGCAGGCCAACTGCCGGGACCCTGGAGCAGGCGGCGCACGATGCGTCACGCCCCGCCAGCGCGTTGCAGCTCGAGCGCTGGTCGAGATCGCCGAGTAGGCCGCTGCATGGACGGTAGCTGCCTCCTCCAGGACACACCGAGGTCGAGCTGAACTGGCGCTGGAATCACCGTGCGCTGCCGCCTCGATGCGGTGTTCCGGATCCGGGGTTCGGCCCATCGTCACTGGAAGACCGGCCGGAGTGGGCGGGTGCCCGTGGACCAGCTCAGCATCTACGTCCACGCCCTGGCCGCCTCCCTGGGGTGGAGACTGACGCCGTGCGAGAGCCGTTTCGGCTGCCCATGTCGACCGTGACGATGGGCTCATGTCGATGAGCCTGCCGGCGACTCCTGCCCCGTCCGAGATCGAGGATGCCCCAGGAGTGAGGGCCGCCTTATGACTTCGCTGATGATCTTGGACTTAGACACTGTGGCACCGGAGGCTGATGACATGGTCCGTAAGTGAGTCCTGCTGGCCCCGGTGGATTCCATCGGCCAGTTCTCCGCATGACGCTCCTGAGCGCCAGGATGCTGCGGCACTGGTGACCGGCTCGGTCTGCTGCGCCCCGCGACGTCGATCCGAGCAACGGCTACTGAGACTACTCCCGGGACGAGCTCGCCCGGCCCCGCGCTGCGCCGCCTGCGAGGCGGGCCTGGGCCTGGAGGAGGGGCCCCGGCGCCCCGCCCACCTGCCGACGACGAGGCGGCTCGGCGTATAGCCGCCGACCAGCACCCGGACCGCCCGATGAGAGAGGCGACCGAGTTTTGCCAGCACCAGCAACCGTTTTCAGCAGCACCACAGCACTGACAGCACTGACAGCATTGGTGACGGGCTCCGCCTGCATCACCACCTGACCATCCCGCGCTCACACCATTATCGCCTGCCGAGATCATCCTCCTACTTACGCCGATGGGGCACCTGTTCGACGAGTTCGAACCCCAGGTCCGCTGGTACTCGCCGGTGTTGCAGTCTACCCAGCAACAGCCCTGCGGCGTCACCTTCTTCGACAACGGAGTAAATGTCGAGCACGACGGTCGATGTCGAGATCTTGGGAGGTCGTCGACGTTCCTGACGTCCCTGACCTCCCCTGATGCCCCATCGCCCCCATCGAGGCCAGCGCACCACCGACCTGCCGCACCGTCCCGGAGCAGACCGTCATCGCCACCGGAGCACCTGGGCCCGTACGACGGTCCAGCGGAGACCTATACGGCGCTCCCGCAGCAGATCGTTCACCGGTGAATCGATGTGAATTCGATGAATGCGGTCTGCGAACCTCGGGGCATGCCTTCGGAGCGCCACTGCTTGGTCCGCCCACAACCCGACCCGCATCGTGGCGCACCCAGGTCACGGTTTCCCCATCAGCCCGGCGGACTAACCTGCAGACGGGCACGGTTGCAGCGCCGGAGGATCGGGCCCGCCTGAGAAGCGTTTCAGGCGCCTCGGGTGAGGAACTGGAGCCGCGCCAGGGCGCAGGCGCACCGGCGCCGTGTCCGATCGTCATCATCGATGATGCCGATGACGCCATCGACGCCATCACAGCAATGTCGCCGTCAAGGTCGTCACCGCCGTCGTCGTCATCGGCGTCGACCGGACCTCATGGTGACCCGTGGTGGTTTCATCCGGGGCGGCGGTCACCCGCTCCCGGCACCGGCGCCAGTCAGCTCGCGCGCTCGATCAGCGGCTCGTCACTGATCTTGATCGCAATGGCCAGGTCGTCGAGCATGGGCCACCGTGCATCCGATGATCCTGTCCCGGCGGCGCGCACGCCGCAGCAGCCACTCCGCCAGCTCAGCCAAGCGACCAGCCTTCCGGCGCGATCCCGTGAGATGTTGTCCACGCCCTCGGTGGCCAGATCGTGGCCCCTCATGGAGTCCAGGCAGTCCACCGGCACGGAAAGTGGATTCACGCCATGTTCCCCGTGGGTCCCTGACATGCGCCTGACTGAGCCCGCGCATACCACGACCAAGTGCCCCGGCCAAGTCAGGACGTTCTCCGCGTCGAGGTCCCCGCACCACTCACCGGGCGGAACTTCCACAGTGTGGGGTCCTGAAGGCCGACCCCACCGACAGCAGTGCCGGTGGCACCCTCCGGTCCTGGCGGCGTCGTCCACATGAGACTCAGCCAGGCCCGTGGTCTCCGTGAGCGTCGTGAGACCGGGCATGCCCGCCCTCGCTGGAGATCACAGGTGGCAGTCAGCAGCCGCCAGGGCGCCCACGCCGGCGGACAGCCGGGCCCGGATGCAGGAGGAGATGTCGACCGGCCGCCTCGAGTGGTGATGGCTTGCGCACCTGGATGTGCGCCTCCCCGCGCAGGGTTCCGGCCATCGCGGCACGTTGAAGGTCAGGCGGCCGTCATCCACGATCCGGCCGATGCGGCAGCACCTCGGCCTCGCGTCCAGACTGCCCGGTGGCGTCGTCGTGGGCCTCCAGGACCTCCCAGTGGCGGCCCCGGTGTCGATCACGCCGACGATGCAGGACTCGGACCTCCCGGGGCAGGGCCAGCCGTGTGTCCAGCCTAGTACGGCGAGACGCCCGCCAGAGCGGCCAGCGCCAGCGCAGACCGCTTGCGGCGGCGGCGCGCGCCGCGGAGACGCGGGCAACGCGGATATGGGGGAGGGGGGCCGATTCCGGCGTCGGCGATGAGGCAGCGGCGGGCGCGGCGGTGGCGCATTCTCCTGGCAGCTCGGCGGTGCGGCGGGGCCTTCGATGGTCCGGTGGGCGGCTGGGTGACATGGCTCAACCGTAGGCGAGTAGCGGTTCCGGGTACCACGCGCCTGCTGGATTTGGGGCGGGTCCCCACGCGGACGTGCGGCGGGCCGGGATCATGCGGAAGCGGCCGGGAGGCGGCTGGCAGCCGGTGGAGCGTCGGCGGGAGAGTCGCGCTGCGGCGCCCCGCCGCCCTCCCGCTTTCTTTCGGTGGAGATCCGGAAAGTCGGCGCGCACCCGGGTCCACGCTCGATAGTTCCGAGCGCCCGGCGAGAGGGAGCGCATATCCAGCAAGCTGTCCGCCAGGTTGGTCGTGAGGGCTGGCGCTGGAGGCGAGAAACGTGATCTGGAGGGCTCGAGACGTGGCTGCGCTCACCTCCTGTGGTGTCCGGCACGCCGGTCAGCTTCCGGCTCGCGCGGTGACGGTTCCCCGGCGGTTTCTGCCCGTCCCTTTGAACCACAGCGAGGTCCATCATGGACGCAGCCGCGCTGCTCCACGACGAGATCCGCGCGTCGTCCGTCGTCGGGGCGTGATCCGCTCAGCGAGACCTCGGCTCTGGAGGCCCTTTGTCGCCGAGGCCTCCGCCGATTACGTGACTCGCGCCGACGCCGGGCTCGTGCCGCCCCTGCACGACCCCGACGATGCCCAGGCCCGCCGTCGACAGCGTTGGCGACCTCGCCCCTCCAGCACCATCTCGACGACGGACTCGATCGAGGGGGTCCTGGTGCACTGCCCCCGGGCGAGATGTCGTCGCCTGCGCGCCGGACGATCGGCCCGAGCTGCAACCACGACGATCCTGGAGGACGGCGAGACCCTGCGGAGCGGGTCGAGCGCATGCTGCGCGAGTCTCCGGGCGCCGCTCGCTGATCTGTCCAGCCTTCGTGGACGCGCGGAGCCCGCGGGGGAGCGCCTCCACGTGGGTCATCCTGCCCATCACCGCCCCGGCACTGGGCCGTCAACATCCGGCAAGCACTCCTCGCGGGCATCCCGGACGGCGGACCTCGTGCGCCTGGGCTCGAGGCGCGCGCGCCGCCGCGCTTCTGACGCCTCCTGTCGCGAGGGCTCAACATTCTCGTCTCGGGCGCCACAGGCGGGAAGACCACCATGGTCCGTGCACTGGCCGGGCGATTCCCGCCGGTCAACGCATCATCACCTGCGAGGGAGGTCTTCGAGCTCTCCCTGCCGCAACTGGCGACCGCGTCGCCATGCAGACCCGGGCCGCCAACGCCTCGAGGGTGTCGGCGAGATCAGTCTGTCGCCGTCTGGTTCAAGGAGTTAGCGCATGCCGCATGCGACCGGACCGTCTCGTGAGTCGGCGAGGTGCGCGCGAGGCGGGAGGCCCTCGACCTGCTCGCCGCCGCGAACTCGGTCTGCCGGCCATGCAGGCACCGTGCACCGTAACCTCCGCGCGCGAGCCGTCGCTCGAGTATCTGCGCGCTCCCGCTGCTGGCGGGAGACACGTGTCGGCCGCCTTCGGTGGTGCCGACGGTCGCCAGTGCCGTGGACCTCGTGGTCACACCTCGGCCTGGACGCCGAGGGCCGCCGGCACGTGCGCGAGATCGCCGCCCTCGCCCGGGCGGCCGCTCGAGAACGCATTCTCATGGCGCTGATGGCGCCGGTACCGTCGAGCTGGCCGACGTCTTCCACCACGCGATGCCAGCGGCTCGTACGCCGCGGTTCCGGTGCTCCGCCGTCGCCGGAGCACTACGCCCGTGCAGCCACGACCTGCCCGAGCCTCCTCCCCCGGAGAACGCGCCAAGTGCGCCCAGGAGCGAAAAAGCCCTGATGGGCGGATCACGGACTCATGGGCGGATCGGCCTGGTGCCTGTGTGGCTCGCCCCTGACGACGGAGCCGCCGCAGTGGCGCTCCGAGAGGCAGCGCCGCCTGTCCGACCCTCCTCCTGTTCAGCTGAGTCGACGCACCAGCTCGGCCGTCTTCGTCGCGGGCAGTGGCGCTGGCGTCGTCGCCGCGCTGGGATTCCCTCGGCACCACGCGCATGGCCCATTGCCGTGGCCTTCGGCGTCATCATCACCGGCGCGCCCCTGTACGGTGGTCTCCAGTCAGCCCGGGCGCGGCGCACCCGGCTGCGGGAGTGTGGCCCGAGGCGGTCGATACCCTGGTGTCCGGGGTGCGCGCGGGCATGAGCCGCCCGAGGCCCTGACCAACCTCGGCGAGCGCGGTCCGCAGGCCGTGCGCGAGCGAAGTTCCGCGCCTTCGCTGTCGATTATGCGGCCACGGCGCGCCTTCACCGTGTGCCCGACCGGCCTGGCAGTGCGTTTCGCCGACCCCGTCGCCGATCGGATCGCGGGAGTGCCCTTCGCCTGCCTGCCGAGGTCGGCGGGGCGAGCTGGGCACCCTGTTGCGCCCCTGTCGCGCGCATGCTGCGCGAGGATCCGCACCCCTGGCAGAGCTCGAGGCCCGCCGTCCTGGACCAGCCACCGGGCCAGGGTGGCCGTGGTCATGCCCTGGCTCATCCTGGTTCCTCCTGGCGACCCGCCCGCAGCCGCCGCGGCCTACGCGACGCTTGAGCGGCGCCTGTGCTGGCCGTGGGGCGGTATGCGCATCCCGGCTTACCGCCCATGCTGCGGCTCGGGCGCCTGCCCGAGGAGGAGCGGGTGCTGCGATGAATACCCCCTGGCGCTCTGGCCATTCACGGCGGCGTGCGGAATGCCTGATCGTCTCGGCGCGCAAGCGCCCGCCCCACGTTGCGGACCGCCTCGCCCTCACGTTCACGAGCAGCCTGCGACCCGGGCCTGCTGGCGCATGTGCCGGACGCCGATGGGCGCATGGGGAGCACGGTCTCGTCCGTGCTTCTGGCGACCATCGGTCCGGCTGCCATGTGCTCGAAAGTGGGCTGATCGTCGGCGGAGTCGGTGCGGCATCGAAGCGTCGCGAGCGGCAACGCCCCTGACCCACGAGCAGCTTCGACTGCAGCAGCTCCTGTGGGGCCAGGTCCGCCTCGCCTTCAGCCGGATCGCGCCGGGCTGCTGGCCCCGATGGTGCGTCATGAGCGTGCCGCTGCTGGCGGTTCCGCCCTCGTGGCCCTGGTCGCGGGCGGTACTGCCGCGACCGGTGGCTCCAGCTGGAGGTCGAGCGCCGACGACGGCGCATCGAGCATCCAGCTGCCCGGACGCGTCGGGAGCTGTTGGCCCGTCGTCGAGCCGGACAGGGGCCCGTGGCTGCCATTGACAGCGTTGAAATGACCCCGGACGGGCGGAATTGACCGGATGAGCTGCCTCACCTTTGGCCGATGTCCGCAGCGGCACGGTTCTGACCTCCGCTGCACTCGTCCGAGGGCCGCCGATTCCCTTGCACGTGACGCGCCTGTCGGCACATTCCGTCGCCCCTCGAACGGGCACGCCGTTGGCCGACGTCACCGCGCGCGCAGGCCGATGCGCGGGAGGCGTCCGGATCGCGCCCTTCGCGGAGGAGGGCGCGAGATCGCGCAGATGGTGCCGGTGGTCTCCCCGGGTCCCGCCGATCACCGTCGTCTTCGCCCGTTCCCGGATCAGCCTGTCCTGCGCCTCGGGCTGTACCGACGTCAAGGCCCCGCGCCCCTCCCGTCTTGCCCGTCTTGTTCCTGATCCCTGAATTCTCCGTGAAAGGACAGCCAGTTGATTCATCTGATTCATCCCGATTCCGCACCCGCTCTTACCCGCCGCCGGTCCGGGGCCCTGGGCTACTGGGGTTCCCGGTCGCCACATCGCGCCTGGCTACCGAAGCCGGCTGGGCGCCAGGAGCGGCGATGCCCGCCGGGTGCTGGTCACCCTGATGACCGCGGGCCTGGTCGTCAGCTCAGGGCTGCCGGACCGGCCCTTAATTCCAGGTGTTCAATGATGCGATCGCCAAGGTCACCGGTGCCATCTGAGAGCGGGACCCGCGGAGGCCAGGGGGTCCTGGTCCGAGGGGCGGAGCAGGGCCCGCCGTGGTGGATTTCGTGCTGCGGGGCGCTCGTGATCGCCGTGCGTCGCGCCCTCCAGCCTCGCCCTGGGGCTGCGCTGTGCGCAATATCTCACCGATGCCGCCGGCGAAATTCGTAGGCCGCACTGGTCGGCGGCACTGAGGGCGAGGCGGCCGAGCGTGCCGTCGCCATGCTGACCGATGCCGCGCTCGCGGACGGCTGCTGTCGACGTGGCGTGCGACGGTGACGCGCACGAGGTCGGCGGCACAACCGGTGCGCGAGGGGTGACGGCGTCCCGCCGGTGTTGGGCTGTTCATCTTGCAGCGCTGCGGTGACCGGTCATGTAGTCGATGAGGTTGCTCACGGCCGCCGCCCGAGGAGCCATGAGGGGCGGTGGGCGACCGGGGTGGCGGCAGTGGCCATCGCGCGCCCCTGTGCCGTCGTCAGACGCGCGGGCAGCATGCTGCGAGGGTGCAATGCTCCCGGAAGTCACCGGCTGGACCTCAGTCCCGGGCTGCCCGGTCCCTCTACCTGCTCGTGGCGTTCGCCCAGGTCCAGTCGGCGTCCTCGCGGTCGCCCGGCCGATGCCGCCGGCCGCGTCTTGAGGTGGAGAAGGGGAGGCCGCCATGGCGCGTCGCGGTCGGCCTGGCCCCTGTCCTGATCAGCATATCGACGCTGGATCCCCTGCGGGGCCCCTGAGTCTGGATGCCTGGATGACGATGCGCGAAGTCGCGCCGAGGCTGGAGTTCACCCGCCGATCCCGGGGCGGCCGGCACGGCGCGATGCGGTCACCCAGCTCGACGCCGAGCGCGCCGTGAGTCCGGCGAGCCCGGAATGAGGCTCGGGCCGCTGCGTCACTTGCGCCACTATCACTATCGCCAGGCGCTGCCCGCGCCGATCGCGCGGCGAGACGGCCAGACCCTCCTGCCGGGCATCGCGATCGCACGTGGCTGGCCTCCTGGTGGTGGCTGGAGCCACCGCCGTCTACCTGACCCGAAGAATCTGACCGCTGGCGGATTCATTGCCGCGGCCGCCGACGGCGCGACGAGACTGCCACTGAGGGGTTGGCGCCAACGGCGCGCCCGGGGCGCCTGACGGACGCGGGCGTGAGTGCGGCGGCGCTGTCCGATCTCGGAGGTCTAGCCCGACCACCGGTCGCGTGCGCCAAGCATCCAGTCCTGACGGCACCCACCGATCGTCAAGGCTCACCGAATCACGGCCTCCCTTCCTGCTTGTGGGAAGGATCCCGGCCCGGGCCACCATCACCGACTGGTTCGGCGCGGCATCGACTGCCAGGAGTGCGCGTGAGCACGGCCGGTATTTGTGTATTTCAGAATCTTTTGGTCGAGGGTCGGCATTGCTGACTGCAAACATGGACATCCCGTCACCGGTCGCTTCGTCCTTTCCTACGTGCAACGCGCCGGAGGCGTTGTGGTGGCCGCAGATCTGTCACCAGTCCGTCGGCGGTCAGTCAGCAGATCCGCCTGCTCGAGAACGAGGTGTGGCGCGTACCGATCGCACCGCCTGCGGGGCGCCGTCCTGAATCGACCTGACGGGTGCGCCGGCGGAGGCCGCTGAGCGCATCGAGTCCGAGCGCCGACATCACTCATGCGAACTCGCCCATCGACCGGCGACACGCCCACCGGCACCGTTCGCATCGGGACCCTTTCGCCACGGCGATCCGCGCACTTCTCCTGCCCCCGCTGAGCACGCTGGAGGAGTTCGCCCGCATCGAGTTGGTGATCGAGGAGAGCGAGGAAATCGCGTGGCCCTGGGGCGGCTGGGGGTGGCAGTGGCACGCTCGATCTCGTCCTGCTCGAGCGCGACTGGCCACCCTGCCGGCTCCGCTGCGCGCCATGTGAACGACGTCCCCGTTGACGAGTCAGCTGTGGTCGTCCCGCCCGCAGGCGCCTGAGCACACCGTCCGGATCTGCGCGGTGCCACCTGGATCGATTCTGATTCCAGCACGGCCGGTGCTCGCGCTGGTCCCACCGCCAGCTCGGTACGCCGTTACACCCGGCATGTGGTTGACGATCACGACGTCGTCCTGGCGATGTGGTCAGCCCTGGTATGCAAGGATCTGCCGGAGCCCGTGCACTCCATGCCGTCCCCGACGAAGCCTGTCGTCTCCAGCCACCCAGCCTGGCACCCGCCAGCTCGTCGCGCCACGTCACCCGCACCGAGCCGACCAGTGCTGCGCGCCGTCCTGGAGGCGATGCTGGTGCGCGCCCAGGCCCTCGAGATGGGCTGAGTGCCAGCTGCCCGCCTCCTGCTCAGCGCGTCCGACGCCCACCCCCACCCTGCTGAGATCGACTTTTTGGGATGAGATGTGACACCGCCGATCTCATCCCAAAAAGCTTGACCCTGATGCACCCTGTCAGACTCCCCGCGTGGCACACCGACTTCTCCGCTCGAGATCGGAACGACCCGACACACACCTACGCCTCCGCCTGCGCGGTGACGGATCTGAGAGCTGCGCGCGCGCATCGCGCGCTGTCCGAGTGCCGCCGCCGCCCCCGGATCTGTAGGACGATCCCGGAGGCCGCCCAGGCGTCACCTCCGTTCCTGGTCGCACGCCCAGGCCGATCTGGGGCGCGTCGAGGAGCTCGGCGCGCGCATCGACGATCCCTGAGGCCATGGTCGAGATGGCTGGGGAGGAGTGCGGCGAGGACGCCGACGAGCTGTGCTCGCCGAGGCCGACAGCGATCTGAGGCCATCTCCAGGACCCGTCCGACCTGGAGATCCGCACCCCGCTGAGCGGCGAGTATGACCAGCGCGACGCCGTCGTCACCATCCGCCGGGCGCGCGCCGAGTGGATGCGGCCGACTGCTCGAGATGCTGCTGCGCATGGACACCCGCTGGGCCGAGCGCCACGACTACCCCGTCAAGGTCCTCAACACCTCCCCACGCCGAGGAGGCGGGGCTGAAGTCCGTGACCTTCGAGGTCCACGCCCCTACGCCTACGGGACGCTCAGCGTGAGGGCGGCACCACCGCCTGGTGCGCATCAGCCCCCTTCGACAATCAGGGCCGCCGCCAGACCTCCTTCGCCGCCGTCGAGGTCATCCTGCTCATCGAGTCCACCGACCACATCGATGTCCCGAGACCGACATCCGCATCGACGTCTCCGCCCTCGGGCCCGGGCGGGCAGAGCGTCAACACGACCGACTCCGCCGTGCGCATCACCCACATCCCCACCGGCCTGGTGGTCTCCATGCAGGATGAGAAGTCCCAGATCCAGAACCGCGCCGCCGCCATGCGCGGGTAGCTCCAGTCGCGCCTGCTCTGCTCAAGCAGCAGGAGGAGGACGCCAAGAAGAAGGAGCTGGCGGGGACGTCAAGGCGTCCTGGGGGATCAGATGCGCGCTCGCATGCTCAACTCCCCATCAGATGGTCTAGGACCTGCGCACCAACCACGAGGTCGGCAACCCCGACTCGGTGTCGACGGCGATATCGACGGCTCTACCGACTCGACCGCTGGCGCAAGCAGCAGAGCGCCCGAGCCCGTCGGTCCCTCCCGCCGAGAGCCTGGTCGCAACCCGTAGCCCGAGACTCGCGCCGTACTCCGCGTCGAGATCGGCACAAGGCGTCCATCAGGCGCACTGGCTGTGCGACCTGACTCTGGAAGGCCAACGGAGCCGTACGCACAACGCGCGGTTCCCTCCCATCCCTCTGAGCATTTAGCTCAGAAGGATGGGAGAAACCTCAGTTCATGTGATGAACCGCCGTCGATCACGACGACCGCGATCAACCGCCGTCAACATTGTGCGTGTATTCCCTCCGCCCACTCCGTTGATCCGGAATCAACTACCTGGATGGCTGATTCCTAAGAGGGGTGCTGCTCGGCGCCACGGCCCGCACCCCGCAGTTCAAGCGGTCGTGACTCCTGCACCAGAGAACGACATATTCGGGCGAGGCTGACATTCTTATACGAGATCGATAGCGCTACCGCGTCTTCATATTCCGTGCGTCGACCTCGACGGGCGTAGCCACTTCTGCGCGGAATCGCCTGACCTGTGGCCGGCGCGAACTAAGCCGAACAGGCTTTGGCGGGGGTCCGCTGTGACGAGCCGAGCGAGGCTCTGACTGTTGCGGAATGCAAACTGCTGGGACGCTCTCGAGGACCCTGAGGAGTCCCTGATCTCACGGGTTCTGCACCCCTGGTTCTACCTTGCGATTCTCTTTGGCATTGCGGGTGGTTGTGCACGCAGCTTCGAGGTATGGCTGAGCGAGTACCATGCGTGATGTGTAAGAGAAGTTTCGCTGATCTCGATCCCGAATTTGAATAGGGCCACTCGAATCCTCGCGGGAAAACTGAGCGGAGGGAAGATCCTGCGTGGTCTGTGCTGTCATTGTCATATGGCTAAGCGTCGGATCGTGACTCTGTGGGTTGTATTCTCATGACTTCATTCCAGGGCTCCGCGGAATGGGGAATAGCGCCGATCTGGGATGGAGATCACAGGTCTCTGCGCTCCTGGTTACGCGTGGCTGTTCTGGCTGCACTGCTTTATGTGTTATGTGCTGATGCGTGACGCTGGATCGTGGTCGAGGTGCAGTCTGCATCTGCGTCCCAGTGTGAGTGGGGGCGTGGATGGTCGTGCGATGATTGCGTGGCGGCGGTGGTGCTGTGGGCTACTGTGGGAATCACTCATGCTTCCAGGAGGCCAGGGCAGGTGATGGGTCCCCGGGGAGCATGCTGAGTAATCAGCTCATATTTGCGTGGCATTGCAACGGGTTTCCTCTCGCAGGTGGACTCCCTGAGGAGCTGTGCGGCGCGGATGGTCTCTTCCCGTCCATGGGGAGCACTCCGTGCGGCTGCGGAAGTGACCAGCGCGTGCTCGTCTTCACCGTCCCGGCACCTGATCTCCTGCAAGGCGGTAGCAGAATGTCCCTCGAGCATGTCGACTTTATCGCGAACCCGCCGGATTCGCCATTGCCGCGATGGCGGTGCGGCATCGTATCCGGTTCCACCGCAGCCACCGGGCGTTCACGGAGGTTTCCTCACCTGGCCACTGCGCTTCTCTTGGGGAACGCCTGGGAGCCCTCGAAGGCCCGACGACCTGCTGTGGCCGCTTTGCTGTGGGCCGCGGTCGGGGCCGTCATCATCGGCATCGGCGCACGCACCGGCCGGCTCCGCCTCTGCCCGCCAGTAGAGCCGTACTCCGCGTCGAGATCGGGTCCACCTCCGCACCGGAGATCGAAGCTGATCTCCGGCCCGAGATCGGTCGCTCCCGCGGTACTTTATCAGCCGACGCCGAGACGCGGGCGAGTTGAAGAAGAGTGATCTCACGATGATCCTTCGAGGTTGCTATACCTTTATCCTCAACGAGTTTTCGATACCGCGAATGAATGATGCTATCGAGGATGCAGTGGGCGACGACGAGGCATGATATTGCGAAGTCTTTGTTGTCCCAGCGATGGGTGAGGTGGCATAAGGGTGGGGCGGTGCGAGGAGCGAGAGAAGGCGTTACGCACGACACGACCGGCGCGGACTGCCGTTGGAGATGCGCCGCGGCCGCTGCTCCGGGAGGATCTGACTAAGACGACGACCATGGCCGCTGAGGATGCGCACAACAGCAGAAGGAGTATTGCGGCTGAGGGTAGAGGTGAGATATTTGAGGTTAGTGGAGGCCGCCGAAGAATTCCGCCGAATGATGGACGCAAGAACGAGCCCTCTTCGCTCCCTGAAATCAGCTGAAGCCATGATCGTCGCATATAAAGGCTTTGGAGCTCCCATCTGCGCTGAGCCGGACCGCACGAAATAACATCCAACGAGAAATCTGAGCAATCATAAAGAATCGTCAAGGATGAAACGTCCTTCAACTCCTTAGAAAAATTCATGTTGATTAAGGCTGCACAAGGCTTATACTAACATGCATATGACAACAAGACCTCGCTGACGGATTCGCCTGAGAAGTCTTTGAATGGGGGCTTGATGTTTCGCGTATGCATGAGAGTGCTTACGCCCCGTCTAGTGGCGAGCGAATTGCTGGTGCAGCCAGTGGTTGGGGTTGCGAGCGCAATTGATGGTCGCGCCTCTGGCCCCCAGGCTCGCCTGAGTAGCTCCGTGCATGCCACCACTCACGCCTTCTGTCCCAGAGTGGTTGTGCCGGCGGGAGCCCATCAATTTCGATGAGCGCTGGCGAGCCGACGAGGCGATGGGCCCTCAGTCCTGCAGCTGTGAACCTGGCCGCCAAATCGCGCATGTTGTCACGATGAGTTTCTGAATTGGCAGTAACCCCACAATCTTGATAAGCGAAACGAAGCTGGACTCGCACCGCCCCTTGTCGCGAAGTTGATGTTACGATTTACTGCAAAGTGTCGTGCACCGCCCATGCCTCAGGTGCGCCGCAAGCCGTTCCTGAGGTGCACCGCGCGCGCGGCCAGCTCCCGCGGTGCCAGGGTGCGGTGTTCCCATTGGAACTTCACATCTGATGGTCCCGGCCGCGTAGTACAGGCCGCCGCGGTACTTGTGGCGAGACAGTCGCCGTCAGCCACGACCACGACCTGCGCTGATGAGTACGGCTGGCAGAGTGAAGCGCGTGTATCGCAGTCAGATAATCAGCTGGTGTGGCCGCGAGCACCGCCGCCGGCCCAGTCAAGAGTCAGTGCTTCCGCGCTGTCGTGACTCGCCCTTCCCATACAGAGGTGCGGATCGTCCCGTCCGACGGCGGGCTTCGTGCGTAATGCGCATGATACTGCGAGTCATCTCCCCAGTGGTTCGAAAGATCTCGCCCGCGTACGAGGCGGACAGTCTGCACCGGCGACAGCCTCAAGCAGGAGTCCCAAGACGATGTAGCTGCGGATCACTGTAGGAAGAACCTTTGGCCAGGTGCTCCGACTGGCTTCTGGTGCTCCTCGGAGTGGGCGAGCAGACTGCTGGGGAGTCCATCGTCGGTGAAGGCTGGGTCTGCCACAGCGATTTCGGGCTACCGTCGGCCCTTTGGTGCGCCCATTGGAAGGTAATCGTTCGTCGCTCCCTGACGCAGAGACACAGGAGATGCTCACGGTGACCCCATCCAGCCTCTCATCCATGAAGATTCCCTGCAGCAGATCCGCTCCAGTACTGAGGAAACGCGAGCCTCAAGAGTCACTGTGCCCGCCTGATCAACTGCACGATGAGCGCCAGTGGCGCCAGCTCGCCGACGCTGGCCGAGAGCGGAACGCGCAGCAGGTCCTCCCTGACCGTAGTGCACCGATTCCTGTTCTGGTGCGCGCACGGCAACCTGCGGCCGCCACTGCCTCGCCCGCTTGCCCAAAATGTTTTGTGGAGTGTGGCGTGAATTCGTCTGCATCCATGCCCGACTCGCTGGCTCGATGATGCAGTTAGCGGCGCGAGCGTGCCTGGTGCGGTGAGAAAGATGTCCAGCAGGATCTCACGATGATTGTCCGCGAGCACGCGACGAAAACCTGGCGACCCTGAGAGGCTTTCGGGGGCATCCCCGAATCAGTGCTTTCTCGAATGATGCGGATAGGCCCTTACCGTTTGCAGCACGCATTGTGGCCGCACGGTGGGATTCATGAGCGTTCCCGTGCATCTCCTCCGTATCAATGTCGGCGCCCCTAGGAAGTGCTGCGCCTGCTCCTGGCCTCCTGGCCCCTCGGTGGGGAGGGAAAGTGCTGCGGGTGGCACCGCCTTTATCGTCCCGCTGGCGATCGACTCGTCCCGTTAATCACTTCATTTTCCTATCTCGCCACTGATCTCGATCGGCGACAGTCTGACGCCGGTATGGCGTGGTCATCAAAAGTCGTGGACATCGGTGACGGTCAAGTAGCCTCAACCCGCTGGCTCATGGCTGCTGGTGATCATCGCCCGACCGCCGGCCGTTGAGCGACTTGAGACCGCGGTCTCGACCGGCGGGCCCTGATCTGGTTCCCGCTATGATCGCCACCGCCCTACTCATGGCGGCTCACCGCGGAGGTGGTTCTGGCCTTCGTGGGTATGAGCCCAGCACGGAGAACTACAGCAGCGCGTGCCCGTATCGGCAGTGATTCTACCGTCATCGACCGGATTCGGGCGGCTTTCCTGCAGCAGGGATTCCCTGAGGAAATTGCGGCGAGGTCGCTCTTCACATCGCTGGGCGGCATGCGAGCGGGCCGAGCATCGTTCCGCGTCGTCTTCTTCACGCTCATGCGCACCCGGTTCGAGCGGGCGGCCAGCAGAATCCGGACTCGACCACCCTCACCCACTTTGGCCGCCTTCGGATTCGCCGTCGCTGCGGTGGTCGCCCCATGGGCGCCGGGCCTCGACCTGGGCGGCCGCTGCGCGCAACGTCGGCGCGCACATTGATGTGGATCGTCGAGATGTTCATGCATGTGAGTCTGAGCAGCCGGTAGGCGCGGCTTCGAAGGCGCACTGTGGCTGGTCGTCGCCGCCGTCATCTGGCTCTCGGCGCGCCGCGGAAATCCTGCGCAAGGCTCCTGAGGGTGCAGAGGCGGTCCGCGGCCGGGAGACTCAGGCGAGCAACCGGATCAGACCGCCCTGGCGTGCACGGCCTCACGCCCGCGTCCATCGCCATCGTCGGCCCGCTCCCTCAGGGCTTGGCGGCAGCAGCGCGAAACCGCCCCGGGCAGCTGTCATCCGGGTACGGCATCGTGCAGGCATCCACCACTCAGCACCCTGACGAAAGGCGCAGACGAGCAGTGGCTGAGTACATCTACCAGATGATCAAGGCGCGCAAGGCGCACGGCGACAAGGTCATCCTCGACGACGTCACCATGGCGTTCCTGCCCGGCGCCAAGATCGGCATGGTCGGCCCCCGACGGCAGCGCGGCAAGTCCTCCATCCTCGCGCATCGCGGCCGGGATCGACCAGCCTCCAACGGCGAGGGCCCGCCTGAGCCTCGGCCACGCGTCGGCATCCTGCCGCAGGAGCGCCGCCCCTGAACGAGGACACAAGTACGGTGCTCGGCAACGCCGAGTGCGTGGCCGAGACCAAGCGCAAGCTCGACCGATTCAACGAGATCTCCGCCGCCATGGCGGACCCCGACGCCGATTTCTGACGCCCCGCTGGAGGAGATGGGCGCGTTTCCAGACCGAGATCGACGCCGCGAACGCCTGGGACCGACTGCCCAGCTCGAGCAGGCCACGGACGCCCTGCGCCGCCTCCCTCGGCGGACGCGCCGAGGTCAAACACCCTCCGGCGGTGAGCGCCGCCGCGTCGCCCCTGTGCAAGCTCCCTCCTGGAGGCCCTGACCTGCCTGCTGGACGAGCCCACCAACCACCTCGACGCCGAGTCGGTCCTGTGGCTGGAGCAGCACTCTGTCCACCCACGCGGGCGCCGTCATCGCCGTCACCCACGACCGCTATCTCGGATCATGTCGCCCAGTGGATCGCCGGAGGTCGACCGCGGCCACCCCCTACCCCTACGAGGGCAACTCACTCCACCTACCTGGTACCAGCGAGAAGCGGCTGGAGGTCCAGGGCAAGAAGGACGCCAAGCTCGCCAGCGGCCCTCAAGGACGAGCTGAGTGGTGCGCCTGTCGGCCAGGGCCGCCAGGCCAAGTCCAAGGCCCTGTCTGGCCCGCTACGAGGAGATGTCGCCGAGGCCGAGCGCACCCGGCAAGCTCGACTTCGAGGAGATCCAGATCCCGCCGGGTCCGCGCCTGGGCAACACGGTGCCGAGGCCGTTCGCCTGCGCAAGGGCTTCTGATGGGCGCACCCTCATCGACGACCTCTCCTTCACCGCCCCGCAACGGCATCGTCGGCACCGTCGGTCCCAACGGCGTCGGCAAGACGACCTGCTCAAGACGATCGTGGGCCTGAGGAGCCTCGACGGCGGGACCCCAAGATCGGCCAGACCGCCGGGAGCTGTCCTACGTGGATCAGTCCCGCGAGGCATCGACCCGAAGAAGACCCCGTGAGGTCGTCCCGATGGCCTGACTACATCCAGGTCTGGCAATGGAGATGCCCCTGCGCGCCTACGTCGCCTCCTTCGCTTCAAGCGGCGCTGACCAGCAGCTAGCCGGGTCCCGTCCGGCGGTGAGCGCAACCGCCTCAACCTGGCCCTGACCCTCAAGCAGGGCGGCAACCTCATCCTGCTGGACGAGCCCACCAACGACCTCGACGTCGAGACCCTCTCCAGTCTGGAGAACGCCCTGCTGGAGTTCCCCGGCTGCGCGGTTGTCATCACCCACGACCGCTGGTTCCTCGACCGCGGCCAGCCCACATCCTCGGCCTGGGAGGGCACGGAGGAGAACCCGGCCAGCTGGTACTGGTTCGAGGGCAACTTCGCCTCCTACGAGGAGAACAAGGTCAAGCGCCTGGGTCCGGAGGCCGCCCGTCCCCACCGCGTCACCTACCGCAAGCTGACTCGCGCCTGATAACCGCCGAGATCGGTCGAGTTCCGCGTCGAGATCGGTCCGGTTCCGGCTCGAGATCGGTCGGAGTTCCGCGTCGAGATCGGTCCGGTTCCGGCGTCGTTAGTCTAGTCGGTTGACTAGGCGTGATCTGACGGAGTGACCGCGGCACCAAGGAAGACGGTGAAGGTCCATGAGGCGAAGACGCACTTGTTCGCGCTGCTGGCGGAGGTGAACGCGGCCCACGATCGATATCGCCTGGGGCGGCGGACGATCGCGCGGGCTGGTCCTGCAGACGACGGCGAACGGGAGCTCGGGTTCGGCGGCTATCACTGCCCGACTCTTCTTTCGATGAGCTGCCTGAGGAGGAGCTGAGCGCCTGGGAGGAAGCGTGAGCGGTTATCTGCTGGATACACACGCTCATGTGGCTATCAATGAGCCTTCCGTTTGGGATCCGATGCGGTCAGGGTGCTGAGTGCGCGAGAATCGTGGTGGTATCAGCGGCGAGTGCGTGGGAGCTGTCTCACCAAGCACCGTATTGGCAAGCCTCGGCGCGGGCCCCTGGCTGGATGCGCTTTGAGGATCACGCTGCCAGCGGCTCGGGCGACATACTGCCGATCGAGTGGCACTGCATGCTCGTCTGAGTGGCTGCAGCTGGAGTGGGGCATCGCGATCCTTTTCGACCGTATGCTCGCTGCGCAGGCGATCCGGGAATCTCTGATTCTCATCACCGCCGATCCGGCCTTCTGGAAGCTTCTCCGGCCCAGAACTCTTTGGTGAGGGCGCTCTATCGCCCCTATCGCGTCCGGGTGGAGCTGCTCGAGGAGCGCCGTCTCCCTCAAAGGTCCTTGAGGAGACGGCTGCCCCCGCCTCATCGTGCGCGGGATCTTGCACGGTGCGGACGGCGCTTCCTCCGCGCTTACTCTAGTCAGCAGCGAGTAGGCGGTGACCCTGTTGATGGCCGCGTGAGAGGAAGACCGCCGCCACGGCGGTGACGAGCACCGCTGCTCCCACGGCGAGGGTCGGCCAGCAGTGACATCCACCGTGATCTCGCTCTGATCCCCACACCGGCTGAGCAGCACTTCCAGCAGCGGCCTGATCAGTGCTCCGCCCACCGCACACCCCAGGACGGTCCTTTGTGGATGAGCGGCGGGCAGGATGGTCCAGCGCATACGAGTTGCCGCCTGACGCGTCGTCATCCCCAGGGCTTTGAGCAGGCCCGCGGTGGCGCGAACGCGCCACCAGGGAAGAGGCCGTCGAGCACCACCACCAGGACCCACGACGAGGCGTTGAAGGCCGCGAGGGATTCGGACAGCAGCGGGATCATGGACATGTAGCCTCCATCTGCACCGCTATGGAATCCCGTGCATTGACGACTTGGGAACTCAGAGCTGAGCCTCATTCTGCAGCGCTTTACTGACTGTTCCGGAGTCACGGCACTGGTGAATGAAGACGCCGACGTCGGTCAATCCCGCACGGTGCGCAGCTCCTGATAGGCCGCACGGTGAGGATCGCGAAGTTACCGATATTGGCGCACCACTGGCCAGCCCCGTGACGAGGAAGTCCTCTCGATGCCATTGCGCTTCGCCGTCCAGGTGTCGCCGATATGAGTCCCCGAAGCGCCCGCGCCCGGGCCCAGGACGATCCTGCGTGGCATGAAGAGCGGGCCGTCCCTTATAGACCGGACTCGTCGGCAGATCCTCCAGCATCGTCCACCACGTAGAAGCAGTAGGCGTCTCGTGCCGTCCACAGTCCTCGACTTTTTGAGAGTAGGGATCGCAGTCGCCACACCGGCATGTCCTGGCCTGACGGCGGCGTCGACGTCATCGGGCGACTCGGTCACGGTGACGTCCGCGGCACCGCCCAGGAATAGCGACAGGGCGTTGTCCTCTGACGGCGAGCATTCGTGACCGGACGCTGAGAAGACCGAAAGCCGTCAGTGCAGGCGGCGGCGACCACGAGGATGAGTGCCGTGCGGCCCGGTGCCGCGAGCATCTCCTGCGACCGAGCAGCATGGCCAGCGGGCCGCGTGCGCTGCAGGGTGCAGGCAGTGACCCGGGTGAAGGAATGGTCCTCCTGGCCGCCGCGCAGCGCCTCCACTGCGCCTCATGCGGCGGCGCCGAGCACGATGGGCAGCCAGATCATCAGGTTTGCGCCGCTGCGCAGGCCAGAGGAACCTCGGGGTCGACATGCGCTTTCCAGGAGATACCCGTCTGGGCGCGCAGGACCGAGGACAGGTGGGGAAGACGGCGTGGCTCAGGGCGGCCCCTGACCGCCGCGCCCAACGCCCCAGCAGCGCGCGAAGGAGAGCACCATGGGACGCATCACCCCGCCCGTGTGAATCCGTGGGCGCGCAGCGCGCCCACCGCGGCGAGGTCGCCGCCGAAATGGCTCCGCGCAGCATGAAGGCCAGAGTGAGGGAGTGCCACGGCCGCGATCATGGAGTGAGAAGAGCAGGATGACTCACGGAGATGAGCCTGACCGATATCTGATTGACATGGACAGGATCTCCCGGTCCATGTCCCAGGCCGAGGTGATGTCCAGGCGCGAGATGACCTCGCCGGTGAGGTCGCTGGTCTCGTCGGTGCTGCGTGGTCTGCACCTTGATGAGTGTGGAGGCATCCAGCCGGGGGCTGCGTCTGCTGTAGTCTGCTGCGTCTGCGTGAGTCGGCAGCGCTGTCCCGTCCGCTCGCGGCGAGTTCCGCCTGAGACCGGCCATGTGCTCCTGCGCCTGGCCTCGAGCGCCGCGTAGTCCTCGCCCGGTAGCCCGAACCATAGACTTGATCGACGGCATGCCGCCGTAGGTCTGACCCGTGAAGCCTGATGTGGAAGGTGCGCCTGCCCATGGGGAGGTGAGCACCAGTAGCGTCGCCCAGTTCGCAACCGCCCACCGCCTGAGCGTGGCCCTGGCACCCAGATGCTCCACGGATCGTCGAGTGCGGAGGCAATGTCCCAATGCCCCATCTGCGGGAGGTGTCGATGTCGTAGAAGAGGAATCTGAGCTGGCAGCGTCGAGTCGGCGTAGGGATCGAGCCCCGCACGCCCACCCCCGGTGCGGTCTCCACCTCGCGCACTCGCTCATCGGATCGGAGAGCATCCTCGACGCCGTCGGCCTCGCTCGCCCGCATGAGGATGACGGCGTCGGGGAGTCTCCACCCTCGGCCTTGTGGTTCAGATAAGCGCCGTGCTGGGGCATCGCGACCAGCCCGACATTGATCAGCAGGCCGGCGATGAGCGGACAGGATCAGGACGGCCCCGGCCATGCCCCGGATGCTTGCGGATGGTGCGGCGCGCCAGCAGCAGGAGGGCTGACATCGGTGATGTCAGTGATTTTCAGTGATGTCGGCATCCTTCACCACCCCATCCCAGCCAGGAAGGCGGTGAGCCTCTCAGTGCGCTGGTCGGCCGCGCTGGCCAGGGCGCACCGATCGGCGTGGCGGCCGTCGCGCAAGCAGAGAACGCGGTCGGCGCGGGCGGCGCGGAGTGACGCCGCGGGTCACCACTGACAATGACGGCCGTCCCCGCACCTCACTGAGCAGGTCCAGGACGGCGGTGGAGTGCTCGGAGTTGAGCTGGCCGGTGGCCTGCCGGCGAAGACCACGGTGGGTGGTTCATCAGGGCCCGCGATGCCACGCGCTGCGCCTCACCGCCCGACAGCATGGTGGGCACCTTGCTCCAGTCCCGCTCGGGCAGGTTGACGCGCTCCAGCAGTGAGCGCGCCCGGGCGGTGACGGCGCTGCGGTCCCTGCTGATGAGCAGGCCTACGGCCAGAGGTTCTCCAGGACGTTTCAGGAGTCCAGCAGGTGCACCTGCTGGAACACGCAGCCGCAGTGACCGCGGCGGAAGCGGGCCAGAGCGTCCTCTTCAACTCGAAGCCAGCCTCGTGCCGCCCAGCTCACCGTGCGCCCAGCGTCGGTCGGTCCAGTCCGGACAGGGCGTACAGGAGCGTGGGACTTCCCGGCGCCCCGAAGCGCCCGCAAGATCACGGTGAAGGAGCCTTCGTCGACCGCCAGGTCCAGGCTGCGCAGCACGTGCTGCTGCGAACCTCCCGACCGAGAAGGACTTGGAGAGCTTGTCGGTGGTGACGACGGGATTGCGTCGGCAGGCGCCCCGGCTGCTTCCCGCTGGTCTCCGCTGGCTTTGCTGGTTTCTCGGAGAGGCGGCAGTGGTGTCCCTTTCTCGTGCGACTGGATCGACGCTATGAGACACCGGAGCGAAGTCCTTACGAAATTCTATGGCTCTGCTCACAGGATTCGGCAGCAGTGACCTTCCCGCCAGGGTCACTGCCCAGGCGAGCGGCAGGGACAGGGTGATCGTCAGACCGCCCCTCATCGGGCAGGTCCGCCTGCGATACGCCGCCCATCCGCTCCAGCGAGCTGGGCGCAGGTGAACAGACCCAGCCCTTGGCCGGGCGCGCCTGCAGCATGCAGCGTTCCTGCCGCGCTGTCCTCGAGGCGAAGATCAGCCCGGTCTCATCCCGGGTCGACGCCGCCGGCGTCAGAGGCTGAGGCCGCAGCGCCTCCTCGATCCGGCTGCTCACGCGGATGGGCGTACCCGCGTACTTGCAGGAGTTCTGCACGACATTGACATATGACCTGCGCCAGGCGCAACCGGTCCGCACGCACCAGGACCGCTGGCAGGGGAGTGCTATCTCCATGAGACGACCATGGTCGGCTCCGCGCATCAGGGCCGTGACCTCATCGGTGCCCAGGTCCGTGGAGTCACGCTCAGGGCGGCGATCTCGTCGTCGTGGGCGCGGAACAGGTCACTGACCAGGCCACTCCACCTGGCTGCTCTTGACCGGATCACCTGCAGCCGTTCGCGGGCGGCGGGGAGTCCTCCGTGAGCTGGAGGAGCTCGGCGGTCGCGGAGATCGTGGCGATGGGCGTGCGCAGGTCGTGCCCGATCTGGGCGATCAGCGCCTCCTTGGAGGCCTGTGCAGCCGCCTCCGCCTCGCGCGAGGCGGCCAGCCCGGTGCGCAGCAGGTCGAAGCTCTCGTCCAGGCCCCGAACGTTGCCTGGGTCCATCTCCAGTGGTGCCGACAGATCCCCATCGGCCACCCGGGATGCGAAGCGCTCCAGTTTCCGGAACGGGACCAGTACGCGTGCGTTGATCCACATCAGCAGGGCGAGCAGGAGGAGGAAGCGGTACGCCAGGGTCGCTGCGCTCGCCCAGAAGAAGGCGCGCTGATGGGCCGCCACCGCGTGGCGTGGTGCGTCGTCGAGGAATGCCCAGGCCACGACCCGCCCATCGACGACGACGGGTCCGGCCAGCGGACGGTGCTCACCGGTCCACTGCATGGTTCTGAGCCCGCCCGCCTGATTGACGACCTGGCCGTCCGCGTCACCGCCCTCGGTGCCCCTCGGTCCTCGGGGTCAACGACACCGGGTTGCCTGATGCATCAACCACCTGCAGCTCGTCGGCCATGCCGTCCAGGCCTGCCTCTCCTCGGGTGGGGCCAGACGGCCGACAGGCGCTGGATAGCATCGCTGAGTCGCGCCGTATCGGCGCGGGAGGATCGCTCGCCGACATCAGGCCGAGCGCCAGGCCTGTGATGAATACGGCGGTCAGCAGGGCCAGAGGCCCGCGCAGGCTGCGCATCGGAGGCCTCGAACAGGTAGCCGCGCCCCCACACCGTGCGGATGCAGGCGGGAGCAGTTTTTTCGATGCGGGCGCGCAGGCGCGCACACATGCACGGTCAACTGCCTCGCTGGTGAACCCATCGCCCCACACCGAGCGGATGATGTCCTCCTTGGTGCACACTGCGCCCCGGTGGGACACTAGATGCCCTCAGAATCCTGTCCTCCACGCGCGGTCACGGGTGGGAGTTCACGACCGTCCAGGTAGGTGCGTCCGGTGGAGAACTCCCACCCGCAGGCGCCTGTCGTCGAAGTCCGTCTCTCCGCAGCATCGTCGGAGCTACTCCCGCGTCCTCGACCGCAGGCGGGCTGTCGGCAGAGGCCCCAGGCGCGGTCGGACCTTGGCGAGGAGCACAGCCAGAGAGAAGGGCTTGACGATGAAGTCGTCGGCGTCGAGCGACAGGCCCTGCACCTGGTCACATCGGCACTCGCGGGCGGAGACGAAGATGATCGCGCTCGCGTGCTGCCCCGCAGTTCGCGGCACAGCTCGAAACCGCTCATGCCGGGCAGATTGACGTCGAGGCAGACGACGCCAGGCGCCCGGGCACCGGCGAGGCCAGCGCCGACTCCGCATCAGGGCAGTGGGAGCACATGCAGCCTGAAGGCGGACAGAGGTAGTCCCGGGTGGCTGCGGCGAGGTCTGCCTGTCCTCGACCAGCAGGACATCAACGGATGCACCATGGCGGCAGTCTCTCACCCGCTGAGCCTGGGCGGGCTCCCTGCGCTGTCGAGGGACCATCGTTGGCGGCCCCGCGCAGCGACGGGGCCGATGCTCAGCGCCGACAGCCCGACTACGCGGGCCGTGCCTCCGCCTCCAGTCACAATCTCAATCCTCAAGGCGGACCTCCCACTGGCCGCCGCCGCGAGTACCTGCATGGGCATCCGGATCATCCCCTGGGCGATGGAGGAGACGAGCGCCCGAGGACGCCGAAGACTCTCGCGCGGACCATCGCCCGTCCGCCCCTGGGAGTCGAGCGAATCCTGGACGAAGAGCATCCAGTCGCACACGTCGATGTCCCGGTGGAACCACTGGGTGGTCGAGGGTCGCCAGGCTCATCCCCTCGCTGCGCCAGCACAGATCCCCTGGCTGCGCAGCGCCGGCTCCAGTGCATGATCTGGTCGCACATGTAGGGTCAGCAGCGCCTGGTGCACCGTCTGCGAGGCCTCGCAGGCAGACGTCCGCGTGAGCGGGCCCACAGGCGCTGGACGCCCGTCCGCCCCGCCCGGGAGCCAGATAGATGTCGCCTCGACGTGCACGCAGGTCGAAGGCCGCCGTGCGTCCCAGGAACTTCGCCACCGGGTGGTCGATGGTCCTGGAAGATCTCCAGCGCACTGGTCGCGCCTCGGGCGGGGGCACCGCGCGCCTCGACCTGTTCATCGGCACCGCCCTGGGGCCTCCTGGAAAGAGGAGATCATGGTCAGGATCGGCATACCGTCCTGCGAGGCCGTGGTTCGCCGCCGTGAAGGACCTGCCGTCGCGCAGCCTGTCGACGGCGAAGCTCACGGGCTTGCCGGGCTTAGCCCCCGCGGATGAAAGCGCAGGCGTGCACCGAGTGCGGCAGGCGCCCGGCTGCTGCCGGCACCATCGGCATCCAGGGTGGCGGCCCGGCGAGCATGGCCGTCTGGCCACCACCTGCGCCGCAGATGCGCCCCTGAGAGCTGGGCAGGAGGTTCCGCCGAAGAGCTCCTGAGAATCCGCAGGACTGGATCCGTCTGTGCACTCGCTGTACCCGTCGTAGCCCCGTTCCCGTCGCCGGTCGTCCTCGCCCAGGGCGAGAACTGCGATGACCGAGCCCAGGAGCCCTCAGTGGCGACGGGAACCGGGTACGGCGTCGTCACAGGCCGAGCTCCTCCAGGATCGGCAGCTCGGCGCGCACGGCGGCGCGCGCGCCGTCGGCGGTCCGCGCATTGGTCGCGAGGTCCGCCAGGCGCTGGCACTCGGCGAAGTCGACGGACTTGGAGTACGCGTCGACGTCGGGCAGGGCGCGGCGGTCGGTCGACGAGGCTCGCCACGCCCAGGCCCACCAGGACGACGGCGAGGCTGGTCGGCGGCGGCCTGCCGCACACGCCCACCGGGCGGTCGGGGCGAGGCGCCGTCGCAGGCGGCCTTGATCAGCGCAGGACGGCGGGGCTGCCAGCCGGTCGACAGGTCCGCCAGGGAGACAGGAGCCGGTCGGCCGCCATGACGTCTGGGTGGAGGCCGTTGCGCCGATGGAGCGCGAAGCCGGCGTGCTCGAAGAGCTTGTCCGCCATGAGCGCGCCGAGGCACCTCGATCATCATGCCGGCGGTCTTGAGCCTGTAGGAGCGGGCCTTGTCGGTGAAGGCCCTGGCCTCTTCCGCGGTGGAGATCATGGGGGCCAGCGACCCACACCTTCGCCTCGGTGTCGGCCTCTGCCTTGGCGAGGGCCCCAGCTGGTGCCCAGGACCCGGATCGCGCCGGGTGGCGTGGTAGGCGCGCACGCCGAGCGCCGGGTTGGCCTCGGTGGCGTCCGTGAGGAAGGGCAGCGTCTTGTCGGCGCGCGGCATCCAGGTGCGCACGACGACCTTCTTGCCGGGAAGGCCTCGAGCACGCCGCGGTGGCTCCACCTGGGCCTCCACCGTGGCCTGGCTGGTCGAGGAAGCAGAACTCGGTGCGGAACAGGCTCACGCCCATGGCGCCCGCCTCCGCGCTGCTGCGCGCTCCGGCGGCGTCGCCCACGTTGGCCAGCAGCTGACCTGCGGCCGTCCTGTAGCGCCGTCCCGCTGAAGACGCGCACTCGGCTGGCGAGCTTTCTGCGGCCCGGCGCAGGGCCTCGCTCGCTGAGGGTGACGGTAGCCCTTTGGTGCTCGACCAGACGATGTCGCTGTCCTGGAGCTGGGTCGGTGACCTCTCGTGCCCGTGCCGACGATCGCCGGCATGCCCAGTGCGCGGGCCAGGATCGCGGTGTGCGAGGTGGGGCCGCCCTCGGAGGTGATGAAGGCGACGACCTTCCGGGCCGAGCAGGGCGGTGTCGGCGGGGCGAGGTCCTCGGCGACCAGGACGAAGGGCTGCAGGCGCGGGATCCGGCATCGGCATGGATCCGCAGAGGACGGCGATGATGCGGTCGCGCACATCCGCCACGTCCCGGGTCCGCTCGGCCATGGTAACCGCCCAGCGACTCGAGCACGTCGGCGAGCGTGCCGGCGGCCTCCCACACGGCGCGCGTCGACGAGCCTGGCGCTCGCGGCACCTTCGCCTGGGCCGACGTGGTCAGAGTCGGGTCGGCGGGCCATCCGGGCGGTGGTCTCGAGCAGAGTGCGCCCTGCCCTGGCCTCGGCCGCGTGGAGAGCCCGAGCCTTCTCGACCTTCTGCGCGGCCTCCGCAATGCGTGGTCGCATCTCCCTTTGTCGAGGTCTCGGCTGGACTCGAGCGCGGCGATCCGGGCCTGGTGGATACCTGGCGCCATGCGCGGCGACAGGATTCTGCGATGGAGCCCGCTGGCTGCCAATGTGCCGGTCAGGGCAGTGTTGGTGTCGGACGGGGCCATGCGTGTGCCTCAACAGCGATGGAGGCGAATATCACGGCCCATTGCAGCCCCGCGAGAGAGCACTGATGCCCTGTCTCCGCCGTCGGATGAATATCGGACTGACACAAGGACCGCGCCTGATCACGGTTCCTCGGGAGTCCTGAGGAGTTTCTTGAGGAGCTCTCGGAGGGAGTCTCCAGAGCCCTGGGGAGTCCCCAGGGAGTTCCGGGCTCGACTCTCCTGGAGTGCCCGTTGGGCGAGAGATAGTCCGCCCAGGACAGCGGGATGCCGAGCACGAAGGGCACGACGAGCACCCTGACGAGCTACGGAGATGACGAGCGTCGTGCGGCGCCGAGAGCGCCAAAAGCAGAGCTGAAGACGCATGAAACGCGTGAGGAGCGCACAATGATGCAGTACTGCTGAGAAGATCGCAGCAGCCTGGAGGTCGGACACATCTCCGGATCCTCGAGCTCGCAATCAACGCGGCGGCTGCGCTGCTGAGGTCGCGAGGATCAGGAGAGAGGCACGACGAGGACGCCCTTCGGGCCGCTGCCGGGCCTCGGGTCACGTCCGCGGCAAGCGTAGCCAGCAGGTCGTCGTCGGTCCGACTGGCCGACGACCTCGCGAGCGAGATCGCGCGCGCTGGACTGAGAGCCCCGCCGCCGGCAAACCACCATCTGATTACCCGACTCTACCCGCCCTCGTATCCCGCCTCCCGTAGAGTCTTCGTCCGCCGTCCTGCGGGCGGCGGCGGACGCGCAGCAATCGTGTCACACGGTACCGATGCGTCGAAGCTGGCAGAAGCACGCGCAGTATGAAACGCTTGCCGCAATGGGTGGGCTACCGCCCGATCGCTCAGACGCACTGCTGCACCGGAGCGGTCGGGCGCGCTGTCACCCGCCCGTGCATCATCCCGACAGGGCCACTCGCGTCCACGCGGACCGACCCACCGAGTAGCTGAGTTCACGCCATGACTGGAGTCAACTGAGCCGAATCGTCAGCCCTGAGCCTGCGGGCGAGTCACGTCTGAAGCAGCTCGCCGAAGCGCCACTGAGTCTCCGCCGAGTAACCGACCATCACGGCAATCTCGCCGCGCCCTCCTGGGCCACGCTGGTCGCCGTCTGGCACGCCCTGGGCGCCATAGGCGAGCACCAGAGGAGAGATCAATGCCCTTTGACGGAGTGCCGAGCTCGCCCCCGGAGGCTCTCACGCTGCCGCGCGTGATCGTCAAGTCCGGTCCGGGTGCCCGCCCTCCGTGCCCGTCCACCCGCTCCTGACGGCGCCGCTGCAAAGAGGCGCACGCGTCGAGCTCGGGAGGACGGCGGCAGGCGCGAGCGATCCCAGACCAACGGAGCGGGACGCTGCCGCACGATGTGGACGGCGTCTCTGACCGCCAGCAGGCGTGCACTGCACATTCCGGGCCGATCTGCCCTCGGATGGCACACACCTTGTGGCGGAGATCGACCTGCAGCCCGCGCGCGAGGCGTTCTCGGCGACCGCGCGCCCTGGCGTGATCGATCACGGAGCGCCCTGCAGATCCCGGCGGCGCTGGTCGCTGCGGCTGCGCCATGATCAGCTGCACTCCGTGCGCCCGCACGGCGCTATGGGCATCGGCGACGCCGGACGACCCTCACCGAGCTGGCCAGTTGCCTGACGAGGGCGCGGACTCTCCTGATCAATCCGCTGCACGCCGCTGAACAATGGCCGGTCGCACGACCCTCGTCCCCCTACTCCGCCGGTGAGACTGCAGGCGCTTCGCCGAATCCGATCTACGATCCGCCCTGAGGCGATCGGGGAGGTCGCCTGCCTGTCCGGGCGCGGCCGCTCGTTTCCGTCCAGTGGGCCTTCGAGGAGGTAAACTGGCCGCCAATCTCAGCGCGGAGCCCATTGACCGCGACGCCGTCTGGAAGCGCGCTGGTTACGAGGCGCTTCGAGGCCAGCTCTCGCCGCGCCGACCGCTCCGAGACGCGCGCCAGCGCGACTCGAGCGGTTCTTCCAGGCGCGAGCAGTGGCGAGGGCTCCGGAGAAGTACGCCCCTGTGTGCGCCCTGACGGAGAAGCACGGCGAGCTTCCAAGGACTGGCCCCCACAACCTCAGGGACGCCTCGAGCGCCTTCGTGGCCAACGAGGCCCGCAACCTGACCGAGCGTCATCGACTCCCCACGCCTGGCTGCAGTGGATCGGCGTCGATGAGCAGCTGAGGCGCGCGCAGGAAGAGGCGTGGCCTGCGGCATGAGCCTGGGGTCAGCGGATGATCTGGCCGTCGGGTGCACCCGCACGGCGCCGATGTGTGGAGCGACCCGGACCTATCTGGCTCCGATGGCGTGCCGGCGCATGGCCCGCCGGACATGTACAACCAGCTCGGTCAGAACTCGGTCCCAGCCGCCGTGAGCCCGCGCGCACCTGGCGGAGATCACCGCTACGTGCTCCCTGCGCGACATGCTGCGCACCAGCGCTGCGCCACGCCGAGCGCCAGCGCGGACCCGCGTCGTCGGACTCGTCTCCGGCGTCGCGGATCCCCAGGCACGGGCGGACCAGGGCGCCCATGTGCGCCAGCGACTCGCGAGGCGATGGTCGGCGTCGTCCCGCCTCGAGGCCCATCGCGCCGGCGCGCCGTGATCATCGACGAGGACCTGGGCACCGTCAGTGAGCTCCCTGGGCGCGCGACCACCGCCAGCCGCGTGTGCCCGCACGTCGGTGCCTTGCCCGAGAAGCAGCACGACGGCTGGCCGCCAGTAGCCCGCCGCCCACCGGGCGTCTGGCCCCGTCCACCGTCAACACTTCACGACTTGCCGCCCACCGCCGGCCATCTCTGCTGACGAGCACGTGATGCTGCGCGAGAGGCGCGCGCTGCTGACGGCGTCCACGAGCAGGTCCGCGCCGAGGCTCCGGTTCTGGAGCGCGAACGGATGCTGACCGTCGCGCGAGCACGGATTGCTGACGACCGAGCGGGAGGATCAGGTCGAGCTCGCACCGCTATGCAGCGCGCGCACGCCTCCACGCTGGTCGGCATGGCTGGTCGACGGACGTCGGCGGAGCGGCGGACCCAGAACCAGCCGGGCACCGACTCAGGAGTATCCGAACTGGAAGATTCCGCTCGCCGACGGCTCCGGCAGCGCCACGTCCTGGTGGAGTGATTCTGCTCCAACAAACGTACTGAGCAGCCTGCCGGCCGCGATCCGCGACGATGATGGCGCCGATAGGCGGGCCTGGCCGGGTCCTCAGCCCCAGGTGGGGCGCCACCGCCCCGCGGGCGAGGGTCGCTGTCTGCGGAGCAGTCTCCGGGAGCGACCCGGCTGCGTGGCGGAGTGCGCGACTCACCGGAACGACTCGGATCAGTGCCCGCCGGCCCCGATGGTCGCGGGGACCAGGTGATGATCAGCCGCCCGCGGGCGACCCGCCGCCCGCGACCTGTACGTGGATGGACGCAGAGCCCCCGCCGGCCCAGCCGACCTCCGCGTCGAGGCCGAGGCTGACGAGCACGCCCGGCCCTCAGGATGGCAGCGGTCATGCAGTGCGTGCGGGTGAACTCTTGGACAGGACGCCTGGAGATCGGCGCGTGGCGGTCGCGGTGCAGCGGTGAAGGTGCGGTCAGGATCGATGGCCAGTCCGGGACCGACGATCCTGTTCGCGAAGATCGGATCGGGGACGCTCGCCGAGCATGACGACCGTCCCTGCAAGAGGCGCCCTGACGGCCAGGCTCATCGCAGGTCCTCGATGTCGTCCGCGATGGCGTCCGGGTATGGGGCCGACGACGACCTGGGCCACGCTGGGCCAGCCGATACCGAGCACGTTGCGCGCGCTGGCCGCTTCAGCCCAGCCTTATCGACGATCGTGGCGTCTCTGGAGCTCGCATCCCAAACGGGTGATGCGAGGGCCCGATCCTCGGCGATGTTGTCGAATCCTCCGAGGGCGTCGATGATGCTCTGTGCCTGGGACATGGCGCGTTTCTCCTGATCTGAGCTGGCCGCGCCGGGCCTGATGAACAATGAGAAGACTGCTGTGACTCTGTGCGGTCGCGGTCAGGAGATGATGCGCGGCATGCGAGTACTACGGCATTGTCCTTTACTTTCACTGATATGGGAGAAGATTCCCTTAGCGTGCGGATTGTCTTGACTATGTCGCCATAGAACCCTGCTTCTATAGGAACTGGTCCAGGTGAGTTTCACAGGCGCGGGCGCACCCTGACCGCTCCTCGTTCCCGGGTCAACGGTGGCGCCCCAAGCGCAACCTGACCGCCCGCCATCCCTGAAACTGGAGAGAAGAGGAACCGTGTCCGACGAGAAGAAGAGGGGCGGCGCTTGCCTCGCCCAGCGCCCTCGGGCGGTGGTCGCCCGCGCTCCCTGATCGCAACCCCGCTGGCGGCGTGGCCTGGCCATGCGGGCACACGGCCCGCCCATCCAGGCGCGCAGTGACCACCGGCGGCCCTGATGATCTCGAGTTGCCCTGACCGCATTCCTCACCGGAATCACTGAGCCCCTGGGAGTACGCCTCGCCTATGAGGCCCTTCCCGCCGATGCGGTCCATGCGATCCTGACGGGACCTCACTGGCCCCTGGTCAACGCCTTGGGGATCAAGGACGGGTTCGCCTTCTCCGCCGGAGGCATCGACTATCCATCAACTTGGGCAAGTCCGCCGAGCTCTCGGGCGGGTACCTGGCCGGTCCGGTTCTCCTGGCCGGCATCGGCCTGGCCTACGGAGTCGTCTACTACCTGCTGTTCCGCTTCCTAATCGTCCTTCTGGGTTCAAGACCCCGGCCGCGACGAAGACGAATCGGATCTCGACACCTTCGAATTCGCCGCCGCCGCTGCGGTGGCGGCGGATCGCAGCAAGCAGAAGGTGGTGCATTCTCACCGGCGCGCTTGAGCGCCGGTGAGAAGCCGAGTGACATCCGCATACGAAGGACCGGGTCCCGCCACTCCTCATAGGAGCGGCGGGACCCAGCGCTCAGGCTCGGGAGCGCATGGGCACGTCAGTGCGCAGCGGCCTCGCAGGCCTGCGCACCGGCCACTGCGGCGGGTGTCGTCGAGATTCTCCGCCACGATCCGGCGGAAGGCGGCCGGTGCGTCGGTGGAGGCCAGCCAGTCCTCCAGGGCGCCGATCGGGTCGACGCCCTCCAGGCCGACTGGCGCGGGGACACAGCGCGGTCAGCAGGTTCTCCGCCGAGTGGAAGGTGCGAGTCTCCCAAAGGGCATCCGCCTCGCGGACGTACTCTCGATGAAGGCATCGAGCAGCCCGGATTGCGCTCGACGCTGCGGAAGCCGCGCGAGTGTCTTGACCTGGGTCTCGATTGGGCATGGAGGCGTCCTCGACGAGTCTGCGCCAGGCTGCGGCCTTGGCCTCGGCGGTCGGGACCGAGGCCCGTGCCTGCGCCGCGCGCTCGCGCCCCGTCGTCGTGAGGTCCTGCTCCTCAGCGGCGATCTCGTCTTCGCCCGCGCGGCCCGCGGCCACCAGGCCGATGAGCGCTCCCCAGCGCAGATCCTGGTCGACGACGAGTCCTCGAGCGGCTGTGAACCGCTGAGCCAGGCGGCCACCGCCACGGTCTGCTCCTCGGTCACGGCGTGGTCGGCGACGGCGCGCACCAGCTGGAGCTGGCGTCGCTGCCGGCCTCGGCGGCCCGGGCGAGGGCCAGGAGCGCGTCTGCCGTTGCCGCCACGGCTGCCGGGCGATCCGCCTGGGGGCAGGCGTAGTGGCTCAAGCAGACGGTGATCCGGCCCAGCAGTCCCTGGACCACCGGTAGGAGGCTCCACGCGCAGCGCCCGGAGCGCCGCTGCCAGGAAGCGCGACGCCGGGAAGCTCGCCGTCGCGCACCAGGTCCCGCGTGGAGGCCAGCAGGATCGAGCGCGGCGGCGACTCGGTGAAGCGCGTCCACATGCTCCAGCCCCGTGGTCAGCGAGGCCTCGTCCAGGCGCACTTTGGCGTAGGTGAGGTCGTCATCGTTGAGGATGAGGACGTCTGCGCGGCGCGTCCTGACGAGTTCGGGAACCGGCGTGATCTCACCGTCCACATCCAGCTCTACGCGGCCGGTGCGCTCCAGGGCGCGCACTCCCGCCCCTGGCCGGTCACCGCGTAGGAGCCGATCGCCACACGGTGCGGGCGCAGGGTGGCCGGGGATCCCTCGGGGATCTCCTGGCGGATGGCCGCGAGGTGATGCATGCTGTCGCCGTCGGTCTCGACCGACATGCGCAGGGTGGTCACGCCGCCTCCCGCAGAGCCACACGCGGGTCCAGGCCTCGCAGGTCGCGCCCCGAGACCTTCTCCAGCTCGGCGAGCAGGGTCGCCATGTGGCATTGCTGCAGGCGTGGGCGGCCAGGTAGCTCTTGATCCCTTGAAGAAGCCTCCCGGCCGCACGTAGCCAAGAGCCGTGCAGGACGGCGGCCCCTGGCGTAGGTGATGCCGTCGAAGTTCACCCTCGACGTCGTGCAGGTCGTTGATCTCGGCCGCGACCGGGTGGGGTCGAGGAGAGCTGATCCTGGTTGTAGGCCCAGCCCTTCTCGAGGATCTGGAAGGTGGTCCAGGCGTCTGTAGGCGCGTGGTCTCGGCGACGCAGCGAGCGTGGAGATGAACTCGGCGAAGGACCTGTTGAGCCACGCGGTCGTTCCACTCACTTCATCGTCACCATGTCCCGCGAACCACATGTGGGCCAGTTCGTGGAGGATGGTGACGGCGCGGCGCTCCACGCGCGCCTCGACGGGCTGACCGGAAGACGTAGTCGTCGCGGTGGTGACGCACCGGCGTTCTCCATGGCGCCCGCATTGAACTCCGGGCACGAAGATCTGGTCGTACTTCGTGAAGGCGTAGGGGGTGCCGAATAGCTCCTCGTAGTAGGCGAAGCCGTTGCGGGTCATCTCCAGGATCTCGTCGGAGTCCATGTGCTCGGCCAGCGAGGCGCGGCAGTAGACGCTTAGCGGGACGACCCGGCCATCGGGCGCCCGGTACTCGTCGGCGGCGCACCCGGTAGACGGCGACGATCGCGGTGATGTAGGAGCTGATCGGCTCGGTGGGGGCGAAGGCGAAGGTGCGGTTCCCGTCCTGATGGGTCGGTGAGGGCGTGGGGGAGTTCGACAGGACGGTCCAGCCCTCGGGCACGGTCACCGTGAAGGTGAAGGGCCTTGAGATCCGGCTGCTCGAAGACGGCGAGACCCTGACAGGCGTCGGGCACCCTCGAACTGGGTGCGTGAGATGAGTCTCCCGAGTCGGCCGGGTCGCGTGAACCGGTGCAGCCCCTCCCCGGTGTGCATGTAGGCGCAGTCGGCGACGACGGTCAGCCTCGTTGTCGGCCATCAGATCGCCAGGACGATACGGGGTCGACATAGACCTCGGCGGGGTCCAGCTCGCGGCCGTTCAGGACGATGGAGTGCACCCGCGAGGCACGCAGATCGATGAAGGTAGTCGCATCGGAACCGGCTGACTCTGCGGGTCTCGCCTGGCGGCCGGCTCGATCGAGAACTGGACGGTCGTCGTCGAGCGGAACGTCTCCTGCGCCGGGTCCGCGGCGCCGCTGAGGTCCAGAACGACGTCGTAGTTCTTCACGGTCACGAGGTCGGCGCGGGCTGCGGCCTCCTCGCGAGTCAGGTTCTGACCGGCATATGTGCTCTTCTGGTGGTGGAACGGGCTCGGCGGCGGGGCGGTCGGCCCGCGGTGGCGCTCATGATGACGATGCGGCGGGCGCCTGACGCCATCCTCTCATCCTGTGCGCAGGCGACCCGGCGGGTGCTGCGAGAACTGAGCGACGGGGGAGTAGAGGAGCCCGGGTGCGCACGATCTCGTGCGCACCTGCCCTCTGGTATCAGGTCGCATCAGGTCCTCAGCGGGATGTCGTGGCCGGAGAGGCCGCAGCATCCTGAGAGGTCGTCTCGGCCAGGCCCGACGACGGGCCGCGAGGACACCGCCCGCGAGTGAGCAGGCCGGCGGCGGCGATGGCGAAGCCGAGGCTCTACCAGTCTTAGCGAGTCCGGACTTCAGGGGCGGCCGGGGCGGCGGCTCCGGTCTCCGGTCGCCGGGTCGGCGGCACCCGGGCCAGCGGCACCCGGGTCGGCCGGAGCCGGGTTGTTCAGGTCGGAGGGCAGCTTGCCGTCCTGGACCTGCCACCAGCTAGTCCTTCACCTCGATCGCCTCGCTGAAGAAGTGCTCGCCGTGGGTGGAGCCCACTACGTAGAAGTGGTACATGCCGTCAGGCAGGTCGGTCACGGCGGGGGCGTCGTAGGCGACATCACCCTGTGCGCCGGCGGTGACCTCGTACAGGTCCTTGACCGTGTTGCCGTCCTCGTCGGTGATGTAGAAGTTCACGGACTCACCCGGGGTGAAGCCGGTGAGGTTGGCCGTGAGGTCTGGGAGTCGAATGCCCAGTCGCCGTCGGTGTCCCAGGAGCTGATGTGGGCATCGCCATCCACGTCGGTGGAGTCGAGGATGAGCGGCATCTGCTGCGTGCCGGTGACCTGACCGTTGTAGTCGACGCACGCGACGCCCAGGGTGAGCACGGCGGGGTTGTCGAAGCCGTTCTTGGCCACCACGATGCTGGGGATGTCGAGGGTGGCGCTCCAGGTGCCGTCGCTGTTAGCGACCTCGGCGCCGGCGGCGTCCTCGATCGCGGTGCCGTCCTGGGAGTACAGGCCCCAGGTGATGGCGGAGCGGCTGTTGCCGACGGGGTTGCATCCGACGCCGGAGACGGCCACGTTCTGGCTGGGGCGTAACGGCCGACGTAGTTGTCGTCGATGGTGAAAGCCTGATGCGCCGTCGTCGGCAGCGGCGGGCTGGCGATAGCGCCGACCGTGACCAGCGCGGCGGCGCCGACGGTGAGCAGAGGGCAGCTAACGCATGGGGACCTCAAATGATCTGGAGTTAATGAGAGTAGTCGGGAACGTGCGCCCGCAGTGTTCCATCTGGTGCGGGGCATTTACAGGGCTTTAACAGCGTGTTCTCGGCCGTGTCGTGACATGCGGTGTCACACGAGCCCCATGCGCCACCCCTCGACATTGCTGGCCACTATTTTCATCAGGTTGTATGGGGACTGCTCCCCCATCGTTTCCTCACCGGGCCCGGGGCCTCTAGTCAGCCGGGGCGCAGGCGCTCGGGCGTGTACCCCGTACTCGGCGAGTACGGCGAGGTCTCGTCCGTGGGGAAGGCGACGAAGGGTCCCCCTGCGTCGGGGCGGGCACGTCGACAGAGCGTGACGGCGTCGGTGCCCGGCCCAGGCCATGGTGCTGATCAGATGGGTGAGATCGAGCAGACCGGTTTCGTCATCGACCCCGAGATTGCCGGTCAGGGTCCAGGCCAGCTGGTGCGCGGTGAGTGGATTGCGGCTCGCTCGCGCATGGCGCTCATGAGGGCCTTCATGACGACGCCGGAGTTCTGGGTGCGCCGGTGCGCGCCCTCGGTCTCGGACAGGGCGACCCAGGCTCCATCGCGGTAGACCTCGGGGTGGCGGGACCGGACCAGTGCCAGTGCGTCGACGCGGACAGGGTCTGAGGCCGGCCTGGGCGATGTCGAGGCCCGCGTTGGCGTCCCGGAAGGGTTCGTCGATCGTGACCTCCAGGCCGCCCAGGGAGTCGATGATGGAGGCGAACTGGGCCATGTCGACAGTGATCAGGTGGGTGGTGGTGATGCCGAGCTGGGTGCACAGCAGGTCGACCGTGTTCTGTGCGCCGTCGAGGTAGGAGGTGGCGAGCCGCTGACTGGTGAACAGGGTCGGGCCGACGGTGAGGGGTCCCGGGGCGGGTGAGGATGGTGAAGCCGTTCGCGGTGGGCCGCACAAGCGGGCAGGACATCGGCGCGCGAACCGCCGCCGGTGTCCTCCACGGTGCCGTAGCGGTCCGGGCCCTCGGAAGATTCTCGCGCGAGTCGGTGCCGACGATGAGCCAGGTCTCGTCGTCGGGGCCGCAGTGCTATCGGTGCCGTCAGTGCTGCTGGTGGTCGCGCGCGGCATAGTGGAGCTCGGTAGCGATCGAGCCTGGAGACCCATCAGGCCGATGTCGCCCAGCACGAGGACCAGGATCAGGACGAGCACGAGACTGGTGCCGACCAGAAACGGGTGCCTGCGCCTGAATGCGAACGCCCGGGTGCGCACAGCTGCTGAGGCTGCGCGCACCTAGGGCGAGGTGCGATCTGCGGAGGAGGTGTCGGGTGCGTCACTCCTCGCACACTGGCGGGGCTCTAGGGCCTTACGGCGCGAAGCGGGACGATGGCGCCGGAGGCCAGAAGGCCGGCGCCGATGAGGCGCGACGCCGAGATCGGGCACGGTCTAGCGAGCTCCTCTTGGCGGGAGCGGGGCCAGACCCGGCCGCGGGCTTGCTCTCGGCGGTCTTCTTGGCCTCGGGAGCGGGAGCCGGGGAGCCGGAGCCTGGGCATTCTCCTGCTTGGTGGTTCTCGTCAGCCGGCGGTGCCGTGGCGGCGGCACGGGTGTCTCGTCACTCGGTGCCGGTGCCGGTGTCGTTTATCGGTGCCGGTGCTGCGGCGCGGTGGTCGAGTCGCCAGTGCTGGTGTTGTCGGTGCCCTGGGTCTCGCCGCCGGTCGGCTGCTGGGGCCCTTTCCGTCGCCCCTGTCGACGGCGTACATCTTGCCGTCCTTGACCAGGATGTTCTCGAGCCAGGCGTGCTCACCGTAGGAGGCGCCGAAAACGCCGACCTGTAGCGGCCGTCGGGCAGATCGGCGGAAGGCGTGAAGGTCTGGTTGACGGCGCCCTGCGCGTCGGCGGTGAAATGTGGCCAGGGCGGTGTAGTCGCCCCTCGGCCGGTCCGGCCTCGCTGTTGTAGACGTTCTCCAGTGCGGCGCGGAAGTGACCTCCTCGCTGTCGCGGAAGCCCTTGACGTCGGCGCGATGGCCTGAGAGCCGTCGGACTGGTTGATCAGCTTGCAGGTGCCGCTGAGCTGGGTGGAGTCCAGCTCGAGGGACAGGCCGAGTTTTGAAGGCGCTGGTGTTTGTAGTCCACGCAGGCGAAGGAGAGAGTGGTCCGCTGCTGGTCCTTCCAGCCCGGCGGCGGGGGACTGCGCGCGCCAGGTCGATGGTGGCGGTCCACGAGCCGTCCTCCTGGACCTCGCCGGTGCCGAGGAGCCGGACGCGGGGTGGCGGTCGAGTGCGGAAGCGGAGGTGAGAGGGCGACGTCGACGTGGAGGCATCAGGAGTCGTTAGAGGAGCCAGAGGAGCTAGAAGAGTTAGAGGCGTCGGCGGCCTCTGAGGACTCAGTGGGCCCAGTAGCCTCCGCAGGGCCGGCAGGCTCGGCAGATCCGGCGTCGCCGATGGCCCACATCAGGCTGGTCGGATTGCCGGAGGGGTCGAGGCAGCCGGTGCCGGAGACGCGGTGAGGTCGAGTTCGGGTCGGCGAGCCCGTGTAGTCGCCGTTCGTGACGAAGCCGTCCTCCTCGGCGGCGAAGGCGGGGGCGGAAACGGCGGTGCCGGCGGCCACGAGGGCGGTGGCGGCACCAAGGGCGGCGACGGAGCGTCCGAGTCGCATGAATCCTCAAGGGATGGTCGGGTCGGGTTGTCCATTCACGATGCGATGCATCGATCTGAACCCAACTGTCCCTCACGTAACATCGGGACACAAGTCTGCAACGTCCAAAAATGTGAGATGAGAGTACATCATCAATCACACCAGTCACATCGAGCCTCAGACATATAAGCATTTTGTGTTCTAGGCCACGAAACTGAGAGTAGTTAGTGGATCGCCGCGTGGATGGCCTCGCAACGCGATCGGCAGCGTCGAACTGAACTGAGGTGAACTGAGTTGAACTGAGTACGGTCGCGCCTCACCAGATGCTCACCCGCTCCTCGGGTGCCAGCCACAGGGCGTCGCCCGGGCCACATCGAAGGTCTGTAGAACGCATCCATGTTGCGGACGATCGTCTGCAGCGGAACTCGTTCTGGGGAGTGCGGGTCGATGGCGAGCAGGAGCTCGGCGTAGTCGTCGCGGTTCCGACTTCGCCAGATGCGCGCCCAGGAGAAGAAAGCGCTCCATGGCCCGCAGGCCGTCGATCACGGGCGCCTCCTCGAGGCGAGTCGATTCCCGCCTCGGCCAGCGCTAGTCGGTAGGCCTTGAGCGCGATCCCCAGCCCTCCCAGATCGCCGATGTTCTCGCCGATCGTCAGCGCGCGCGTGACATGCGGAACCTCGTCCGCATCCTCGCCTGCCGCCTCGGCACGGGCCATGAGCTGCGTCGGCCGATAGTCGTTGTACTGGTCGATGAGCGCCTGGTGCGCGCCTTGAAGGCATCCCGGTCCTCGGGGTCCACCGATCGACCACTTTGCCGGTGCCGTCGAAGGTCGATCCTCGGTCGTCGAAGCCGTGCCCGATCTCGTGGCCGATGACCGCGCCGATGCCGCCGCAGTTGACGGCGTCGTCGGCGGCAGGTCGAAGAACGGCGGCTGGAGGATCGCCGCCGGGAAGACGATCTCGTTCATCGTCGGGTTGTAGTAGGCGTTGACGGTCTGCGGCGTCATGTGCCATTCGGCCCCGATCGACCGGTCCGGGCAGCTTGCAGCGGTGCGCGGGCCGAGCTCGAACTCCTCGACCGAGCGAACCGATGCGATGACGTCCCCGGGGTGATGACGACCGCGGAGTAATCCCGCCAGGTGTCCGGGTAGCCGATTTTGGGCGTGAACATGGCGAGCTTGTCCAGGGCGCGCTGACGGGTGGGCGGACTCATCCACTCCAGGAGGAGATCGAGTCCCGGTGAGCCTCGTGAGGCGGTCACCAGAGCCTCCCGATCCGCTCCTCGTGCTCGGGCGGGAAGTGCTCGGCCGCGTACAACCCGCCCAGGGAGCCTCGCCCATGGTGCTCTCGACCAGGCCCACGGCGCGCTTCCATCGCGGTCGCAGCTGGTCGACGCCCTGGAGGATGTGCGCGAGTAGAAGGCGAAGGTCTCCTCACACGAAGGCCCGCGAGAGCAGGGCTGCGCGGTTGTGAGAACATGCCATGCAGCCCTACGCGCGCAGGTCTTCCAGGGGCGTCTCCGCCACACCCGCGCCAGATGGGGCAGATGGTCGGGCTGCTTGACGATCGTGCGATCGAGCAGCGTTGTGGGAGTCCGCGCTCGCGTCTGCCGCGGCCTGTGTCGATGCCGGAGCGCCAGGCCTCCCACGCGAAGTCCGGCGCCGATTCCGTGATCTCGGCCCAGGTGCGCGGATTGTTCATCTTCTCCACATCGCGGCAGGCCACGCGGTCCCGGTGCCCGGCGGCCAGAGCGGTCTCCACGGCCATCACTGCGGCGGCCAGGGCCTCGGCGTCGGCGCCGAGCCTGCGGCAGCCCCGCCAGATCGAGCATCCGTGCCCGTGGGCCGTGTAGGCCCCGCGGATCTTCGCGCGAGCCTCCTGGCGGTAGTACGACCTCGTCGGGCAGGCCGAGCCCGACTGCCCCATCCAGGTCGTGTAATGGTCTGGGTCGTTCAGGGTCGACCTCGACATTGATGGCGACAGGGCCCGAGAAGCCGGTGGTGATCCCCGCTCCCAGGACGCGGGCCAGGAGTCCTTGTCGTCTGCATTCAGAATCGGAGCGAACTCGGCCTCCAGCGGGCCGCTCCCAGCTCCTCGATGCGCTCCTCGTCGAGGAAGGAGGCGCACAGGGAGGCGATCTTGGCCGATGGCGCGGCCGATTCCCCCAGGCGGTCGGAGCGGCGTTCGGCTCCGCCTGCGCGACGAGGTCCGTCGAGGATGTCCCCTGCAGGCGGCCTCCGCGGTTTCGCGCAGAACCAGGAAGGTTCCGGTTCCCGGGCGGTCGGCCGATCTGCGCCGTTCTTGATCCATGCGCCGTCGGCGCGCAGCGGAAGAGGTCGTCCTGCGGGCGGACGGCGGGTCGGCCGCCGAGGTGTCGAGCACGCCGCCGAGCAGGAGCCGCCGAGCCCTCGGGGCGGTCGGGGTCCTTGACGGGGACGCGTCGTGCCGAAGCGGAGGAGTGAGTCGTCATGACCCCACGCTAACGTGGGCGCTATCGCACATCCGTGCGGCTGGCCTCCACCCGATGCTGTCTCGCGTGAGGCACAATCCGTGCCATGCGTATCCATATCGCCTCCGACCATGCCGGCTTCGACCTCAAGACCGCGGTGGCCGAGCACCTGCGGGAAGTCGGGCACGAGGTCATCGATCACGGGGCCCACACCTACGATCCCGACGACGACTACCCCTCCTTCCGCGTCTCCTGCGGGGAAGCCGTCGTCGACGACGCCGGCAGTCTCGGCATTGTCCTGGGGGCAGCGGCAACGGCGAGCAGATCGCCGCCAATAAGGTCGACGGCGTGCGCGCCGCCCTGGCCTGGTCCATCGAGACCGCCCGATTGGCCAGGCAGCACAACAATGCTAACGTCGTATCCCTTGGCGGGCGCATGCACGACCTCGGCCAGGGGCTGGAAATCATCGACGCCTTCATCGCCGAGCCCTTCAGCGGCGACGAGCGCCACGTGCGCCGCAATCGCCCAGCTGGTCGACTACGAGCTGCGGTCCCACCGCGGCCCTGATCATCGAGGCCCATCGGCGCCTGAGCGGCGCCTGAGCGCCTGATCGTAGTCGAGCAGCGTGATCGGTGTTGAGCAGTGTTGAGGCAGTACGGTCGGAGCCAGGGCGCCCCGCCGCAGTTCTCGTAGTTCCTCTGCAGTTCCCGGTAAATCCTGGTAGATCCCGGTAAATCCTCATACGTTCCTAAGGAGTCCGCGCTGTGCCCGGAGGGCCACACCATTCATCGACTCGCCGCCGCATTGAGCGAGCTCTACGTCGGGCGGCGCCTGCGGACGAGCTTTCCTCAGGGCCGCTTCTCCGACGGTGCGGCCAGGCTCGACAAGCAGATCCTCCTGGGGCCGAGGCGCACGGCAAGCACCTCTTCCTGGCCTTCGGACCGCGAGCCCGACATGCCACTGGAGGCCGAAACGGTGGTTTGGCTGCGCATCCACCTGGGGCTGCATGGCTCGTGGACCTTCGACGGCGACTCCGCCTTCACGGCACCGCACGCCATCGGCGCCCCGCGCCGACGGGTCGGTGATCGCGGGAGCACGCGCTGCGCCACGGGGGCGGCTCTGCGCTTGCGGGTCTGAGCGGCTCTACACGGCTCCGATGGGGACGCCGACGGCGCGCCTGCGCCGGGGCAGTGGAGCACCCCCGGAGCCTCGCGGTGCGGTGCGCCTGCGCCTGCTGGGGGAGCACGGCGTCGCTCGATCTCACCGGCCCGGCTGCCTGCGAGGCTTCTCAACGCCGAGGAGGTGGCCGCCGTGCACGGGCGTCTGGGACCGGACCCCGCTGCGCGCCGACGCCGACCCGGATGAGTTCGTTGCCGGTGCGCAGCGGCGCCGGAAGGCCGTGGGGAACTGCTCATGGACCAGTCGGTCATCTCGGGGTGGGCAACATCTTCCGCGCCGAGACGCTGCTGCGCTGCGGGATCAACCCCTTCCTCGAGGGCAATCGGCTCAGTCGGGAGCAACTGCTCGCCATATGGGACGACCTGGTCCCGCTCATGGAGTACGGGGTGGCCACCGGGTTCATCACCACCGTGGACCCCGACGACGTCCCCCAGCCGCTGCCTGACGACGACCCGGAGGCCGGGCGCTGGTACGTCTACCATCGGGCGGGGCGTGCCTGTTTGCGGTGTGGTAGGTCGGTGTGTGAGCGGGAGGTGGTGGGGCGTCGGCTTTTCTGGTGCCCGGGTTGTCAGTGTTGTCAATCCTGACTGATGGGGTTGTTGGGTGTGTTGTCAGGGTTTTGTCGGTGTGGTGGGGTGAATCTCCAGGTGGTGGGGTTATATGGGGTGCCGCCGGACAGGATGGGCTGCATGAGGGTTGGGGAACCTGTTGATGGGCTTGTTTCCGAGAGGTGCTTGGGTCCGCGGGAGCCCGGGTGGTTCGTTTCGGCGAAGGAGGCTTGTCTGCCGGGTGTGGAACCCGGTGGGTGGTCTCGATGACTCAGGCCCGTGGGTCCGGAACGCCGCACCGGACCCACGGGCCATAGTCATCTGAAGTCGGCTGGTCCCGGAGAGCCGGCCGGGGAAACGTCCGGGGAGGTCGAATTCAGAGATGACGGGGATTCCAGCTGCTTCACTGATGATGGTGAACCGCTGTGGTTCGCAGCGAGTCACCGCGAGACTAAAGTGACGCGCTGTGCCTGCTGCGTCCTCGCCCTCCCTCTCCTCCAGTTCCTGGTCCCGCGCGACTGCGGGGACTTCTCACTCGTGATCACCGCCTTCGGGTACCGCTCGACCGCTCAGGGTGCCGGCGATCATTTCCCGGACGGCGCCACCAGTATCAGCGTCTACGCCCGTGAGGTCTGCCTGCACGAACCCGCCGAGTCCACGGGCGCCACTGCGGACCCGCTGACCAGGCCGCCTCTGCTCTTCCTTCAGGGCGGTCCGGGCTGCGAGGCTCCACGTCCGTCGGCCGACGCCGGCCTGGGCTGGCTCGGTGCGCTTCTGAGCATCATCGAGTCCCGCTGCTCGACCAGCGCGGCACTGGCCTGTCCACCCCTGTGGATCGGCCCGATGCCGGGGCGACCCGGCCACGGCGCGTCTGCTCACGCACTTCCGCGCCGACGAGATCGTCGAGGACTGCGAGGACTTGCGCCGAGCGCTGGGCATCGAGCGGTGGAGTCTCCTGGGGCAGTCGCTTCGGCGGCTTCTGCACCACGCGCTACCCGTCCGCCCACCCCGATTCGGTCGAGACCGCTTTCCTCACCGGGGCCTGCCCGCCATCGGCCGTAGCATTGACGAGGTCTATGCGCTGACCTACGCCGCCATGCGGGATCGTTGCGAGAGTTCTACACCCGATACCCCGGTGATCGGGAGCGCATGGCCGCGCTCATGGAGGCCGCCGGGCGTGGTCAGGTGCGCACCTGTCGCGGCGACGCCGTCGGTCCTGAACGGCTGCGCGGGCTCGGGGCGATGCTCGGAGTCAGCGGCGGAATGGACCGGCTTCACCATCTTCTGGAGCGCGACCCGCAGTCTGGGGGCGTTCCGCTGCGATCTGCCAGAGGCTCTCCCGTTCGGCGGCCGCAACCCGCTGTACGCCGTCGTCCACGAGTCCTGCTGGGCCGATGGGGGAGTCACCGCCTGGGCCGCCGAACGGGTGCGCCCCGCCGATTTCGATGACCCGACTCTACTGACGGGGGAGCATGTCAGACGCGCGGTTCTCGAGGAGGACCCCGCCCTGCGGCCGTGGCTCGAGGTCGCCGAGGCGCTCGCCGCCCACGAGTGGGACCGCCTCTACGACGCCGATGCTCTGAGCGCCGCGGACGTTCCCGGGCCGCGGCCGTTTACGCCGGAGACGTCTACGTCCCATGGAGACCTCCCTGGCCACCGCCTCCTCATGCCGCGGCTGCGGACCTGGGTGACCAGCGAGTACGAGCACGACGGCTCCCGCGCCAGCGGGGGAGCCGTCTTCCGGCGACTGCGAGACCTGGCGGCCGGCGTCGTCGTGCGCTGATGCCGTCGGGTGGCTGATGCCGTCAGATGTAGAATAGTCGGGTCCATCATGAGCTCCGGGTCGGTGCGCGGATCGCGCACGCGCGCCGGGACGCCGACGCCCACGTGATCGGCCGGCAGATTCTTCACCAGCACCGCATTGGCGCCGATCTTGGCGTTGTCCTGGACCGTCACCGGGCCGAGCACCTGGCTCGCGCGCTGATCTGCACGTTGTTGCCGATGGTCGGGGTGCCGCTTGCCCGGGTTCATGGACACGCCGCCCAGGGTGACCCCGTGGAACATGAGGACGTCGTCGCCGACCTCCGCGGTCTCGCCGATGACTACGCCCATGCCGTGGTCGATGAAGAACCGGTCGCCGATCCTGGCTGCCGGGTGATCTCGATCCCGGTGATATTGCGGGCGGCCTGGGACAGGGCGCGCGCGGCGAACTGTGGCCCGAGCGCCACAGCTTGTGCGCCGCGCGATGCGCCCACAGGGCGTGCACGCCGGGATAGAGCACGGCCACCCTCGAAACTGGAGCGTGCGGCGGGGTCGCGCCTGCGGGCAGCGCCAGATCACTCCTTGGCCAGCTTCCACAGCGAACGGGAGGGTCGTGCATGGTGCTCCTCAATGCCGAGGCTGGCGCCGGACGGCGCCGCCGAGAGGTAGTGCAGTACAAGTCGATGGCCGGGGTTCCCGCCGATTCTCCGGATGGAACCCGCGTGGTAACGCCGACGGCGGCGCCCCTGTTCCCGGGCGTCGCCGTCGATCGGCCCGCCCAGGGGCGGCGGAGGCCGACGGTCAGGGGGTGGGATCGGCTTCAGCCGATCGGACGTGCTCAGTTCGAGGTACCAGTTGAGGTATCAGCTGAGATACTCGGGTACAGCGGAGTCGACAGGTAGCGCTCACCGGTGTCGGGGAGCACGGTGACGATCGTCTTGCCGGCGAACTCGGGGCGCTGGAGAGGAGGTCCGCGGCGGCCAGGGCGGCTCCCGGAGGAGATGCCCACCAGGAGGCCCTCCTCGGCGGCGGCCCGACGGGCGTAGACGAGGGCGTCGTCAGACGGGATGTGCAGCAGCTCGTCCCAGATGTCCTGGTCGAGGACCTCGGGGACGACGTTCGGGCCCAGGCCCTGGATCTTGTGCGGGGCGGCACGGCCCTCGCTGAGCAGCGCGGGGATTCGGTGGGCTCGACGCCGAAGATCTTGACGTCTGGCCGCTCTTCGCGCAGCACCCCTCCGACGCCGGTCAGGGGTGCCGCCCGTGCCGATGCCGGCCACGAAGACGTCGAAGTCTCCCGCCTGCTCCAGGAACTCGCGCGCCGTGGTCTCACGGTGGACCTTGGGGTTGGCGGGGTTGGTGAACTGCGAGGCCAGGACCGAGTTCGGGTGGCCGCCTGGATCTCCTCGGCGCGCTTGACCGCACCGGGACGCCGCCCTCGGTGGTGAGCACCAGTTCGGCGCCGAAGGCCCGCATGATCGCCCGGCGCTCCTTCGACATGGTCTCCGGCATGGTGATGACGACCTTGTAGCCCAGGGCCGCACCGACCATAGCCAGGCCGACGCCCGTGTTGCCGCTGGTGGCCTCAATGATCGTGCCGCCCGGTTTGAGGTCGCCGGAGGCCTCGGCCGCGCGCACGATCGACAGGGCGATGCGGTCCTTGACGCTGCCGGCCGGCTCGAAGGCCTCGACCTTGGCCAGAACCGTGGCGGGGCCGGAGATGACGCGGTTGATGCGCACCAGCGGGGTTCCGCCGACGGCTTCGGTGATGTTCGACAGGTAAGCCATGATGCTTCTTTTCTTTCTTGTTCCTTGTGCTCGGTGTGGTGCTCTGTGCGCTCTCCCGCTGCTGCCGGCCCGACCGTGTTGGAGCGGCGCGGTCGCAAGGACGTGGGAAAGGTTGGAGGAGGTTGGAGAGCGCGGAAGAGCGCTGGAGAGTGTGGACGAGAGGCGGATTGGATGGGGCCGGAGCGGCCCCGGGGCGCCGAGGAGGTCGGCATGGAGTTCGGCATGAGGCCGGTTGACGGTTCGCCGCCGTCGATGGGGAGGGGATGCCCGCGAGTCGTGCGTGTGACTGCAGCGGCCTTAGCGGTGCGTCGCCCTATAGCGCCGGGCATGCGCGCAGCGACGCGCGCACAGTGTCGTGCCAGGCGCCCTATCGACACTCGCAGCACTGACAGCTCTGACAGCAGGAGGACATCTCGCGCATGACGCCGTTGGACATCATGGGGGTCCTCCTTTCGCAGTTCAGAGGCGGCCGTTCCGCAGCGGAGGCCGCCCGTGCGGCAGACAGTACCGCGATAGTGCACATGACTGTCGAGCAGGCTGTCAAGGCGGTCGAGGCGGCGTCCGCATCAGGGGTGGCGTGGAGCGGGTGCGATCGAGGGCGATCGAGGGCGATTGAGATGGTGCGGCGGCTGTGATTCAGATTCCGGCGGGCATTCAGGCGGGCAGTTCGACGACGCGGTGCCCGGCGCTGCGAGGCGCGGCACCGCCTGCCGTGATGGCAGCCAGGATTTCGGTGATCCGGGTGGCGTCGGGGAGTCGGTGGTCAGGCGAGAACCGCGTGGGTTGCACCCCAGGTGGTGTCCTCCACGGAGAGGTCGTGCGCTCCGCGCTCGCTCGCGGCCCGCAGCTCCGCCTCGACCCGGCCGGCGTCGGCCACGGGATCTGAGGCCTCCCACAGGTAACGGGTTGTCAGGGCGCACCGCTTCGCGGCGGCCAGGACGCGGGTAGTCGCCTCCGAGTAGGCGCGTGCAAGGCCGCCGGTGCCCAGAAGAGTCCCGCCGAAGTACCTCGTGACGACGACGGCGGTTGCGGTCAGCCCTGTGGATCGCAGCGTCTCGAGCATCGGCTGACCGGCCGTGCCCGAGGGCTCGCCGTCATCGCTGGAGCGCTCTGATGGGGAGAGCGCCGGGACTGGGACTATGTAGGCCGAGCAGTGATGCCGGGCGTCGGGTAGCGACTGCGGACCGCGGCGATGAAGGCCCTGCGCCTCCTCCTCGCAGTCCGCACGCTGAGCGCGGGCCAGGAAGTGGGACCGCTTGATCTCCAGGTCGATCTCCGGCTGGTCGCCCCGAGCCAGGGTGAGTTGCGGGTCGGGGAGTCAGGGATGCCAGGTGAATCGTGGGAGACGGCGGGGCCGGTCGAAGAGGGGGCGGAGGAGGCGGGCATGGTTCCATCGTGGCATGTCGTGAGGTGATGCGACGTGCCGTGGCTAGCCGTGACGCGCCGAGCACCCGGAGGGGGTGGGGAGGAGCTCCTGCGTTGGCGAGAACCGACGAGGGATTGATATCACACGCATATCGCCTCACCCGGGCTGGAAGGGCCTGGTCGATGCCGTTAAGGTTTCCCCGGTCCAGTTTTCGATCGATCAGACGATCCAGTTCTTGAGAGGAGCGGGCCTCATGGCAGTGCCGAAGCGGAAGATGTCCCGCAGCAACACCCGCAACCGCCGCTCGCAGTGGAAGGCCAAGCTGCCCGAGCTCAACACCATCCGCGTCAACGGGCGTGAGATCTCCGTGCCCTCGCCGTCTGGTGAAGGCCTACAAGACCGGGCTTCTGGAGTACTGAGCCGTTATCGCCGTTATTCCGCGGCTATTCAGCGGGCCGGTGCGGTCGGCTCGCGCATGCGGGTGTAGCTCAATGGTAGAGCCTCTGCCTTCCAAGCAGATGCGTGGGTTCGATTCCGTCACCCGCTCGGTGATCGAGCCGGGCCGCCTCCGAATGTTCCGGTGGCGGCCCGGTCCGTTTTCCACGGGGTGTGGCGCAGCTTGGTAGCGCGCCTGCTTTTGGGAGCAGGAGATCGTGGTTCAAATCCCGCCACCCCGACCAGGGCTCAGTATATTCAAACCCACGCCTTGAGGTATCTCAGGGCGTGGGCTTTTAGTGAGAACATTTGGTTAGTTGATTTCGAGTAGCCTGGGCTGCAGCGTTGAATGAAGGCGATGTGGTGACCGGGATGATTTTCTCGACTGTGTTGACTTCGTTGACTTCTGCGATCTCACGGCCCCCTGCATAAAGGTGCTTGAGTCGTGACTAGAGGTGTCGAATTTGCCAGCGCCAGTCTTGTGCGCCAGCTTATTCTTCTATTTCTCGTTCTCTTTATTTTTCCTGCTTGGAGCGGATGCGTCATCATTTGGCGTCCGATGGGAGTATAATAGAAGAATGTCGCGCCATACTTCATCCGCCGATTCTCGTCGCAAACTCATCCGTAATTCCACGGCCGAGTTCCTGATCTTCACTGCGCAGGACGGGGTCGGTAGCATTGAGGCGCGCTACGAGGATGAGACGGTCATGGCTGACGCAGAAGTTGATGGCGGAGCTGTCTCGACGTGGATGTGCGGACGATCAGTGAGCACTTGGGCAACATTTTTCTCCTCTGGCGAGCTGGAGTGGCAGGCAACCATCCGGAGATTCCGGATAGTTCGAACTGAGCGTCCCGGAAAGTGGGGCGCGACATCGACCACTACAACCTCGATGCCATCATCCCAGTCGGCTATCGGGTGAATTCGGTACGGGCCACGCAGTTCCGCCAGTGGGCGACTCAGGTGCTTCGGGATTTCGCCATTCGTGGATACGTCAATGATCGCGAGCGCATGGAGAACGGTCCAGTTCTTGGTCGGGACTACTTCGAGCGGTTGCTGGAAGAGATCCGCGAGATCCGCCTGTCTGAACGGCGCTTCTACCAGAAGGTCACCGACATCTACGCCACCAGCGTCGATTACAACCGAGATGCCCCAACGACCAAGCGCTTTTTCGCTATGGTCCAGAATAAACTGCACTACGCCATTCATGGGCACACTGCAGCCGAGCTTATCCGCTCCCGCGCTGACGCCGACCAGCCCCCACATGGGCCTGACCACTTGGGCCGGCAGCCCCGACGGCAAGATCCTGCCCAGTGACGTCACGATCGGTAAGAACTCACCTCACCCGCGAGGAACTGGAGGACCTGGGGAGGCTGGTCAACGCCTTCCTGGATCTTGCTGAGTCCCGTGCTCGTCGCCGAATCCCCATGACTATGGAGGACTCGGGCCACGCGCCTTGATGCCTTCCTCGACCTCGACGATCGCCAGATACTTGCGGGAACTGGCCGCATCTCCAAGTCCCAGGCCAACGATCACGCCTTGAGCGAGTTCCAGAAATACCGCATTGTGCAAGATCGTGAATATGTCGAGTGATTTTCGACCAGCTGGATACAAGATGAGGAACACCCACATGGAACATGAAGATGCATTTAGAGCGGTAAAAGCTGCCGTTTCCTCCCAGGAGTACCTCTGCACATGGAAACTTCCTGATATCTCGATTGAAAAATAAATGAAGACAGGCAAGGTGAAGGTTTCTGATGGCGGGGTTGAGAAGCAAATGGAGTACTTAGATCTTACGGGCGGCCGGCATCCACATGGATCATTCTATGGAAAAACTTCCTGATCTTATGGGAGGGCGAGTAGTGGTGAATTTCCGCAGATCAACGACTCGACTGCCTTATCGGAAGGCTGTCGAGCGGTGCCTATTTTGCACTCTGATGAATGGACAGTATAGCTATTGGATGCCGGGACATGGATATGTTAATGGTGCTGCGACGCCTCCGGAAGCCCTTCAAAAGAAATGAGTATCGCACATATCGGTCGATAGAGCTGCAGTTGGAGGGGCTTGATGAAATTATCGACGTCAACCCTGCAGAAATAGAGGTCACTTCCGGTGAAAAATCTATCTTCTCGGTCACGTGTAACGATGAATGCTGGGAATGGGAATCTGGGGGCACGTCAATGAAATTGTGTTTTGCTGGACGAACTCAGCCAGATCCCTTTAATTTTTCCATGAGACTTGCGCCTGTCCTGCGGATCGATATCGGTATTCCCCTGAATATGGTCGATTGGTGGCGATGTTGGATCGTCCTCTCTAAGAACTTATTGCGGCTGTTATCGGTCGAACCCCAGATGTTATGTATGTGCTTGCGATCGCAGGTCGCACTCGAAGGAAAGCGAGAATGGAAAGACCAAATATTCAGCTGGGATATAAAGCAGGAATGCTCTATCCTGATGTCGATAAGCTCAGAAAAGTAAACCCGCGATCAGGATTCAAGAGGACAAGGTCAACCTTCTTTCTCTCTTGATGAGGTGGGCAAGGCCTACAGTCGTCGCATCATCCGCTCGTAGAGACTTTTGAGAGCATGGCGTTATCCCTCAGAGCAACATCCGCGCTCACGATTCCTTCTCCTTATTCAAGCGCTGGAAGGGTTATATGGATTTGAGCATCAAGAGGAGCAATATGAGCGACGGCAGGCATATAAAAACGAGAGACGAGGTTTTTGGATCGCATGAATAAAATTATCGCGGAGGATGATCGTCAGTTCCTGAGTGAAAATCTTCTGCGAAATCCATATGTAAGTCTTGAAAGTGCACTTATTGCAATCTTTAATGGTTTTCGGCCTCTGTGCGAGAGGAAATTGATGCTGCCCTGCCTGTCAAAAAGGTACGGGAGGCGGAAGCGAATCAGCATATGAGAGTAGAAGCCGTGCTGGCAAAGGTCCGCAATAAACTTTCCCACGGCGCAACCAATTATGAGGCCCGACGACCTCGATGGCGTTGCCGCGATACTGGATCGCGTTGTCCGATCAGAGCTTCTGCGCGTATTGGAAGCGCCAGAATCCTGCAGGAAACGGCTGCCTCGAATAGGGAAAAATAAGCTGAGAGGGCTTATTCGTGGGCTTTCTGGTATTTCGCAGGTTGTGTCTGTTTTGCAGGGAGGGGTGGAAGGTCCTCGAGAGTTGAGGGTGGGATGCGCGGTTGGTCGAGCCAGAGGCGCCTCGGTAGCGAAGGCTGGAAAGGGGCGAGGGGCTGCAGCCATCAACTCGAGGCTGCTGCCTCAACACCGGTTTCATCCCTGATGATGAGGCCCCGCCTCGGATCGACCTCGAGACAGCTTTGGCGGCGCAAGCCTCGTCCACGACGATGCTCGAGCGCCCTCGAGTTACCCCGGCCTGGTCCGCCTTGCTCCAGGGACGGCTCTGCTCTGGTGTCGGCACGGCGCATTGAGCGCGCCAGGTGTCCAAAACGGAGGAGATCAGCCCGGGCATAATGCTGCGCAACACCGAAAGTACACCGAGAACACAACGAAAACACCAAGTCATCGCATGATTTCTTGGAGACGCCCACGCCACCGAAGTTTTAATCTCCTCCATTTTTGGACACGCCCGACCCAACAACCCCCACCAACTGACCCCATCGGCACACCGACCCTACCAAACGACCGACTCCTCAGGAACGACGCCCAAAGGCCCACAAACAAGCCTATGAGAATCCGTAGTTTTGATCTCCCTGATGATGTACAAGCTCATCAAATAGTGTCCTGCCGTACCGTGCGCTCGCCGAGCTCCCGGCTGAGCGTCACCTGGCAGTGCGCTTCACGGCGATGGCTTTTACATGCATCCGGACCTTCCGGAAGGTCTCCGACCATCAGGTTGATCGTCACGTCCTCATCCGTCTCCGTGACCCTGTGCATTCACGCCCTCGCAGTCAGTCGGTCCACTTGTGAAAGTGACGTCAATCGTGTCAGGAGAAACCAGCGTCCAGGATTCCCAGGCTCGGGCTGAGGCGAGACCAGGTCATCGCGCGACGTGAGCAGTGGTGGACCGGAAGTGCCGTTGCCAGTCGATCCGCCCGACCCGTCGGTACCACCGGTGCTGGCAATGCCGCCGGTGCCGGCAGTGCTGGTAGCGCTGGCGTAGTGTGGCCGTGCTGCGCGCCGATCCATGGCGGCGGCAACCGCTCGCAGCAGCAGCGACCCGTGGCCAGGGCTGCTGTCAGGCCGAGAACCGTGCGCCGGTTCTGTAACGGCCTTCGCGTTCGTCTCGTCAGTCATGCTCAGTCATATCGGGTGGCGGCATCCCGCACGGTCTTCATATCACCCGGAGAAATATGGACCCCAGTTCTCATCCTCCGCATCATTCCATCTGGACATCACCGATTCGAGATATCCCAGTCCGGTGCTGTTGTCATATGAGATCCAGCCAGGCCCGCCGGAAGATCCTTTACCGAAATCGCACCCGGTAATCGAGTAACTACTCTCCTTCGAGGCATCGCGAGCCGCATTCTCCTGACATAGTCCACATCGCCCAGGCGGCCGTCGGGATCCTTCTTATTGCTGGGGTATCCGAAGATCGAGACGTCGAAGGTGCTGGGACCATTCCACTTCATGCCATGACCGCCGACGGTGTTCACAATGGGCTCGTCGTTGTCGCCGCCATCATTGAGGGTCACGCATATCCCACGTCATGGGTCCAGTCCTGCTCGTCTATCCAGGTGTCGAACGTACGGAATGAGCGGGCCGTCCACATTCCGAAAGGCTCTCTGTCGTCGTTATTCCTCCCGTCGAATGCGGGGACGAAGACCGCGTTCTCGGACCATTTCCCCGTGTCGAAGTTGTATACGCAATGAGCGGCGGTGAGTATCAGGCGCTTGCTCTCCGTATTCTGCGCCGAAGCGCTGCACGTATGGGTGTCGATGCCGTTGGCGTCTCTGAAGAACAATTTGCCGTTTGTCGCCGAATAGCCGGTCTCCGGAGGTGCGGCCACCGGTGCGTCCTGCTGCTCGTCCCCTCGGTTTGGAGCTGTACCGACGTTATCCGATTCATCCGCCAGCTTCGCAACGACCTCTGCCGAGGGGGCGGCCGGCTCGCTCACCTCCTCGGGACCGGTGGGCTGGAGCACTAGTCGCACCCTGCTGCGCGTCCGCATCGGATGGCTCCGGAGTGTCCAGAGGGTGGCCGCCGCCAGCCGTTCGGGCGTCAATAGGCGAGGACGTCTTCATCCGGAGCGCTGTAGTCATCGGGCGAAGAAACCGCCTCGTCGTCCCTGACGGGGTCGCCTCCTTGCCGAAGCTGGTTGGAGCGCTGACCGCAGTGGAGGCGGCGCGGTCGTCACTGCCATCGGCGGCAGCGGGAGCGTCTGCCGCGGGTGCCCCTAACGCAGGCGGCGCTGCGAGAGCGGAAACGCTCAGGAGAAGAACGGTGGCCCAGCCCGGCCCGTCTGCTACGCCTCCGCGCAGGCCTCCGTGCAGGTATTGTGATTCGCATGGATTCCTCCTCAGGGGAGATGGAATATCACTTCGATGAATAAGCGCGCAAAAATGCCCGAACCTCGTTTGTTCTGATAAACGTGGCAGTATTTTCTAAATATCGTTGGTACATCAGGGATCGTCAGACAGCTGCACGCAGTATCGAAGCCCTAGCCATCGCAGTTGCCTGTAAACCCTGCTGCCGCAGTCGAGCGGCGGCAGGTTCTGCTCTCCAATCAAGCCAATTGGAGCAGGCCCGCATCATAGGATGACAGCGGCGTCGCATGTGGCGCCAGGAGGAGGAACCATGAAGATCCCTGCACTCGCAGTTCACCGCCAAGCCCGGCTTCGAGGACGAGGTCGCGACGATGATCTGCGGATTCGCCGACAAGGTCCGCGCCGAGCCGGGCAACCGCGTTTTCGACGTCTACCGGCACAGCGACGACCCTGCAGAAGTTCTTCGTCATGGAGGCCTACGTCGACGAGGACGCTTTCCAAACCCACTTGGGCATGCCCTATGGCGGGCCCTTCAATGCACGTCTGGAGGAGATCATCGAGGAGCCCCACTCGATCCTCACCTTCCTCGACCAGATCGCCTGACGGCGCCTCGCCGCTGGCGCCTGATCAGCAGCACAGGGCGCCCGCCGAAACGGTTCGAGTCTCGGCGGGCGCGTCACGTCTCGGCGACGTCTTCCTGCTACGGGAACCCGGACCGATCTCGGGGCCATTCGGCGGAACTGGACCGATTTTCGAGCCGGAACTGGACGATCTCGGCGCGGAACTGGACCGATCTCGGCGCGGAGTACGACCGATCTCGACGAGTAGGGGAGGCCGTCAGGCCCTCGCCCGCCTCTGGCGACACTGCCGGGCCCCGCCCTGCCTGCCTCCCGCCTGCCCCGGCTCCTGCCTGCCTCCCGCCTGCCCCCGGCCCCTGCCTGGCCCGGCAGGCCAGGAACCGATCCGTCTCAGTGGTTGACGGGACCGCCCGCCCCTCGTTGACGCGGTCGGTGAGGATGCGGCCGAAGAAGGAAGAGGCGTCGCGGGTCGAGATGTAGTTGTTGACGGCCTTGAAGCAGCCGTCCTGCACGCCGGTGAGATCACTTCCCCTGCAGGAGATCGAGTTGAGGATCTTCTGGCTGCGCAGGTCCTTCGACGCCTGCTGCTGGTAGGAGCTGAGGGAGGAGACGTCGGCGTCGTTGCGCGTCGGGATGCGGCCCTTGACCTCGCAGACCGCGGTTTGCACCCCGGGATCGAGGGCGGAGCTCAGGAAGGCGTCCGCACCGCTGCGGTTGTCCGTCGAGGAGGACGCCACGAATGCGTCCACGACCATGAGGAAGCTCCCCTCGGTTCCCGGGAAGATGGTCGAGGAGACGGGCGAGGTCCCGTCGTTCGAGTCGGCAGGTCGCCTGCTCGAAGGGTGGTCGACTCGGTCAGGCGCTGTCGTTCATCTGATGAAGCCGCATTCGCCCGCCGCCAGACGGCCCGGAGGCCTCGTCCCAGGTGCGTGTTGCATCCGCCTGGTCGGTGTGGTCCATGAGGGCGCCCGAAGGTATCGAGGGCGTCCCTGACCTCCTGGCCATTCCAGCCGAAGCGATCAGCCCTCGATCCTCTCCCACCTCCTGGCTGACGCCAGCAGGGACCGACCTCGAAGAGCCCTGCTGTGGTGATGGAGTCAGCTCCACCGAGGGCACAGGGGCGTTGTCCTTCGACCGCAGGGTGTCGAGGATCGGTCAGGAACTGTCGAGAGTGTAATGACACCCGGTTGGCGACCGGCTGGAACATCGCTGTTGAACATGAGGAGATTCGCGCGATGCGCGGACAGTGGGACGCAGTACTGCGCCCCTGTCGATCTCGAGACCGAGGAGTAGCATCCCCGGGGAGCTGCGACGTGACGTCCTCAGGGAACAGGGAGACGTCAGCGACGGAGCCGGCGTTGTGCCATGCGTGATGTTGCCGCCGACGAGGCTCTGCTGAACGTCGGGCGATCGCCGCGCGCAATGCGCGTGGCCAGAGTCACGTGCGCCCGGAGCCTCCACCGCCGACCACCGCGATCTCGTCCACAGAGGCATCTGGATTCCGCTGCTTGTGCTGATCGAGGAGCGCTGTCGAGGGCCGAGGACTCGGAGGTCGACGTCCACCGGGAGAGCACGTCATCGATCCGCCGCGGAGGGAGGAGCCGCCTGAGCAGGAGGTCAGGCCAGGGCGTCGTCACCGCGGTCAGAGCGGTCAGAACGGCGACGACGCCGCCTCGGGCCTCAGGCACTCAGGACCGGCGGGGCTCCCAGTGTGCCCTCGGATGCCCGACGCTCTCGATATGCCCTGCGTTCTCAGGGTTCTCAGGATGTCGCGGTCATCACTGGCCTTTCCTCTCCGATGAGGTTGCGGCTGATTAGTCGCGGGTGGGCTGCGCAGGTCGTGATCGCGCAGAGTGACCATGGCGAAGCAGAGCGGCACGATGAACGACGTGGCCGCGCTCGTCAGCGTCCATCACTCTTCCTGGACCATGGGCAGATCGCCCGCCGACGATCGCACAATTGCGGCGCCGAACTTCGTCGCTTCGCCGAGCCCCGCCAGCGACCCCGTAGATCGGGAACAGCAGGGACAGGCACGGGGGAGATGGCGATGACGGCGATGACCCCAGTGATCGCGCAGAGCGGCGTAGATGCACAGGGCGACGGGCCAGTGAGCCGAGGCCGCCATGACCGTCGTCGCCCGGATCCTCGCGATGACGGCGGTCATGACGAAACGCGCGATGAGGAAGACGATGAGGCTGACCTGCAGCATTCATGATCCCAGTTGAAGGGGAGCCGTCGATGGCCTGCTGGGTACTGGATGATGTACGTCCAGCAGCACACCTGGGCGGCTGCACGTTGAAGAACTGGGCGACGACTCCGTATCGGTACCGCTTCGAGCGCCACAGGGTGAGCGGGTTTGGCGGACTCGATCGCTCGCCATCTCCTCTCCTCGAGGCTGAGGACGGGCCTCTGGATGAAGATGATGACGAGGATGACGGGCCAGTAGGATTCCAGCCTGATGTAGGGGCCGGTGACGGCGCGCAACTGCTCGGCGCGGATCTGGCGCTCATCTCTGCGCTGACGTCGGCGAGAGTTCACCGGGTGTCGAGCTTGGGCAGGATCATGGTCGAGGCGATCAGGACGCCGATATTGGTTCCCAGCGGTTGAACGCCTGGGCCAGGCTGAGTCGCCGCGTCGCGGTCTCCTCCGGCCCCAGGGAGATGACGTGAGGGCTGGCGGGAGAGTCCAGAGGGAGCAGCTGAGCGGCATGGGCGAACAGCGCGGCGAGGAACGCCCCGTAGGTCATCACCTGGGAGGCGGGGCCAGAAGCCGAAGGCGCGCACGCGGCGAGGGCGAGGGCCCGACACCATTCCTGCCTTAGTCCCCAGCGGGAGTTGATGAAGGCGGCCGGGATCTCGCAGCAGGAAGCCTGCTGCAGTACGCGACACCAGGACGCCTGGAACGAGGACGTGTGAAGATGCGCTTTGCAGCCGGAGACCATAGTCGATGGGTTCTGCGGCGATGCGCAGGTGAAGCACCCGATGACCGCGATGAAGAGCATACGGCGGCACCGAAGAGGATCTTGATGCGGACCCAGTGGGCTCGGTGGGCCCGGTGGACTCGGCGGACGGATCGGTGGATTCTGGATTCTCTGTCGTCGCTGGTTGCTGGCAGGGCACGCCTGCTGATCTCCGTGGACTCGACACGGATGTGGGTGAATAGTTGAATCTGTACCGGAGCGTGTGCCGGAGTGTGTGCAGCGCGTCACCGCGATAGTACCTTTGAGCGTCGTCGGCGGGTGTTCGCGGGACCCGAGATGGGCTGAACTGAGCTGAGATCGATGGAGCGATACGGGCGGGGCCGTGCCTTCCGTATCGGACGGTCTCACTGCTGCCCCTGCTGGCGCCCCCGACGCCGAGGCGGCGGCGCCGCCGTCGGTGAGACGACTGTGCTGGAGGCGTTCCAGGTGAGTGTCGTCGCGCGAGAGCCGCGCGTCACCGTTCGCTTCACGGGCGCGATGACGCCGAGCGCGCGTCGTTCACGATCGCGCCGTCGACGCGTTCGCGCCATTGCGGATGCGCGCACCCTCCTGGCCAAGGTCGTGGCCGGCCGCAGCGTCCCGGTCGCCTGAGCCCGCTCGGACGCCCGCATGACGCTCATTCGCCCGCTGCCTCGGCGACCTCTTGCGGCCCCGTGGCGCCCTGCCATGCGATGATGTGCCCGATAGCCTCGATGTGCCCGATGCGCGGCCCTCACTGCGTCCACGCCGCCTGTGCCCCAGGATGGCACGGATTGACGCTCGTCAGATCGAGCGTCCGTGACGCTAGCGCTCTGGCGCGCGCACCATCAGCACCCCCGCACTCGGAGTAGACCCTCGTGAAGGCACCGTCGAGAATCTGACCACGCATCAAGCTGACCGTGGAGGTCCCCACGAGGAGCTCAAGCCCAGCCTCGACGCCGCCTAGGAGATCGGCCTCAGATCCAGGTGCCGGGCTTCCGTCGCGGCCGCGTTCCGGCTCAGGTCATCGATCAGCGCGTGGCCGCGCCTCGGTCATCCAGGAGGCCGTCAACAAGCCTGCTCCCGGACTTCTACCGCACATTACTGAGGTCGGCCGCATTCCCGCGGCCCAGCCCGAGGTCGAGGTCACGAGCTGCCCAACGTCACCGGCGCCCAGGGGCGGCCGGTCTGCTCACCGCCGAGGTCACCGTCCGCCCCGAGTTCGACCTGCTGGACCTGGGCAGCGCCGAGGTTGTCGTCGATGCCGTGAGGTCGGCGACGAGGACGTCAACACGAGTTGGAGGTCTCCGCGCCCGCTTCGGCTCCTGAAGTCCGTGGAGCGCGCGGCCGAGACCGGACTTCGTCACCATCGATCTCAGGCCGTCATCGATGACGAGGAGGTCGACTCGGTCTCGCGTCTCCCTATGAGATCGGCAAGGCAGCATGCTCGAGGGTCTGGATGACGCGCTGAGCGGTCTGAACCGACTGAGTCCGCTCACCTTCAGCCACCTGCCACTTTCGCCGGTGGCGAGCACAAGGGCGAGGAGGCCGAGGTCACGGTCACCGCCACGGCGGTCGAGGCGACTGCACTGAGGCTGACGACGACGCTTCGCCCAGGAGGCCTGGGTTCGACGCATCATGGACGAGCTTCGGGAGGCCGTGAGGAAAGCAGGTCGCCGATCGCGAGGGCCGCCGACAGGCCATCTGCCGCCCGCGATGCGCTTCTGAGCATCTGCGAGCAGGTCTCGCTTTCGACGTCCCCACCGATGTGGTCGAGGATGAGATCAAGCAGCACCCTGTCGGCCGAGGGCAAGACCGACGATGACGACCACGCTGCGATCCGCGACGAGTCGTCACCGCCAGTGTGCGGGACCAGATCCTTCATCGACGCTCCTGGCCGAGAGCCTTGAGGTCGGCGGGCCAGGACGAGCTCATCGACACCTCTCGTCCAGACCGCTCAGCAGTACGGCATGGAGCCCGCTCCAGTCTGCTGAGGGCGCTCAGAAGCCGGGTCAGATCCGGCCTTCGTCTCCCGAGATCGTCCGCAACAAGTCCCTCGCCATGGCCCTGCGCCAGGTCACCGTCAGATTCCGACGGTCAGTCGTCGACCTGACCGAGTTCATCGGCTCCGACGAGCCTCGACGCCGCCGCCGTGGTCTCCGGAGGCTGAGGAGGCGGGTCTCCGGCGGACGCGGGCTCCGAGGATCGGCCTCCTCGCGTCGGCCTCCTCGGCCTCCGCCGAGACCGCCAATGACCGGGTCGAGGAGGCCGCTGCTGAGGCCCGCCTGCCGCGCGACTACAGGGACCTACGGACCGCACCGGTCTCGCCGGTGCGGGGTCCCGTCGTCGTCATCGTGGTCCGCATGCGGCATCGCGGTCTTGCGAACCGCGCGGCTCAGACTCCAGAGTATGACTCGCCGGTCATAGTGACCGTCAGTCACAGGGGAGTCGCTCATGCCTGCAGTACCTTCTTCAATCTCCCGAGTCCCAAGCGCGCTGCGTCTTATGGGCGCTCTCAGGAGGAGTTCGTCGGCGCACCCCTATGCGCGGAGCCTCCGTCGATCGCGTCTCGGCAGCAGCTGGAGTCTCCAAGGGAAGCTTCTACCAGTATTTCGATGACAAGCTCGATGCCTACACCCACCTGGTGGCCGGGCTCATGGGAAAACGCATCGGGCTGGTGGACACGCCCGTGCCGGCGGCCTCCTTCAAGAGGTGCTTACGGACATCGTCCGGGCAAGCCACGATTTTCACATTCACGATCCCCAGGGGTGGGCTGTTCACTCGCGCCTGTGCCGATGACGCCCCGCCGGTCATCGACCCGACCAGTCGATCTCTCGGCGGTCTCCACCGGTGGGCAGTCGCCGCCATCGCCGCCGAGCAGGGGAACGGCGAGCTGCGCGACGACGTGACGCCGACAGTGCGGCCTGGATGGTCGAGCGCGTACTCCTGGGGGTGCCCCAATACGTCATGGCCCGCTTCGACATCGATCCCGGACGGGTCGCCGTCGACGGCTCCGCCATGGATCGGCCCGAGATCGCCCGGGCGATCGACGTCGTCGCCCCTGCTCATCGCCGCCTTGGCGGAGCGGTCATGACCGCCGCGGCGCTGACGTGCGCGAGCTCGACCACCTACCGGGGCGCCCGGGCCCCGGCCCGACCAGTATCGATCTGGACCTCCCGCCGGCGAGGTCCTGGGACTGCTCCGCCCAGCGTGCCGGGAAGTCCACCCTCAGCGCATCCTCACCGGTCTCCTGCCGGGCTACCGCTCGGCGCAGGTCCGCGGCAGGCAGTACGGCCTGGGGAGAGGGCTCTACGAGCGCATCGGGGTCGCCTCGAGACGCCCATCATCTCGTTCGGGCGACTCCACGCTGCGGAGAACCTCCGGTACTTCGGCATGTACGACCGCGTCACTCGCGATCCCGACGAGCTGCTGGAGGCCGTGGGTCTTCTCGACGACGCCGACACCCTCGGGGCCCCACCTGAGCAAAGCATGGGGGTGCGTCTCATCTCGCCAGGGCGCTGCTCACCGATCCCGAGCTCTCTTCTCGACGAGCCGACTCAGACTCGACCCGGCCCGGGCGGCACGGGTGGAGGAGATCATCGATCGTCAGCGCCGGCGGGGAGGCTCCGTCGTGGTGACCACCATGACATGGTCCTGGCCGAACGCGCCTGCGACCGTGTCGGCTTCATCGTTGATGGGCGTCTGGTGGAGGTCGGGGATCCCGGACGTATGCGGCGTCGCCACGGCGTCCCGAGGTCCTGGCCACCTGGGAGGGCGGCAGCGCCCGCTTCCCCTGACAGGACTCGCCGATGACGAGGACTTCGCACCGCACTGCGCCTCCATCGGGTTCAGAGCCTCCACAGCCAGGAGGCGACCTGGCCGAGGTGTTCCTGGCGGTCACCGGCCGGAGCCTGGGATGAGCCCCGCTCATCCGGCGCATAGGCGCCACTGCGAGACTGAATCTGGGCGGCATGCCCGAAGCGGGTTCCTGGCTGGTCGCCCTGATGGTGGGGCGTCTGGTCGCCGGGCTCGTCCGGGCGCTGTCCCGGACCGAGGGCCCCGCGAGCAGTGGCCCGTCCTCATCCTGGGCGAGCTGGTCATCACCGGCTTCTACCGCCGCCGTCCACGTCCTGCTCGAGCATGAGGAGGGCACTCTGGCGGCGCGCGCGGTCACGCCCATGCGCGGCGGCGAGTACTCGGCCGCCTTGGCAGCCTCTCTCATGCTTCTGGCGCTCGTTGAGAGCACAGTCCTGGTGCTCCTCGGCCGTGGGGCTCAGATGCGGTGGGGCCGCTCGCCGGAGTCGTCTCCCCGTCTGGTCTTGCATGTGCTCTACGGTTCATCGCGGTGGCGGCTACGACCCATGAGCGGATTCCCTGCGCTATCGGGCGTGTGGACGCTGGCGCTCATCGCCCGGTGCTGCCCTGATAGGGGTGAGGGCGGCTGGTGGCTCTGGCTCACCCGCTCCAGGGCGCCTTCGCCTGATCCCAGCTCGGCTGACCATGGCGCCGGCCCAGGTCGGGCTGCCCGCCGTGCTGCTGTCGGGCGCCTGTGCGGGGAGTCCTCCGCCTGCCGCCGATCCGGACGGGCACGACGCCCGGACGGAGGACGCTGAGCTGCCGCGCGCAATTCTGGCCCTCATGGAGGCCGATCGCCGTCGCTGCGCGACGGGGCCATGGTGGATGATGATCCTCCCGCTGGTCATGGCCGCCGCGGCGCGCGCGCGGGCCCGCCGGAGCTGGTTCTCGTGCTGAGGGCGGGGCATCGCGATCGCCCCTGGGTTCCGCAGCTGCGAGCCGTGGTCACGGTCGTCGTCCCCGTCCTGATCGGCGTCGTGGTGGGCTTCATGCTCCTGGAGGAGAAGCAGGACCGGGTATGGCGGGCACTGGCGGTCACGGGGGTCCGCCTGCGGCGCTACCTGGTGTGGCGGGCGATGACCTGCCTCGCCGTGGCGGCGCCGGTGTGCCTCCTCTGCCTGGTGATCGCCGGTCCTCCCGGCCTGAGGCGTCCGCCAGACCTGCCTGGCCCCGTGCACCTCTGGCGGCGGCGGTGGCACGGGGGCTGGCCGCCTGGACGCGGGATGCGATCCAGGGCTTCGCCGCGACCAAACTGCTGCTCGTCCTCCTGATCCTGCCCGCTGTCGCACCCCTCCTGGGAGCTCCGTGGCGGGAGCTGCTGGTCCTCGATGCCCAGCGTGGATCGTGCGGGCGGCGGAGAGTGCAGGCGCCGTGAACGGCGGCGCTGCTGGTTCCCGCTCGTGCTCGGCTCTGCGGCCGTCAACCCGTTGATCGCGGATTACGCGGTTGCAGTGCGGGGCGGGAGGACCGGCGCCTGCTCCGTTCTCATTCCTGCCCGCGCTTCCCGCAGTCCTGCAGCGGGTCAGTCCTGGCATCGCGCCGACGGCGTCGTTTGCCGATCGTGTCGACTCGCGACGAGCTGCATGCGGCGGGGGTCACGGCGACCAGCGCGTGTCGGTCGTTGGGCGCCAGGTAGATGACTGCCACTGGTCTCGGCGCTCTTGCGCTCCTTGATGGAGAAGTGCATCTCCGCCTCCAGGAGGGTGACTCCGACAGCCTTGGGCGAGGCAGTGCTCGCAAGCTGTTGACCGGCGTCGAAGGTGAAGATGACGGTGCGGTAGTCATTGTTGACGACCACACGCGGGAGGTGGTGGCCCTCATCGCTGATGGGCGGGGCCTCGTTGAGGCCGAGGCGGAAGAGGGACTCGCTGACGGGAGTCGATGTAGCGGGCCATGGTGTTTCCTTTCGTGGGGTTTGGCGAGGTGCGGTGAGAGCAGTGAGGTTGGTATCTCGGTTCTCGGCCTGAGGTGCGGATCCGCAGCGGGGCGAGCCTCAGACCGAGGGGTGGGAGAGCCGGCGGCGCAACGGCCCCAGGATGCACAGCTCCAGGGCGAGCGTGAGCGCGCCATGACGACGGACAGGGCGGGAGACGTCGTCCGTGTTCAGATTGGTGCGCGCACGCTGAACCGCTAGCAGTCCCGTCGTCGTGCTGAGCAGCTCGGACATGACGGTGACTCGCACCGGACTGGCCAGCCGACGGCGACGGTCAGTGCCGACAGTACCGGGTGAGCGACCGCGGGCAGAATGATCCTGCGAATGGTCCATGCCCGGCTCCTGGCGAACACCCGGCTCATGTCCAGCAGGTCTGGGTCCACTCCGGCCACGGCGTCGCGCACGGTGGTGGCTACAGGGAGGGCACCAGGGCGACCACGGGACGACGACTCCGGCGGTGGGGCCGAGCCGCCTGAATCAATGCCGACCACGACGACGACGATCGGCGGCACGGACAGGAGTACCTGTGACCGCAAGAGGTCCAGCAAGCTGCAGCGCAGAGTCCATGTCCCCATCGCCCAGGCCCAGCGGCATGCCGACCAGGCAGGTGACGCCGAGCTCGTGGCGCCAGCGCCTCGATGGTGAGCAGAAGCGCAGTGCCGAGGCTTCTTGCTTTGCGGACCATTTCGCGAGCAGCGCCTCGGGCGGCCTGCGGGCTCGCCAGCACGTCAGCGGGCTGGGAGCGCCGCCAGGTGCCAGATGACGACAGCGCGATGCCCGGTCCACCGCCAGCAGAGGGCGGAGCTGCAGTCGCTCGGCCCGTGAGCGCCGCTCGTGCATCAGCGCGGATCGGCGACGTAGAAGTCCTCCGGCGGCAGGGAGCCGCCGATGTCCGCGGTAGCGTGACATCCTCGTGTAGAAGTCCTCCAGCTCGCTGGCATCCGCCGCGGCCACGATCTTCCAGCGCCGCAGACGCGGGATCGTCTCTCCTTGACCACCGGGACCGGCACCCTTCGGTGGTGTCCGAGATCGTCTGGTCGATGCGTCGGTCTGCCTGTTGACGTCGGCCACGGCGGCGAGCGAGCTCGTTCGGGACGGCGCCGACCCGGCTACAGGGTGATCGTCGAGTGAGCGCCCTGCGGCGCGGCGAGCCGCCATGGGAGGCGGGCCTCGCCGCCCGGTGACCTCGCCCCACAGGTCCTGGAGGTTGAGCGTGCGCTCCAGGCTCAGGCCCTGCTGCTTGCTCCTTGGTCGGGGACAGGCTCGCCGCGTGCTCGGGCGGCACAGCGTACTCGACCTCTCCCGTCAGCAGGGCATTGGGCGCATCCTGGCCCTCGTTGTGAGCTCTTGCTCAGGTCGGAACCGATGTCCCACTCCGTTCTGCTCGAGCAGGTCGCGAAGACGAGGCCGGGCATGCCGTTCGGCATCGGCACGCCGACGGTCTTGCCCCGTAGCGCCTCCAGACCCTGCTCGAGGAGGCTGAGGGCCGATGACGCAGAGCATGCCCCACACCTGCATAGCGATCAGACGCAGCGCCACGCCCTTTGTTGGAACAGGTTGGCGGCGACGTACGAGGGGTGGCCGCCAGTGTCCGTCTCCCCGTTGATGAGCAGCGACTTGAGCACATCGGTGGTGTTCCAGTTGTCCTTCTGAACATCCCCGACGATCCACGTCGGAGATTGCCGTAGGTGCCGAACAGGGCCATGCGCGGCGTAGGCGAGCGTGGTGTGTGTGGACGCGCGCAGTGCGTCAGAGAGCAGACCCCGAGCCGGACGCCGAGTCGCTTCGAGGTCGGTCGTCGAGGAGCAGGCGGCCAGGGCCGCCGGCGTCAGGGAGGCCAGAGTCCGCCAGGGCGAGGAAGGGCGGCGCTCGCGATGTTCCTTTCACGGGTGCTGCTGCTGGGGCGGTTCTGGAAGGCTTCCGGTGGGGACGCGCGCCGCGGCGGTTCAGGGAGGTCAGCTGCCGGGTGCCGGGCGGGCCGTCCAGGTGCAGGTGGAGGTGGGAGACCTCCTCGGCCTCCGTCGATCGTGCGTGGCCGACGGTCGCACGTTCTGATCGGCAGGAGCTCAGCGGTCAGGCCGGTGCGCAGAGCGGCGGCCAGCGGGCGATCCAGGGCGGGAGAAGGGCTCATCGACGAGCAGGAGCGTCGGTGGTGAGGCGGCCAGGGCCCGGGCGCGATGGCCACTTTGGCGCATGCGCGCGGACAGCCGTGCCGGGGGCAGGGTGGCCCGCGGCCGCGAGCCCGACTCGTTCCGAGCACCGCATGGCCGTCAGGCCCGGCGCGGGCGTCCACGATGAGCGAGGATGCTGCGGTGCGCGGAGTACCAGGAAGAAGGCGCGGCCCTGGAAGACCTGGGACAGGCGTCCCGCGCGCGCCACCGTGCCGCCGTCGGTGATACGGCCGGAGATGGGCGCGCAGGAGCGTCTGTCTTCCTCAAGCCTGCGGGCCGGTGACGGCGACCTGGCCGGGGCCGACTGGCGAGCGACAGATTCCTCCACGAGCGTGAGGCCGCGTCGCACCACGGTGACGTGCCGCAGGGTCAAGGACGCGGCTGCTGTCCGCTGTTGTAAGCCACCCGCTGCGCTGCGGCAGTTGCGGTGCTGCGGCGGCTGTGCCCGGTGCTCGCGGCTGTGTCGGTCGGGTCAGTCATCTCGGTCATCCCCGGCCCGCCCCGCAGGGTGAGTCTCGTCGGCCCTTCCGCGCCACGACGCCGACGGCGCTGGACGGAGTTCGCCCCGCAGGCGGAAGTTCTGGCGCATGGCGCGCACGGTCGCGCGCGCGACGGCGGGTCAGGCCCATCTCCGGGGCGTGACGCGCTTGCCCAGGCGGGCCCAGGGCCCAGTGGCCCTGCACGCGAGGCTGCCTCAGGACCGGGCGACTGCCGCGCTCGGGCGAGGTTCCGTCCGTGCGGAGTTGGAAGCGGACGACACTGTTACCCCTTCGGACCGCACAAACACGTTAAGGGAACCCTAAACTGCACCGATCCGTGCTCCCGAGAGGTGCTCCTCACGGTGCGGTGTGCGACAGATCGGTCACACGTGCCGTGAGCGCAGCCTCGATCAGCGGGCATGGCCGGCGCCGCCCGCGTTAGCGTTGGCAACACCGAATACGAGGAGGACCAGACGTGAGCGAGGCGACTTCGCCCGTGATGCCCGCGGCGGCCGAGGGGCCCGGCACGGGTCTGGGCCTGACCGACTCCATCTACAACCGCCTCCTGAAGGAGCGGATCATCTGGCTCGGCTCCGAGGTGCGCGACGACAACGCCAACGCCATCTGCGCGCAGATGCTGCTCCTCGCGGCCGAGGATCCCGACAAGGACATCTACCTGTACATCAACAGTCCCGGGGCTCGGTGACCGCCGGCATGGCCATCTATGACACCATGCAGTACGTCCAGCCCGACGTCGTCACGGTCGCCACCGGTCTGGCAGCCTCCATGGGGCAGTTCCTGCTGACCGCCGGAGCCAGGGGCAAGCGCTACATCACCCCGCATGCGCGCGTGCTCATGCACCAGCCTCCGGCGGGGCTGGCGGCTCGGACACCGATATCCGCATCAACGCGGATCTCATCATCAAGATGAAGCAGCAGCTGGCTGAGATCACGGCGGCCAACACCGCACACGGTGGAGGAGATCATCGCCGACTCCGATCGCGACCACTGGTTCAGCGCGTCCGAGGCCCTCGACTACGGCTTCATCGACCACATCGCACTACTGAGCCGTGAGATCGGCGCCCAGAACGGAGAGAACTGACATGACGAGCTCGCCCCTACTTCCCGACGCCGCCGCCTCGCCAGCTGGGAGCCGCGGGCGTCGCGCCCGCTGCCCTGCCGTCGTCCCGCTACGTGCTGCCCCAGTTCGAGGAGCGCACCGCCTACGGCTTCAAGCGCCAGGATCCCTACGCCAAGCTCTTCGAGGACCGCATCGTCTTCATGCGGCGCAGATCGACGACGCCAGCGCCGACGACATCATGGCCCAACCGTCGTCCTGGAATCCCAGACCCGACGGGCTCATCACGATGTACATCAACAGCCCCATGCGCTCGTTCACCGCCCTGACGGCCATCCGCGGCACCATGCGGTACATCGCCCCAGGTGCAGACGGTCTGCCTGGGCCAGGCGACCTCCGCCGCCGCGTGCTGCTGGCCGCGGGTCCCCGGGCAAGCGCCTGGCCCTCTGCCCAATGCGAGTTCTCATCCACCAGCCCGCCATGGGAGGGCGTCCAGGGGCAGGCGAGCGACATCGAGATCGTCGCCGATGAGATCGACCGCATGCGCGCCTGGCTGGAGGACACCCTGGCCTCCCCACACCGGTCGTGAACGGGAGCTCGTGCACGCCGATCCGGGAGCGGGACAAGATCCTGACGGCCACCCAGGCCCTGGAATGCGGCATCGTCGATCAGGTCCTTTCGTCCCGAAAGACGCCCGCCTCGCCCCGCTCAGCCCGAGAAGGCTCTGAATTCGCCGCTGAAATTGGTCAGATCAGGCGACGAGCGTGGGGTGGGCACGTTAAACCCACGAGAAACAATCCCACCCCATGCCCATCCCACTACCGTGCGGACACGCTGAATAGCCCGATCGCGCCGAGCCTTGTTCGTCATAGGCTTGCATCATGAATTGGGCTTCGTGCCCGCAGCGGGCCTCGACAAGACGGAGGACCCCACGTGGCACGCAGCGCCGAGAGTGTCGATCTTCTCGCGCTCTTTCTGCGGTGAGCAGAAACAGGTCAAGAAACCGATTGCCGTTCGGGCGTCTACATCTGCGATGAAATGCATCGAGCTGTGCACTGAGATCGTCGATGAGGAGCTCGGCGATTCCGCCGCGGCGCCCTCTGAACTGCCCAGCCGCAGGAGATCTTCGACTTCCTCAACCAGTACGTCATCGGCCAGGAGGGCGCCGCGCCGCGAGCGTGGCTGTCTCACAACCATTGCGCGTTCAGGTGCGTGAGCGCGCGGTGGCCGAGGGCGACGGATCGAACTGGGCAGTCGAACATCCTCCTGCTCGATCCCACGGCACGGGAAAGACCCATCTGGCGCGCACCCTGGCCCGCCTTCTCGACGTCCCCTCGCCATTGTCGATGCGACCGCCTTGACCGAGGCCGGTTACGTGGGCGAGGACGTGGAGAACATTCTTCCAAGCTCATCCAGGCGGCCGACGGCGACGTCAAGCGCGCGGAGAAGGGCATCATCTACATCGACGAGGATCGACAAGATCGGGCGCAAGGCCGAGAATCCCTCGATCACGCGCGACGTCGTCCGGCGAAGGGGTCCAGCAGGCGCGCTCAAGATCATCGGGGGACCACGCCTCCTGTTCCGCCCGGCGGTGGCGCAAACACCCCACCAGGAGTTCCTGAGATCGACACCACCATTCTGTTCATTGCGGCGGGCGCCTTCGCGTGTATTGAGGACATCGTCCGGCAGCCAGCGCAAGGAGGTCGGCGCTCAGCTGGTGGGCTTCGCGACCTGGCCATGACTCGGCAGGGACGCGTCTTCGCCTGCCGGTGCGTCCGAGGATCTTCACAAGTTCGGCCTCATCCCGAGTTCATCGGGCGCCTTCCCGTCATCGCCACCGTCCAGGACCTGGGCGTGGCCGAGCTGGTGAGGGTGATGACCGAGCCCAAGAACGCGCTCGTGTCCCAGTACGAGTACCTCTTTCCCCTCTGACGGCGTCGAGCCCGTCTTCACCGATGACGCGCATCAAGGCCATCGCCTCTCTCGCCCCTGGAGCGCGCCAGTGCCCGAGGTCTGACCAGCATCGCCGAGGGTCCCGGGCAACGCCATGTTCGAGTGCCCTCCATGCCCGGAGGTCGGCGGGTCGTATCGACGCCGACGCCCGTGCGCGGAAACGGGACGCCCCCGGTAATGAGGTGGGCTCGGGGACACTGGCGGCTGCCTACAAGGGGAGCGGAGCCGAACGGCATGAGGGTCGTTCCGGCGTCTGCCAGAGCGCTCGGCGCTCCGGCGGTCCAGGTCAGCAGCTGCGACGACGCAGACGGACCGGAATCCGTGGAGCGGAGCCGCCTGGCGTTCCGCGGCTTTGGCGGCCCTATCGGGCGACCATCGACAACCTGGATGCCGCGCTCGCGATCTGCTGGCTGAGCGATTCCGCTGCACGCAGGTCGGCGTTCTCAAGCCGAGCTCGACCTGCCGCCTCGCGACCCGGGCCGAGGAGCGCTAGTGGTGCGCCTGCGCGCCCTGGCGCAGGATTCCGGACTCGATCCGCTTTCGCGGAGAAGTTCTTCATCGTCGCGAGTGATCCGCCACCACGAGGCGATCCGTGACGAGATGACCGACTGAGCGGCGCTGCCGAGTGAGGCCCCTGCCCGGCATGATTGACCGTCTCACCTCAGGCGCGGTAGAGCGCATCGATCTCCTTGCGCGAAGCGCTCCTGGGCCTGAGCCCGACGGACTTTCAATGAGGCGTGAGCACTCGTCGACGGTGAAGTCGCCGGGCAGCACCGTGAAGGTGCGGATCGGACTCGGCCCGCGAGACCGCTCTCGTTCGCCCGCCACCGCTCTCCAGGGCGGCCCGCACACGAGGATCCTGCGCCGCCTCGATCGGGGCCATGTCCTCCAGGCCGTGGGCCGGACAGCCACATCGGCAGTATTTCCGCATCCAGGGTGATCAGGGCGCTGACGCAGGGCCGTCCATCCCCGACGACGAGCACCTGACTGACCAGGCGGGTGCCCGCGCAGTCGAGTCCTCCAGGATGGCGGGGGCGACGCTTGCCGCCCGCCGTCACGATCAGCTCCTTCACGGCCCGGTGATCCTCGAGAAGCCTCGAGTCGAGGGAGCCGGTCCCCGCTGCGCAGCGTCCATCGTCGAGCGCCTCGGCGGTCGCCGCGGTTGTTTCGGTATCCGCGGAAGAGACCGATGCCCTTTGATGAGGATCTCGCTCGCCGCCAGCTCGCCGAGGTGCCCGGGCAGAGGCCGTCCCACTGAGCCGATGAGCGTGGCCGCCGGCAGGTGACCGTGCACGGAGCGGCTGTCTCGGTCAGGCCGTAGCCCTCCAGGACGGTGACTCCGGCCCCGCGGTAGAAGTGCCCCAGGCGCTCGCCCAACGGCCCGCCGCCGGAGATGACATGGGCGACCCGGCCTCCCAGCAGGCCTCGCAGAGTGGAGAAGACCATCCGGTCGAAGACGGCTCGCTGTGCGCGCAGGCCCCGGCTCGGCCCGTCAGTGTCCAGGGCCCGAGTAGGCGATCGCGGTCTTGGCGGCCAGTCGGAAGACCTTCTGCTTGGCGCCGGTCGAGCGGGCGTCGGCCGCGTTGTAGATCTTCTCGAACACGCGCGGTACCGCGACGACGAAGGTCGGGCGGAAGGAGGCCAGGTCCGTCACCAGGTTCTTCACATCGGGCGCGTGCCCGAGGACCCCGGCTGGCGAGCAGATGATCGCGATCTCGACGAATCGTCCCAGCACATGGGCAGGGGCAGGAACAGCAGCGCGCGAACCTCAGGGCCTTGAGCACTTCCGGAACGTGGGCGACGGCGTTGACCCCCAGGTGGATGAGATTGCCGTGAGTGAGCTCGACGCCCTTGGGACGGCCGGTTGTGCCCGAGGTGTAGACGATCGTGGCCAGGTCCGTGCTCTTCAGATTCGCGACGCGGGCGTCGAGGTCGGCACTGCTGACGCTGCCGGAGCCGTCGGCGCTCGCCGTGTGAACTGTAGACGCAGGGAAGCGGACGCGGCGACTCTGTCCTGCCCGCCCGTCGCCATGAGCTCGGTGACGGCGCCCTTGGCGAGGGACAGTACCCGCAGTCCGCTCAACTCGGGCACGGCCGCGGTGAGTGAGGTCAGCATCGTCTCCATGGCCGCGTCCTCGACCACGACCAGGCGCACGTCCGCATCGGTGAGGATCCACTGCGCCTGCTCGGGCGAGGAGGTCTCGTAGATGGGAACGACGATCAGGCCCGCCTCCCAGGCCGCGAAGTCGAGCAGCGTCCACTCGTAGCTCGTGTATGCGCCATGATGCGCGCCGTCGGCTGCCCGCCTCAGGCCGAGGGCCGCGAGTCCGGTCGCGACCTGACGGACCTGATCGCGGAAGGCCTGGGCTGACATGTCCCGCCAGCGCCCGCCCACGGAGGACTTGCAGGCGATCAGCGCCGTCGGGGTTGACGCGCACGCGCTCGGCGAGTGCCCATGGGCCCCGCCGCGTCGTCATGAACGGGTGTGAGCAGTGGGGTGGAGATCTCGCTGGTCTCGCGGCTCGTGCTCACTCCTGCGGGCCCTTCCTCGTGGAGGCGTAGATATCGGCGATCGTGTCGGCGTACTCCTTCATCACCGGTTGCGCTTGACCTTCAACGACGGGGTCAGCAGCCCGTTGGCCTCGGTGAAATCGTTGGTCAGCACCCGGTAGGTGCGATGGACTCGCCCGCGAGACGGCGCGATTCGTGCGTGCCACGGCCCGGTCCAGTGCGACAGGACCTGGGGATTGAGTCGAGGCCTCCACGACTCCATCTCCGGCAGGCCGTGGTTGTGCAACCAGCCGGGCAGCATCTCGCGGTCCAGTGTGATGAGGGCGGATATGAAGGGCTCGCCGTCACCGATGACGAGCACCTGGCTGATCAGCGGGTGCCCGCGCAGTCGGTCCTCCAGGATGGCGGGGGCGACGTTCTTGCCGCCCGCCGTCACGATCAGCCCTTCTTACGGCCCGGTGATCCTGATCCAGCCGTCCGAGTCGATGGAGCTGATGTCCCCGGTGCGGAACCAGCCGTCCGGCGTGAAGGCCTCAGCATCCGCAGCGGGATTGTTGTGGTAGTGGGAGAAGACGCTCATCCCGCGCACTTCGATCTCGCCATCGGCGCTGACCCGGGCCCAGCCGCCGCAGACCGGCGGGCCCACGGTGCGACCTTGTTGCGCCAGTCGAGGCTGACGCTGATGAAGGATGGTCTCGGCCAGTGCCAGTGCCTCGGAGGACGCCAGCCCAGCCGCGGTAGAAGTGCCCGAGGCGCTACGCCCGGCGGCCTCCGCCGGAGATCGCGCACGGGCGTTGGGACCCAGCAGGTCGCGAATGGTCCGGTAGACGAGCCCGTCCGCTGCGTAGTGCGCGGGCCGCGAGGCCTGCGCGAGGGCCTGCGCACGTCCAGGGCGCGGAGTATTTCGATGGCGATCTCGCGGCCCAGCGGGAAGGTCTGAGCCGAAGCCGCTGCCGGCCTTCGCGTCCGCCGTCGTGGTAGATCTTCTCCAGGACGCGGGGCACCGCCAGGACGCAGGAGCCTGTAGCCTCTGAGTGTCAGGCAGCAGGGTGGGCCACGTCGTGCGCGAGCACGCCGTTCCCGGCGATGGACAGCAGCTCCAGACAACGGGCGTAGGAATGAGCCAGTGGCAGGAACAGCAGCAGGCGCGTGTCGAGAGAGAGAGCAGATCGGGGATCCAGCGCACCCTGTTCCAGCCAGTCCTGCCGCCGTGCGATGCGTGATCTCGACGCCCTTTGGGATTGCCGCAACCTCGAGGTGTGTAAATGATCGAGTAGAGGTCGTCGGCGTTCAGCGCGTCGGAGCGCCTCGTCGAGGTCCGCGCGAGACCGTCCTGCTCCTCGGCCGAGATGAGCCGTGAGGGCATCGCAACCAGCGACAGCACCCGCACCTCGGCGGCGTTCGACAGCGCGGGCGGCCCGCGCGCGCGGCCGCGCCCTGCACCAGTTCGGCCAGCGCGGCCGACCGCTGTGATCGCTAAGCCGCACATCCGCGTCCTGCAGTGATCCACCGCACCCGAGGCGGAATCGGTCTCGCAGGATCGGGCACTGAGACCAGGCCCGCCCGGGCGACGGCCGCATCGAGTCAGCGTCCACTGCAGTGGTGTGAGCCATGATGCTCACGCGCTGACCGGGCCTGAGCCCCATTCCACTCAGGCCGGAGGCGACCCGCGACGTCATCGCCGTGCCGCGGGCCGTGACCTGTGCCCAGGAATCGGCCCAGTGCCGCCTTGCGCCTCGATGATCGGCGAGTCCGTGCGGGCGATGCGGTCGGCCAGGAGCCACGCCGGACCGTCCAGGACCGGTCAGGTTCGTTGATGACGTTGCTGGTGGCTGCATCATCACGATGGAGAGCTTGCCTGCGACGGACGCAGGGTGGCCGGAAGAGGATCGAGGACCCAGACTCACCCGGTCATTGTGCCAGGTCAATCGAAGGTGGAACGGCAGGCGTCGGGCCAAAAGATCTGACGTTCTGTCTTGGAGAGAGATCCGCCACGAGGCTCAGGCCGATCGTGCAGCACCTCACATAACCGCGATGAACGGACGCGGACCCTCGAAGACGCACTGCCCTGCATTTGTGCAGTACTCAGTACTCAGTACATCGCATCGATCTGTTCGGAGTAAAGGGCCCGCACCGCTACGGGGCGGCTGACCTTCAGCGACGGCGTCAGCAGACCGTTGGCCTCTGCGAAGTCGCGTCGCTGAGGACCGCGAACGTGCGGATCGACTCCGCCCGTGAGACCTGTGTGTTGGCTCTCGCGACACTGTCTCGGTCCAGCGCCGCCAGTACTGCGGGTGCGAAGCGGCCTCGGACACGGTCTAGCGGGCAGTCCGTGAGAGCGCAGCCACAGGGCAGCATCTCGGCGTCGAGCGTCATCAGTGCGGCGATGAAGGGCCGGTTCCCGCCGACGACGAGGACCTGGCTTGATGAGGGTGCTCGCGCAGAGAATCCTCGAGGACCGGACGACGGGCGACGTTCTGCCGCCAGCCGTCACGATGATGTCCTGGCCCCGCCGGTGATCCTCACGTATCCGTCCCGGGTCCAGGGAGCCGAGATCGCCGGTGTGTGGAAACCAGCCGTCCGGTGAAGGCGTGACGCCGTCGCCCTCGGGGTCGCCGTGGTACCCCTGGAAGTATCGAGGGGCCCTTGAGCAGGACCCGCCGTCCGCGGAGATGCGCACGGATATGGCATGGGTAGCGGGAGATCTCCACGGTGCCGGATCTTCGTCAGTCGGGGATGTCTACCGAGGTCGGGCCCACGGTCTCGGTCAGACCGTAGCCCTCCAGGACGGGTGGGCGCGAGCCCGCGGTAGAAGGCGGGCCAGGCGCTGCGGACAGGGGTGCGCCGCTTTCGGAGACGATCCAGTCCGCATTAAGCCGCCCACGAGGCTCCGGATGCGTCTGGAAGACGAGGCGGTCGGCCAGCGCCCGCCGGGCATGCGCAGCGCGGGAC